>Ga0182021_10004573_pt1 | contig 16293 bp, 12 predicted proteins | sample 612E3MmetaG_FD_120493 | JGI IMG/M metagenome (GOLD analysis project Ga0182021, IMG submission 120493) | Permafrost microbial communities from Stordalen Mire, Sweden - 612E3M metaG (Illumina Assembly) | ecosystem: Environmental > Terrestrial > Soil > Wetlands > Permafrost | place: Sweden...
TCCCAGCGTCGTTCTGAACCTGGCAACGGGAAGGACCAAGTCCGCCAACACTAACATCACGAACCAGTCGTCAACAACCTTCAACCAGAGAGATTCGGCTAACTGGAACGTCGCCGTCAATCAGTACGTGCCAACCGGAGGCTATGCGACCGCTGTTTTCAATTCGACCCGCACGGACACAAACCAGACCGCATCGCTGTTCACTCCTCAGCTTCAATCCACTGTCCAGCTGCAGTTCACCCAACCTCTTTGGCGGAATCGTCGGACCGACCTGACACGTACGAACATTAGACTCTCCAATCTCGATCTGAAAAGCAATAACAGCCAATTCAAGCAGAACGTCACAAACACGATTGCATCAATTCAGAGCGCCTACTGGGACCTTGTGGGAGCAATTCGCAATTACGATATCGTGCGCCAGTCCGTCAGTTTGGCCAAGGTGACCGTGGAACAAAACAAGGAAAAAGCTGCCATCGGCACCCTGGCCTCCATCACCGTAACCGAGGCGCTCGCAGCGGTAGCCGCACAGCAAATGAATCTAATCAAGGCCAAGCAGACCATCCAGATCAGCGAAAACAATGTGAGGAACTTGATTTCACGTGACCGCAACGCGGACATATGGCATCAGACGATCGTCCCGACCGACAAGGCAGACTATCAGGATTATTCGATCAAGCTCGAACAGGCGATCGAAACCGCGGTCAAGAACAGACCCGAATTGGAGCAATACGACATCCAGTTGCAGCAGAACAACCTTACGCTTCAGCTTCAAAGGAATACCAAGAAATGGCAGTTTGACGTCGTGGGCACTCTCGGTTCAAACGGCACAGCCGGACCACAATCCTATTATTCCACGGGCGTTCCCAAGATCCCGCAGCAGTTTGTCGGCAATTTCCTCAACTCCTACCAATCGCTCTTCACTGAAGGCTTATATCTCTGGAGTGTGGGCTTCAATGTTACGATTCCGTTAAAAAACAGGACCATCGATGCACAACTGGCTGAGACACAGGTTGCCCGGCAGCAGTTGATGATGAACCGGACAAAGGTGGAGCAAAACATCATCGTCGAGATCCGAAACGCGGTCGATAATCTGGACACCTGCCACCAGCAGGTCGATGCCGCGAAGATTGCCCTCGATTTGGCGGAACAGGAACTCGTGGGAGAAACCGAGCGCTTTGATGCGGGGCTAAGCCAGAATTTCCTGGTTCTGCAGCGCCAGAACGATCTTGCGACCGCGCAGGGCAATGAGTTACAGGCGTTGATCGCCTATAAAAAGGCGGTCATTACGCTGCAGCAGAACATGTACAATCTGCTTGAGCTCAACGACTTCGAGATCGCAAAAGGCACGGGCAAGACCGTTCCAGCGTTTCGATAGGCTGCAAAAGGCACAACTATGAGCAACCACTTTCCGATTTTGATCATCACCGGACGGCCTGCGGCCGGCAAGTCTGAGGTTATCGATTTCCTGAGGAAGTGCGACCCAATCATCCGGCTGGAAAAATACCACATCGCTAATTTCGAAGAGCTCGATGATTTCCTATATGTTTGGGAGACGTTTGAGCTCGACGACCTCATGTCGCAAATGGGCAAGGAGCGCGTGTGGAGTGATGAGAAGTACTGGTTCAAGGATCCCTACATCTGGGATCTCTACATGAAGCGACTCGCATTGGACTACAAAAAGAAGCTCGTGAGAGATCCCGGATATCATGACAGGATGACGACTCTTGTGGAGTTTGCGCGGGGTGGGGACAATGCGATTCAGCATGCGTTGTCCTTTCTCTCTGACGAAATGTTGGCGCGGGCCGCGCTTTTGTACATCCGCGTTCCGTACGAAGAGTCGGTCCGGAAAAATCGTCGCCGCGCGCGCACCGGCGAGGAGGACTCCATTCTGTACCATTCGCTACCGGACGAGAAAATGGAGTTTTATTACAAGACGAACGACTGGGAACAGATTGAAGCCACGGACCCGAGTTTTATCGACGTGAGAGAGCACAGGATTCCGTACGCCGTCTTCGAGAACATGCCGGAAAAAACCCTGGACCCCAAATTGATCGGCGTGGAATTGGCGCGGGCAACCGCGAAGCTGTGGTGGGATTTTATTCAAGTGAGCCTCCGTACGTAACAGATGAGCGGGCACGATCAGCGTGCGCCCTGCCGCTCGCATATATACAAAGCGTCATAATCAAAGCCGCAATCGACAGATCATATCGGGAGTGCAATAAGTTTGGGCGGCGTCCTGTGCAACTGGTTTTGAGGCCCGAAGGGCCGCCAGTTAGTAGGCCCGGCCGTGAGGCCGGGATATAATTCCGGTTGAAAAATCGAGCGCCGAAGGCGCGGCACCCGAAACTTCAATAGTGTCGCGCCTTTGGCGCTCAATCTTTTTGCAATCCTATCCCGGCCTGACGGCCGGGCCTATTCATTTCCGGCCCTTCGGGCCTGGATGAGAGCAAGATCATACTGACAGGTACAAGAAACGCATCCATTTCTTGTGTGTGCGTCACAGAATTCGGAGCGCACATAACGTCAGGCATGAGGCAGAATCTATGTCGTTCGGCAAAAAAAATCAAACCGAACAAACCGCGGGGATCTCAAAAGATCTAATGTGCGGACTTGCCCTTGGGCAGCACATTCCAGAGGCGAGACATAATGAATGCGCCGATAAGGGTGAATGGAATCGGCGCCCAGTGCCAGGATCCCCAGCCCCATTTCGTAGTTATGGCGCCGACGCCCACTCCCACGAACGCTCCGGCGAGATACTGCATGCCGTCAAACAAGCCGGCAGCAGTCGCCGCGGCCTTCTTCCCGCCGAAATCCATCGAGGCGGCGCCACCGATCATGCCGTGCGCGCCGTTTACGCAGAAAGATAGCGCTACAAGACAAAACGCGGCGACCACGGGCCCGAGGTTGAGGTAATCCGAGATGCCGAAGAATGCCAGGACGACCGCCATGCCAAGGAATCCGAAGCAGATGACCGGCGCGCGGCGCCCGCCGAAGGTTCTGTCGGATGTGATGCCGAATGCAAAACCGCCAAGGATGCCGGCGATCGCGATTCCCCACGTGGCGATGATGTAGGGGAGGTAGGTGGCAAAGGCCGCCTGGTTGGCCCCGTGAAAGTCGACAAAGTACTTCGGCCACCATGCGTCGACCACGCTGCGTCGCACAAAGCCGATCATCATCGATCCCAGCGCGATCATCCACATCACGCGTGATGCAAACACCTTTCGTAAAATAAACGCGACGCTGGAAGGTCCGCTCTCATCATCCTCGACGGGATCGCCCGTATTAAATTCGCCCAATCCAGCATCCTTCGGGGAGTTGAACATGAAGAAGTAATTGATGACCAGCAGCACTGCCACGAACGCCCCCGGAATCCAGAATGCGTATTCCCATGTGAACGCGAGCAGAATCAGGGGAACTCCCTGGAAGGCAAGCAAAAGTCCCAGCCGGATGAGGACGCCGAAAATTCCGGCGAAAGTTCCACGCTCGCGCACGTGAAACCATTGCGCGTTCACCTTGACGATCGATAAAGCCCCGAAGGATTGGAAATAACCGTTCAGTCCCCAGACTACGGCCATTAAAGCGAGGATCATTCCACCCGACAAGCCGAACCTGAATGTCGCCGACGTGACTACGTGCCGGGCAACTCCGGTTCCCACCCAAACGGCGGGCGCCAAAACAGCAAACCGGGCCATGCCAAACAGGAAGTTCATCAGCACGACGCCGACCGCGCCGGAGAGGAATGCCTTCTTGCCTCCGATCCGATCGGCTAATGGGCCGTTTAGGACGACAGCAAGTCCGTACACCAGCGGCATCACTGTTTCGAACACGCCGAGGTCGGTGTTTTTCCAGCCGAAAACGCTCGCCAGAAGAGGAGCGACCGCCGTGTAATTGTAGCGGGTCGTATAAAAACCCGCGTACAGAAACCCGAGAGACATCCAGTTGGCTACGCGGCGCTGGCGAAACTCGTCATCGAGAATCGGAAGATCGGGAGTCATGGGACACATGGCAGCCTCTGCTTAGAACGGGGTTTGTTCCTTGTGCAGGATCTTGAGCACTCGGTCCAGAAAACTCACTTTGTTTTTGTGGGGCATGAAAGCGCTCTTGAATCCCATGATGATGATGTTTTTCAGGTCTCTCTGAGTCAGCCCAAATGCCTCGCAGGCAAGCATGTACTCTTTGGTGAGCGTAGTGTCCGACATCAGCCTGTTGTCCGTGTTCAGCGTGACTCGCAGACCCCAGTCGTAATAGAGGCGCAAGGGATGCTCCTCCAGGGAATTGACCGCACCCGTCTGCACGTTCGATGAAACGCAGATCTCCAGAGGAATGCGATGATCGTTAACATAATTGAGTAGATCGCCGTCCTCCTTGAGGCGCGTACCATGCCCGATACGATGGGTGTTTAGATTGTGCAGCGCCTGCTTGATCGAATCGGGACCATAGGCCTCGCCCGCATGAACCGTGCAGTTGATGTTGTTCTTGCGGATCAGATAGAACGCGTTGTTGTGGTCCTTGGCAGGATAATGATCCTCGAATCCGGCCAGGTCGAAGCCGACTACTCCCTGATGTTTGTACGCCACGGTCAGTTCTGCCAGACGCAGCGACGTGTCCGGGGAGATGTTGCGAATTCCGCAGACAATCACGCCGGTTTTGATATCCACTTCACGTTCGGCCCGAGTCAGTCCGTCCAATACCGCGTTCATCACCTGCGTCAGCTTCAGTCCCTTGCGCGTGTGCAGGATGGGTGAATAGCGGACTTCCATGTAAAGGACATTTTCCGCTGCGTTGTCGATGGCAAGCTCATATGCGGCCCGATTGAGAGCTTCGGCATCCTGCAGCACGGCCAGCGTGTAATCGAAGCGCTTCAAATAGTCGACCAGATCGTGTGATGTTTTCTGCGGACTGAACAACACGCGCAACTCATCGAGCGAGTCGGCCGGCAGCGCCACGCCGCGGCTGCGCGCCAGATCCCAAATCGTCTCCAACCGAAGGGACCCGTCGAGGTGGCAATGCAGTTCCACCTTGGGAAGAGAACGAATAAAGTCCTCGGACGGGACTTCACCAGGTTCTTCGGATGGTTTCAATGGATCATACGATTCTTGTATTCCCTTCATAGAATCTCCAATTCCAAATTGTATTTCCTATTTCTATCCTGCACGCGCCACAGGAACAAGCAGAATCAATTGGGGACAGCTTTAGGGGCAAAGGGTTCAAGGGGCAAAGGGACGTAATCAGTATTTGCATCCCTTTACCCCTTTGTCCCTTTACCCCTTTGCCCCTGGTAAAATGAGTGGTCATGCTATTTCCAAGACACTAGCGGGTGAGGCGCAAGCCCAAACGGATGACGCGCGGATTCTGAATCTCGGCCGGCGTCCGCAGCGGGAAGAGAGGCCCCGAAATGTCATACTCAAGCAGGTTCCTATTGCTGTTGAGCAAGTTAAACACATCGGCCATTACGGTCAGTTTGAATCGGCCTAGGGAAAAGTCCCGCGCAATGCGCTGATCAAAAGACAAGTAGTACTGCGTCCGGAAGCCCCCAGGTTCGCCGCGCGGCATCGCCATAACAAGAATAGGTCCCTGGTTGAGTCCAGTGACGATGAGCTCACGGCCAAAGGGCAGGCCGTCGGCATATCGGATTACGGTGCCCGCGTGCAATCCGAGCGGAAGCTGCAGGTAGGCCGCGATTTTGCCAGTATAAGCGCGGTCGAAGTAAATGCGCGCGCGCGCGTTTATCAGATTGTTGGGGTTATCATAGAGACCACCGACAACACCCGGATCGTTCTCCAGCACCGAGGCGCCCGGATTTGTCGTCCCGACTGCTTTGGATGCGGTGAAGGACAACGACAGGAATCCACGCTGGACGAGATCCTGCCGCATGCTGAACTCAAGCCCCTTGAAAGTGGAATCGAGACCCGGAGGATTTGTCAGCAAATACCGATCATGCCCCAGTGTATGCGGATCCTGATTGTAAACCATCAGCATCTGGTCGTCGCTCGTTTCCGGCATGTTGTCGTTGCCGATGTCGAGCATCGGCACAGGAGTGTATGCAGAAAACGGCACGCCTACGTTCATCGTGTCGACCAGCCTCCTCTGGTCGCGGCGAAATCCGTGCGCTTCGAGGAAGAGTTGCCTCCCTATCTGCTGGCTCAGACCGACCGTAAACTCATCCGTGAAGGGCCGCTTCAAAGCCGGATCGACCGATGTGAACGGGCCGCCGAACACGCGCAAAAGAGGCCCTTCTTCGCCTTTCTGAAACAGGCCGTCGTGATTCAGATCATTCCATTGAAACACCGATCCACCAAGGCTTGTGGGGTTGGCATAGTTTGCATAGCTCGCGGGCAAGACATGATAGTAGCGTGAATATCCGCCCAGAAGCCGTGTGACGCCGAACCGATCAAACAAAGGAACAGAGATTCCCAGGCGCGGCGCAACTGTCGTCCAGGCAACAACGCTTCCAAGGCCCGGAAATGGCCGCACCAGCACATACGATCCCGCTGCACTCTGCTGCGGCGGAAGAAAGGCATTGCTTGAATCCAGGGATACACCTGCGCGCACGAAGAGCCGATTGAACACCTGCACGCAATCGCCAAGGTAAGCGGACAGTTCCCGCAATCTCAGTTTCGTGTGGCTGGTCGTGTTGTACTCGATCACCTCCAAAGGAACGCCTTGGGGGTAATAGAGCTGTATGAAATCGCCGAAGACTCTGCGCTCCTCGGTAGCTTTGGATTCCTCGAGGTCGATGCCGAAGTCGAATTGGTTCTGTCGGTTTGCAAAGCGCACCCACGCCTCGCCCTGGCCGGCGAGAGAAAAGCGGCTGCGTGCCGAATCCGACTCGAGGGGCGCGGCTCCCGATAGTTCACCGGTAAAGAGCTGCGTGCGATTCGCCTCGGTTATGCCGTGCTGAAAGGTGTCTGTCGGAGAGGCGTGTGAAAAACCACCGTGCACTTGCCAGACAAAGTTGTTGCCCTGGTAATGCGTCCAATGTCCCTGCACGACCTCATACCTGTCATGCCCGAGCAGGGTCGCCGCATGCGCGATTCCGGCCGCGGCGCCCAGGTTGGAATTGTCTACAATCTGTCCTGTCGACAGGAGCGCAAATCGATCCCGCGGACTCAGGGCACCATCGAAACGCAACAGGGCCGAATCGACAGAAGTGACAGGGATCGCGGAAAAACCCGGCAGGTCCCGGCTCAGATGCTGTATGCCGAAGGAAGAAAGAAACGACCAATTCCTCGTGTGCGGGAGTGCCCCGTCCGCGACAAACTCGCCCTCGCCGAACTTCTTGAAATGAGGAACATCGGTAAAGCCGAAACTGCGCAGTCGCGCGTCCAGATTGGAGCTCTGAAATGGTTCTCCCTGGAAATAACCCTCCGCGGACATATGCAGATCGCGGCTGCTATCGGGGCTCGTCATGTTGAATGCAATGCCAGGAGCGGCAACGGCTGGGGAATGAAGCGCCGTCACCGTCTGAAATTCCTGAAGACTGGAGTAGTCAGGGTAAACAAGCGGCTTTCCGGTATCGAACGGATCGGTGACATTGATCGCGTCGAACCAATAGCTGTTTTGCGTCCATGAAGCGCCGAGCGCTCCTACCAGGGCGATGACTCCCGCTGCGAAGCCTCCTTCCTGGGGCTCGTTGGTGACGGTTCCGCGGCTCTGGTTTTCAAGCATCGCCCAGATATTGCGCGCGCTCGGAAGCTCCGCGAGGCGCATCGCGTCGAAGGAGTCCCCATACTCGAGCGCCCATAAATCCTCAGGGCTTTGCAACCATGCGACTACTGCCGTGCCGTTGCCTCTTTCCAGGCGGACATCCACAATGCTGGCGCGGCCGCTTGTGATCTTCACGGTACGCACCGTAGTCTGCGCGTATCCGAGCTTTTCGAATCGTAGGTCATAAACTCCTGAAGCAAGCGCGAGGAAGTGGTAGTTTCCGGCCGCGTCTGTGGAAGTGCTCAACCGGATGGAGCCTGCGATTTCGGTGAGCGTGATCTCGACCCCTTCAAGCGCTTCCGTGCGAGTCGCGGAGCGGACGCATCCCTGGACCCACCCGTGCCAGGCTTGTGCTTTCAGCGCGCTTGTCAGGTAGAGCAGTAGGAAGGTAAGCAACATCACGCGGCGGCGCATGCGTACAGCATAACCAAGAACCCAACAGGAGGCCATATCGTCAAAGACAAAAAGCATGCATCGGACCGGCACCTGGCAGGCATCCGGAGGTCATTTGCGGCGGACGCTTGAAATATTGACTAACTTGGTTTGGTTTAGTGGCTAGGGAGAACGCACATGAAAGTCCTCAATGTCCACGAAGCGAAAACCCGGCTGTCCGCCGTGCTGGCGAATGTCGAAGAAAAGGGAGAAGAATACCTCATCTGCCGGAATGGGCACCCGGCAGGTTATTTCGCCTATCCGTCTCCTGCCGTGGTATCATCGGCGCATGATTCAGAAGGCGATAAAGAAGAGGGAACTCACTGATTCCTCGACGGGTGACGACCTCTCCTTCTGGAGGTCTCGTTTGCCGTCCGAACGGATTGCTGCCGTCGAGATTCTGCGCCGTCAATACCATGGAAGTACAGCCCGACTTCAGAGATCTGCTCGCGTTGTTGAACGAACACAAGGTTGAATACCTAATCGTCGGGGGATATGCCTTGGCCTTTCACGGTGCACCCCGATTCACAGGTGATATCGACATCTTTGTGCGGCCTCGTAAAGAAAATGCCCGGCGCGTTCTCCAGGCGCTGGCCGCCTTTGGGTTTGAATCCCCCAACTTGACCATTGAAGACTTCCAGAACCCGAATAAGGTCGTGCAATTGGGAGTAGCCCCCGTACGAGTCGACTTGATTACATCGCTCACCGGAGTATCGTGGGAAGAAGCAGAGGCGTTCAAAGAACCGGGGCGCTTCGGCGACGTGCCCGTTCACTTTATCGGCAGAGCACAGTACATCGGCAACAAACGTGCTACAGGGCGCAAGAAGGATCTGGCTGACATCGAAGCGCTCGGCGAGGATTGAAGCCCCGGACAAAGTCTTGGGACGCAACCTGTAGTTTGCCACAATCCAAAACAGCGCGGCATCTCTTCATATTGTCCACATTGCGAGCAGTGGGTTGCAAAAAATCCGCAATAGGCTACTCTTTTCCCAAATCACGCCAGATTTTTTGATGTACGCTGGAATTTGAAGGGTGAAGAATTGTCGAAATATTATCTGGTTCTAACCTTGCCGTCGTCAGTCCCCTATACACATCTACTTCTTGGCTTTCTTCGTTGTGCGCTTTTTTTCTTTCTTCGAAAGCCCGGCTTCGGAGAGCGCGATCGCGATGGCCTGTATCCGATCCATTACCTTCGGTCCCTTCTTGGAACCGGAGTGCAACGTGCCCTCCTTGAACTTGTGCAGTTCGTCCTCGACGCGTTTTTGCTTTGCTTTCTTCGGTGCGATAGGTTTCAGTTTCGGCATAGCTCCCTCACAGGGCCTTCAGCGATGGATAAAACGCTTTAAGCGGCTGCAGATTGGCCGGGTTGTGTCAGCAGCACTCAAGACTGCGCTTTGTGAAAGGCGTAGAGAAACACCACCATACTCAGACCTGCGAAGGCATAAATGAAAGATGTTAACAATCTCATGGCCGGAATCAGTCCTCGCAAGACGCCGGATACGTCGCCGATGAATTCCACTACCAGCAGGATCGTTGCCAGAATCATTCCAACCAGCGCCAGAAATGCTGCATCTTTGAGTGTCATGGCTAGAGTATAAGCACTCTGATGGCTGTCGGCAAGTGCTGGCAACCAAAGCCTGACAGAGGAGCGAATCAGGGTAGAGAGCGATCGGTACCATCAATTCTTTGAGTTGCTGGGGAGTTAACAAGTGATGGGTTCATCGAAGAAAAGCCCTTTTCCTTCGGTCGAACTGCTAATCCTGTAGCTGTAAAGGCACATAACTGGAGATCGGAGAGATGCGCCGGGTCATGACGCCTTGGGCCGGATCAGCTCTTGAATCTGCTCGACAGCCTGCGCCAGGCTCGTGAGCAATCGATCTGGTCGGGTTCGTTCAAAACGCGCTTTGGCCTTCTCCGAATCGCCACTGAACCCCCAGACTCCGATTACCAGCTTTCGTTTGGGAAAGTGTTCCCGAATCAGTTTGCACATCGTCCGCGCGGGTGGAAAGGCATAAGGCGGCACTGCGGAGATGCAGATGACGTCGTCTTGTCTTTTCTCAATCAACGCCAGCAACTCCGCGGGGGAAGCGTGGGCAATCGGAAGAGACAGAGCCACGTGGCCCGCCTGCTCCAGGAGCTGCGCCAGCATGGCGGCCGTGACCTCATCGGCCCGATCATTTGCGGGGAGGCAGAGTATCCTGGCGCTGAGACGCTCTGCCGGGCCTGATTCTGCCGCAGCATCTTCGGCTTGGGATGAATCGTTCGCCAGTTGGTATTCCGAAAGTTCGGTAATCATTTCGTTGATGCTGAGAAAGAGAAACTCCTCCCTGGTTGTGTCAATCGCTCCTTTATGGCGATCCTGCTCGGCCAGGATCAAAGCAGGTATGAGCACCGAATCGTATAACTCCACCAGGGGTTCTTCTTTCAAGAACCCTTCCACAATAGCGTGCGCCTCTGCTTGGTCCATCGCCAGTAAGCGCTGGTAGATCTGAGCTTCCGTCCCCAGAGCTATTTCATCTCCCAGCAGGACATGAAGAAAAGAAAGCTGAGGAACGTGGCGGCCCAGCACAACGACGCAAACCGTGAGGGGCGTAGACAGGATGAGACCGGCGGGCCCCCACAGAATAGTCCAAAAGACAGCCGCCACCAGCAGCGCCAATGAAGAGATGCCCGTGTTCGCACCGTAAAGCCACGGCTCGACAAAGTTGGCAATGATCAGTTCGAGCCCGGCAAACAGCAGGAACACCAGCAGCGGCGGCAGCCAGCTGTCGAAAGCTGCCAACGAGAGTGCGATCGGCAGCGCGGCGGCAACCATCGTGCCGACATAGGGCACGATGCGCAGGAGGCCGGCGCCGACTCCCCATAGCGCGGCATTGGGCACGCCAATGCAGTACAGACCAACTCCGAACAGAGTTCCAAAGCAGGCATTGACCAGGAGCTGCATCAACAGGTACCGGCTGACACGTTGCGCCGCGTCGTCGAGCGCTTGCGTCATGATGTTGATCTGACCGAGTCCAACCAGCCGGAAGAGACGATGTCTCAAGTCGAATCTCTTGATCAGCATGAAGATTGTGAAGATGAGGACAAGTCCTGTCATTGCCAGCGGCTGAAGAACGGACTGGGTCAGATCACGAAGGTATTCCAATCCATTTGCCGGCTGTTGCACGATCTGTACGGGCAGAGGAAGCGCGGGAGTACTCGGCGCAGTGCGCTGCTTCCGGTTCTGCGCCGGAGAACCTGGCTCCGGAGAGGGTGCCACCGGGCTTGAAAGTTCGCTCGCGATTTCCTTCAAGCTGTTGGCCGCAAGGCCTAACGGTCCCTTCGTGGGAATGCGAAGCGCTTCCATCTTGGCGTGAATGTTCTGGCGGTACCCGGGAAGCTTCTCAGCGACGTCAACGAGCTGAATTGCGATGATCCAGGCAACGCAGCCGGCCACCGCCATCATCGCCAGGACGGTTGCGGCGACGGATGGCACCCGGCCGATACGTGATCTTTGCAGGAACGCGACAACAGGGGTCAAAACGAACGTCAGAATAAGAGCAAATGCCAGGGGGATCAGAATTTCGCGGGCAAAGTACAGCGCCGCGATCGCACCAAACAGAATGACCAACGCCCATTTGTTAGAGCTTGGGAGGTAGCGGCGTGATGCGCTGATAGCCGCCGGCACTGAAGCACTGCGTAAGTCACCCGCGCTGGTTGCGGGACCCCTTTCGGGGTGCCTGTGGAAGAATGGTCGATTCCAGAAAGCCATGTTTGACGCCCTTGGGGTGTTTACGCCGCAGCGAGGGTCCTGAACTCTTCGATTCTGCCCAAGCCGGCGCCGGAGAGCCCAGAGGGGATACCGCACGCCAGTAACCACAAACGAGAGCCCCCGACGCAGTGCTCACCAGGGGGCCGCCAGCCTAGGAAGCCGATTCTGCTGTAAGGAGGCTGACTTGGTGAACTCGGACACCTAAAGAGCGAATGCTGCGACGCGGTCGCGGCCCACCATTGCTTACTATAAAACCACTATAAAAAGGACGTCTGTGCAATATTGCTCAAGGGTATGTTCGATATTGCTCACAGGCGAGATTGCGTTTTGTTTTGGCTACTCTGCGTCTCTTAGCACAAAATCGAGACCCGCGAATGGATTATAGGTCGCAGATGGCTGTTGCCTGCCGCCCCGCGGCGGTGCGTAAGACAAATCAGCCACAAATTCCGCGAGTGCTCATTGTCGTAACCGTAAAGACCCAGCAACTCCCAGTTGCCGCCGTCATGCGGATTGTTTTTGAGGCCGCGAGAAGATAATCCTGTTGCCAGTGGCATCAGCGACGTTTTTCACCGCCGCCGCCACGGGAGCTGCCGCCGCTGGAGCCGCCGCCACCGCTGAAGCGTGGCGCGGGCCGAACCTGCTGCGGAGTCTGATACCTCTGCTGCGGCGCGGACCGGACCTGCTGCGGAGTCTGGTACCTCTGCTGCGGCTGACTCTGGAAGCGCTGAGGTTGAGGCGCCATGTTACGGTATCCTTGTTCCCCATTGCGCCCGGCGGCACGGTTTGCATACGTCGCTACGGCGGCCCTTGACCCTATTCCTGGCTGAAACGAATTCCGAGAGGCCATCGAAAGTCCCTGGAACCGCGCGGCTACCTGCTGGTTCCCGTACGGAATGCCAAGGCGATGAACCGGATCATGCGCCCAGATCGTTCTCCCCACAAAACCGGCACCGACGCCGTGGCGGAATCCAAAGCGAGGGAAGAAGGAATTATTGGTGAACACCGTACGGCCGAACCAGTTCGGGCCCCATCCCCAACCACCCCAACCGCCCCAGCCGTCGAAACAATAGCTGAGGTTGAAGCCGCGCCCAAAGCCGAATCCGAATCCGGAATAATAGAGCGGGGGATAATAGCCGTAAACAGGAGGTCCCCAAACGTAGACAGGATCATAGGAAGGCACATAGATTACCTGCGGATCTGCAGAAGAGTTTCCCATTGCGCGGGGATTCCGACGGGTGTAGCCTTCCATAAGCGTTGAACCTTATCGCCGAAAATCAGAGCGCAACTCGCGCAATAACCGCAGCACTCTCTTTCCGACGGAATACTTGGCAAAGCGCACCTATGGGAGGTGTGCGATGGAGTTCCGAAAGAGATTTTCTACATCGACGACCAACAATAGCATCGCACTTTACCAAATCGTAGTGTGCTAGGAGCCTGTCCAAAACCGGTGATCGGGGCTTGGAAAAGTTGTGGAGCCGCCGCTAGGAGAACCGAACCCATCCTGGGGGTAAGGAGAAAACACATGGCGCACAACGGGAATGAATATGGGATAAGAATTATTTACGAGGACGGAACTGTGGAACTGAGCGGGTGGATGAACAGCACAGAGCAGCTTGCTCAGGCGCTGGCTGCGGTCCACAGGTCACATGGCGAAGCTTACTGGCTTCTGGTACGCAGGGAGGATCAGATAATACTGGAATCTCCCATTACGGATATCCCGTCTCCACGATGCAGCACGCACGACTCGCACTATCTGGTGAGAGTGCGATCCAGGGACCGGTACGCTTCGGGCTTTTAAACGTTATGACATTCGCCCCGAGGGCATGCACCCGGATGGCCTATTTGCGACGCTGGGCATTATTGCGGGGAGCGGGCGAAGGTGCCCGGTGGAGCGTGGAGTTCGAAAGGGTTCTTTGCCTTGCAGCGCTCGACTGCTTTTTATCGCCATATCCATAAAAGCGGAAGCAGTCCCAGCAAGGCGAGCGCGGCCAGTGAGATCAGGCTGCGCATGCCGGTGCGGCGGTCGGCGAATGCATATGCGTAGACTCCCTTCACCAGATTGTTGCTGGCAGCCGCGATCACGATGGCCGCGGTGCCAACACTGAGGGCTGTCGCAGAACCTGCTGCCTGTGTCATTCCCAGGATGAAGGGATCTACGTCGGTGATGCCCATGATGGTCGCAAGACCGTAGACGCCGCGATTTCCGACGTATAGCAACACGGTGCGCATAATCACCACAACTAAGACGAAAATCCCTGCGAACAGGGCGGCGGTTCGCAGTTCCAGCGGATTATGGTGCTGGAACTGCCGGTGTATCTCCTCTGTAGGACCGTCCGGCACGCGCGACATCAGCCATCCGGCCATGCCGGCAATAGTTCCGAGAGCCAGGAAGGGAACAGCGAGCAGCATCACCAGGGATCTGTTAAAAATGCCGACAAGAACGGTCAGACGCACGTACATCATCGCCGAGCTGACCAGCATCGCACCTGAGAACAAATGCGGACGCTTCATATGGGAGGCGCGCTTCGCAAGGGCAACCGTAGTTACGGTTGAAGAGTACGCACCTCCGAGTACCGCGGAAAGCATGATGCCGCTCCCCTTGGTTGCCAGCATCAGCAGATAACTGCCGTAGGAAAGGGCGCTGAAGGCGGCCACGATCAGCCATGTCCTAAAAGGATTGATCTCGAAAAGCCCGAAGGGCCGGTTTGGCAGGACGGGCAGAATCACCGCGGTCAGGAGCATGAACTTCGTGAAGGTCAGTATCTCCTGTGGGGCGATGCGCTTGGTCAAACCCTCCAACGTGTCTTTCATCTCGAGGAGGAGACAGGTTGCAATCGTGAGCGTGGTGGCTATCCAAAAGAAGTTGCCGCAGACCAGAGCGCCGATCAAGTAAGTGATCAGGCCGGAGATTTCCGAGGTAACACCGGGCGTGTCGGGGACTGGCTTTGAACGCAGCTTGTGCCAATAGGAGAGCATGAGAAACCCACCCACCACTACGAAGCCGAGAATCTCAGGGACGAGCTGGTTGCCCGCCAGAAGGGCGACGGCATAACCGATCAGCGCGATGAGCGGGAACGTGCGCACCCCGCCGAAAGAATATGAATCGCCTGCGGCTTTGTGCTCCTCGCGCTCGATCCCGATGAGAAAACCGAGAAAGAGCACGAGCACGATCTTGATCGCATCCGGAGGCAAAAACTGCAGGAATTGCTCGAATTGGTTCGTCATGTTCGGCCTCGCCTAACGAGGGGGAAACATCGGCCGGTGTCACGTCAGATCCGATGGGCCGCTTCCGCTGTAACCACGGAATACATGAAATCCACCACAAAAGTCCAACCATTATTAATGATTTCCGGCCCGACCGATGCTATCCTCCTTCCACTTGACAATCAACATCCACCTTAGATCTATTGTCGTTGGAGGCTTCATGGCGAGGCACTTTCGATTTCTACTGATAGGCGCGGCGCTCCTGGCGGATGCAGCCGCAGGTCATTTGCTTCTCAGCCAGACGCCGGGCGGAACGCCCGTCGCCCAGCAGTTCGAACAACTGCACTTCCGCTCTATCGGTCCGGCAATTACGTCGGGCCGCATTGCGGATCTGGCGGTTTACGAGGCAAATCCGAACATCTATTACGTCGGCTCGGCGCACGGCGGATTGTGGAAAACGGTCAACAACGGCACCTCATTCACCCCTGAGTTTCAGAACATGGGATTGATCTCGATAGGCGACGTGACTGTTTCGCAGTCGAACCCCGACTTGGTGTGGGTCGGTTCCGGCGAAGCCAATAACCGCCAGAGCACCCCGTGGGGTGATGGTGTTTATAAATCTATGGATGGCGGCAAGACCTTCAAAAACATGGGCCTGCGTGCGTCCTATCATATCAACCGGATTGTCATCGACCCAAACGATAACAACATTGTGTTCGTTGCAACGCCGGGTTCGGTATTCGGACCCGGAGGCGATCGAGGCGTTTACAAGACGACCGATGGCGGCGCCACGTGGAAGCAGGTGTTGAAGGTAGACGAAAACACGGGCGCGAACGACCTGGTCATGGATCCTACCAATAACAAGATACTGTACGCCTCGACGTATCAGCGCCAGCGGTCGCAGTGCTGCTTCAACGGCGGAGGTCCAGGCAGCGGCGTCTGGAAGTCGGCCGATGCAGGTGAAACCTGGACGCGCGTTACGAACGGTCTCCCACAGGGATCGCTCGGCCGTATCGGCATTGACGTTTACAGAAGAAGCCCCAACATTCTCTATGCTTCAATCCAGTCCGAGGATGCGGCCGCTGCAGCCGGGCGCGGAGGTGGAGGCGGAGGCGGCGCAGCCGCAGGCGGCTCGGGAGCGGATGGCGGCCTGTATCGCTCGGACGACGCCGGCGCATCATGGCATAAGGTCAGTTCGA
>Ga0182021_10004574_pt1 | contig 16291 bp, 9 predicted proteins | sample 612E3MmetaG_FD_120493 | JGI IMG/M metagenome (GOLD analysis project Ga0182021, IMG submission 120493) | Permafrost microbial communities from Stordalen Mire, Sweden - 612E3M metaG (Illumina Assembly) | ecosystem: Environmental > Terrestrial > Soil > Wetlands > Permafrost | place: Sweden...
AACACCGCCCGCATCGGGTCCGCGGATCAAGACCGTCCTCAATGCCGGTTGGAAGTATAACAAGGGTGACGCGACCGGCGCGGAAGCGACCGCCTTCAGCGACACTACCTGGACCAGCATAAACCTGCCCCATGTATTTGACACCCCCTACTATTCACTCAAGAAGGGGGTGTTCTGGTACGTAGGAATCGGTTGGTACAGGAAGCATTTCAATGTCCCAGCAGACTGGCTCGCTTCTAAGAGAGTTGTTCTGGAATTCGAAGCGGCCTTTCAGGTCGCTGACGTATATGTAAATGGGAAGCTGATGGGAGAACACAAAGGTGGCTTCACCGGGTTCTATTTTGACATAACCAGCGCCGTTACCGCAGGCGACAATGTTATCGCCGTAAAGGTGAACAACTCTTGGAACGCACAAATTGCGCCGCGCGCCGGTGACTGGTTGTTCCTAGGGGGTATCCACAGGGATGTGTTCCTTGTCGTTACCGATCCGCTCCATGTGACGTGGTACGGCACGTTTGTTACCACGCCCCAGGCTTCAGCGTCTCAGGCAACGGTCAACGTCAAGACGGAAATAAAGAATGAAAACGCGGCGGCTGCGAACTGTAAGGTTACAACAACCATCGTCGACGCAAGCAATGCCGTGGTGGCGACCATGGAGAGCACTCAGTCGATCGATGCGGGGGCGGTGTACGAGTTTGACCAAACCAGTACGACCATCGCCAATCCGCATCTATGGGCGCCCGAGACGCCATATATGTATACGGTGAATACAACCGTGTCGAATGGAAGCGCCGTGGTGGACAATTACCAGAGTCCGCTTGGCATAAGGTCGATAGAGTGGACGGCTGAACAGGGTTTCTTCCTCAATGGAGCGCACTATTTGATCGTTGGCATAAATGCGCACGACGATCGTGCTGGCTGGGGCATTGCGCAGACCAATGCGGGCTTTCGCAGGGACGTGAAGCTTATGAAGGACGCCGGCTTCAATTTCATCAGAGAATGCCATGACCCCCATGACGTTTCCTGGGATGACGCGGCGGACCAGTTGGGGATGCTTGAATGGCCGGAGAATGATTTCTGGGGAGTAGGCGGCTATAGTGACAGCCAAGACGGCGGTTGGCGGCAAAGCTCCTATCCTACCGTCGCTGCAGACGAGCAACCGTTCCAAGACAATTTGAAGCAACAATTGACGGAGTTCATTCGCGAAAGAAGAAACCACCCAAGCATCATTGTGTGGAGCATGGGGAATGAAACGTTTGATGTGACAAGCGGAACGCCCATGACCAATTGCAAGGCATTCTACAAGGTTCTGGCGGCTCTCGCCGAGACTCTCGATCCCTCAAGGAAGTCCGCGGTGGGCGGCGCTCAACGAGACGGGTTCGATCAACTGGCCGATGTCGTCGGATACAACGGGGATGGGGCGACCATTGCGACCTATCAAGATCCTGGCAAGCCCAATTTGATAACCGAGTACTACGACCATAATGGCGTTGCGGCTTATCCATGGCGGGCAGGACAAGTCCGATGGGTCGGCTATGGCTACGGCTCGTTCCTGACTGACAACGGTGGGTTGGGCGGGGTGGTTGACTACTACAGACTTCCCGGTCCGGAATGGTATCAATACCGACAGGAGCATCTGGGAACTGCCTACACCTTGCCGACCGCCGGGACAGCGTCGAAGATCGTTTTGACCGCGGATAATCTCACCATTGGCAACGACGGCACCGATGATACCGAGCTTACTGCTCAAATAGTTTCCGCGGCCGGGACGGCAATCGATAGCACTGCCCCGATAACGCTGACCGTCACGTCAGGCGCCGGACTGTTCCCCACTGGTTCCTCAATGACATTTGACAATTCCAAGTGTCCGGACACAAGGTGCATCCGATACGGCATGGCAAAGATGACCATGAGGGCCTACACGGCGGGACCGATTACGGTGACCGCTGCCTCTCCGGGACTAACGAGTGCGAGCGTAACCATTAACTGTGTTGAAAGGAGCGGCCTACCGCCGGGCTATGGGGGCTAGTTGACAGATTGGGCGTACAGGGGCAAGTCTCGACGAGAGGAAGCAGGGGGAAATTCCGGTAGGTTTCTGCCTGCATCGAGCAAGAAGGCCTCGACGCTAGCTTGTGGTGAAGATCGTGAAGCCCAGTCGTTCGGCCAGTGCCCGCGGGGTCACCCCCTCGAAGTTCGCCAGATCGTCTCGGGCGCCGCTCTTGCACAGCAATCGGACGAGGTCGAAACGCCCGCCCGCCGAAAAGACTGCGCGCCACAGGACCGAGCGGCCCTCGTCGTCGCGTGCGTTCGGGTCACCCCCCTTGGCCAGCAGAATGCGCGCGATGTCAGGCAAGTACTCCTGGGCTGCGAAGTGCAAGGGGGTCCAACCGTGTTCATCAGCGGCATTCACGTCCGCCCTGGCTTCCAGGAGAAGCCCGATCAGGCCCACGCTGTTGGCCAGCACCGCCTGATGCAAGGGCGCGCGGCGCTCGTCATCGCGCGCGTTCGGGTCGGCCCCTGCGGCCAGCAACTCACGTACGCGCACCAGATCGCACAGGAAAGCCGCTTCAACCATCTGCCGGTTCGCCTCAAGTTTTGCAGATGCCATGCGAGGTCGCTTTCGCTAGAGTCGTTGCAGGAACCTCGCCATGACCGTCTTCACGCCCACGCTGGCAAAGCGGACGGTTACCTTGAAATCGTCGCCCACAGACTGCCAGGCGCGCACCTCGCCCACCCCAAACTTCGCGTGTCTCAGCTTGGCTCCCACGCGCAGGCCTAGCTCGCCCTCCTCCCCGCGCGCCATGCCTTGGTCGTAGTGTCGGGTGATCGCACCTGGCGGGGCTGAGGGGGCTGCCGGGCCCCGCGCGCGCGCCGCCGGCTCGCCCCGGCTCCAGCGACCCTGCCAGGGGCCAGCTCCATCGGTCTTCTCGTCGTGATAGGCCGGCCGCGGCGCGATCACATGCTGGATGACCTCGGCGGGCAGATCGCCCAGAAAGCGACTGGGCACGCCGCCCAGTTGCTGGCCTGACAGCCGGCGCCAGCGTACGCGGCAGAGGTGAAGACGCTTCATGGCGCGGGTGAGCGCGACGTAGCAGAGGCGGCGCTCTTCCTCGGCGGCCGCATCGTCGTCGATGCTGCGCTGGTGGGGAAAGACGCCTTCCTCCAAGCCGACCACCAGCACCTCGGGAAACTCCAAGCCCTTGGCCGTATGCACGGTCATCAGCGCGACCGCGCCCTTCTCGGGATCGTAGCTGTCCACGTCGGACGCCAAAGCAATGCGTTCTAGGAAGCCAGCCAGGGTAGGCTCTTCGGCCTCGCGCTCGTACTCGCGCATCTGCGCCACCAGCTCCATCAGGTTCTCCAGGCGGCCCTCGGCCTCGACGGTGTTCTCCGCCGCGAGCTGATCGCGATAGCCTGAGTCTTCCAGGACTTTTTCCGCCAGGGCCGCAGGCGGCAGCGAATCCCTCGCCCCACGCAACGACTTCAGCAGTTCGCCAAAGGCGGCCACCTTGTGGCGCGGTCCTTGGCCCAAGACATCGGATTCGCGCGCGGCGATTTCCAGTGCCGCGTGCAGTCCGACCCCCCGGTCGCGCGCCAGGGCCGAGAGGCGATCCACGGTGCTGTTGCCGATTCCGCGTGCAGGCACATTGATGATGCGGGCCAGACCCACGGCATCGTCAGGATTCTGCAAGACGCGCAGGTACGCGACCAGATCCTTGATTTCGGCCCGGTCATAGAAGCGCGTGCCGCCCACCACCACATAGGGCAGGTGGTGGGTGCGCAGGGCTTCTTCCAGCACCCGCGACTGCCCGTTGGTTCGATAGAAGACGGCAAAATCCCGCGGCGCTGCTCCTTGGGCCAGTCCGGCCTGCACCGTGGTGGCGACGTACTCGGCTTCCTCGCGTTCCGTGTCGCCCTCGAAAACCACGACCGGATCCCCGGCGCTAGCGTCGGTGAAGAGCCGCTTGGGCCGCCGCTCGCGGTTGGGCGCGATCACGGCATTGGCCGCGCGCAGGATGTTTCCGGTCGAGCGGTAGTTCTGCTCCAGCTTGATAACCCCGGCCCCGGGATGGTCACGTTCAAAGTCGAGGATGTTGCGGATGTCGGCCCCCCGCCAGCCGTAGATGGACTGATCCTCGTCACCCACCACCGTGATGCTGCGTGTTCGCCGTGAGAGGAAACGCACCAGGCGGTACTGCACGCTGTTGGTATCCTGGAACTCGTCGACCAAGACATGATCGAACCGCTCGGCTAGTGCGGAAGCCACCGGGCTGTCGGCGCTGCCCAGACGCAAGGCCCAGAGAAGAAGACCGCCAAAGTCCACCGCGTTGGCTGCGGTCAGTCGCTCTTCGTAGGTGCAGTAGGCCTTGGCCACGACTTCGTCCAGGGGCCCGGACACCGTGAAGCTGGCCGACGTAGTCCCCTGGTTTTGCGCGCGATCGATGATGGCCACCACCTGCCGCACGGGGAACATCTTGTCAGAGATGTTCAGGTCGTGGAGCACGCGCGCCATCAGGCGGCGCTGATCATCCGCGTCGTAGATCACGAAATCCTTGCGAATGCCCACTGCCTCCCCGTACAGGCGCAGAAGTCGGGCGGACAGGCCATGGAACGTGCCCAGCCACATGCCCGGCAGGTTGCTCCCCGCCTGCCCGAGCAGACGCGCCACGCGTTCTTTCATCTCGCGCGCAGCCTTGTTGGTGAAGGTCACGGCCAGCACGCGGCGCGGGTCAATTCCTTCGGCCAGAAAGCGCGCCAGCCGCGATGTGATCACGCGGGTCTTGCCCGAACCCGCGCCGGCGATCACCAGCAGCGGCTGCGACGGATAGGTCACCGCCTCGGCCTGGGATGGATTGAGCCCACGGGTCAGGGCTTCCCTTAGGCGGTGTGAAAGCGAAGGGCTGCGTGGAGGTTCGGACATCTCGGGGGTTTCCACGACGTCGTTATACAGAATTGCGGGCGAGGGAACAGGGCAACCTTGCGTTCACAGGGCGCCAATTCATGCGGGAAACCCGCCGCTGTGCGGAAGATTCCGTCGTTCGACCTTCTCCTTCTCCGGATGACCCGTGAACCCCGACTGACGGGTCATCGATGCCGGCCTCAGCCCACCGCTGGCGGGCTCGCACGTCGTTGCACCTCGCCTTTCATTTCGCTGTCTGCCCGGCCGCGTTGCCGGTCTTCTGCACCACTGTGGGTGCACCCCGGTCCAGCACTACCACGGTCTGCACCGACTGGATCTCATTGGTCTCGCGGGCGAAGACTTGCACCAGGTTACTGCCCGGCCAGAGCGGCACATCGGTCTCGAAAGCCAGATGCGTCTTGTTTCCCTTGTTGGGCAGGTAGAAGACCTTCTTGGGTGGCAGCTTGGAGTCGCGATTCCACACACGGATATACACGTCCTTGACTCCGCTGTCGTCTGAGGCCGTCGCCTTGAGGTGCACCGTGTTCCCTGGCACCAACGTGGGCGCGGTGACCGTCAGGATGGGCGGGGTCACGTGCCACGCGGGGGCGAAGCTGCCGTGGACCGAACCGCCCGGCGCGACATCCGCCGCAGCCACGAATGCCGGCCGGCCGCTCTCAATCTCCACCCGGCAAAATCCACCGATGCGGCCGGTGCTCCTCCACACGGTTCCCTTCGGGGCGTGACCCACGACCAGCGCGTTGTCGGTGGGTGCTTCGCGCAAGGGTGCCTCCGGACGCGTGATGGTGACGGGCTGGTCCTCGGCCGCAGGGACGGCTCCGGCTGGCGCCAGCTTGACCTTGATCTTGTCGGTCACCGATTCGCCGAGCACGGTGTCGGCCACCACCAGTTCAAGCTGGTATTCGTTCCCGCGAAAGTCGGACCCGACCTCGTAGACGAAGGTGAACGTCCGGCTGGCTCCCGGTGCCAGCTCCTTGGTGTCGAAGCGACCAGCGCTGATCAGGATCCCTTCCTGTCCAGAACCGTTGCGCAGGATGGCCTCGGTTCGCAGAGCCGCGCCCTGCCCGATGTTCTTCACCTTCACCAACGTGCGCACGCGCTCGCCCCTCTGCACTTGGCCGTCGCGATTCCCGGCCACGTCGTCGATGGTCTGATAGCTGTACGCGAAGAGCGGGTGGGCCTTGCCCTCGATGTGGAGAGTCATCTCAGGGCTGTTCGCGCTAAGCGTTCCCTGTCCGGACATCTCGGCCCGGATCACATCGGTGCGGGTGAGGCTGCTCTTGGAAGCCTTCACGGTCAGCTCGTAGGTCTTGCTGCTACCTGGCGCGATCTTGCCAAAAACCATCTCATTCTCGTCGAAGAGCGGGTTGTCGCTCTTCAGCACCGCGCGCACCCGGTAGACTGTGCTGGTCCCCACGTTCTTTGCCGTGCCTCGGATCCTGATGGCGTTGCCCGCCTTCACCTGGGCCTCGCCGGTGGCCGCTGCCAGACTCACCTGAATCTCGCCCGGCCCTTGGTTGCCTGGGCCGGTACTCCAGTCCACTCCTAGTTTTTCCAGCGCGGCCGAGAGGCGCTTGTCCTCTTCGGCGCGAACCTTGTCGAAAAAGGCCTTGCTTGAATTCACCAGGTCCAGCCGCCGTGACGCGCGCGCCTGGGCGAGCAAGTCGCGGGCCAGCGTGATGGGAAAATCGATGCGATCCTCCTCGGGCTCTGCACTGTCGCTGTCGTCTTCGTCGGGCGAGTTGGTGTCGATCTCCTCCAGCTCCACCTTGCGTCGCAATTCAGCGGCTGACGGCAGATAGAGGTACGAGACGACCTCCTCGGGCTTCGTGCCCCTGCGCACGCTCGGGCTCACCAGGTGCCACTCATAGTCCGATTCCTGTCGCCGTCGCGTAGAACTTTGCAGGTTGATCCACGCCTCATCGTTCTTCTTTTCGACTCGCATACGCACAAGCTCCACATCGGGCGTGACGCCCACGCCCTGGATGGAGGTATCCCCTGGGGTCAGGTACTGCGCGGTCGTCAGCTTGAGCCCCAGCTTGTCGTCCTCCGGCTTGTTGCCGAAAGGCACGGGCGACGGGATGTCGAACAGCATTTGCACCGAGCCTTTGCCGAAGGTGGTCTCCCCGATGACAACCCCGCGGTCCAGGTTCTTGATGGCGCCGGCGACGATTTCGGAGGCGCTGGCCGAGTTCTGGCTGACCAGAACCGCCAACGGGGCCTTGTTGTCGCCGTTGCGGGTGGCGTGCTCGTCCTTGCGCTGCGCCCCGCCCACGCCGACCATGGACACGATGACGCCCGACTCGATGAACGCATCGGCCACCTTTTGGGCCTGGTCGTAGAGCCCGCCGGGATTGCCCCGCAGGTCCATGATGATGCCCTTGACCTTCTCCCGCTCAAAAAAAGCCAGTGCCTTGGCCAGGTCGCTCTCGGTGTTGGCCGAGAAACTGATCACGCGGAAGTAACCGATCTTGGCAGCCGGCTGCCCGGGGCTCGCGGGCACGGTCAGCACGCGTGGTGGCGGGTCAATGGCGGGCGGATGGATAAAGTCGCGGATGATGGTGACCTTCTTCATCGCTGGCGCATTGGTCCGGTCGATGTAGACGTCCACCGGGGCGCCCGGATCGCCGCGTAGCCGGTCCACCGCCTCTTGCAGCGTCATGTTGATAGTGGACTCGTTGTTGATGCGAACGATGTGGTCTTTGGCCTTGAGCCCGGCGCGCATGGCCGGGGTGTCAGGCATGGGCTTCTTGACCAGGATGCGCCCCTTGCGATCCATTTCGATGACAATGCCCAGGCCCCCGAACTTGCCCTGGGTGGTCGTGCGCATGTCCTTGTAGCTGTCCACGTCGAGCAGGACCGAGTGCGGATCCAATGTGTAGAGCATGCCGTTGGTGGCGGTCATCTCGATCTCGACTAGGTGGCGGGCCGCATCCTTGGCCGCCACAGGCTGTAGCCGCGGTTGGATGAAACGAAAGATGTCCTGCAACGTGCTGCGCAGAGTCCACGGCGAGTCCACCCGCTCGACAGGAAACGTCTTCTGCTCACCATTGACCCGCACGGTGACCTGCCGGGGGTCCTGCTCAGGGAATCGGTCGACCAGGATTTCCGGCACGTCCCGCTGCAAGAAATCCAGCGCACCCACCAGCATGCGCCTGGGATCGAGCCGCGTCTTGTCGAAGTACTGATTGTTCACGTAGTAGAGCGCCTTGGTGAAGATCTGGGCCTGCGCGAGCTCGTAGGTCGACGCCCCCGCGCGGACCGCGGCGGACAGGGAGGCGTTGCTGACCAGTCTTAGGTCATCGCCGCGGTGTTCGATGGTGAGAAACAGGGAGAGGGTGCAGGCCCCCAGAAAGACAAATACCTTGCGTAGACGTCGCATGAATGACTCCGGTTGTGTCGGAGAAGACGAACTTGGATCGTCGAGGAGATCCATCTTACCGCCGAATCATAGCAAGACAGAACCGCGCCGTCGTGCGAGGATTCGCGAGGTGTCCCGTCCGTTGTGGCGCGCGGGCAGGACGCATGCGATGGAGAGGCTGTTGACCGAATCTCAATCTGGCACGCTCTATGTTGTGGCTTCGCCCATCGGCAACGCCCAGGATCTGTCGCCCCGGGCGCTGGAAACCCTGCGTACGGCCGATCTGGTACTGGCCGAAGATACCCGCTCGGCGCGCAAGCTGCTCGATGGGCACGGGATCGACCGTCGCACCCAGTCGTGTTTTGATGCCAACGAGGCGGCGCGTGCGGCGCAGGCAGCGGCCTTGCTGCGCTCGGGCGCGAGAATTGCGCTGCTCTCCGAGGCGGGAACTCCAACTGTATCTGATCCGGGCTACCGGGTCGTACGCGCGGCGATTGCGGCGGGCGCTCGGGTGGTGCCCGTGCCGGGGCCGTCGGCGGTGCTGGCTGCACTGGTGGGCTCCGGCCTGCCAACCGATCGCTTCCTCTTCGTGGGGTTTCCCCCGCGCAAGACCGGCGCCCGCCAGGGTCTGTTGGCTCAGCTTCGTTCACTTCCCGCCACCCTGGTCTTCTTCGAATCGCCCCATCGAATCGCGGCCACACTGGCCGACTTGGCCGCTGTTCTGGGCAAGGATCGGCCTGCCTGTCTGGCACGCGAGCTGACCAAGACGCACGAAGAGTTTCTGCGCGGCACGCTGGACGAGTTGGCGTCCCGGTACGTGAGCGAGCGACCTCTCGGTGAAGTGACCTTGGTGGTGGGCGGCGCCTCTGCGCAAGCACTGGACGGCGACGGGCCGTGCGATGAGGAGGTACGTGGGCGGGCGCGGGCTCTCTTGGCTTCGGGCCTGTCGGCGCGTGACGCTGCCGACGCCCTGGCCAGCGAAACCGGCCGGCCAAGGCGCGAGACCTACCGCCTGGTGCTGGACCTGCGTGCGCGTGAGTAGTGGGGTGCGTGGGCGGTAGCGTGAGCGACGAGCGCACAGCGGCCTGCGTGGGGTATGTTGGCAAAGGCCATGACTTCAATCGTCTGGTCCCGGACCCTTGGACTGACCTGCGGGGGCCGTTTCTAGTTTCTACTCGCGATCCCGCAGACCCAGCTCCTTCATCTTGGTCTGCAGGCTCTTCCTCGAGATCTGCAGCTTGCGCGCGGCCTGCGTCACGTTGCCTCCGGTCTCGTCCAGGGCGCGCTGGATCAGCTCGCGCTCGACGCGCTCGGTTTCGACGCGAACCGCCTCCTTGAGGGAGCCCACCTCCTCACCCACAGGTGGCGCGGCGGAAGGCGCCGGGCTCGCCACCGGAGGCACAGGCGCCGCTATCGCCGCAAGCTCGGGTTGCGACGACGAAAGGGGCACCCCTGCACGCTCGGCGGGCAAGTCCTCGAGCCGGATCTGCGGCCCTTCACAGAAGAGGATGGTTCGCTCGATAACATTCTCCAGCTCGCGAATGTTGCCGGGCCAGTTGTGTGCCACCAGCCGTTCCACCGCCGCGGGCTCAACACCCGTGATCTGTTTCTTCAGCCGGTCATTGAAGCGCGCAATGAAGTGGTCCACCAGCAAGGGGATGTCCTGACGCCGCTCGCGCAAAGCGGGCAGGTGGATGGGCACGACGTTAAGCCGGTAGTAGAGGTCATCGCGGAAGCTGCCGCTGGCGATCTCGGCCGCGAGATCCCGATTCGTGGCGGTCAGCAGGCGCACATCGACCTTGATGGTCTTGATCCCGCCCACGCGTTCGAACTCCGACTCCTGCAGGACACGCAACAACTTGACCTGCATCTCCACCGGAATCTCGCCGATCTCGTCGAGAAACAGCGTGCCGCCGTGGGCCAGCTCAAAACGGCCCGGCTTGGAGCCCACCGCGCCGGTGAACGCGCCCTTCTCGTAGCCGAAGAGTTCGGACTCCATCAGGGTTTTGGGAATGGCCGCGCAGTTGATCTTGATAAACGGCCCCGCACGCCGCGAAGAATTGTCGTGCAGGGCTCGCGCCACCAGCTCCTTTCCTGTACCCGACTCGCCCGTGATGAGAACCGTCGAAGGCGTGTCGGCCACCTTCTCGACGACCGCGTAGATCTGGCGAATCGCGGGCGATTCGCCCACCAGACGGAACCGCCCGTGGGTGGCCGTGTCCTCCGGCCGGGCATCGCGACCCGCGAGCATGTGTGTGCGCATCGCCTTGGCGACAATCTGGTGGATCTGCTCCTGGTCGAAAGGTTTTTCGAGGTAGTCGAAGGCGCCCAGCTTGACCGCCTCAACCGCGTTTTCTACTGACCCATGGGCGGTGATCATGACCACCGGCACATCGGGGTAGTCGACCGAAAGCTTGCGCAGGAGGCCCATGCCGTCGAGAACCGGCATCTTGAGGTCGGTGATGACCATGTTGATACCGCGGCCCATGTTGGCTAGCGCTTCGTTCCCGTTGGCCACTGTCACGACATCGTAGCCATCGCGCCGCAGGATCGCCTCAAGCACGCGGCGCATGTTGAGTTCGTCGTCTGCGATGAGAACGCGCTTGGCTTCAGTCTCGGTTCCGGCCACGGCCTGACGTTAGCTCATTTCAGCCCGGAGGGCACCGCTGGCGGTGGCGCAAGCGACGGCCTCGGCGGAATGACCGCAGGTGGCAACAGCGGGATCGGGCCAGAGCCGGGCAAGGGCGGCGGGCCCTTCTTCGATTCCGCGTAGGAGGCATAGGCATCGGCTTCCACTGGCAGAAGGACCGTGAACGTCGAGCCGGCGCCCGGCTGCGAACGCATCTCGATGGTCCCGCCGTGGTTCTCGATGATGCGCTGGCTTATGGGCAGGCCCAGCCCCGTGCCCCGTTCCTTGGTGGTGAAGAAAGGTATGAAGAGGTTGCGCTGATCACCCGGCGGGATGCCCACGCCGGTGTCACGGAAACGGATCTCCAAGAATGCCGCCGCGGCGCTACGGCGCGTGGATCGGCGCAAGCTGGTCGACACGTGCAGTTTTCCGCCCTGAGGCATGGCTTCAAGCGCGTTAAGCGTCAGATTGAGAAACACCTGCCGCAATTGCTGAGCATCGGCCCTCACTGGGGGCGGTCCTTCGATGAAGCTGGTGGAGATCTCCACGTTTGCGCTGCGTTCCTTGTCGATGAGGTGCAGCGTCTTGCGAACCACATCGTTGATGTCGAGCGGATTCTGGTCGCCGCGATAGGGCCGGGCGTAGTCGAGGAACTGCGACACGATCTTGTTCAGCCGATCGACTTCCTCGACGATGATGCCGAGGAATTCACGTGTGCCGCCGGCCTCGGCCGGCTGTGACCCGGTTGGTTGTAGAAACTGGGCCGCGCCTTTGATCGATCCCAGCGGATTGCGGATCTCGTGGGCGAGGCCAGCCGCCATCTGGCCCAGCGCCGCCAAGCGATCGCGCTCCTTCATGCGCTCGTACACCTGCGAGTTCTGCAAGGTGACCCCGATGGACGCGGCTACCCCGCGAAAGAGCTCGATCTCCTCCGAGGAATAGGCCTCGCGCAGGCGCTCATCGCGCAGAATCAGCATGCCCAGGAGCTGCTCCTCGCCAATCACGGCGAGCACGACCGAACCGTTGAGCAGCTCCAGGGCGCGCATCATGAGCAGGAGGCTCTCGCGCTCCTCGCTCTGCGTGTTGCGCAGGGCTGCCAGCTCTCGCTCAAGGCCCTCAATGGACACCACGCCCGCCCGGCGCAGCCGCTCCAGAAAGGCGCGATAGGCGACCGCGTCCAGGCGCGCCTCGGGCCGCGGTCCGACATGCCCGGCCAGCTCATAGGCCGAACCGTCGGGGTCGACGGTGTAGAGCGAGGCGTGGGTGATCCGCCGCGAAGCCTCCAGGGCCGAAAGCACACGGGGCACCAGATCCCGCACGTCGATGACGTTCATCAGATCCGTGCGCAGAGTTTCGATGCGCCGGAACAGCTCGTACTTCTCCTGAAACATCCAACGATTCACCACGCGCTCCAGGCGTGTGCGCAGAGGCTCGAACACGATGATGATCGCGGTCGACGCCACCAGGGCATTGAGAAAGAACACACCCAACTCGTCCAGCTCGACCCACTTCACCAAGAGGAGGCCGTAGATGACGGTGGCGATCATCACCAGGGTGGCCAGCACCACCATCCGTCCGAGCAGCTCGTTGAGGTCAAGCAAGCGGTAGCGGGCCAGCGTTTGGGAGAGGAAATACAGGTAGATGGTGATGAAAATGTTCCCGAACGACGGCGCGCCGGGAATCAGATCGAGCAACGCCGCCGTCACCGTCGCCACCCCGCCGACGAGGAGGTAGAGGAGCCGAATCTTTTCGACCCGCGATGGCGTACCCCGGTAACGGCGGTAGAGGTAGTAGACGGACAGGTAAAGGCCGCCGAAGACGTAGGCGACCAAAGCCGCGTGAAACCACAGGGCAGTGTGAATAGGCGCGGCGAGGAAACGACTCAGCAGCAGCGCCAGGTAGAGCAATCCCGCACCAACCACCGTGGTGCGCGAGAGGGGTGGCGGCCCGGCCTCGTCGCCCAAAAAGGCCTGGAAGAACCGTTGCGCGGTCGCGGGAAGCGACACCGTGGCAGCCATCACGGCCCACTTGAGCAGCGAATCAGACTCGGCCGCGCCGGTGGAAAAGAAGGACAGGAGCTTCTCGAGCGCGATGTTGAAGGCGAAGGTGGCAAACAGAACGTGAACCGCCCGCCGCGGCTCACGCAGAAGGACGGCGCCACCAATCGCCAAGCTGACGATGGCGGCTACCAGCGCAGACAGGGTCTGGGTGTTCAAGACCCCGGCATTCTACAGCCTTTGCGTCCCGGCCCCGCTCTGTTAGCATTACGGCCCATGAGCGCGGCCAGCAATTCGTGGCCGCTCCGGCGGTCGGGACGCCCAGTCAACGCTTCGCATCTGCGCGGCGCACAGGGAAGGACTGGCCGCTCCTTGCCGCATAGTCGCGTGGGGAGCCTGCCGGCTTTGCCGGCGGCGGCGCACCATCGCGGGAGGGTTTGGCGAGGCCGAGCGAAGCGAGGGGGGTGGGGGTGGGCGTGTGGAGCCGAAGGGCGAGGCGAACCCTTTCAGGGTTCCCATGTAGGGGTGCGCATCACCAGAACGGGCAGGTCGTGATCAATTCGTCCGTCCTGGTCCTCAACCGGAGCTTCCAGCCCATCCACGTCACGAATGTGAGGCGGGCTTTCACGCTCCTCTACCTGGGGGCAGCGCAGGCCATCGACCGGCAGTTTCGGATGTTCGACTTCCACAGCTGGTCGCAGCTCTCGACCGAGACGGGCGATGACGTCATTCACACCGTCGATCGCGCCATTCGCGTGCCCCGCGTGATAATGCTGCAGCTGTACGATCGCATCCCCCGAGCCAAGGTTCGGTTTTCGCGCCACAACATCTACACGCGGGATGCCAACACCTGCCAGTACTGCGGCCGTCAGCTCGCCCGCTCAGACTTGAATCTGGACCATATCAAGCCCCGATCCCAGGGCGGTCACACCACTTGGGAGAACGTTGTCTGCTGCTGCGTGGATTGCAACCTGGCCAAGGGCGCGCGGACTCCGGAGCAGGCAAAGATGCGTCTTCTCCGCGCGCCGGCCCGGCCCCGCTGGACCCCAACTTTCCGCACCGCCGGAGATGGCGTGCGCTACCGCGAATGGCTGCCCTTCCTCGACCTCGCCAACGCCTCATACTGGAATGTCGAGCTGGAAGAGTAGTCTGCTTGAGGGACTGCGTGTCCTCGTGACTCGGCCGGTGAGCGGCAAGGACGACAGATGGGCAGCGGCTCTGTCGGCGGCGGGCGCCGCCGTCGTTCGCTATCCGACGATCGAGGTGCTGCCGCCGCCCTCCTGGGAGCCGCTCGACCAAGCGCTCCGACAGGTCGGGAGCTACGACTGGATTATCTTCACCAGCCAGCCCGCGGTGCAGTTCACCGCTTCACGCATGCAGGGCGGCCGCTTCCCAGGCGGGCAGCCTCACCCGCGCATCGCCGCGGTGGGTGCAGAGACCGCGCGGGCGCTTGAGAAAGCCGGCGCCCATGTGGATCTCGTGCCCTCCGACCAGCGACAGGAGGGCGTGATGGACGCCTTGCGCGATCTTGAGGTCGGCACGCGTCTGCTCTTCCCTCATGCGCTTGCCGGCCGCGATATGCTGATAGATGCCTTGCGCGGCCGAGGCTGCCAGGTTGATGTGGTCGCCGCCTACCAAACCGCCCCACGCGATCCCATGCCCCCCTTGCCAGCCTTTGACGTCGCGACCTTTGCCAGCCCATCGGCGCTGGTCGCCTTCGTGGAGAAACACGGTACCTGCGCCCTTGCGAGCAAGACAATCGCGGTTATCGGGCCTACCACGGCGGCAGAAGCAGTCCGTCATGGCCTCTCGCCGGTGATTGCCGCGGAGCCCAATATCGATGCGCTGATCTCGGCTATCGCCAGTGAATGCTCACCCAAAGGAGGTCGCTAGCATGTCGTATCCAGAAAACCGCTCCCGGCGATTGCGTCGCACCGAAGCCCTGCGTCGAATGGTTCGCGAGACGACGCTGTCCGTTGACAACCTGGTCTTTCCTCTTTTCGTCTGCCCAGGCAAGGGGGTACGCCGCGAGATTGCGTCTTTGCCTGGACAATTCCACTTCTCTGTCGACCAGCTTCCCCGTGAGGCTGAGTCCGTCGCCAACCTCGGCATCCCCGCGGTCATCCTGTTTGGGCTTCCGGAGCGAAAAGACCAGGTGGGGAGCGAGGCCTGGAACCCGGAGGGCATTGTCCAGCGCGCCGTTCGCGCCATCAAAAAGGCGGTGCCTGATCTCGTAGTGGCCGCTGACTGCTGCTTTTGCGAATACACGGCTCACGGCCACTGCGGCGTCATCCTGGAGAAGAGGGGGAACCAGAGCGTGGTGGACAACGATGCCACCCTGGAAAACCTGGGCAGAGCAGCCCTTGCCCAAGCACAGGCGGGCGCGGACATCGTCGCTCCCTCCGGAATGATGGACGGGATGATCGGTTTTCTGCGCGAAACGCTAGACGAGGCCGAGCACCAAGACGTCATCCTGCTTTCCTACGCGGCTAAGTATGCGTCGGCTTTCTACGGCCCTTTCCGCGAGGCTGTTGCTTCCGCGCCGTCGTTCGGCGACCGCCGTGGCTACCAGATGGACGTGGCGAATGTCCGTGAGGCGATACGTGAGGTGGCCCTCGACGTGGAAGAGGGTGCGGACATCGTCATGGTCAAGCCCGCACTTCCTTGCCTTGACGTCATCAGCGAGGTCCGGCGTGAATTCGACGTGCCGGTCGCCGCCTACAACGTGTCGGGCGAGTATGCGATGCTCAAGCTCGCCGGCCAAAAAGGCCTCCTTGACTACGACCGATCCATGGTGGAGACTCTTATGTCCATACGGAGGGCGGGTGCCGATTTTGTCGTGACCTATCACGCCAAAGAGGCAGCGCACCTCCTCACGGGTAAGAGATAGCGGGCTGTCGGCGCCGACCAGGCGCGTCTGGGCTTTTTTTGTTTGACTTTTGCCCGCGGATACATAATCTTCCCATCCCCTCCGAGGGCAGCCGGTGGTCGGCTTCCAGCGGGAGGGCCGTTCGGTCTTTGAAAGCTGAATAGCAAACTGAGAAGGAATGCCGATTCCCTTGGCTTCCTTGAACGCGTGAGTGCGGGCGGGCTTAGCCCGACGGCACTCATCGCGGGAGATTGAAAGGACCCTCTCAGGGTCCTTTCATGAGAAGACAAGTGGATTCGGCCCCGAAACTTTGAGTGATACGAGAATGCAACGCGGGGATCACAAGATCCCCGAAGGATCGAATCAGTTACAGCACACGGTCGAAAGGCCTTGTGAGAAAGTTTAACTGGAGAGTTTGATCCTGGCTCAGAGCGAACGTTAGCGGCGGGCCTAACACATGCAAGTCGAACGAGAATGAGGGGGCAACTCCTCTAGTAAAGTGGCGGACGGGTGC
>Ga0182021_10004575_pt1 | contig 16290 bp, 11 predicted proteins | sample 612E3MmetaG_FD_120493 | JGI IMG/M metagenome (GOLD analysis project Ga0182021, IMG submission 120493) | Permafrost microbial communities from Stordalen Mire, Sweden - 612E3M metaG (Illumina Assembly) | ecosystem: Environmental > Terrestrial > Soil > Wetlands > Permafrost | place: Sweden...
ACGAAGGTGCTTACGGGCCGACCTGGTCGGCGCGAGGCGCGGCTGCGACCACTGCGAACATACCGAGCCCACGCTGCCAGCCGTCGGGCGATCCCACTGCATCGCGCATCTGCTCCCAGCCGGGGCCATGGCGGTCAAGATCGTGATGGGTGAGCTCGACGCGTGTCGTCGTAGGACTCTCGGGAACGAACCTCACTTCGATCTTGCTGACCCGCTCCGGGTCGGGTTCGAGCTGCCATTGCAGGCTGATGTTCCAGGTGATCACGAACCGATCGGGCGGTTCGTAGGCGAGCACCCGGCCCCAGCGACACTGGGTCCCATCGGTGGCCCGGTCATAGACGGCACCGCCGACGTGCGGCTCGAAGACCATCTCGTCCAGCTCGCCTTGGAGGATGTGGTGGTCGGGCGGCCACCAGCTTCCGATTCCCTCGGTGAAGACCGAGAAGGCGTGCTCTTGGGATACCGCGACGACCACGGAGGTCCGTACGGCGGTGTCAGCGGCTTCAGATGTCATGTGTACCTCCTGTGTTTTCGACAACGGTCTTGAACGAGGTCAGTGCGAGACTCCAGAAGCGCTCGAGATACGCCCGCAGCTCCGCAATGCCCGACGGATCGACCTGATAGAGACGACGCGTTCCCTCGGGGTGGTCCACGACGAGTCCGACGTCCTTGAGGACCTTGAGATGTTGGGATACCGCGGGTCGAGATACCGGAAGACGAGCGGCCAGCTCCCCAACAGCAAGGGGCTGTTCGGCCAGCAACTCGAAGATGGCGAGCCGAGTGGGCTCGGCCAGGACACCGAGAGGGGACCGTTCGTAAGTCTTCACGAACGGTAAGCTAGAACTTACCAAGGTCTCTAGTCAAGTACCAGTACGAACCGATCCTCGGCACTTGCAATCATCGGGACGCCCTCTTCGTCCCCTTGCCGATTCGGGTCGAGTTGGTGCGTCGTCATCTACGGAGCCGGGGAAGCCCTGGCCCAAACGAGAGGAGAAGAGAATGACCCTGCACCCGAACGCCGAACTGTTGCAACACTCCTACGACGCCTTTGAGCGCGGAGACATGCAGCCACTGCTGGACCTGGTTTGCGACGACATCGAGTGGGTTGACTCCACCCTCGGCCCGCTCGCTGGCACACAGTGGTCAGGCGCGAATGACAGGTCAGTGTGCCTGAACCTGGCGGATCACGCAGGCTAGATGGGTGTTTCCATGCCCTCCGGAGGTTGCCCATTTGACCGTTCGCCCCGGCACCAGAGCCCCAACCTTCACGATCTGTGTATCTTCAACCGTGTCACCAGGTTGGGTAATGAAGTCCACCACGATCTGGTAAGTACGGCTCGTTGCAGCCGAATTGCGCACCTTCCCCGTCGCGTACCACCTGCCGTGCCTTTCCGGGCACGGCCCCTCGATCATCACATCAGCCCTGGCGTTGTACTTGGGATTGTAGGGGACCGTGGTCGCGGTGTTGAGAAGAGCGATCGACTGTGTCTTTGGAGTGCTCAGCCCCATGTTGGTCGTCGTCGGCGCGGAGGCTGCGCCAGTCGAGGTGGAAGAGCACCCGGCAAGCGATAGTCCAGCCACCACGATGCCAGCTACCGTCAAAGATCTCAGCGTCCTTGTCTGCATCGTTCTCCGATCACTTCGCTTGTACGCCCGACAATCGGGGTCGGGTTTGATCCTCAAAGCCGCGGTCAGGGTGGAAGCTCTCGGACCAGGTGGCGCGAAACAATCCGTGAAAGACCGAAGCTCGTGGCCGACGGCGCTCGTCATGGGACGATGTCCACGGGCGAACCCGCCGGGACCGGACGCAACCGGACGAGGTCCGGGATATGGAGGCGGATGCAACCGTGCGAGACCTGGGCACCCGAGGTGCCGATCTCGGCGTCTGCTCCTATCGGTCCGTGTATCGCAATCAGAGCGTCACCGGATTCCTCCCAGTCGCCGATGCTGTTGGAGTGGCCAGAGGTGACCAAGACGAACGGGCCGTAGGCCGGAGAGGGTGCAGCAGCGACGAAGGCGACGAAGAAATGACCAGCTGGCGTCGGATAACGGTTGGTGCCGACACCGACCGGAGCCTCCAAGGCCAGCTTCCCGGCGTCATAGAGGTCGAGTCGACGCCTGGCTAGGTGTACCACGATCCGGTACGGCGTCGACGAAAGGACAACGTCAACCTGTTTGATCCACGCCGTGGACCCGTTGGGGCGTTGTGCCAGTCGCACCTCGAGATAGCCTTTCTCCTGTAACAGGACGGGCAAGATCGATGGACTCCCGTGCCATGTTCCGGGAACCGTTCCGGTAGGTCGCCCCGATGGTGACCCGTACATCGGGACGCTTTCCTCGAGGGTGGCCAGTATCACCGAGGATGGCACGGAGCCGGTGTCTGCGGCCGAGACGACTACGACGCGAGAAAGTGCCGAACGGGACTGGGGCGTTTTCGGCAACCTCACCGCTCGGCTGTGGGCCTCAGAAGAACACGCCGTCGCTAGCAACGCGAACGCTGCAAGAAGGGCGCAGAGCCAGGCTCTCGACTTACCGGGCCGGCAGTGGGAGCCGGAGTCAACTCCTGTCACTGATCATCCAGTCACGGGTGGAGCGGGGGGACCGATCGGCGAGGGACCAGACCGTTTCATTACCATCACCGCGGCATGAGCGGACCTGCCGACAGATCTGGGCGAGCCCGGTGGTGCTCCGAGAGGTGCCGGAAGTTTGATTGTGGCGACGTTCACGCGGCTCTTGGCAACGTCACCCTGAGCGCAGTAGACGACAAGATCGGCGCCTGTCGGCAGGTTGAACACACCGACGCGCCTGGCACAAAGAGCAAACCCGGGATCCGATAATGCGATCTTGCGCAAAGGGACGCGGCCGTTGTTAGCCACCGTGATCTTCCAGTAGACCGTACCCCTGAACCCGATCAGGGTTGAGGAGCTCCACGGGCCCGCCCCCTTAGGGCCGCAATCGGCGGGACTTGAAGATGTGCAGACCTGCTCGAGCAACGAAATGTCGGCAATCGGTGTAGAGGTGGAGCACCCGGCCCCGCCCGCGCCAGGCTGGCAAGTACTGCCGACGGAAGTCGACTCGACGGTGTTCACGAGTTCGTGTGCTCCGGTATCGGGGAGCTTCAGTTTGATCTTGTAACTGACCGTCGTGGTCGCACCCACAGCGAGAGGTCCGGACCAAGCAATCCCACGCCTGGCGGAGTAGGTGCTCGTGCCCGACGAGGCCTCGAGCGTACCCTGAAGGTAGTTGCCGTCACTGAGGATCCCGCCCAAAGAGTCGGTGAAGTTGGCATCAGGCACTCCCGCAGTCCCGTACGCGAGCTGGCCTGTGTCGGTGAGCCTGACGGTGTAGGTCACGGTCTCGCCTGGTGCTGCCGTCGTCGCGTTGACCGACTTCGTGATCAACAGGCCGGGAACGAGCGCGCTCACCGTGACGGCCGAAGGCTGGGAAACCGGGACGTGGCCACTGGGGCCTGTTGCTGTGGCTGTCGCGACATTGGTGACCGCTCCGGCGTTGATGTCGGACTGGGTGACTGTGTAGTCCGCGGTGCACGTCAAAGACGCTCCGGGGAGCAGTGACCTCCTCGGGCACCGGATCTTTGAGCTCGGGATCTTGTCGTCGTGGATCGCGATGTGCTGCAAGGTGGTGTTGCCCGTATTGGTAACCAGGTATCGATAGGCCAAGACCTGTCCGGCGGTGCTGAAATGCGACGCCGTCAATGACTTGCGCAGTGTGAGCGAGCTCGACCGAGTGCAAAGCACGGTCACCGTCGATGTGGCTGATGTCACAGGGCTGTTGTTGGGCGCTGTTGCTTTGGCTGTCGCGACATTGGTGATCGATCCGGCGTTGACGTCGGCCCGGGTCGTGGTGTAGCCGGTAGTCGTGACACAGGTGGTCGAGACTCCGGGGGCCAAGGTGGTCACCGGGCAGGAGATGTTGGAAGTCAGCACCTTGTTGTCGGTGATCGAAAGCCCGGTGAGGGTGGTCGTCCCGGTGTTGGTGACCTTGTAGGAGTAATCGAGCACCTGGCGCGCCGCTGTGAAGCTAGGCGTCGTGGCCGTCTTGGTCAAGCTGAGTTGGCTGTAGGGGACTGTGGCCGACGTCGTGTTCGAACCCACCGTGGTCCCCGCTGAGTCCGTTCCCGTCGCCGACGCGGTGTCGGTCACGCTCCCGGCGGTCACATCGGCCGATGTTGTCTGGTAGGTGGCGGTACAGGTCGTGCTCTGGGCCGGACTCAACGTCGTGGTCAGGCAGGCCGGGCTCGTTAGCCCGACAAGGGTGTCGTCGACTACGACCCCGGTGAGGGTGACGTTGCCGGTGTTGGTGACATCGAAGGAGTAGTGCAGGCTCTGGGCCCGTCCGGTGAAAGTTCCCTCGGCCACCGACTCTGTCATGGAGACTCCCGGGCTTTGCACGGCCGTGACACCGACCGTGGCCTGGTTCGAAGCGATCGGGTTGCCCTGCGAGTCGGTGCCGGCAGCCGTGGCCGTGTTGGTGACCAAGCCGGAGTCGACATCGGTCTGGGTTGTCGCATAGGTCGCAGTGCAGTCGATCGTTTGCCCAACACCAAGGGAGGCGATGGTGGGCAAGTTGCCCGGGCAGTCGACGGCGGAGAGGCCCGGGAGCGGATCGGAGACGGTGATGTTCGAGATGGTGGTGGCACCGGCGTCCTCAACAGCCAAGTTGAAGGTGATCGTCGTGCCCGGAGCGCTGAAGGTCGCGGGGCTGGCCGTCTTGGTGATGGTGAGTTGGCTGTCGGTGACGGTGACCGACGCCGTGTTCGAATCGACCGTAGTCCCGTCCGGATCGGTTCCTGTCGCCGACGCGGTATTGGTCACGCCGCCGGAGGTGACGTCGGCCGTTGTCGTCTGGTATGTGGCTGTGCAGGTGACCGCGGTGCCTGCAGCCAGACTCGCGACAGGCAGCGGGCTGCCGCCGCAGGAGATCGCCGAGAGCCCAGCCAGGGGATCGGAGACGGTGATGCTCGAGATCGTCGTGGCGCCTGTGTCGTCGAGCACCATCGTGTATGTCACCGTCTGACCCGATCCGGTGAAGCTCGTCGGGCTCGCCGTCTTGGTGATGGTGAGGGCGGAATACGAGCTCTGAGCTGTCGCGGTGTTCGAGGTGACCGGGCCCGCGCTGGCCGACACCGTGTTTGTCACCTCCTTGTTGCTCACGTCACTGGCGGTGGTCTTGTAGAGAGCAGAGCAAGTGGTCGAGCCGAAGGGCTCCAGGCTCGCGATGGGCAGCGGCGCGATTCCACAGACCACGTCGTAAAGGCCCGAACCGGCCAAGGAATCATTCAATGTGACATCGGTCAGCGTCGCGTACGCGGTGTTGCTGACCACAATCGTGTAAGTGAGCGTCTCGCCCACCCCGGTGAAACTGGTCCTGCTGACCGCCTTGGTGACATTCAGACCCCCCAGGAACACGGTGACCGCCGCATAGGGGGAGGTGACCGGACCCGAGGCACCGGCACCTGTGCCGGTTGCATTGGCGACATTGGTGACACTCCCTGTGGTGAGATCAGCCGCTGTGGTGACGTAGGTGGCGGTGCACGATGTCGAGGCCCCAACGCCAAGGGTGGTCGCCCCCCCGCAGTTGACGGGCGACAACCCAGGGAGCGAGGAGTCATCGACGCTGATTGCCGCCAGGGGGACCTGGCCGGCGTTGGTGACGGTGTAGGAGTAGGTGATCGTGTCTCCCGCGGCCGTGAAGACCGACGGAGTGGCCGACTTGACCAGAGCGATGTCCGCGACCGGGGTCGAGGTCGAGCAGGCCGCCGCGCCGGACCCGCTCGCGCAGTTGCTACCCGGGCTCGTCGAGATCACCGCGTTGTCGAGCAAGTGGGGCCCGGTGTCGTAGGTGTTGACCCGGACCTCATAGGTGACAGTCGCCACCGCCCCGACAGCCAATGGATCCGACCAGGCGATCCCGGTGCTCGAGGCGTAGGAGACAGTCCCCTCAGAAGCCGTGGCGGAGCCCTGTACATACGAGGCGTCCTCGGCAAGGTTGGCCAGCGAGTCGGTGAAGCTGGCCGGGACTGCTGTGGTGTACGCGGCACCGTCGTTGTGGGCGACGACGGTGTAGGTGAGCACGTCACCAGGGTCCGCCACCTGCTCCGAGGCCGTCTTGGTGAAGGTGAGCCCGTGGACCGGCGTCGAGGTGGAGCAATGCGAATTGGGGACTCCGCTTGGGCAATTGCTCCCGGGAGTGGTCGAGACCACCGTGTTCTCCAGACTGTGTCCGGCTGGGCCCACGCCGGTCACGAGCACCTGATATGTGATCGTGGCCGTGGCCCCCGTGGCGCCGGTGGTTCCCGAAGCCCCGAGCGTGCCGCTCCAGACGATCCCGGCCCCGGGTGCGGTGTAGCTCACTGCACCCGGTCCCGAGCTCACCTCGGCCGAGCCGGCGACGTAGCTGGCATAAGCCGGTATCACGGCGGCCAACGAGTCGCTGAACTGGCCGGACAAGGCAACTGCGGTGGTGTTCGTGGCGCTCACGGTGTATGTGACGGTCTGACCGACGACGGCTTGGCTCACCGATGCGGTCTTGGTCAGCTGCAGCACGTAGCCGACCGGCGTGCTGGTGGTGCATCTCGGGTCCGCTGACCCGGAGTCACAGTCGGTCCCCGCAGTCGTCGAGGTGATGGTGTTGGTGATCAGGTGGGTGGCCCCGGCACTGTCGTCGGGGGTGTAGATGGTCACCTTGTAGGTGATCGTGGCCGTGGCGCCGGCCGACAATGAGGCATCGGCCCACGTCAACGCGGCGATGGGATTCCCGGCCGTCGGTTCGGACGAGAACGCGCCGTTGGTTCCGGCCGAAACCGCGGTCGTGGCAGAGCCGTAGTTGTATACGGCGTCAGTCAGGACGCCTGTGAGGGGATCGCTGAAGTTGACCGCACCCGCGCCAGCACTCGAATTCACGACCTTGACCGTGTAGGTGAGCACCGTTCCGGGCAACTGCGAACCGGTAGGTGCCACGGACTTTGCAAGGGTGAAAGAGTCGATGGGGAGATCGACCGTGCAGCTCACGCCCGGGCAGTTGCTGCTTGCCGGCGGCGGCGTGGCACCGGGCGCCACCGAGTTGGTCAGGGTGCCGGCGGCGCCGGCGTTCACCTTGGCCTCATAGGTGACCGTCGAGATGGCTCCTGAAGCCAACGTCCCTGACGTCCAGCTGATCTTCGGGCTGGCGTAGGAGACCGTCCCTGAGCCGGCAGGGGTGACAGCGACGTCGTTTTGGTACGCGGCCTCGGTCAGCACATTCGTCAGGTCGTCGACATACGAGCCTGTGAAGGTGGAGCTGAACGCGGCGGTTCCGGTGTTCGAGATGACGATGGTGTACTTGAGCATCTCGCCCGGATGAGCGGTTGTGACCGCCACCCCGGTCGCGTTGTCCGTGACCGTCTTTTTGATCGACAAGGTGCAGTAGGGACTCGCCGGCGCCGCCTCGTCGAAGGTGACCGCGCCCGAACCGTTGCCTGCGGGCGCGTCGGTGACCCCGTTGATCCCGGTGGTGACCGCAGCGGCGTCGTTGGTGACGGTGGTGGCAGGCTCGCACGTATCCGGCACCGTGGTCTCAAAACAGAGCTGGGCCGGATCGCCCGAGAACGTGACCTCAAAGCTCGGGGTCGGCGAGATGCCCTGGGCCTCGTCGAGCAGGTCGACGGTGACGTGGAGCAAGACAGTGGTCCCCCCGTAGGGGATCGAAGAGATGTCGACCGTCTGTTGGTTGGCTGGGAACAGACGGTCGGTCCAGCCCGAGATCGGGTTGTTGTTCTCGTCGGTGACGGTGACCTGCGACTTCGCGTACTGCGCCCCGCTGATGCCGCCGAGCACGATCTGGCTCCACGCCGTGGCGTGCGAGGTCCCGCCGCAGTAGTAGCTGGGCGGGTCGACGGACACGATCGCCGTCGAACTGGAGCAACCTGCCACCCCGGTCACTGTGCTGATGAACTGGATCAGACCGCCGTCGCCGTCCTCGCCCAGGCAATCGGGGACGCCGGCCACCGGGCCGAGGGCGTAGGGCCGGACGTCGTTTGTGGCCGCGTTGTCATACAGGCCCGTGCTGACAAGAGGGCTGTAGCCCGCGCAGGGCTGGGCTATGCCAGCCACCTCGTCGGAGAAGTCGAAGCAGGCGTAAGTGGTCGTGGTCGCCGTACCGGCGACATAGGTCGAGTCGTAGTAGGGGACATAGACCCTGGTGCCGACGAGATCTGGAGAACCCAGGCTCTGTTCACCGATGTTTCCCGGCGGCGGCGCCGGGTTTGACCCGGGGACAGGATAGGGGTCCGACATGGCCGAGCCGTCGAGAGCGACGCAGTTCAAAGGGGCGCCACTTCCATAGCCGGTCGCCGCTTCGGTGCAAGCCCCGACGAGGTCCCCTGACGGGTCGGTGACCGGAAGGTCCACCGCGTTCTGTAGCGAACTGGCTCCGGTCGGGTAGGCCTCGGAGATCACTGTCGGCGTGCCGGAGAAGTCGTTCCACACAGACCATCCCGGGCAGAGCGCGTCGGTGGAGGTGTCGACGCAGGAGAGGTACTGGTTCTGCGGATTGCCCCCGGTGTCGGTGGTCAGCTTGGCGAACAGGTAGCGGCCGTCGAAGGTGTAGACGGGGCTGGAGGACGTCTCGTTGCCCTCCGCGGCAGAGAGCGTGGGGACATAACTCGGGAAAGCGTCGACGCTGGCGGTGGCGCACGGCGTGTTGGTCGCCATGTCGAGACAGTCGAGGTTGCCGGCGTAGTCGAGGATCCAGAACTCGTCTCCGGTCACTGCGCCACCGGACGCCAGAGACCGGGTTATGGCGGCGCCCTCGGGGTCGGTGGTGCCCAGCTGGGTGAACCCGCAGGAGGTGAGAGTGTTGAGGTCGACGCACGCGGTCCCGAAAGCCCCCGTGGGAGTGCCGCCGGGAGCGTAGGTGGCGGCGTAGTAGAGGTGGCCGTTGGTCTGGTCGATCACGGTGAAGTTGGAGCTGGAGGTCCACAGCGGCTCGTCGATCTTGAAATCGGCCGTCGTCGTGCCGAGTAGGCCCGGGATCAGGGCGGCGCCCGCGGCGGCGGGCACGAAGGCCCCGCCGTAGCTGCCGGCTATGAAGACACCGGGGCAACGCGCCCCGGTCGCCAGCACGTGGCAGTCGATCTCGGCATCACGACCGCCGTGCGACGGGTAGGACGCGTGGAAGACGTTGTAGACATCGCCGTCGTAGCTGACGAGGTTGAAGCCGTCTCCCGAGCTGGACCCGGCGGCGATGGTGGCCGGGACGCCCAAGGTGGCGTGCACGCCTGTTGAGCCGGGGACGTCGGTGCCGAGCTGAACGCCGATGGCGTCGACTCCAGAGGTCGGCTCGGAGTCCGAGTACGTCGCGCCGTTGTTGGTCGACCACTCGGGTTTCGCGGTCGGTGGCACCTGCAGGCTGCCGGGCACATAGGCCTGGTTTCCCGTGACGGGGTCGGTGACGGCTGAGGCCGCCTCTGCACCGGTGGTGTTCTCGTAGTTGAGCACCCACTTGAGGGTGTCGCCGGGGTAGGCGTTGCCGGGCGTGCCCACCGTGGCTGTCGAGGGATTGGTGAGGTCGTAACCCGTCTCGGTGAGGGTGGAGGCCGCTGTCGTACCCGCGTTGGCGGGTTCACAGACCCCTACAGCGGAAATCAGGCCACCTACAACCGAGGCGACCATGAACAAGACAGGTAGCGCCTGGTGAGGCCACTTATGTCGCGGCGGGGTGCTTTTGCGCACGAGGACACCCGGCCTACGCTTATCCAGGGTCACGGTGTCTTCTTTGCTAGCTCGCCGGCAGAAGGGCAAGGCACCTGGAGACCTGCGTCGTATTGGCCGTCGCCTCTACTTAGGGCAGCTGGCTCAAGGTCAGGTCTACTGACCTGGGCTGTCAAAGGAATAGGGCCCCGTCGTAAGCAATGCCGGGGCCCCGCAGCAGTTCGAGCTTTGCTGTAGCCCCGGTCCCTTTCCACAGACTTCCCTTTCCGCGAGCTCCGTATGGCCCTCGGCATGGCTTCCACTTCCGACACTTGCCTTGCCGCGAGACGTCTTTAGCTTGTTATCGGAAAGTGCGTGCCCCGATCGGAGGCCCATCACCCTCTGGTCACCCTCGGCGGACATCCTGCGATCACCCCAATGTCAGGGTGGGAGCCGCCATGGTCTGGGGCTATGGCCCGGGACGCTCGAAGCGGGCGAACGGCACGAAGGTCCGCGCGGCGCGGGTGGTGTTCGACCAGGCTCGCAGGATCGCATTGCCGAGATGATTCTGCTACGAGAGAAGCACAATGTCACCCGGGTCGAGCTGGCTCAGAAAGAGGTTGCCGCTGATCGTCAGGTTTAACAGTAAGGTCCGATCCCGTAAATTCCCCGCGGACGCCGCCGTCTGTGGTCAGCCAGCTTGGCTCAGTGCCCTGGTCAGGGTTGGTGTCGTCAGGGACCGCCTGACTTGGGATGGGATGGTGGCCGGCACGTTTATGGACCGTTCGCCAGGGTTCGCAACGTCCGTCCGTGGCGACGGCGCAGGGGTTGGGGGAACCTCGGCGAGCGCCGAGAGGGCGCTCGCGATCTCCCGGTCCCGGGCGGGCGTGGCGTGCTGGTATGACCCCGATGACCTCCGCCGGTTGTCGAGCCAGCTGCCCACCCCGGTCGTGATTCGGCGGATCTGAACCTGTACCGCATGCGACTGCCCGCGGCGCGCCGCGGCTTGAGTTTACGAAGCCAGATCTGAGGCGGCGACCTCAGTCACAGCTCGACTGACGCGTTCGGGTAGGAGATCCCGGCCGACCACGGCGTCGAGGAGTACTGGGTACCGAAGGCCAAGCCGGGCAGCATGTGCAGGCGTGCCACCCCGCTGGCCGAGGTAGCCGAGAGCTTCATCTTGATCGTGACGGTGACCGGGGAGCCAGATGTGGCCACGATCGAGCTTGATCGTGATCCGAGCCCGGTCAACAGGTAGCCGGAGCTCAGGGCGGGGCAGGCGGTGCCAACCGGTTCTGGGGGGTAGATGCAGGTGTTGCTCGCCCCTAACGTCTCCTGCAAGGTGACCTCGGTGGTCCCGCAGATGTTCGAGGCCGAGTCCTGAAGCGGCCAGTACGAGGCCGGAGCGAGCTGGCCCATGACGAGCGCGAACGCTGCGGCGCTACCCGCGTTGTACAGGCTGGAGATCTGTGAGGCCGTCAGCTGTGAAGAGACCACGGCAGCTTCGCTCAAGGCACCGGCGAGGTAGCTGTTGGTCGGCTCGTCGGGCCAGTAGGCCGTGAAGTAGTCCCAGCCGAGGTGCCAGTAACCCGAGTAGCTCTGAGCAGGGGTACCGGAGGCGTTGGTCGCGACCAGGGTTCCGTCCACCCAGAGCTGCTCGCCCGACGCGCTCAGCTCGGCCACGACCATGTGCCATGCGCCGTTGTTGTAGGAGGACGTGGAGGTGACCTCCGCTTCGGTCCCGTTGTATATCCCGAAGACCAGTTTGCCGCTGTTGTCGAGCCAGAGAATGCGGTCGTAGTTGATCGCGGCGCCGTTGCCCTGGACGTTGCTGAAGCCCATGACCGTCCCGCCGGACAAGCTGGTCGTCTTGAACCAGGCCACCAGTGAAAAGACCTGTGGGTTGGCATACGAGCTGGCCGTCTCCACGTAGCCGGTCGAGCCGTTGAGGGTGACGGCCGCAGAAGTGCCCAGTGCCGCGGGCCCGGTCGCGGCCAAGCTCACGCCGCCCTCGGCTGTGCCGGCGTTGGCGTTGCCGGAGGCGTCGACGAGGGTCGCCGAAGCGCCAGCTCCCGGGACCGATCCTTCGTAAGGCACGGCACCTGAGTCGTTGAGGGGCCAGTAGCTTGCCGGGCTGAGGGCGTTCACGCCGGCCGTATAGGTCGAAAGCGTGCTGTCGCCGTTGAGGGCCGTCACCTGGGCGGCCGTGAGCTGGGAGGGGACGACCGCCAGCTGGGCCAGGGAGCCCGCGAAGTAATAGCTCGCCGGTATGTCGGGCCAGAGCGTGAGGTACGCGTAGCCGGCGCTCCACCATCCGCTGTAGCTCTGCGAGGACGTCACGCCAGTCGCGAAGGCCACCTTGGTGCCGTTCACGTACAGGGCGGTGCCGGCGCTGCCGACCGAGGCGGCCGCGAACACCCAGCTTCCAGTGTCCACGACCGACGGGCTCGTGAGCTCGTCGGTCGTACCGTTGTAGATGCCCCAGTCGAGCTTGCCGGCCGGGTCGATCCACAGCGCGCGGTCGTAGCTCGACGGCGAGCTCGCCACTGGGTCCTGCGAGTTGGAGAACCCCATGACGGCTCCCTGCGCCGAGGTGGTCTTGAACCACGCCAGCACGGTGAAGGCTTCGGGATTGGTGTACTCGACCGTGGACTCGGCCCACCCCGTCGAACCGTCGAGAGTGATCGCCTTGCTGCTGAGCGGTCCGGCGGCCTGGTAAGTGAGCCCGCCAAAGGCCAGAGCCGTGTTCGGGCCTGTGCCGCTCCAGTCGGTGGCCGACGCCGAGTCGGCGAGCTCGGCCACCCCGCAGGAGGAGGAGGCGACGGTCGCCGAAGTGGCGTTCACGGACCCCACTGAGCTCAGCGTCGTCGTGGCCGTCGAGGAGACGCCGCTCGTGAGCTGACCGGTAGGGATCGGTGACCCGTTGGAGCAGGGCTGCGTGTTCGACGCGGTCACTGAGCCGCCCGCTCCGCTGCCTGTCGAGTAGCAGTTGACCGAGCCTGCCGTGGTCCCCTCCAGCTGCACGGTGCCGGCAGAGAAGCTCCCGCTCGAGGAAACGACCGCCTGGAATGCCGAGGCACTGGCTGCGCTGGTGAGCGCGAGCAGCAGCGCGCAGAGCAAGCTTAAGGATCCGACCGCCTTTTTCACCCAAATCCGAGGTTCGAACTGGACCACGTTCACGGCCTTTCTCCGGAACTTCACGGGCCGGCGTCGCCCAGGTGGTGGCTCCTGGGCGACGCCGTGCGCGGTGGAGCTACTACTGGCTGATGCTCCAGGTGAAGGGAACGGTGGCGGTCAGTCCCTGATCTGCGTTCGTGGCCACGCCCGAGTCGAGCTGCGTTGTAACCACGTAGGTCGCCGAGGCGCCGGCCGCAAGCACAGAAAGCGGCACGGCGTTGAAGGTCGTGCTTGCGAAACTGGTCAGGTTGTACGTGTTGGACAACGCCGGACACGTGCCGGCCTGAGTCGGGTAGACGCACTTGTCGGTCGCGCCCGTCGTTGTGTTGGCGACCGTGACATCGACCTTGTTGCAAAATGACGTGTCGGATCCGGCATAGCTGTTGGCGTCCGAGGCTGTCGCCTGAGTGCAGGCGCCCGTCACAAGGGACGCAACGGTGGCATTGTGGTTGCCGGCGTTGGTGAACGTCAAGGTCGTCGAAAGAGCCGTGCCCCCTGGCACCTGGTCGAGCGTGCCCACAAGAGCATTGATCGTGCAGGTCGTGTTCGTGTTGGTCGCAGTCACTGGACCGCCAGAGCCCGAACCCGTCGAGTAGCAGGTGGAACCACCGTTGCCCTCTTCGAGTTGGATCGTGGCGGAACTGAAGGTGCTGGTGCTGTTGTTGATCCCGGCGCTGAACCCTCCGAGGGTCGACGATGCCGTCATGCCGAGCGCCGCTACTGCGGCCAGGCTGGCCACAAGGGCACCTTTGTGCCTGCTGACGCGGTGCATCACCGCCTTTCCCGTTGACGTGGGATTGGTCACCACATTTCTCCGATCTCCGATCGATACCGCACCGGTTTTCGCAACCGGGGTGTGCCCGGTCAACTCGCTGAAGAAGACCTTCGACTTGACGAAAGATGCGATTGACCTGGATCACCCTGGCCTCACCTTTGGGTCACCCCAAGGCTCACCTGCAGGCACATTGCTCGACCGATGGGAGCTGCGGCGACACAGACGCCGAGGATCGTGCCGCAGCGCCCGGCGAGAGCAGTCGAGCGCCTGAAGGCCGGCGGCTTCGCTCCGCGTATCTCTACCCGGGACCGCACCCAGCTGGACCGTCGTTACGCCCGCTCGATCGGCGCCAACCTTCGTCGGCGCACCGAGGAGGCAAAAGACGAGGTCATGGCGATCAACGCCCGCATGGCCCGCATCGCCTCAGAGGCTGTTGGTGACGCGCGCCAGGCGGCGGTCAATGCACGGCGCAAGCTGCCCCAGCTCGGAACAGCCGCGCCCCGATTACTCGAGTTCGTCGACCGCGGCCTCGGCGTGACGGCGGCACCGTCAAGCATCCGTGGATCCCGGTCATTCCAGTACGATCGTGACCGTTGCTCATTAGCCCTCACCAGGCACACGTTCACCGACAAGGGGATACGGCATGCCCAACTACAAGCTTCCGACCATCTCTGAGAGGCCCGTCTTGGAGCCCAAGACCGCTTGGCTCGTTGCCAGTGGCGACCTGCGCTCGTCGCCGAACACAGCCGGTTGGCCTATGCAGGAGAAGCTGGAACGATCCCTGACCTCGGCTCTGGCCGGCCTCGGGTGGTCCACACACCGGGCCCATGCGTATGACCCGGTCAAAGGCCATGGGTTCATCGACAGTCAGCGCATGGGAATGTCCGTCTTCGCCCATGTACCCCTGGATGCGCCCTTGGTGGTTGCCGAGACGATCTGGCAGTACAGCCACCATGTCCTTGCCGGTCTCCGGTCCCATCGAGGGCCAGTCCTCACAGTCGCCAATTTTGACGGCACGTGGCCCGGCCTGGTGGGGCTGCTCAACCTGAACGCGTCCATGACGAAAATGGGGAGGGAGTACTCGACGATCTGGAGCACGGACTTCACCGACGAGTGGTTCCACGATGGGATAAAGCAGTGGACGGAGACCGGCAAGATCGTTCATGACGCGTCTCACGTGCGCCCGCTGCCTGCGCTGCCTGCTTCGAGCCCCGAGTTCCAGCTCGGCCTCGCCATCGCCGACAAGCTCAGCAACGACAAGGCCATCCTGGGCGTGTTCGACGAGGGATGCATGGGCATGTACAACGCCATAATCGACGACGACCTTCTCAACGGCATCGGGATCTACAAGGAGAGGCTTTCCCAGAGCGCCCTCTACGCCGAGATGGCGACGGTCGGCGAGGAGGAGACGACGGCCATTCGGCGTTGGTTGAGCGATCGTGGTATGACTTTTCACACCGGGAAGGACGAGGCTACCGAGCTGACCGACGAGCAACTACGCCAGCAGTTCGCCATGTACATCGCCGCCCTCAGGATAAGTGATGACTTCGGGCTCGATTGTGTCGGCATCCAGTACCAACAAGGCCTGAAGGACCTCGTCGCCGCGTCGGACATCCCCGAAGGGCTGCTCAACAACCCGGACCGTCCACCGGTACGCAGCCGCGACGGCTCGCGGGTGCTCTGGGACGGCCAGGCGCTGCCGAACTTCAACGAGGTGGACGAAGGCGTCGCCGTCGACGCCCTTGTCACCAACCGGGTCTGGACCGCGATGGGACTGGATCCCTCCACCACGCTTCATGACGTCCGCTGGGGGGAAGACTTCGACGGACAGTTCGTGTGGCTCTTCGAGATCTCGGGCTCCGTGCCCGCCTCCCACTTTGCAAACGGCTACGCAGGCGCCACCAGCATGCGGCAGTCGCCGGTGTATTTTCCGTTGGGCGGCGGCACCCTGCGCGGCGTCTCCAAGCCGGGCGAGATCGTCTGGTCCCGTTTGTACGTCATGGGCGGGGCGCTTCACTACGACATCGGACGCGGACGTGCTGTCGAGCTACCGGCCGAGGAGACCGAGCGCCGGTGGAGGGCGACCAATTACGAGTGGCCCATCATGCACGCCGTCTTGGACGGGGTGAGCCGCGACCAGTTCATGGCGCGGCACAAGGCCAATCACGTACAGGTCGTCTACGCGCCCGACGCTGACCAGGCCGACCGCGCCCTTATCGCAAAAGCCGCCGCCTTCGACCAACTCGGCGTGGCGGTACACCTCTGCGGGGACATAGACCTCGCGTCGCAATCACTGTGATGAGCCTTCCCGGACGCGGCGGACACTGGTCAAGCCACGACTGAGTCGTCAAGCTCGTCCTGCCTCTCGCCCGCAGCTCAGGCTGGTCGCTCGCTCCTGCCGCGCACCTCAGATGAAGACGGGGTCCGCTTGGCGCGCCCGTTGATCTGTCCGACCGACGGTGTCAGAATCAGCTGATCTGACTACACCACCTTGGGGGGGGCGTGGGGCACCATCGAGCCGTGTTCGGCTTGTCGATTGTCATCTCCATGACGACGATGCTCGCCTCGCCGAGCGTTGCCCTCGGCAAGGGGTACGCGCCCGGCTTTTACTCGGGTCGCACCAGCCAGGGCCGGTCGATCACGTTTCTG
>Ga0182021_10004576_pt1 | contig 16289 bp, 15 predicted proteins | sample 612E3MmetaG_FD_120493 | JGI IMG/M metagenome (GOLD analysis project Ga0182021, IMG submission 120493) | Permafrost microbial communities from Stordalen Mire, Sweden - 612E3M metaG (Illumina Assembly) | ecosystem: Environmental > Terrestrial > Soil > Wetlands > Permafrost | place: Sweden...
GCCCTACCCGCCGTCGCGGGTCGAGACCGACTACGTCCCGAGCGTCGATAGGGTGCTCCAGACGGTCGACCGCGCGCTCGCGTACTGAGAGGTTGCCATGGCACTTCAGCACTACCGCCTGCCCGATGTCGGTGAGGGCCTGACGGAGGCGACCGTCCTCAACTGGCTCGTCGCGGAGGGCGACCGCATTGCCGTCAACGACCCCGTTGTCGAGATCGAGACCGCGAAGTCCGTCGTCGAGCTGCCGAGCCCGTACGCCGGCGTGGTGGCGGGCCTTCTCGTACCGGTCGGTCAGACCGTCGAGGTCGGTACCGCGCTGATCGCCGTCGAGGACGGGATCGGGGCCGAGGCCGCATTGGCGAACGAGGCCGGGGCGGGTGCGATGCCCGAGGAGCCCGAGGCCCCTGCCACGCAGGCGACGCTCGTGGGCACCGGGCCGCGGGAGCTCAAGCAGACGCGGCTGCCGCGCAAGACGGCTGAGAACACGCTGGCGCCGCCGCCACCGCCCGAGGTGGACGTGCGCACGCTGGCCAAGCCGAGCGTACGGAAGCTGGCGCGGGACCTGGGCGTCGATCTGGGGGCGGTCACGCCGACCGGACCCGACGGTACGGTCAGCCAGGACGACGTCACCGCCGCCGCCACGCAGCAGGGCGGGTGGACAGGCTTCCTGGCCGAGCGCGGCGAGACCCGCATCGACGTGACCGGCATCCGGCGTGCGACCGCGCGGGCCATGGTCGAGAGCGCGTTCACCGCGCCTCACGTCACGGAGTGGACCGACGTCGACGTGAGCCGCACGATGGAGCTGCTCGAGCGGATGAAAACGATGCGGATGTTCCGGGACGTACGGATCACGCCGACGCTCCTCATCGCTCGCGCCGTGTGCGTCGCGCTGCGCCGGAATCCCGAGCTCAACTCGAGCTGGGACGAGAAGAACTCCCAGATCGTACGGAAGGGCCACATCAACGTCGGCTTCGCCGCCGACACCCCTCGTGGCCTCGTCGTACCGGTGATCCACGACGCCGACACCATGAGCACGTACGACCTGGCCGTCGCGATCAACGAGCTGACCGCGATTGCCCGGGCGGGCAAGACCCAGCCGGCGCAGCTCACGGGCGGTACGTTCACGATCACGAACATCGGCGTCTTCGGCATCGACGCCGGCACGCCCATCCTCAGCCCCGGACAGGCCGGCATCCTCGCGCTCGGTCAGATCACGAAGCGCCCCTGGGTCGTCGAGGACCGCGTCGAGCCCCGGTGGGTGACCACCTTGGCGATGTCCTTCGACCACCGCATGGTCGACGGCGCCGAGGGATCGGCGTTCCTGAGTGACATCGCCGCCATCCTCCGTGACCCGGGCTCCACGCTGATCATGGCCTGAAGGGCTGACCCCGCCACTCAGTGGCGCACGGGCGGGTGACGGCTCGTGCTTGCCGCATTGGTTCATCACGTTAACCCGGTGAATGTGAGGTTCTCATGGCCAATTCGGCATGAGAACCTCACATTCGCCTGGATAACATGATGAACCGGGCGGGTGCCGCGGCCCATCCGCACACGTTCGCGGCATGCTCGTCCGTGCCACTGAATGGCGGCGACTCTCGCTCAGCCGTCGTAGTGTCCGGCGGCGATGTCGTCGAGGAGGCCCGGGTGGGTCGGCTCCCAGCCGAGGAGCTCACGGGTGCGGATAGCGGTCGTCGCGTGGTCGACGGACTGCATCATCCCGTAGAAGCCGAGGCGCTCCGCGTCGACGGACTCGGTCGGAAGATCGAGGCGCGCCGCGAGTGCCTCCGCGAGAGTCCGTACCGGGATGCCCTCGTCGCCGACGGCGTGCAAGACGGCTCCAGCCGGTGCGTTCTCCAGCGCCAGTCGGAACAGGTGTGCCGCGTCGAGCACGTGTACAGCGCACCAGCGGTTGGTGCCGTCTCCCACGTACATCGCAGCGCCGGCCTCGCGGAACATGCGTGACAGCTGGGCGACGAAGCCGTGCTTGTCGCCCTCGCCATGTACGGAGCGGGGCAGCCGGACGACCGACGGCCGGACCCCATCTGCCGCGCTGGCGAGCACGAGCTCCGCGTTCGCGCCGCGCGCCGCCATCGGACCGCCAGGCGTGTCGTCGTCCTCCGTGCTGGGACGCCCGGCGACAACGGGAGTCCCCGATGCCAGCACGATGGGCCTGCCCGTGCCCGCGAGCGCCTCAAGCATGGCGACAACGCCTCCGCGCTCCGTGACCGCCGCGCCCGCAAGGTCGTTCATGTTCTCGTGCGGGAAGGCGAGGTGGATGACGCCGTCGGCCGATGCCGCCGCCTCGCGCAGGATGTCGGGTTCGGTGAGCGAGCCGCGGACGACGGAGGCGCCGAGCGCCTCGACCTTTGCCGCCGATGCGTCGGACCGCGCGAGTCCGGTGACCGTGTGGCCGGCTGCGATCAGCTCGGGGATGACGGCTGAGCCGATCCAACCGGAGGCCCCGGTGACGAAGATGTTCATATCGTTCCCTTCAGTGATGTCAGACTCTGACATCACTCACCATACCCTGTGATGTCAGAGTCTGTCATCACCTAGGATGTACGCATGGGTCGCTGGGAACCGAACGCACGAGGGCGACTGGCGCGCGCCGCGCTCGTGCTGAGCGCCGAGAAGGGGTACGACGCCACGACGGTCGCCGAGATCGCCGCGGCCGCTGGTGTCACCGAGCGCACCTTCTACCGCTACTTCGCCGACAAGGCCGACGCCATCTTCCCGGACAACACCGAGCTGCTGGTGCGACTGTCGGCGGTTGTCACGGATGCGGTCGACGCGGGCCACAACCCCCTGGACGCTGCGCTCACCGCCGTCCAAGAGCTGGCCATGTACGCCTCGCAGGAGCCCGAGCGGACCCGGCTCAACGCACAGGTCATCCCGGCTGTACCGGCGCTCGCCGGCCGCGAGCTCCTCCGCCAGCGCCAGATCGCCGACGCCGTCTCGCAGGCGCTCAGCCACAGCGGCGTTCCCGCCCTCGACGCGCAACTGGCCGCAGAGACAGCCCTGGGCGTCTGGCGCGTGGCCGTCGCAGAATGGGCCCGCGATGCCCAGAAGGGGGCGTTGACCGACGTCGTCGCTTCGACGGCCGACGCCGCGCGGTCTCAGACGAGCCGAGTCAGACTCAGAAGCCCAACAACCTCGAGCGATGTGGCCGAGGCTCGACCGGCGGGTCAGTAGGTCCCGACTGCCTTGAGCGATCGGGCTGCTCGTCGTCCGGGGTGTGTACGTGGGTGGGGTCGAGGACGCGCGCCAGGAACGTACGTGTCCGCTCCTCCTTCGGGTTCCCGATGACGTCGGCAGGCGGGCCCTCCTCGACGATGACGCCCCCGTCCATGAAGATCACGCGGTCGGCGACCTCCCGGGCGAACGCCATCTCGTGGGTGACGACCATCATCGTCATCCCGTCGGCGGCGAGGTCGCGCATGACCGACAGCACATCGCCGACGAGTTCGGGATCGAGCGCAGAGGTCGGCTCGTCGAACAGCATCAGCTCGGGATCCATCGAGAGCGCCCGCGCGATGGCGACGCGTTGCTGCTGGCCTCCGGAGAGCTTCAACGGGTACGAGTCGCCGCGGTCCCCGAGGCCCACCTTGTGCAGGTTCTCCATGGCGATCTTCTTGGCCTCGGCCGGCGACTTCTTGAGCACCTGGGTCAGCGCGATCGAGCAGTTCTCCAGCGCCGTGAGGTGGGGGAACAGGTTGAACGACTGGAAGACCATGCCCATGAGGGTGCGGATGTGGTCGACGTCGGCATCGGGGTCGGTGATCTCGTCGTTGAGGATGAAGATCCGGCCCTTCGTGGGCTGCTCGAGGAGGTTCACGCACCGCAGCAGGGTCGACTTGCCGGACCCGGAAGGCCCGATGACGCAGACCACCTCGCCGCGGTGGACGACGAGGTCGATGCCCTTGAGCACCTCGAGGTCGCCGAAGGACTTGTGGAGGTCGTAGACCTGGATCTCGTCCTCGCGGTTCCCCGTGGGGATCGTCACGCCGGTATTCACGTCACTGCTATTCACGTCACTGCTCATTTCGCCCTCGCCCCCCGCGCTTCCATCCTCCGCACCAGGAAGGTGAGGGGAAGCGTGATGAGGAGGTAGGTCGCTCCTGCGATGACCAGCGGCGTCATGTTGGAGTACGTGTTCGACATCGCGCGGCCGTACTTCGTGAGGTCGAACGATGTCGCCGTCAGCCCGATCACGTAGACAAGCGAGCTGTCCTTGGTCAGGGCCACGAGCTCGTTCGTGAGCGGCGGCGTGACGATGCGGAACGCCTGGGGCAGCACGATCCGGCGAGTGGCCATCCCCGACGGCATGCCCAGCGACCGCGCCGCCTCGACCTGCCCTTTGGGGACGGCCTGGATGCCGGCGCGGATCGTCTCCGCGATGTAGGCCGAGCTCACCAGGCCGAGCCCCAGCCAGACCGTGCCGTACGGGTCGAGGGGGATCCTCAGGCCGGGGAAGGCCAGCGACACCAGGCTGAACCCCATGAGCACGATCAAGGCCGGGAGGCCTCGGAAGAACTCGATGTAGATCATGGAGAGCCACCGGTAGGGGGCGACCTGGGACAGTCGCATCAGCGCCAGCACGGTGCCGAGGACCAGCCCTACGACGAAGGCTCCTCCGGTCATCGCGAGCGTGTTGAGGAAAGCGAGGGGCAGGCCCTGGGTCAGGGTCTTCTCGATGAGGTCGAGCCGGAAGAACGCCGAGGAGACCTGCCGGCCGTCGACGAAGAGAACTGCGAGCAGGACGACGAGCGCCAGTACGCCGTACTGGACGAACCTGATCCTCTGAGCCCTCTTGCGGGGCGAGGTCTTCTTCTTCGGCCGGACACCTTCGACGGTGATGGCGGACATGCTCGTCTCCTTCGTGCCACTGGCCGCCCACCGGTGCGGTGGACGGCCAGGAGCTCAGCGGATCACTTGGGGGCGTCGACCCCGAACCACTTCTTGTAGATGGTGTTGTACGTCCCGTCGGACTTCGCCGACGCGAGAACGCCGTTGACGACCGACTGCAGGGCGGTGTTGTCCGTCGCCATGCTGAAGCCGTAGCTCTCGTTCGTCTTGAACTCGGTGCCGACGACGGTCTTCGGGTTGTCCTTGGAGAAGTTGTAGACCACGCCGTTGTCGTTGATGGCGGCGTCGATCGTGCCAGCCAATACGGCGTTCGCGCTGCTGGGGAAGTCGTCGAACACCTTGACGGTGTAGCCGTACTGGGTGGAGTTGTTCTGCGCGTACGTCTGACCGGTGGTGTCCGTCTGGACGCCGACGACCTTGCCCTTGAGAGCCGACAGGTCCGTGACACCGGAGCTGGCTGGGACCAACAACGCCTGGGTCGCGGAGAAGTACGGGTCCGAGAAGGCGGTCGCCTTCTGGCGGTCGGCATTGATGGTGATCGCCGCCGCGCCCGCGTCACACTTCTTCGCCGCGAAGGCAGCGCCGGAGGTGATCTGCTGGAACTCGATGTCCACGATGTCCTGGGTCACGCCGAGCTTCTTCGCCGCGAGATCCATGAGGTCCACATCGAAGCCCACGACCTTGCCGCTGTCGTCCTTGTACTCGAACGGCTTGTACGACAGGTTGGTGCAGACGGTGAGCTTGCCCGCGGCGACCAGGGTCGGCGCCGGAGCGCTCGAGCCGGCCACGCTGCTGGCGGCGGTGGTGGAGCTGGAGTAGTTGGCGCAGCCCGTGAGCGTCAGTGCCAGCGCAGAGGCGGCTGCCGTAAGGGCCAGGAGTCGCTTCATGAGCGTCCTTTCTCAGTATGAATGCGGCACATACTGCCATCGGTTCTGTTACGGATGTGCGACGGCCGAAAAGGAGAGACGCGCACAGCCACGCGACATGTGGTCCTCACAGCGTCGACGTGGCGAATCCGTTCACGTACGGTCCTTCCATGCCTGAGCAGCTCACCCGCGAGCAAGCGCGGCGGATCGCTGTGCGGGCACAGCTTCTGGATGCCCGACGGCCGCGGTCCGTGCTCGAGGTGGTACAGCGGCTCGGCTTCCTCCAGTACGACCTCACGCGGGCCATCGCTCCGAGCCAGGATGTGATCCTGTGGAGCCGGCTGGGGGACTCGTACGATCGCAGCGATCTGCAGCACCTCCTCGACACCCAGGAGCTCATCGAGCTGCACATGGTGCTGAGGCCCGCGAGCGACATCGCGCTGTACCGAGCGGAGATGGCTGCCTGGCCGGCCGCCGGGACCTGGGAGCAACGCCTCGCCGACTGGGCCGGGGCCAATGCCGCCTGCGCCGAGGACATCCTCGACCAATTGCGCGGCGACGGGCCGCTCCCGACCACCGAGTTGCCGGACACGTGCGCGGTCCCGTGGCGGTCGTCGGGGTGGACTCACGACAAGAACGTGCAGAAGATGCTGAGCGCGCTCGTGGCGCGTGGCGAGGTGGCCTTGGCGCGCCGAGAAGGCGCGATGCCCTGGTGGGACCTGGCGGAACGGGTGTACCCGGACGTCCCGCCCGTACCGTTCGCCGACGCCGTACGGGAACGCAACCGCCGGCGGTTGGTCGCGTTCGGCATCGCCCGTGCGAAGACGGTGCAGGCACCGGTGGAGCCCAACGACGTCGGCCCGGTGGGCGTACAGGCCACCGTCGAGGGCGTACGAGGCACGTGGCAGGTCGACCCGGATCAGCTCGAGCGGGTGGACGAGCCGTTCGAGGGCCGTGCGGCGCTGCTGTCGCCACTGGACCGGCTGGTGTTCGACCGGAAGCGGCTCGCAGAGATCTTTGAGTTCGACTACGTGCTGGAGATGTACAAGCCGGCCGTGCAACGCATCTGGGGCTACTGGGCGCTGCCCGTCCTGGTCGGAGATCGCTTCATCGGCAAGGCCGACGTCATTGCCGAGCGCCAGGAGGGCGAGTTGATCGTCCATGCGCTGTACGAGGACGAACCCTGGGCACTTGAGCAGCGGGCCGCCGTCCTCGACGAGCTGTCATCCCTGGCCGACTGGCTCGACCTGGCCCTCGTCCTGCCCTGACTCGTACATTCAGTGGCACGTATCGGGTCTGCGGTGCGTATCTCGATCGGCGACCGCGTACGTGCCACTGAATGGCGGCCGGCCGCCTCCAGTCGCCTCGACTACCCCTGACACGAGCGGAATACCCCCTCAGGGGGTAGGGTTGAGCCTAGTACGCTCAACTTTCGAGGAGATGACCGAGTGGACACTTCCAAGCTCACCGCCATGAGCCGCGACGCGGTCTCGATCGCGCTGCGTTCCGCCCTGACCCACGGCAACCCCAACGCCGAGCCCGTACACCTGCTCGAGGCACTGCTGACGATCCCGGACAACACGGTCGGGCCGCTGCTGTCGGAGCTCGGGGCGGATCCGCGGATCGTCGATGCCGCCGCCAAGGGCGCGATCACGAAGTTGCCGTCGGCGCAGGGCTCGTCGGTCGCGCAGCCGAACCTCTCCGGCGCCTTCGCACGCGTCGTCGCCGACGCGGAGACCCGGGCGACCCAGCTGAGCGACCAGTTCGTCGCCACGGAGCACCTGTTGATCGCGCTCGCGTCCGTGCAGTCGGAGGCTCGTAAAATCCTCAACGACCTCGGCGTGACCAGTGACAAGGTCGTGAAGGCGTTCAACGAGCGCCGCGGCTCCAAGCGCGTCACGTCCGCCGAAGCAGAGGGCGGCGAGTCGGCGCTCGACAAGTACAGCGTCGACCTCACCCAGAGGGCCCGCGAGGGCCGCCTCGATCCCGTCATCGGCCGCGACCAGGAGATCCGTCGCGTCGTACAGGTCCTTGCGCGCCGTACGAAGAACAATCCCGTGCTCATCGGCGACCCCGGCGTCGGCAAGACCGCTGTGGTCGACGGGCTCGCGCAGCGGATCGTCGCCGGAGACGTACCGGACTCCCTCAAGGGACGCCGCCTCGTCTCGCTCGACCTGGCGAGCATGGTGGCGGGTGCGAAGTACCGCGGCGAGTTCGAGGAGCGGCTCAAGGCCGTCCTCAACGAGATCCGCGAGGCCGAGGGCCAGATCATCACGTTCATCGACGAGCTCCACCAGATGGTGGGCGCCGGCGCGTCCGGCGACTCGACCATGGACGCCGGCAACATGCTCAAGCCGATGTTGTCCCGCGGTGAACTGCGGATGATCGGCGCGACCACGCTCGACGAGTACCGCGAGCGCATCGAGAAGGACCCGGCGCTCGAGCGCCGGTTCCAGCAGGTTTACGTCGGAGAGCCGAGTGTCGAGGACACGATCGCGATCCTCCGCGGGCTGCGCGAGCGGTACGAGGCGCACCACAAGGTACGGATCACCGACGGCGCCCTCGTCGCCGCGGCACAGCTGTCCAACCGCTACATCACGAGCCGGCAGCTGCCTGACAAGGCGATCGACCTCGTCGACGAGGCCGCGTCGCGCCTGCGCATGGAGATCGACTCGTCCCCCGAGGAGATCGACCAGCTCCGTCGCCAGGTCGACCGGATGACGATGCAGCAGTTCGCCCTCGAGAAGGAGGAGGACGCCGCGTCGGTCGACCGGCTCAAGAGGCTCCAGGCCGACTTCGCCGATGCGTCCGAGCAGTTGCGGTCCCTCGAGTCGCGCTGGGAGGCCGAGAAGGCGGGACTCAACCGGGTCGGCGATCTCAAGGAGCAGATCGACAAGCTCCGTATGGAGGCCGACCGGGCCCAGCGTGAGGGCGACCTGACGCGGGCTGCCGAGATCCTGTACGGCCAGATCCCCACGATCGAGGCGCAGGTCGCGAGCGCCGAGGGCATCGACCGCCAGAAGTCGATGGTCTCCGAGGAGGTCGGCGCCGTCGACATCGCCGAGGTCGTCTCGGCGTGGACCGGTATCCCCGTCGGCAAGATGCTTCAGGGCGAGAGCGAGAAGCTCCTGGCGATGGAGGAACGGATCGGCGCTCGGCTCATCGGGCAGAAGGATGCTGTACGGGCCGTGGCCGATGCCGTACGTCGCGCACGCGCCGGCATCTCCGACCCGAACCGTCCCACCGGCTCGTTCTTGTTCCTCGGCCCCACCGGCGTCGGCAAGACCGAGCTCGCGAAGTCGCTCGCGGAGTTCCTCTTCGACGACGAGCAGGCGATGGTACGGATCGACATGAGCGAGTACTCGGAGAAGCACACCGTGTCCCGCCTGGTCGGTGCGCCTCCCGGCTACATCGGCTATGAGGAGGGCGGACAGCTCACCGAAGCCGTACGCCGCCGCCCCTACTCGGTCGTCCTGCTCGACGAGGTCGAGAAGGCCCACCCGGAGATCTTCAACATTCTGCTGCAGGTACTCGACGACGGGCGGTTGACCGACGGCCAGGGTCGTACGGTCGACTTCCGCAACGTCATCCTCATCCTCACGAGCAACCTTGGCTCCCAGTTCCTCGCCGACCAGACGATGAGCCGCGAGCTGAAGGAGGAGACCGTGATGAGCGTCGTCCGGAAGGCGTTCAAGCCCGAGTTCCTGAACCGTCTCGACAACATCGTGATGTTCGACCCGTTGACCGCCGAGGACCTCGCCCACATCGTGACGATCAACCTCGAGCGTCTCAACAGGCGGCTCGCCGATCGGCGGATCACCGTCGACGTCACCGACGCGGCTCGCGCCTGGCTCGCGGCGAAGGGCTTCGACCCCGTGTACGGCGCGCGGCCTCTGCGCCGCCTCGTACAGACGGCGATCGAGGACCAGCTCGCCAAGCTCGTGCTCAACGGCACGATCGGGGACGGCTCCGAGGTCACGTTCGACGTCGCCGACGACCACGAGAGCCTGCGAATCCTCTGACCTCTCCGCGACCGCCCCGCTGAGGAGTCCCTCAGGGTCCTCGACCCAGGTCGGGCGGCATGGGAGAGTGACCGGCATGTTGGTGCCTGACCGGTCCGTGCCCGGGGCGTACTTCGTACGCGTCGACGGTACGGACCAGTCGTTCGTGGACCCCTCTGACCCGTTGCGGCTCGAGTTCGACTACGTACAGCGCATCGCCGAGGTCATCGACACCATCGCGCCGAAGGGTGAGCGCCTGCGCGTCGTCCACGTCGGTGGTGCCGGGATGACCCTGCCCCGGTACGTGGCGGCGACCCGTCCCACCTCGGCCCAGATCGTCTTCGAGCCCGATGTCGCGCTGACCGACCAGATCCGGGCGATCATCCCGTTGCCGAGGCGCTCGGGCATCAAGGTACGCGCGGTGGACGGCCGTACAGGTCTCGCCGAGGTGCCCGACGACTACGCCGAGCTCCTGATCGTCGACGCGTTCGCCGGCGCCCGCGTACCGGCGGAGCTGACGACCGCCGAGTGGTACGAGGATGTGGCGCGGGCGCTCGCGCCGGGGGGCGTCATCGTCGTCAACATCACCGACCGGGTGCCGTTCCTGTACGCGAAACGCGTCGTCGCCGGCATCGCCGACCGCTTCCAGCCCGTCGTGTGCGCGCTCGAACCCGCCACGCTCAAGGGCCACCGGTTCGGCAACATCGTCATCGCGGCCGGACGTCCCATCGACCACGCGACGCTTGAGCGGCTTGCCAACCGCGCCCCCTTCCCGTATCGGGTCCTCGGCGGTCTCCACCTCGCCCGGTGGGTGGGCAAGTTCGCGGCGTTCACCGACGCCGACTCCCAGCAGTCGCCGGCGCCGCTGGGCGGCCCCACAACGTTCCGGTGAACGCACCACATAGGCGGATCGGTCACAATGGTCCGGTGACGTCGAGCGAGGATCCAGCGCCGGGGGGCGAAGACCAGGTGGTCGGGGCGGCGGAGGAGACTCCGGCCCAACCACCCCGGACGCGGCGTCGCCGCCCCAGCATCCTCGCGATCACCGGACTGCTGCTCATCGCCATCGGCTTGGGCTCGCTCGGCTGGATGGGCTACCAGTACTTCGGCACCAACGCGCCCGCCCAGGAGGCGGCCAAGACGGAGATCTCGCAGCTTCAGGACCAGTGGAACAACGGCAGCGGAATCGAGGTGCCGGCTCCGTCAGCCACCGCGTCCAGCACTCCGGGAGCGACGAGTACGGCCACGGCGACGAAGGGCCCCGCGTACACGCAGGCGCAGCTCGACAAGGCCATGGCCATCCTGACGATTCCGAGGTTCGGTGCCGATTACAAGGTGCCCATTCTCGTGGGGACGAGCGACTATGCGCTCAGCCACGGCGTCGGGTGGTACGAGAACACCCAGCTCCCCGGCCAGATCGGCAACTTCGCGATCGCCGGTCACCGCATCACCCACGGCCAGCCGTTCGCACGCCTTCTGGAGCTCAAGCCCGGCGACAAGGTGATCATCGAGACCAAGACCTACATCTTCACGTACCAGGTCGACGAGTCGCCCGCGCAACTCACCGTCCAGGACGTGGACACGTGGGTGCTCGATCCGGTGCCCGGCAAGACGGGCGTCAAGCCGACCCAGGCGCTCATCACGCTGACCACGTGCCAGGACCTGTTCCACTCGCCCGACCGCTCCGTCGGCTTCGGCCACCTCGTCGACACCACGAAGAAGTAGTACGTGCCGGGCGGCGGCGCCTGTACGTACCTTCGCTAGCCCTCGTGAGGGACCTACCACTCGGCTAGGCTGGCTGAGTCCTGGGGCAACCGGCCCCGACACTCCTGGAGGTTGACATGACCGCGGTACTGGTGGTCCTGATCCTGGTGATCCTGCTGGTCGTCGGCGCTGTCCTCTATGGGATCGGCGGCTACAACAGCCTCGTGCGCATGCGGAACCTCGTCGAGGAGTCCTGGCGCCAGGTCGATGTCGAGCTCAACCGCCGCTACGACCTCATCCCGAACCTCGTCGAGACGGTCAAGGGCTACGCCAAGCACGAGAGCGGCACCTTGGAAGAGGTCGTACGGCTGCGCAACCAGGCAGCCGGCATGGCCAGCGGCGCCCCGTCCGAGCAGCGGGCCGGCGTCGAAGAGCAGCTGACCGGCGCCATCCGCCAGTTGATGGTGACCGTCGAGGCCTATCCCGACCTCAAGGCCAACACGAGCTTCGTCGAGCTGCAGCGTCAGCTGGCCGACACCGAGGACCGGATCGCCAACGGCCGTCGTTACTACAACGCGAACGTCCGCAACTACAACACCCGCATCGAGTCGTTCCCCACGAACCTCATCGCGAGCTTCGGCAAGTTCGAGCGGGCCACATACTTCGAGGTCAATGACGCGGCTGTTCGGCAGGCGCCCAAGGTGAGCTTCGACAACGCACCGGCCGCCCCGTCGGTCGGCGCCGCCTTCGAGACCCCCAACTTCTCCGCTCGTGCGGGCACGCAGGATGCGCTCCCGCCCGTGGCAGAACCCACGCAGAACGGCCAGGCGTTCGGATACGAGGCCCCCCAGGCCCAGCCCGTACAGGCCACCCCGCCGCCGACGCCCCAGCAGGCACCCGGGTACGGTACGGCAGTCCCGCCGTACCCGCCGCAGAACACGCCTGGGTACACGCCGCCGCAGTCCTGAGGTCGCTCCGGACCGCCGAGAAGGAGCATCGAACACGGATACGTTCTCCCTTGCCGAGCCTGTACGGATCGGCACCCGTGCGTCTGCCCTCGCACTGTCTCAGGCCACGGAGGTCGCCGAGTACCTTGTTGGCGCCGGCATCCACGAGGGGTACGAGCTCGTCGAGATCGGCCATGACGGCGGTGACCCTTCGGTCTTCGCCGGTGGGCAGGTCATGACGAACGTGCTGCGACAGGCGCTTCTCGACGGCCGCTGCGATGTCGCGGTCCACATGCTCAAGGACCTTCCCACCGAACCCGTCCCGGGGCTCACGTTCGGCGCGTACATCAAGCGCCTCGACCCGCGTGAGGCCCTCTGCGCACGCAACGGGTGGACACTCGCCACGCTCCCCGAGGGTGCCAAGGTCGCGATCAGCTCGCCGCTGCGGCGGGCACAGCTGCTCGAGGTGCGTCCGGATCTCACGATCGTCGGCATCCGCGGGCCCATCGAGTCACGGCTGCAGCGGGTCGAGGACGGCGAGATCGACGCGACGGTACTCGCCTGGGCCGTGTTGCAACGCGAGGGCAAGCTCAACACCGTCACCGAGGTGATAGACCCCGCCGTCATGCTGCCGACGCCCTGTCAGGGCGTGCTCGTCGTCGAGGTCCGCGAGGATGCGCCCAAGGCGATCCAGAAGGCATTGCGCCGGATCGACCACGCGTGTACGAGGCTGGTGTCCACGGCCGAGCGGGCGCTTCAGGACGATGTCTCCGCTGCCACGAAGGCTCCGCTGGGAGCGGTGGCACGCCTCATCGAAGGTGTGGACGTACGGGGGCGGCTGGAGCTCAGCGCGGTCGTCGCGGGCCCCGACCAGTCGCACGACCTGCGCCGCACCCGTACCGTCACCATCGACGACGTCGACAACGACGACGATGTGGAGGCGAACCTCGCGGCAGCGCGCCGGCTGGGTGCCAAGGTCGCCAAGGAGCTGCTCGATGCGGGCGCCGCGGCACTGCCGCAGCACCTGCTGGCCAAGCCGCCCCGGAACCCGCGGCCGCGCGTGCTCGTACAGCGCATCAGCCCGGACTTCGACCCCGTGCTCGAGGCCGCCATCCTCCGCGCGGGCGGTGAGCCCGTCATGGTGACCCTGACACGTACGATCCCGGCGGCCGACGCGGTGCTGGACGCCGTCCTCGACAGGCTGCGTACGGCGGATCGGGTCGGCATGACGAGTGCTGAGGCCGTGACGCTGTTGGAGGACCGCGCCCATGAGCGGAAGACGAGCCTCGCTGAGATCCTCGAGGGCACGCCGGTGGCCGCGTTCGGTGCCACGACGAGCGCCGCGCTGGTCGCAGCATCGGTGACCGTCGACATGCTGCCGTCGCTCGATGCCTCGGTGGGGAACCTGCTGAGCGTCTGGCCGGCCGCGCCCGACACGGACCATGTACCGGTCGCCCTGCTGCCGGGCTCGGCGAACGCATCGCCCCTTCTCGCCGCTGGGTTGCGCGACCTCGGCTGGCACGCGGAGGACCTCCCCGTGTACGAGCGGGTCACCGCCGAGCCGACGGCCGAGCACGAGAAGGCGATCGAGTCCGGCTGGCCCGAGGCCGTCATCGTCACCTCGCGCAGCGCGGCCCAGGCGATCGAGGAGCTGTTCGGGTTGCCTCCCAAGGAGGTGCGGGTCGTCTGCGTCGGCCGCATCCCTGCCCGGGACGCCATGTCGCTCGGACTTCACGTCGACGCCATCTCCCCGTCCCCGAAGCCCTCAGCTATCGCCGCCGCGGCCCTCGAGGGCCTTGTCCCGGCCGCGCCCGAGCCCCGGCCAGTCTCCTGACGGAGCTGTCCCCGGCCGTTCAAGGCCGCTGACTGGACGGGTGTCAGCCACGAGTCGTTGTCGCTTCAGGCGATAGGGAAAAGGGCCGCTCAAACCACTGGGCCGACCGGATAGCGGGCTGGCAAGCCGGAAAGGCGGCCGAACCGCGATCCGTGGCCGGCCTCAGGCGGGGTCGACCTCTTCGGCTACGGCCCGCGCGGGGGCCGCAACCTTCGCCTGGCGGCGGTGGTTGAGGTATTCGAGGCCCATCGGGATCACCGACACGAAGACGATCAGGATCAGCACCAGGTCGATGTTCTTGCGGATGAAGCCGATGTTGCCGAGGAAGAAGCCGGCCAGCGTCACGAGCGCGACCCAGAGGACTCCGCCGACTGCTGTGTACGCGATGAAGCGGCGGAAGCTCATGCGGCCGACGCCGGCGATGAGGGTGACGAACGTCCGTACGAGCGGCACGAACCTCGCGAGGATCAGCGCGCGCGATCCGTACTTGTCGAAGAACGCGTGGGTCTTCGTCACGTACACCGGGTTGAACAGCTTGCGGCCGGCCCAGCTCGTACGCGGCTTGAACAGCGGTGGGCCGATCAGGTAGCCGATCCAGTAGCCCACGACGTTGCCGAGCACAGCGGCGATCGTCAGCACCACGAACACGATGAGGAGCGTCACAGGCTTGCTGCCGAATACGATGTCGCCGGTCGCCGTAAGGAGGCCGACGGTGAACAGGAGCGAGTCACCGGGGAGGATCGAGAAGAGGCCGCACTCGGCGAAGATGATGAACGCGACACCCCACAGCCACCAGTTGCCGAGAAGGTGGATGAGGACCGCCGGGTCGAACCAGGAAGGCAGCAGCAGCGGCGTCATGGCGAGCGTCATGAGTGAAGGCACAACGCTCAGAGTACCGTTTGCGCCCATGAGTTCCCTGTGCGACGACGGTGCGGTGCCACCAGGCGATGCCCCGTACGAGGAGTACGCACAGAGCATCGGAGTCGGGCCGCACCCGCTGCCGTGGCCCGAGGACGAGCGGTACGACACGGGGTTGCTCGCCGACGGTGACCGGCGCAACGTCATCGACGAGTACCGCTACTGGACCGTTCAGGCGATCGTCGCGGACCTCGACACGAAGCGTCGCCCGCTGCACGTGGCGATCCAGAACTGGGAGCACGACTTCAACATCGGCTCGATCGTGCGTACGGCGAACGCGTTCAACGTCGCCGGCGTGCACATCCTCGGCCGTCGCCGCTGGAACAAGCGGGGTGCGCTGGTGACCGACCGCTACCTGCACGTCTACCACCACGCGTCGGTCGCGGACATGGTCGCCTGGTTCGCGGAGCGCGACATCCCGATCGTCGGCGTCGACAACCTGCCAGGCTCGCGGCCACTCGAGACGACGCCGCTCCCCGAGCGCGTCTGCCTCTTGTTCGGCTCCGAGGGACCGGGCCTCACCGACGAGGCAGTCGCCGCCTGTACGTACCTGGTCGCCATCAACCAGGACGGCTCCACGCGCTCGATCAATGCGGGCGCCGCGGCGGCGATCGCCATGTACGCATGGGGCTTGCAGTGGATCCGTACGGATCTCTCATCCGTGTAGTCGCCCTCACAGGTTGCCGATAGTCTTGCGGCTCAAGCACGTCTGGGCCGGGGAGCACCGGGGGAGCGGTCGTGCGGGAGGATCGAGATGACACAGCCGACTGGCGCTGGGCTGAACCTGCTGACGGTGGCCGAGGTAGCCACGCTGCTGCGGGTTTCCAAGATGAGCGTGTACCGGCTGATCCACTCAGGTGAGCTCGAGGCCGTACGGTTCGGACGCAGTTTCCGGGTGCCGAACTCCGCCGTCGACGCATATCTGCGGCAGTCCTACTTCCAGGCCGGCTGAGCGGATTTTCTCACCAACGCGCGTTACAGGTAGTCTTGGCCGGCTGGCTGACCCTGGCTCTCAAAACGGGCGTCGCCTTCACATACGCAGCACTGTGCACTCCTGGTGCACGACGAAAGGTCACCCGTGGGTTCGGTCATCAAGAAGCGTCGTAAGCGCATGGCGAAGAAGAAGCATCGCAAGCTGCTGAAGAAGACGCGC
>Ga0182021_10004577_pt1 | contig 16289 bp, 19 predicted proteins | sample 612E3MmetaG_FD_120493 | JGI IMG/M metagenome (GOLD analysis project Ga0182021, IMG submission 120493) | Permafrost microbial communities from Stordalen Mire, Sweden - 612E3M metaG (Illumina Assembly) | ecosystem: Environmental > Terrestrial > Soil > Wetlands > Permafrost | place: Sweden...
AACTTCACAGGCCTTTCATTGGGACCGTCTGTTACATACTTGCTAGGGCGCAATGAGGGTACAGTTTTCTCTTTCGCAAGCTTTTTCCTATTCTTAGCAATTTTGCCATTGGCTTATGCTCCGGAAACACTATCTGAAAGAATCATTAAAAATATTGACCTCAATAGTTATGTAAACAAGGCTCTTGAAAAGGTTAAAAAAGAAAGTTCGAAAAAGCCGGAATCCCAAATAGAGCTAACCTCTGAGGAAACTGAAATGGTAAAAGAAGAAAGTGAAAACCTCTCAGCTGACGAGATTGCTGCTAGGAAATTAGCAAAAAAATACTATTAAATTACAAGAAAATTAGTTCCATCCGCAACTGATGCAATAGATTTTTTAATGTTTAATTTTACTTTATTCGCGGTGCATAAGTACGGCTGAAGATATTTGGGTCCCAATGGACGGAGACACCTTTGTAACAAAGGATGGTTTCATCCTCAACACTTTCGGCTACGAACATCCTGACGACCGAGTTCTTGCATTCCTCAAATACATTCCAGCGAAATACAAAGAGCTTTTTAACGTTGAAATGCTGGATCGAACATGGAAGTTTGGCGAAAACCAGCTTTTTAGAGCAGAAAAACTCTATACAGCAAAAAACTACCAAACATTCATTGAAGCCTTCCGCAAAAACTTTCCTGACTACCTTTACTATGACTTATACCGAAACAAAGAACTTATCACGGCACCACTTGACCGTATAGAACAAGTTTTTGTTCCACGCGACCGATTGGTTTGGCTGCAGAACTTGCATAAACGTGATAAATTGCAGCAAATGGCTTTAGATATCATCGGACTAATTTCTAAAGAATCAAAAGTTCCTCTAACTGACCTTGGTCTCCACGGCTCCATTGCACTGCAAATGCATTCTCCAGAATCAGACATAGACTTTGTAGTTTACGGCACAAAAAATTTCCGCTTTGTGGAGGAAGCCATAGCCAGGCTAGTTAACGAGGCGAAATTAAGCTACATTGTGGGCAACCGCATTGAGGCTGCACGTAAATTTCAAGGAAGATATCAAAGAAAAATTTTCATGTACAACGCGACAAAACAGTTTGATCAAGTCAAAGAAAAATACGGGGCTTACCGTTACGTACCGCTTGATCCCGTCCGCTTCCAAGCCACGGTTTGCAATGACACTGAAACTATGTATCGTCCAGCAACCTACAGAATCACAAATTATATGCCAATAGATGACCCCTCAGAGCTTGATTTGGACCAAATCCCTATTCAAGTTGTCTCAAATATTGGTCTTTACCGAAATGTCGCCAGAGCAGGAAGTGACATCAAAGTCGCAGGCATACTCGAAAGAGTCAAATCAACCAGCTCAAATGAGGTATTCTATCAAGTGGTTGTTGGAACAGCAACATCCGAGGAAGAATATATTTGGCCAATAACTTAGAGCTGCGCGACCGCGACGCCATAGAGACCATGGAAGGCTTAATCTTCCGCGTCTTTGGTTACTCACACCCTCCAGGAGCCTACATCTGTGATGCAGAATATGCTTCATCAGAAATTTTCCAATCAAAAGATCCTCGAGCACCACGCACAGGCAAAAAAGAGCATTACTACAAATTCTACAACGACGAAGGCATGAACTTAGTTACAAAGAAATATCCGCAATATCTTATTTTTCATGAAATGCTTGGTTTAAACCTCGTGGGAGTAAAAGACGACGCCATTATGGAAGCCAGAAAACCTGAGGCGGGGTTAGCGGCTTTGCTTGAAGCTGGACCAACAGACGAGTTGCTTGTTGCAATGGAACGTGTACTGATGATATCGCTGAACAGTTCTGGCTTAAAACCGCAGGACTTCGGCGTCTTCGGCTCAATGCTTCATGGTTTTCATCATCCAAAATTTTCAGACATAGACTTCATTATTTATGGCAAAAAAGAAAACGCCAAAATGCGCAAAACCATTGAAGCCTTGTATGCTGATAAAGCGTCGGGTTTGCACAACGAGTTTGATTCTGATAATGTTATGGCGGGCAAGGATTGGCGATTCAAAAACTTCACCGTCCCAGATTTCATTTGGCATCAGCGGAGAAAACAAATTTACGGCTTGTATGACGATGCAGCAAGCGGGCGAACAATAAAAGCGGAGTTTGAACCAGTTAAGGCTTGGAGTGAAATTCAATCTGAATATGACCCGCGGACATGCATAACAAGGCGCGGATGGGTTAAACTTAAAGCACGCATTACAGCAGATGACGAAGCGCCGTTCATTCCGTCAATATACGGGATCGAGCCATTGGAAGTTATCAGCGGCCCAAAAGAAGCTCTAGAGGCACGACGGGTGTTCTCTTTTATGGAAGAGTTCCGTCAACAGGCTCAAAAGGACGAAAAAGTTATTGTTGAAGGCAACCTTGAAGAAGTAACCTCACCAAATGAAATCTTTTATCAAGTTACTTTGACTTATTGCCCACGCTACTACGAACAAGTACTCAAAATCATGCACTAAGCATGTGACAAAACCATGTAATCAGACGGCTTATTGCCCAAAATCAAACGGTAGTATTCGCCGCCCGTTTTCTTGTTGGTTACTAACTCAATTTTTCCTTGAGCCTCAATTGTTTCGCCGTTTTTTGCTTGTTTACAGAACCTTCCTCGGAAAGATACAATCTCTTGTATTGGCGTCAACTTGGGTTCTTCAACAACTCGGACATCAGCCAATTTGTAAGTGCAGGGCGTGAAAAGCGAATCTGCGCTGTCTTCTATTGTTGCTGTTATCTTTGTGTAGCCACTATTTTTGAAGCGCACATCACCATATTGCTCGGTTATTTCGCTCCAATCCTTCACAAAACGAATGAAGTAGTCGGTTCCCATGAACTTGCCTTGGAATGCCTTGCGGCTTTCGACTAAAACGAAGTCTACGAAGCTCATCTGGGTGTCTTTCGAACGGAAATCAAATAGCTCCTGAAGTTCGCCGCGGCTGTAGGGTTTGAACCCAGATTGTTCGTTTTTGAGCAGTTTTTGGAGGGCATCGTAGGCTTTGCGGCAGTTCTCAACTCCGTAAACAAGGGGGTCAATGTCTGATTTCTCGGTGGTTAAACCCGCCATAATGGAGCCTGAAATGCCTATGCCGCTCCAAGGAATGCCTGATTCTTTTTTCAGCGTTTCAGCCAGCTGCAAAGCTTTGCACTCTAATATGGTGAGGTCTTTGGCTGAACGAAGAGACCACAGTTTTTCTTCAGGCTTATAATGCTCAGCAACCTGTGCTTCTGGGACTTCACACATTGTCTCCCCAAAGACTTCGTCAAAAACGATGAGTTCAGGATAGTTTTCTTTTAGGTACTTGAACCTATCACCTAAGCTATAGACTTTGCCGTAATATGCATCTTTACCCACCCTTATACCCTGAGGCGTAGGGATGAAACGTGGAAAAGCCACAATTTTATTCGCTGGATGAATTAAGCCTTTAACATCAAAAACAACATTGCTTTTTGTTTTAATTAAATCACCTTCACGTGCCTTCAAAAAATCCCTCTGACCTAAAGTGTGACTCATCTAACAGCTTTTAGTTTTTTGTAAAGTTTAATAAACCTTCTTTTCTCCATTTAACCTCAGTGCATCCTAATGGGTTACTGTGAAAAGGCGCAGCATATCTCACAATGTTTAGAGCTTGCGATACTGCTTGAAGTTAGTGCAGAAAAACCGGGCAACGTCAACTTGACGTCGAGTTTTGAGGGGACGACTTGCCAGCATTTTTTGGCATCAGCTATTGCTGCGGGGCCGTCCTTCCAAGAAGCCGCAAGCAGAGGACAACAAGTATCCGAAGGCAAACTAGCCATCGGCGATGTTGGCTTGGGAGAATTAATTAAAACCTGCGCCAGCGACGTTAATGCTTGGCAGAGAGGCAGAAACACAATTTTGGGAACAATAATGCTGTTTGCTCCAATCGCTGTGGCAGCAGGTATGACCCCAAGTAGCAAAAACGGTTTTGATTTTTCTGGTTTACGCAAAAATATTGATTTAGCAATTAAAGCCACCAATGCATTGGATTCAGTTCATCTTTATGAAGCAATAGATATAGCTCATCCAAGCGGTCTCAACAAGTCATCTGAGCTTGATGTTAACGACCCAAACTCAAAGCAGCGCCTGATACAAGATAAAGTCACCCTGTTTGAGGTCTTCAGAATCGGCGCATGCTACGATGACATCTCTAATGAATGGGTAAACAACTACCCCATAACCTTCGGCTTGGTCTACCCCTTCCTATCTGAACAACTAAAAACTAAGCCCCTAAACACCGCTGTCGTCCACACTTTCCTAAAAATCCTTTCAGAACATCCAGACACGTTAATAGCTCGAAAAGTCGGAAAAGAAAAGGCAGAGAAAGTGTCATCTGACGCTAAGGCCGTCTTGGATCTCGGCGGATTAGAAACTGAAGAAGGCAAAATAAGCCTTGTAGAATTTGACAAGAAATTGAGGTTGTCCCAAAACAAATGTAATCCGGGAACGACCGCGGATTTGACAGCGGCTGCATTGGCGCTTTGTACGCTGAGTGGCTATAGGCCTTAAGCTGATATGCTTGTGTTTTCACTCTTACTTCTGCTAACATGTTCACTATATGCTCTGTTGAAATGCAGCAGTTTCCATGGAAACTTGTCATACTCGTTTTCCAAGGTCAGCGATACTTTACATTTTTAGCATTTATCCAGCGCTCAGACTTGCTAAAGCTCCAATTTTAAAAATCATGACTTAAAAAAAAGCGCAAATTATGGGGAAAAACAGAAGTATAGTGGCTATTGCGTTGGAAAGCATTTATGAAAGTTAAGTGTTAAAAATACTAAGGTGCAGTTGATGTCTGAACAGATAAGAAGTTTCATAGCTTTTGACATCGAAAACGAGCAGATACTGAACAGGCTCTCAGCAGCACAGAAACTTGTTCTTGAAACAGGCGTCGATCTGCGGCCCGTAGCCTCTCAAAACATCCATGTAACCATCCGTTTTCTTGGCGCAATCAGCCCCGGCATGGTGGAGAAAGTTTACGAAGCCATGAAAAACGTTAAATTCACCCCATTCACCATTAAAATCTGCGGTCTAGGCGTTTTCCCAAGCATAAATTACCCCAGAGTTGTCTGGGCAAGAATGACCGACGGCGTAGAACAACTCAAAAACATATTTACCCAACTGGAACCACAGATTCGCGCGTTAGGATTTGAGAAAGATAATTATGGGTTTAGCCCGCACTTAACCATTGCACGTGTAAGATCCGTAAATAACAAACAAATTCTTGCGGAACTATTAACAAAAAAAGGCGACTTTGAAGTCGGCACAATCCAAGCCAACTGCCTGCGACTTAAAAGAAGCCAACTTTCCCCAAAAGGTCCAACTTATTCAACAATTAAAGAAGTCTGCCCAACACAGGAACAAAAATAGCCATGCAAGAAATCACCGCCTTAAATCAGCAAATTCTAAAGAAAATTACGCCTAGCAAAGAGAACCGCTCAAAAGTTGAAGCTATAGCCCATGAACTTGAGCGGAAAGTAGAGTTAGCTTGTAAAGAAGAGGGTGTTTCGGCGGTTGTTCGTGTTGAAGGCTCCGTTGCCAAAGACACGTGGCTTAGCGAAAATCCAGACATTGACATTTTTCTGCAGCTTCCAACATCGATTCCAAGAAAAAAACTGGGCGATGTCGGCTTAAAAATTGCTAAAAAAGCAGCCGTTGGCTATGAGCAAATTGAACGGTTTGCTGAGCATCCTTATCTTCAAATAATCGTCGATGGCTACCGAGCTGACATTGTTCCATGCTTCGATGCAAAGCCTGGCGAATGGCAAAGCGCCACTGACAGAACAACCTACCACACCGACTACATTAAAAAACACTTAAGCAAAGAGTTGCTTGGAGAGGTCAGGCTTATAAAAAAATTCATGCAGGGCACAGGCGTTTATGGCGCAGAAATAAAAGTGGGCGGCTTCAGCGGGTATCTCTGCGAACTACTAATAATAAAAAACCGATCTTTTTCCGAGACAGTGAATGCCTTTGCAAGATATAATAACCGCGTGATAATTGACATTGAAAACCATTATGTCGACAGACAAAACGATCTTTTGCTGCTTTTTCCTGAGCCGCTGGTAATTATTGACCCCGTCGATAAAGGAAGAAACGTGGCTTCAGCCGTGCAAACTGAGAAACTGTACATTTTCGTTGGCGCCGCAAGAGCATTCATAAAAAAACCAGCTGAAGAGTTTTTTTATCCGCCTAAAACTCAACCTCTTTCAGTCGCAAGCTTGAACAGCCACTTCGAAAGCCGCGGCTCAGCCACAGTATTTATTGTCATAGACCAGATTGGCGCTGTTCCCGACGTGTTGTGGGGTCAACTGTACAGAACCAAGCGTTCGCTACGGAAAATGTTAGAACTAAACGAGTACAAAGTTCTCAAAAACGCAGTTTGGAGTAACGAAAAAAACCTCAGCATCTTCACTTTTGAGCTTGAAGAGCAAGTTTTGCCAAAAATCAAAAAACACCTTGGTCCACCGCTTGAGCGAGAACTGGAAGGCGAAAATTTCCTTGCAAAATATACGAATAATAAAGCCGTGATTTCTGGACCCTACATTGAGGAGGGACGCTGGATGGTTATGGTGCCACGCAAAACAACAGATGCAACTGTGCTCTTGAAAGAGAAGCTCGCTGACGGAGGAAAAAACGCTGGCTTCGCTGACCTGATTGCAGAATCAATCCAAAAAAACCTCAAAGTTCTGGTTAACAATGAAATAAATGCAGAGTATGCGGAAAATGCCGATTTTGCGGGTTTCCTCACTGAATTTCTTTGCGGCAAACCCTTTTGGTTAAAAATCTAAAACTGTATTTTGAGAAGTTAGTAGAATTTTTTATGAATGCGCGTATCCGAGGCGAGACCAATTAGCAAATAAATATAGCTAAAATTGAAAACAGAGTGAAGGGGTAGGCGTTTTACGTAGTAATTGAAGGATCAAAAAGAGGGTTTATTGGGTTACGGAGTGGTACCAACTGATGATGTATTCTGGAAGGTTTAGTCCTCTTTGTCCAAGTCGCTCAGCTAACTTCACTGGCACGGGGCTCAATACATAGGCTGCCCTTGTGTAGAAGCGTCTTGGAGTAAGCGGCTTTGTTTCTTCAGGCAAGATAATTTTTAAGTCAGCTTTTTTCGCTAAGATTGAGTCTGGTGAGCTTGTTATTGCAAATACGATTCCTGCAAATTTTTTGATTACGTCAGCCCAAATTATTACTGGTCTTGTCTCTCCCGAGTATGATAGGAGTATTTCGAGGTCTCCTGCTCTTGGGTGTGGTGTGTTGACGCCTCTTGTGATGTAGACGTTGTCGCCAAGGAAACTTTTTATGTGGAAAAGTCTTACTCCAGTCATTTTGGCTATTTCGTTGCCTGTGCCTTTTCCGCCAAGAAACACGTTTGTTCGTTTCTCAAGCACATCAACTAACGCCGTATATGTGTCAGAGTTGACGTTGGCATCTATCATTTCGCCGATTTTTTCAAATTCTTCCAAGCAAATCTGAAAAATATTGTCAACTTCAAGGTTACGGAAAACACATTCAACCATGCTGTTCAAAAGTTCAAGGGTACCTAACTCGAATATGTCGCCCATCATGCCTGTTTCGCTGTATTCAGTGCCAGGCTTAGATTTGCCCCGACCCTTAAGCTCAACAACACTCCCATATTTGCCAACTATTTCGCTCAGGGGCGACTCTAAAGCAGAAGTGAAAAGCCCCATTGTAAACTTGTTTGACTTCTTTTCCTCAATATATTTGGCTAAGTCTTGAGCCATGACAAGCGGGTCATCAGAGTATCCGCTCCCAGAATTTATCAAAAGCAAAGTTTTCTTGTAACGCCTTCCAAGATCAGCGGCTGCGTCATACATGTTTTTGCCTGGAAAACCTGGATCATCAGGAGTTAAAACAACTTTATTTCGCCAACCAACTTGGCTAAGAGCAATCTGGCTAAGTGCAGCATTTAACGAATAAAGAGACCTGCCGGATCCTCCGCAGATTACGCAGTCAGCAGCCTTCAAATCCTGATACAAAGGCGCAATTTCTCTCTTTTTTATACTCAGAATGTTTTCTTGGATTTTGTTAACATATCCGATGCTGCTGATTTTGCTTTTGATAACAACCGCACCTTCAAGCCAAACATGATTTAATGACTCTATATATTATCCTTGTGTTTGCTAGACTGCAAAAATATCAACTATCCCATTAGCTGCCTGTTAATTTTAATTAGCGAATTTATATAGGTTCGACCTATGGTAAAGTCTAAATAACCAAACGATAAAGGAAAAAGCGGAGCAAAATGAAGATTTTACTGGACGAAATGTACGCGGGGTTAAAAGAGTATTTTGAAACGTTAGGTTATGATGTGTTAACTGCTCAAGACGCTGGGCTTAAGAGCGCCAAAGACCGCGACATAGTGGAATACGCTGGCAAGCACAACTTGATTCTCGTTACCCAAGACCAAAAACCCGCCGAGCTGGCAGAATTGCTTGGGGTTAGGTGTGTCTTTATTTCTAATTTGATGATTGCCAAGCTGGTTGATGAAAAAATTAAGTTGATGATGCGTTAGATCCAGATGTGACGAAGATACTTGTTCCAAAGATAAGCCGCAGCGTAACCAGACACTATGCCCGTCACTGGACCCATGAATAGCACAAGAGCATCAAGCATAGTGCTTCTTTGAATAAATAAGCCGACGTTTGAAAATTCTTTTGCCAAAGGAACAAATTGTGGAAAAGCCGCGAATGCTGAGTAGCTTAGTATGCCGATTATCATTGTGCTCACGCCCATTGCAGCCATGAGTCTGTTGCGGTTTACTCCTTCGGGTGAACCATTGATTCTGAATATGAAGAGAAATGAGTCAACTAAGAAACCGAACAAAAAGGAAAACAGCAGCGTGAATGGTCCTAGAGCGGGGCTTCCAAGGGCGGTCAGGAGTCCCCCGACTGCGCCTACATAAGTTGCGCCTACTTTGATGAATAGTCCGCTAAGAGCCAAAAGAACGGCTTGAACAACAATCATAACGTAATTTAACGGGGGTGGCAAAAAAACATTTACGACAAAGATTATTGAGCCAAATAGTGCAGTTAAGAATAGTCGTTTAGCCTTCTGCATCGTATCCCCCTTTTGTTAGCATAGTACTTTTCTATCTAAAAAGTATAATGCATCAAAGTGAACTGTTGACTGAAACGTGCGTTGAGCAGTGAATTTTTTTAAACAGAAAGTTATAAATTATCAAGTTACAATATGAATTAACATAACTAATTGATTTATTAATGTAGAAAATGGGGGATAAGGTAAAGATGAGCACTCACGCAGAAGATTTGAAACTTCGCTTAATGACAATCGAGCTGCTACGAACAGCAAAATATAAGCGAAATATCACTTACAGAGAATTAGCAACAAAAACAGGTTTACCAGTCACCGTGCTTAGCCGCTACGCCAAAGGCCACGTGTTGCCAAACACCACAAGAGCCAAACAACTCTGGCGAGTACTCACAAAAATGGTCGGTTTAGAAGCAGAACTAAGAAGCAGAATAAAGTTTGACAACCTAGGCTACTTTGACAACACAGAAATCGTCGGCGACTACAACATCCTGCAGCAAGCAGCAAACTATGCACTCGCAAATTTTGCAGGAAAACGAGTAACAAAAGTCTTAACCGCAGCCGTCGACGGAGTCCCATTAGCTACCATGGTAGCCAACTCACTGGGCGTCAACCTTATCGTGGCAAAACGCAACAAAGAAGTCGGCGTCAAAGCCTTCCTCGACGAAACATTCATTCTAGGCAGAGACTCAGGCGTGACAGTAACACTCTACATTCCCAAAGAAGCCATCAAAAAACGCGACAGCGTCCTAATCGTCGACGACATGATTAAAAGCGGCGAAACACAAGAAGCACTCGTAACATTGGTGAAGAAGTCAAAGGCTGAAGTTTCAGGAATCTTCTCACTCATCGCAGTTGGAGAAGAATGGAAGAAACGTCTAAAATCAGGCGAAGACTCCCCAGTAGAAGTCGTCACAGCACTAAAGTCACCCTTCGACACATCGACTTAAGCCAACATTTTTCTTTCCTATTTTCCAATTAAAATTTAGAGGGTAAACCAGATGAAGATAGGTCACATAACACTTTTAGTAAAAAATTTTGATGAAGCACTAAATTTTTATGTTGAAAAATTGGGATTTGAGAAACGGCAAGATACCAAGTTTGGGGGAGGCATGCGTTGGGTGACTGTTTCCCCAAAAGAGCAAGCAGACCTTGAGTTAACTTTTGTTTTGGCGGATACTAAGGAGAAGCTTAAAGCGTTGGGGAAGCAGGCGGGAGACCACGTTTTTATGACTGTGCAGACCGATGATTGCAAACGGGATTATGAAGCCATGAAGGCCAAAGGCGTCAAATTTTACGGTGAACCGACAAAGCAAATGTACGGAATCGACGTTGTTTTTGAAGATTTCTAATTTCTATGGTAATTGATTTAATACAACGAAGTAAGCACTGATTTTTTTATATTGTAGGGAAGAATGGCGATGGATAGAATATTCCGAATATTGCACCAATTATTATGCTTAGGACAATGTAGATGATCCATGCTAGGAGCGCTATGAGTATTGCTCGAAGCCACCCTGTTTGGAAACTGGCTTTGAAAACCCATATCCAAGCTATAAGCGCTAGTATGTAACCGAAGACAAATGCCGTGGACCCTATAATTGAACTAAGGAAGAAACCCACTAAAAAGGAAACGATTAAGTATACGATCGGTCCAGCCAATGTTGCAAGTAATGCATCTCCAAATGTTGCTTTGCCTCCAGTTGCAGCTTTTCCAGCAAGCCAAACAGGAATAGAAACGAATATCCACAGAATTATCAAGCCGATTAAAGTTACCAATATGTTTGAGAGAGTAAGTGTTGCACCGTTAAAAATCAAGATTAAAACCTTCATATAATTTTTGTAAAAAGCGCTTATTAAACTTTATAGATAGGGCTCTCTTCAGGGTGTTGTAAAGACACAAATATCAATGCTTCGGGCAACATGACCTCTTTTTTTACATTGCAATAAAATTTCATACAGTCAAATCCTATGAAAGTTAACGAGAACTTTTTCCGAAATATTAAACAGAATCGTTCTAAACTTAGCATTATAAAATCAGTTGAGGCAAATAAGAAATGCGGATGATAAAGTGGCAAAACGGAATCGTAATAACACCAGACCAAACCAAACTCCCTCTTCAAGAAGTCACATTAGAAATTAAAACCGTTGAGCAGATGGCTGAAGCTATAAAGGTCCTCCGTGTTAGAGGGGCTCCACTTTTGGGTGCAGCCGCAGGGTTTGGTGTTGCGTTAGCCGCTTACCATTCTAAAGCCAAAACTAAGGAAAAACTGCTATCTGAACTTGAGGATGCGGGTTCCATTATTAAACGCCAGCGACCCACTGCGGTGAACCTGTTTTGGGGGGTAGATCGGGTTTTAAACAAGGTCAAAAGCGTTTCAGGAAGCCTTGAAGAATTAAAAGCCACCGTTATCGAGGAAGCGCAGAAAATCGCCGATGAAGACGCAGCACAGAATCGTGCTATTGGCAAAAACGGCGTTGTACTCATCGAGGATGGCGACACAATTTTGACTCATTGCAACGCTGGCGAACTGGCCACGGTGGAGTATGGCACTGCTTTAGGTGTGGTTCGTGCGGCTTGGGAGCAAGGCAAAAAATTCAAAGTCATCGCTGACGAAACCCGACCGCTACTGCAGGGTGCAAGGCTTACTGCTTACGAACTTAAACGCGACGGCATCCCAGTCACTCTGACAACCGACAATATGGCGGGTTACGTCATGAGCAAAGGGCTTATCAACAAGGTTATTGTGGGGTCCGACCGCATCGTCCAAGACGGCGTGGTTAACAAAATCGGCACTTACTCCGTGGCGGTTCTGGCTCATGAACATGGCATACCATTCTATGTGGCTGCGCCAAAATCCACCTTCGACCTCGCGCACAAATCATCAGACGTAATTATTGAAGAACGCAAACCCGAAGAAGTCACATACATCGGCTCTCAACAAATCGCTCCAGACGGCGTCAACGTTATGAACCCAGCCTTCGACATTACACCGCTCAAATATGTGTCAGCGATAATCTGCGAAACCCAAGTCTATTATAGCAAAGACTTTAGTTTGTTCAGAAAATTGCGTTAATTTAATAAATGCCAAAATTTCCAGCTTAATTTAATTGCTCAAAACAAGATGCGTTTTTGAGTTACGTCCGTCCACTCATTACCACAAGTTTCGCATTTAAAAGTAATTCTAAAATCTTCAACATGAAAAACCCTAATGCCTCCTCCTCGTATGGTTGGCTCCTAGACTTCGTTTGCCCCAATTACTTCCCGTTTGATTTCTTTAGTTTGAAAAAGCCGTTTACAGGATGGACATCTTCTAAACAATCTCTTCCCCGCATTTGTTATTCGAGCATTCACATTTTAAATCTTTGTTAGGGAAAATTGGCTTTCGAAGCGTCTGCATTGTTTTGCTGACTAATGTTGGCGTTAATAAAATAATGCGATTTGAACAATTGTGCAGTAAATTAGGGATTATCCTTATTTTTTTGGATAAATACTTTTTTAGATGATAATTTTTTGGACAAACAGATAGATTTTTAGGAAGCTTATGGTAAGTATCTATTGGGAAGAAATAGCTTAAAGAACCCGAGGAATCTTGGATGAAAATTCGTGAACCAATACCTCATTGGAACAACTTTTCTGTTCCAGAATTAAAGCAGATTCTGCAGCATTGTAGAGCGTTAGAGAGACTCGGGATTGCCCAAGACGAAGAAATGATACGCGATATCGAAAGAGATGTCACATTGCGGGAGAAAAAAGCAATCGCCCTCCACGTACCTCTTGAACCTAAACATGTAATAAAACAACAGATTGCAAAACAAAATCTCGCCAAGGTAAACAAAAAACAGTCACGAGAGATCTTATTGGAACAACCCGCCTAACTTTCAGCACCCTGTCCCTTTTCGTCTCTAAAGTAGTGGAAGCATGTAATATTCTTCACCGATACCTAACTAATTTCTGTGCAAAAACCGTGTTGCTTTAGCATAATGTTAAAGAGTTAACAAAGCCAAAAAGAAGTCATCACGGTTGATTTACTTGGCAGAAAACAAAAAGACCCAGCCTCCCGAATTTAGGACCAGCGGCACGTTAGCAAAAAAAGGCGTGGTTGTGGCTGAACAGGGCAGCATTGATGCGCTCACGACTCGGGGATATGGCACTTTGGAGGACAAAGTTTTCACTCTTACCTTTTTTGAATCACTGTACCTTGTGGATAAGGGTATGCTTGAAGTCAAAGACGAAAGTGGCAAAGTGGCTGATTTCCAAAGCCTTCTACACTGTTACGAAGCAATTAACGATAACGCGTGGGTTAGCTACATGGTTTACCGTGACCTTAGAAGCCGCGGCTATGTTGCGCGGGAAGGGTTTGGCGCTGGAATTGATTTTCGCATGTATGAACGCGGCAGCTACGGCAAAGACACCGCACCCTACCTGGTACTAAGCATGCAGGAAGGCAAACCCCTTGGTATAGACGAGTTGGCGGCTGCGATGCAGCAAGCCCAAGGTCAAAAGAAAGAGCTAACCCTAGCCGTTATGAACCGACGCGGCGAAATCGTCTACTACTCAGTCTCCCAATTGACCTTCAAATAAAGGTGAAAAAATGGCTCGTATCGGGTATAACTGGAACGCGCAGGACTACGCTAAAAACAGCCAAAACCAGTTCCAATGGGCACAAGAACTTATTCCAAAACTAAAACTCCAAGGCAAAGAGGCTTTGCTGGATGTTGGCTGTGGCGATGGCAAAATCACTGCGGAACTCGCACGATGCCTACCCAAAGGCAGAGCAGTTGGAGTTGACAGTTCAGAAAAAATGATAGATTTAGCCAAAACCGCTTTCCCACAAAAACATTATCCAAACCTTACTTTCCAAGTGATGGACGCCCGAAAACTAACTTTCAAATCGGAATTTGACGTCGTATTTTCCAATGCAGCATTGCACTGGATTGTTGACCAAAAAACCGTGCTGGCAGGCGTGCAAAGAAGCTTAAAGCCCGGCGGCAGGTTGTTGTTTCAGATGGCTGGAAAAGGCAACGCCAAAGACATTTTGAGCCTCATAAACGACTTGATGACTGTTGAGCCGTGGAAGAAATTTTTCCAAGACATGACTTTCCCATACGGCTTCTACGACCCAGAAGAATACAATGCATTTTTACATCAGGCTGGTTTGATAGCTGAGCGAGTTGAGCTTTTTCCCAAAGACATGAAGCACATCGGCGCAGAAGGCTTAGCAGGGTGGGTACGAACTACATGGCTGCCCTTCACATCAAAACTGCCCGATGAGCTTAAACCAAAATTTGTTGATACAATCGTTAATCGCTACCTAAAAGATCACCCAGCAGATACCGACGGCAAAGTTCATGTTGGAATGATGCGCATAGAAGTCGAAGCACACAAACCCTAAAGTTTGCATGCACTATTTTTTTCGTTAAAGTAGTTGAAGAGATTTATCTCGTTGTCTGTTATGCCTGCTTGGCGCAGTTTGGCGATGCAGGTTTGATATTGTTTTTCGTTAAACTTTGAGTGCGTAATGGCTTCATCGCTTTTGGTTGTGCTGGTGAAGTAGTAGGTTTCTTTATGAGCTCTGCCCTTTATCAGCGCTGCACGCTGTTTTTTAAATCGGGTTAAGGCTTCGCAATCTTCAGTCAGCATCCCGAAAGCAGTATTGGGGAAAAGTCGGCAGCCTTCCGGTCGGGCTTCATAGATGGAGCAGGCATTTTTGACCAAAAATGCGCAAGGAGTATGCGCGATGTAATGGTCGTATTTTGCTTGATCTGCTTCCCACATTTTGCCAAGCTCTTCAAACAGTGCCTTATTTTTGGCATGGACTTCGGGTTGCTCTGGGGGCTTAACAGAGATTTCTCCAGCAGTTAAAAAATCCTCCAGCACACAACATACGCCACATTTGGTGCATAGAAAGGGCAGGTTAATTGACCAGCCACCTTTTTTGTTTTTGAATTCTAAATGCAAATAGAATGTGTCAATCATCACGCGGTCTGACTAAGTAATCTATGTTTCTTGTTTTCAATCTTTCCCTGAAAAAAAATGGTAATTTATTTGTGCTTTCTTTTAACGAAAAAATAGATAAAGATTGCAACTAAAATTGATCCAGCAATCACAAGACCGACTCCAAGATAAGTTACCAAGGAACTATTTAACACAGTGAAACGGCTTGTGAACTTTAACAGTCTACGAAGAAGCACAATCAATCCAGTAATTAATAAAATAATTCCTATCCTACCTACTATTGCGTTGTACTTTTCTAACATTCTACTTTCCTCTTGCCCTCTCGAAGCTGAACGTTATCCAAATAACTTGGCGATTTATCGTATTATAATAATTAAGGGTAGTAATAAAACTTGAATTCAAATCGTTAAAAATGATGGAGTAAAAAAATGAAAACTGAAAATATAGACAATACAGCTGCGAAAAGATGTATTGATTGCTCCACATCACAGCAAATAAAATGCTTTGGCATAGTAGTAGTAAGCCAAGGCATAAGTAAAAATAAAAAATGCACTAAATCGGAAGTAAAAAGAACAGACTTGCAAGGCTGACTCATGTAGGAGATAGAAAGAAGACAGCTAAAAGCCAAGAGCTAAATACAAACAATTGCACATTTTCTCTTCAAGCTTAACTGGTACTGGAGAGAAACGGCATGCCAAATTTCCAAACCGTTCGTGGAATGAGAGATTTACTAGGCGAAGAAGCCCAAACATTCACTCACATAATCTCTAAGGCACGGGAAAACGCGTCGCTTTACGGTTACAAAGAAGTTATAACCCCTGTGGTTGAGCCGCTTGAGCTACTTAGCGCGAAGTCTGGGGAGGAAATTCGTCAGCGCATGTTTATTTTCAAAGATCTCGGCGACCGCCAAGTCGCGTTGCGTCCCGAATTTACTGCTTCAATCGCACGTTTAGCCACAACAGTGCTCAAAAACGAGCCCAAACCACTCAGGCTGTTCTCGGTGGGTAGCGTTTACCGTTACGATGAACCTCAGCGTGGGCGTTACCGCGAGTTTTGGCAGTCAAACTTTGAACTAATGGGTTCAGCCAGACCCGAAGCAGATGCCGAAATCGTTCTGTTAACTAATAGTTTGACGAAGTCTTTGGGGCTGCATGGCTATGCCTTCAAAATTGGGCACATAGGTGTCATTCGCGGCATTCTCA
>Ga0182021_10004578_pt1 | contig 16287 bp, 12 predicted proteins | sample 612E3MmetaG_FD_120493 | JGI IMG/M metagenome (GOLD analysis project Ga0182021, IMG submission 120493) | Permafrost microbial communities from Stordalen Mire, Sweden - 612E3M metaG (Illumina Assembly) | ecosystem: Environmental > Terrestrial > Soil > Wetlands > Permafrost | place: Sweden...
CAAACGCGGAACCCTCTCGGATCTGCCTTGCAGTCTGCAGCGGCCGCGAACTCGTCATCGTCGCTGCCGGTGTCGATCCCGATGCGCTTGCGCGCATTGCCGACCGCGAGATCGGCCGGCGCAGGTTCGCGGGACTGTAAACTGGCGGCGTGCGGACGTCCTCCGACACGGGCGCATCTCCGAATTGTCGGTTGTCCGATGTGGCATGGGCATCTTGCCCATGTCTGGAGATTGCTTCGGACCACGGGCGAGACGCCCGTGCCACTTTCGGGCAGGCGCTCAGTCCACCGACAATTCGGAGATGTGCCCAGACCGCACGCGGCCGATTCATAAAGGTTGTCTGTTCGGTGCAAAGCGGAGAGAACGCGGGGCATTCCTCTCACGATCGCCCTGACCCGTGACCCGCGTTCTCCCCAGCATTGTCCACCTCGACGCCGACGCGTTCTTCGTGTCGGTGGAGCAGGCATTGGAGCCGTCGCTGTGCGGGAAGAAAGTGGCGGTGGGCGGAAGCCAGCGGGGCATCATCTCCTCCGCCAGCTACGAAGCGCGCGCGTGCGGCGTCTATACGCCCATGCCGACATCGCGGGCGCTCAAGGTCTGCCCCGACCTGATCCTTGTCAGTCACACCGCCGGCCGCTACGGCGAGTACTCGCGGAAGCTGTTCGACCTCTGCGAGAATCTGACGCCGGTGGTGGAGCGGCGGTCCATTGACGAGGGCTATCTCGATGTCGGCCCCTGCGGATTCCGTACGCAGGCCGAGGTCGAAGCGGCGGTGCACGCGCTGCAGGCGCGGATCTGGGAGAACCTCCGGATCACCGTCTCATTTGGACTCGCCGCAAACAAGCTTGTCGCCGGCATCGCGAGCAAGCTGCGGAAGCCGCGCGGGTTCGTGGTCGTGGCGCCGGGCTCCGAGGCGGCATTCCTCGCGCCGCTGGAGATCGGACGCCTGCCGGGGATCGGTGTGAAGACCGAGGTCGCGCTGAAGGCCAGAGGCATTCAGCGGATCCGCGATCTGTTTGAACGGACCGAAGGCGAGCTTCACTCCCTGTTTGGCGACGGTTGGCGCGGGATGATCGCCGCGGCGCGCGGCGAGGACGATTCCGCCGTGGAAACGATTGAGGAGGACGCAAAGTCGTATTCGCAGCAGGAGACGTTTCCGCAGGACATCGGCGACCAGGCCGAAATCGAACGCATCGCCAAACGAATGATCGATGAGCTCATGCCCAAGATCCGGGCGGACGGGAAACGCGCGCGAACGCTGACCATCAAGGTGCGCTACCCGGGGATGGAAAATGAGACTGCGGGGCGGAGTCTCGCCACCGCGACAGATCTGGAGGTTCCGTTCTATCCTCTGGTGCGCCCGTTGCTGCGCACTGCGTGGACCCGGCGTCTCCCGTTGCGGCTCGTCAGCGTGCGCTTCTCGGGAGTCGAGGCCGGCCCGGCGCAACTGGAGATATTCTCAGAGGCGGACGAGAAGCGGCGCAGGCTCGCGGATGTCCTCGATCGCCTGAATGATCGCGGCCGCAGCGCGGTCGTGCAGCGCGGGCATCAACTCGGCCGGGGCGCGTCTCCCGATTGATGGTTGCCTCTTACGCTCCACATGAGCACGACCCAGCCTTCGCCGGAACCTACGGCGGGCAGGTCGCCCATGCCGCTCGCGCCACCGTCAATCGGAAGACGCGTCCAACCGGCCGGAATGATCGGGGCCGGTGCTTCAGCTCCGGTTTTGTGGATTTTGTGCCTCATGTGGCCAAAAAGACAGAAACAGCCACAGGAGGCGCGGAAGGCGCAGAGTGGAGAAAAACCATTGGTGATCCGTGCCCATCCGTGAGCTCTATGGTGTAGACTGCGTCTTCCAGGTTGAATGCAACCCTGGCGTTTCGCCGGCTTGCGAAAATGGCCGGGGGCGCTACACACGTGGCGTATGCCCATTTACGAGTATTACTGCCCGGAAAACAACCGGATCTATTCGTTCTACGCAAAGACGTTTGCTCAGGGGCAGGCGGTTCCGAAATGCCCGGACAATCCGGCCTACATAATGAGGAAGATTCTTTCGTCGTTTGCGGTCACGGGACGGACCCGTAAGGCGGCGGGGAAAGAGCCGACCGGCAAGGATGCCGCGGCGGCCAGCGATCCGGGAGCCAACCCGGCGGAGGACGCCCGGATGGAGGCGGCCATGTCCGCCATGGAGGGGGAGTTCGCAAACGTCGATGAAAACGACCCGCGTGCCATGGGGCGCATGATGCGGCGCATGTCGGAGCTCACCGGCGAGAAGCTCGATGGCGAGATGGAGGAAGTGGTGCGCAAACTCGAGGAGGGCGCCGACCCCGACGCGCTGGAGGGGGAAATGGGCGGTGCCTCCGGCGAAGGTGAGGGCGGCGTTTCCGACGACCCATATGGGATGGGCCCTGGCGGCGACGCGAAACCGCCCGTCAATCCCAAGGAGCCTCCGCACCGTTTTCGCCTTCACCGGGGCGCGCCCACGCGCGATCCGAAGCTGTACGATTACGATTAGGGCAGTTTCCGGCTGCGCCGGAAACTGTAGGTTCGCCTGCGGCGAACCCGGCAACACATGGCGCCGGTCTGTGACCTTTCGGCGGCGATTTCGCCGGTCGGAGACTGGCGCCCTCCAGAGGTGAGAGTGAAGGTGAGAGTGAGAGTCTACGGTATCATACGAATCGTGACGGTCTGCCGGATGTCGGCCGACGAGGCGCCGATCCGAAGCTCGTATGATCCGGCGTCCACGACATAGGCCTTCGTTTGCACGTCCCAGCGACGAAGGGAGGCGGCCGGCACGGTCAGCGTTGCCGTCACCTGTCCGCCTTTCGGAATCGTGACGCGTTGAAGGGCGACGAGTCGCTGCTGCGGCAGATGCGGATCCACCGACCCGACGCGCCGGGCGTATACCTGCAGGACTTCGTCACCGCCGCGAGCCCCGGCATTGGTCAACTCCAGACTCACGGTCGCGCTGCCATCGGCTGCGATGTTCGCATTCTCAGGCCGCACCGGACCGTAGGTGAAATTCGTGTAGCCCAGTCCATGGCCGAACGGGAAAAGGGGCTGGCCCGTGAAGAACCGGTAGGTCCGCCTGGCCATCGCATAATCGTCGAAGGCCGGCAGATCGCCGGTCGACCGGTAAAACGTGACCGGGAGCCGCCCGGAGGGGTTGTAGTCGCCGAAGAGGACTTGCGCGACCGCGGTGCCGCCCGCCTGTCCCGGATACCACGCCTGCAGAATCGCCGGCAGGTTCGCGGCCTCCCACGGCATCGCGATCGCGCTGCCGCTGCAATTGACGAAAATGACCGGACGGCCCGTCGCGTGCAGGGCCTTGAGCAGCGTCGTTTGAACCGCCGGCAGTTCGATCCGGGTGCGGTCGCCGCCGCCAAAACCATCGTAGTCGACACGCATTTCCTCGCCTTCGAGCTGCGGGTCGATTCCGCCGACATAGATGATCGCATCGGCGGTTCGGGCGATCGCCACCGCGGCGTCGATCCCGGCCGAATGCGTGCCGGAGGACTCGCCCTTCTTCAGAGCCAGCGGGCACCCTTCAGCGGTCACGATCTCGATTCCGGGTCCGGCAGCTTCCTTGATTCCCTGGAGGATCGTTACCGGATGCGATGGCGTGCCGTTATAATTGCCAAGCAGCATCGTGGTTGAATCAGCGTTGGCGCCGATGACTGCGACGCGCTTCAGGGCGCTTCGCTCAAGGGGAAGGACGCCGGAGTTCTTGAGCAAGACCATTGATTCCTCCGCTGTCTTCAGGGCCAGCGCCGCGTGTGCCGGAGAATCGACTTCCGACATCGGAATCCGGGCATACGGTACAAGCGCGTCGGGATCGAACATGCCGAGGCGGAACCGGGCGCCGAGGATCCGGCGCAGCGCCTGGTCCACATCCTGAATTGACAGCAGGCCCTTCTTCAGCGCCCGGCCCAGAGCATAATACTGTTCGCCGCAGTTCAGGTCGCATCCGGCCTTGACGGCGCGCGCCGCGGCTTCCTCCGGGGTCGCGACAAGCCGATGCGTCGCCCAGATGTCGGAAACCGCGTCGCAATCCGATACAACGTGCCCGTCAAACCCCCATTTCTTCCGCAGCAGCTCCGTCAGCAGGAGCGGGCTTGATGTGGCAGATTCGCCATAGACGCAGTTGTAGGCGCTCATCACGGCGCCGACGCGGGCCTCGCGGACAGCAGCTTCGAAATGGGGCAGGTAGCTGTCGTAGAAATCCTGTTCGGACGGCACGGCATTGAAGATGTGCCGCGTTGGTTCCGGCCCGCTGTGGACGGCAAAATGCTTCGCGCACGCCAGCGCCTTCACGTAATGCGGATCGCTGCCCTGCAGGCCCGTGATGAAGGCGACCGCCAGACGGCTGGTGAGGAAGGGATCTTCTCCGTAGGTCTCCTGGCCGCGGCCCCACCGCGGATCGCGGAACAGATTGATGTTCGGCGTCCAGAACGTCAGCCCGAAATAGCGCGTGTCGGTTCCATGGCGCACGGCGTCATGGTGCTTGGCCCGCGCCTCGGTCGAGATGACATCGGCGACTTCATGGAGCAGGCCCGGATCCCACGTCGCCGCCATGCCGATCGCCTGGGGAAAGGATGTTGCCAGGCCCGCGCGAGCGACACCGTGCAGGCACTCGTTCCAATAATCGTATGCTGGAACCTGGAGGCGGGGAATGGCCGCGGCGGAGTTGATCATCTGCCCCAGCTTCTCACGGAGAGACATGCGCTGGATCAAATCGTCGATTCGCTGCGCCATCGGCTTCGCGGGATCCCGGAAGATCTCCGCGGCCCCGACGTCGGGGATCCGCTCCGCACCCGGAGGCTCGGAAGCCTGCAACACCCCGGCCGATATCTCGGCGATGACGCGGCCCGTGGCGTCACGAAGCCGGATGGCGTTGAACATGGCGTCGCCCTTCAGCCCCTGGAACCGGAGGCTCAGCGGCCAGCCGTAGGGATCATCGGCTACATCCAGCACTGCCTCGAATCGATAGGCTTTGGCGAAACCGCCGGCCGCCTTGAACACGTCGAGGGAGTCGACGAATTTCGCCCAATTGCGGGTGATTTCGATGAGGCGCTGGCCTTCGCCGTGGAAAGCCGTCTCAACGAAATCGATCTCCAGGCGGTATCTTCCCGCGGCGAGACCAACCACCGTGGCTTCAAAATGGGAACCGCACGCGGTGGTCGAAAACACGCCATCCGGAGCGGCGCCAGTGACGACCACCCCCGGCGGGGGATTCTGGTAGGAAAGCTCGCCGCTGAGGAGAATCGCTTTCCGGCAGGTGGGACATCCGTTGGGCTCTTGGGCGGCGAGTGAACCGGCGAACGCGGAGGCAGCCATAAGGATGATCGAGATGCGCATGATGTCAGGGGGATGGCAGCGTGACGGACTTCGTCCGCACGCTGCCAGAACAAAATGGCTTCGCCATTTTGATTGGTTCTGCACGCGGTTCCTGTTGTTGGTGGAGGATGGATTCGGAGACCGCAGAGCGCATCGAAGCCGGCAAACGCGCCGTGGAGGCCCAGACCGGACTGCTGCACCGCGAGTTCCGGCGGGCAGCGAGCAGTTGGAAATCCGACGGCACGCGCGTGACCACGGCGGATCTCGCGATCTCCGGGGCGATCCTTGGAGAACTCAAGGCGCAGTTCCCCGACGATCAGGGATTCAGCGAGGAATCAACCGCCGCGCCCCAACCGATCCCGGCCGTGGCGCGGTTCTGCTGGGTGCTCGATCCGATCGATGGCACGAACAACTACGCCGCCGGAATCCCGTACTGCGCGATTTCCCTGGCGCTGCTGGAACAGGGCGTCCCGGTCTACGGAGTGGTATACGATTTCGCGCGCCGGATGCTCATCCACGGCGGGCCGGGATTTGGCGCTTTCGACGGCAGGGACGCCGCCCATGTGAGGCGCGACCCGCCGCAGGGCGACAGCCTGATCGGTTTTCACAGCCCGTACGACAAGGCGCTGGTGCCGCAGGCGGGCCTCATCATTGAGCAGTTCAAGATCCGCGGCCTGGGCAGCAGCACCCTGCACCTGGCCTACGTCGGCATCGGCCTGCTCGACGGCGTTGTGGACCACAATGTCCGGGTGTGGGACATCGCCGCCGCGCATGCAATCGCGCTCGGCGGCGGGGCGGAGATCCACTACTTGCGGAACAATCCGTTTCCCATGCGGCAATTCAGTCTCCAGCCGCCGCGCATTCACTACCTCGCCGGCAACGCGGCAGTCTGCGCCCGCATCAAGGAGTTGCTGCGGGAATAAGCCGCACGCGAGATCCAGGCGATTGCCGGATTCACCGCGTCACCGCTTTGCTGGCTCTGGAGCGCCAAAAGCCTCGCGCAGGCGTTTCTCGAAGAACTGCGCAATATCCTCCCGGATCGCGGGAGTCCAGCCGTGCCGAACGCCCGGATAGAGCACCAGACGTGCAGGGAGCCGGGCCTCGGCGTAAAGCCGTTGGGCTGCGGGCCACCGTGCTACTGGGGTCGAGCCAAAACGGCGGCGAATGAGTTCGGCGTCGGATTCCGCATAGCATTCCCGATAGTCAACCGGATCGTTCGTGTCGTCGGCGCCCCGGAAGAGAAACCACGCGACCGAACGCAACGCATCCAAATCAACGGGCTTCCCAGTAAAGGCATCGATATCCGCAAGGCCGATCGGGTAGCGGAGACGCTCATTCTCGAATTCGACTGTTGGCGCAATCGGCCATGCGATTCCCCCGCCCGCCACTGCGAGCACGCGATCCGGATGGAGCATAGCGAATCGATTGACGAAGTTCCCTGCGGCAGAAAACCCCCATAGGAGAATCCTCCGGTCGATTCTAAGGCCTCGGTTTTCGAGGTGGACTTGGGCCGTCCGAATCATCTGCAAGAGTTGGAGATCGACCCGCTTCCATGCCTCAGTCGTAGTGAGGAGGCTATCTCGACTCAATGCGTGCAGGTACAAGCTACTATCCCCAATAGCTGGCCGTGGGAAGATTGGCACCAAAAGTGGACATCCTAAACGCTCCGCCAGGTTGGACTCGCCCTGGATATAATTGGAGGCGTCAGCGCGCAACAGCTCTAAGTCGTCGGTGGCGAAACCTGTGTTGTTCGGGACCACGAGGAAACACGGGACCTTGATCTGCTCGGGCACAAACAGGAGGTAGGGCCAACGATAGCCGTCGCTGGGTGAAGCCGGCATTTCCTGAAAATGCTTTGGGTCAAGGTCGGCTGAGGCTAGGATATTCCCCTTCGCACCGAAGAGCGCTTGTCCGTCGAGCACACCGGAGGAGTCGATCTCCGCGACGTATTTCCCAGGCAGCAACTGCTGGGTGATCACCTTCTCTCCTTTGTGACTCGACCAAGATGCAATGACCTTCCCATCGGGACCAAGAAGTCGGAAGGACGCCTCGCCTGCAATTGTCTCCACCCAGAACACCAGCTCTTGTTGCGCACCTTCTCCGGGGACGAAGAAGCTGAACCGGGTGATTTTCCCCTTCCCGTGTTTTCCCAGGCCGTATCCGCAACTCAAATTGTATCCGGCCTTGATGAGATCCTGGTTCCGTTGCTCCTCACGCTGCCGGATCGGGTCGTTATCCGCGCGGATTGCCGGTTGGGCGACAAGGCATGCGACGCAAGAAAGGAATGGAAGGAGTCGGAGAACATTCATGAATCGGTTACAACTTGAGCAACCTGCTCAGGTGAAGAACCATCCACGTTCCCGGGTTGCAGGTTCCGGGCAATTCGCTCACACCTGATACGGCTGCAACGGCACGGGATCGAGGATCTTGGACTTTGGCAACGCCGCCCCCAGCGCGTTCGCCATCCAGGCGCGCGCCGGCGGATCCCCGTGAGTGAGAACGATCGCCCGGGGCTGGCATCGTGTGGCGAAATCGACCAGTTCGTCGCGGTCGGCGTGGCCGCTCAATTCAAACCGTTCCACGTGGGCTTTGAGCTTCGTCTTCAGGTTCAGTTGCTCGAAGAGGAATGTCTCTCCGGATTTGGCGGCCAGAATCCGGCCCCCGGGCGTGTCCGGATCGCAGTAGCCGACGAACCCGATGGTGTTCCGCGCCTGCCCGGCGAGACCGGCGGCAATGACGTACGACGGCGTGCGCTCGACGACCATTCCGCTGCTGACCACGTAGAGTGCGCTGGCCTCGGGCAGCGTGCCGGGATCGACCTTGCGCGGGAGGGGCCGCACCTTGAGATCCTTCAACGTCTGCCGGGTGAAGTTCGCCTGCTTCGTCTTCCGGGTGATGTCGTCATAATAGTCGCACAGGTCGATGCCGAGTCCCGAGGCGAAGATCGGGCAGTCCACGAGCCGGTTGAAATTCCGCGCGTCGTGCAGGATCGCCAGGATCTCCTGCATGCGCCCGAGCGCGAAGACCGGGATGAGCATTGAGCCGCCGCGGCGGATCGTCTCGTTGATGACGGTTACGAGCCGCGCGACCTCCCGGATCCGCTCCTTCCCGGTCGGGCGCTCGGTCGCGCCACGGGTGGTCTCGGTGACCAGGGTGTCAAAATGATCGACCGGGAACTTGGCCGCCGGGCAGGTGCGTTGGGCGCTGAATAGCACATCGCCGGTGAAGAACAGCTTCCGGTGCTTGTGGTGAATCTCCACGCCCGCGGCCCCCGCCACGTGTCCGGCCTGGTGAAAGATGATCTCGATATCGTCCCGCGCGCCGTGAAAGTTCTTGGCGTGGCCGTAGGGCAGCGGCGTGAGCCTCCCGGCGCACCGGTCGATCTCGTCGTGGGTGAAGAGCGGGTAATCGGGGATGTTGTCCTCCGCGCGCTGGCGTTCCATCACACTCGCCGAGTTGTGCAGCATGCGCTCGATCAGCATGTGGCTCGGCTGGGTCATGATCACCGGCGTCCGCAGCTGTTCCCGGAGGAGTATCGGCAGGCTGCCGATGTGGTCGAGGTGGCAATGGGTGATGATGACCAGGTCGAGTGTCACGCCGCGAAGCGGACCGAAGTCAGGAGCCGCGGTCCGGCCGGCCTTTTTGGGATGGAGGCCGCAATCAAGGAGGATCTTGAGATCGCCGAGCTGGAGGAAGCAGGAATTCGCGCCAATGCCGCCGTCGCGGTTGAGGTCGATTAACTTCATTACGTGCGGCCCACTAGAAGGTCAGCGCCCGTTCTGCGCAAGCCCCGTCACTCCTCCGGAATCACCATGTCGAACGGCGCCAGCATGACGTGGACGTGGTTGCCGAACTCGTCGACGCCATGAAAACTGCCGTGAGCGCGCGCCCGGCACCCGGTGACATGATAGCTGTTGTACGAGAAATGCTCGCCGGGCGCGAGGCGGGGCGTCTCGCCGACGATCTTCTCGCCTTCGATCACCAGGCGGTTGCCGTCGGCTTGCTCGATCATCCACTTGCGCCCGAGCAGGGTGACCGTGCGATCCGAATCGTTCTTGATCGTGATGAAGTAGACGAAGGCGTGCGGCGTCCCCTCCGGCAGGCATTTGCCGCCATGATGGTGGACGAGCCGGTCGAGATGAACCGTGAGGCCGGGTACTTCGATGGAAGCATGCGCCATGCAGAGTTGTTCGTTCCTTGCGCGCGAGCCGCCGGAGTTGAGCCGGCTGTCGGGCGCGTGCAGAACCATCTTCAGGATGCCGCCGTTTTCAAGCGGGACGGCGACTCTTTCGGCGCGGCAACCAGTCGATCGCCCAGACGCCGGCTGAATCTGGCAGTCAACGTAGCGCGGTGCTTCAGCCCGCGCACAGGGATCTTCGAGTGCGGGAGGAAGCACCGCGCTACGGGCTTGGAACCGTTCTCCGTCCTCCCCCCTCGGCTTTCAGCTTGCGGAAGGCGGGGCTGCCGAGCACAAACACGCCAGCCATGGAAAAGCTGGCCCTTCTCTCCGTTAGCGACAAACGCGGCGTCGTGGAATTCGCGACCGCCCTCGTGAACCGGTTCGGCTACCGGATCCTCTCGACCGGAGGCACCGCGAAGATCCTCGCGGAGCGCGGCCTTCCGGTTACCGAGGTCAGCCGGCACACCGGATTCCCGGAAATCATGGAAGGGCGGGTGAAGACCCTGCATCCGAAGATCCACGGCGGCCTGCTCTGCCGGCGCGACAAGCCCGATCACCTCCGCCAGGCGGAGGCGAACGGCATCGCCTTGATCGACCTCGTGGCTGTCAATCTCTACCCGTTCGAGCAGACGGTCGCCCGGCCGGGAGTCGGATTCGAGGAAGCGATTGAGAACATCGATATCGGCGGTCCGTCGATGTTGCGCAGCGCGGCAAAGAACCATGAGAGCGTGACCGTGGTGTGCGATCCCGCGGATTACGAGCCGGTGCTCCAGGCGATGGAGTCTCCCGGCGCCCTTGCGGAGATCCGGCGGAAGCTCGCGCTCAAGGTCTTTCAGCGCACGGCCGGCTACGACGCGGCGATCGCCCGGTATCTCGAAGGCCAGCTGGCCGGGCCCGATCTCGGCGCCATTGCGGGTTTCCCGGACTCGCTCACGCTGAGTTTAAAGAAAGCCTCGGGTTTGCGCTACGGCGAAAATCCGCATCAGAAAGCCGCGTTGTATGGGACGTTCTTCGAGCATTTCGAGCAACTGCAGGGAAAGGAGCTCAGCTATAACAACATCCTGGATATCACGTCCGCCACCTATCTGATCGGAGAGTTCGAGCGCCCGACGGTTGCGATTCTCAAACACACCAACCCGTGCGGCGTCGCAAGCGCCGAGACGCTGCCCGCCGCATGGGAACGAGCCCTCGCGACCGACCGGCAGGCGCCGTTCGGCGGGATCATCGTGGTCAACCAGACGCTTGGCGGCGACCTGGCGAGGAAGATTGCCGGGATCTTCACGGAAGTCATCATCGCCCCCCGCTTCAGCGACGAAGCGATGGAGGTCTTCCGCAAGAAGAAGAACCTGCGGCTCATGGTGGCAAAAGCGGGCATTGGCGCGGAATCGCTGCGCGAGGTGCGCTCGGTCGTCGGTGGGGTTCTTGTGCAGGACCGCGACGCCACGCTCGGCAACGTGTCTGACTTCAAGGTCGTGACCAAACGGCAGCCGACTCCCGCGGAGTGGGCGGCCATGCTTTTCGGCTGGAAAGTCTGCAAGCACGTCAAATCGAACGCGATCGTCTATGTCCGCGGCGAAGAGACCCTCGGCATCGGAGCCGGCCAGATGGCACGCGTTGACAGTTCACGCATTGCGGTTTGGAAGGCAGGCGAGGCGGGGCTTGACCTCCATGGTTCGGTGGTGGTTTCGGAGGCGCTGTTTCCATTTGCCGACGGCCTGATCGCCGCCGCCGATGCGGGCGCCACCGCGGCGATCCAGCCCGGTGGCTCAGTTCGCGATGAAGAGGTGATTAAGGCGGCCGACGAACGCGGCATGGCGATGGTGTTCACCGGCATCCGGCATTTCAGGCATTGAGCAGTTTCCAGCGGACGCTGGAAGCTGGAGGCGGTTGTGGCACGGGCATCTTGCCCGTGGACGCGCGCCAGGAAACACGGGCAAGCCGGATTGATGCAGTCGGATGTAGGGCCGCCGCCGTTTCGACAGGCTCCAGGCCCCGAGTATGCCTGCGGTGAGCCTGTCGAACCCGTCGAGGGGCTTGTCGGCGGGCCAGAGCTCGCCAGAAACCGGTCCGCCGACGAGCGGCGACCCTACATCACGGCGGCCCGTCTTGGTCCTGTAGGGTCGCGCCTTGTGCGCGGACCATGTTTGGGTCGGATCATGGCCCGGCGACAAGCCTCCGCCGAGGCTACGGCACGGCGCGGCAAGCGCCGGCCATACACACGATTCGGTGGTCGTAGGCATCATTCGTAAGGCATGGTCTGATTGCCTGGATCCGGCTAAGGGCACCGATGCCGCTCGGAAAATACTTTGCCCGAATCGTGATCTCGGGCAAGGTGGGGTATGTTCGATCCGGTCGAGAAACTGAAGGAATTCGTCCGCCATCCGAGCGTTTCGACGGACCCGTGCTACAGGGACGGCATGCGCGGGGCGCAGCGGTTCGTCAGCGATTTGCTGGGCTCCTTGGGCTTCGCGGTCGAGGTGGTGCCGACCGGCCTGCATCCGATCATCCTTGCCCAGCGCGCCGGCGATCCTGGCTGGCCGCACATCATCATCTACGGCCATTACGATGTTCAGCCACCGGATCCGCTGGATCTTTGGAGGACGCCGCCTTTCGAGCCGATGGAACGCGAAGGCCGCCTTTGGGGCCGCGGCACGGCGGACAACAAGGGCCCGCTCATGACGCACATCACGGCCGTGGGCCGGCTCCTGGAGAAGCATCCGCGCCTGCCGCTGCGACTGACGTTTCTGATCGAAGGCGAGGAAGAAACCGGCAGCCCGAGCTTCCTGCCGTTCTTGGAGAAGTACCGCCACCGGTTGGATGGCGATTTCGTCTTCCTTTCTGACACCGGGATTCCGCGCGAAGACCAGGCGGTCATCACCTGCGGACTCCGTGGCCTCACGCTTTGCGAAGTGGAAATGACCGGCCCCCGGATCGACCTTCACTCGGGACTTCACGGCGGCGTCCTGCGCAATCCGATCCAGGCGCTGGTCGAGCTTTGCGCCTCGCTGCACACTCCGGACGGCCGGGTAAACATCCCGGGGTTCTACGACGACGTGGTTGAGGCGGAGCCATGGGAGCGGGAGGAGCTCGGAAAGTTGGGAACCAGCGAAGCGGAGTATCGCGGGTTTCTTGGCATCCCCGCGTTTCATGCGCCGCCCGGCCACACGCCGTTCGAGGCCGTCCGGTTCATGCCGACCCTCGAGTTCAACGGAATTTGCGGCGGTTACCAAGGGGAGGGGAGCAAGACCGTCATCCCCAGCAAGGCGTCGGTGAAGATCAGCTGCCGGCTGGTGCCGAACCAGACGCCGCAGAGGATCCGGCCGCTGCTCTACGCGGCGATTCGCGAGCGCACGCCCCACGACGTGACCCTCCGCATCATCGACCAGCATGACGCGATGCCCTATGTCGTGGTGCCGCCGGGCCGCGCCAACACGCCGACGAACCAGCCGCCGCGGCTGGCGCAGGCGTTTCGCGCAATTGACGCCGCGGCAGGGGAGGTCTTTGGCAGGCCCCCGCTCTATCTGCGTGAAGGCTGCAGCGTGCCAATCATTGCCGACATCAAGCGCGTGCTCGGCCTGGACTCGGTGCTATTCGGGTTGTTCCTGCCCGAGGACAACCTTCACGCGCCGAACGAAAGCTTCAGCCTCCGGATCATGCAGAAAGGCACGGCCGTATCGGAACGGATGTTGTCGGCGCTGGCTGGGGTCTGAGGTCGGACTCATGCTGGTCAGAGCAGTTTAACTTAGGCGGTAGCCGAGAACGCGAACGAAGCTGCGAGCGTGAGCGAGCGGAAAGGATCTCCACTCGCTCACGCTCGCGGCCACACTTTTTATGAAACCGCGCTAGGAAACAGCATCGGTGTTGTAGCCGGCCTCGCTGAGGCCGGCCCAACAAAAAAGCCCCGAGGCGTCCCGGGGCTTTTCGGAAACCGATCTGACAGACGATTACTTCTTGAGGATCACAAAGTCGACCCGGCGATCCTTGGACATCTGTTCCTCCGTGCCTTTTTCGGCGGCGCCGAGCGAACCCTTGGAGAGAATCTGCAGTTTGTCGGCGGGTATGCCCAGAGTTTGCAGGAATTTCTTCACCTCCTGCGCCCGGCGGTCTCCCAATCCCATGTTATACTCGCCCGTGCCGCGCCAGTCGCAGTGCCCTTCGAGCATCATGCGATACTGCGGGGTCTTCTTGATGTAATCAGCGGCCGCGGAGATCTTCTCCTTCTCGCCCTGCTTGACGGCGGATCTGTCGAAATCGAAGTAGACGGATTGCAGGAGATTCCGGATCGTGTCGGCGTCTTCAATGACCCCATCGGTGCGCGCCTGCAACGTGCCTGCCGACGGGTCCGTCAGGTTGCCCATGGGGGCGGGCTCGATCGCGCCGGCCTGGCCCGTCGGCGTGGTGTCGGCCGGCGTGGGACGCGGCCTTTTGGTGCACCCGGTGAAGATCACCGCAGCGCTGATGAGTGCAAGGCACAATTTCCTAGAGATTGAATTCATCGAAGGCACGAGGCAGGAGTGATTTGACTTTATGGCTCAAAGGCGTGCCCGTGCGCAAGGAATTTATCAACGAGCCGCGGCACACGCTGACTATCCTTTGCGCAGATGAGGTCCCTCCGACGTTGGCGGAATGCAATGCCGCCTTGCGCGGACGCCCACTCGCGAAAGGAACCATTCGATCGGTCAGAACCCCCGGCTCCTCGATCCATGCGCAACGCCCACCCCATCGGAGGCATGGAAGGGGAGCCATCCAGGAAACTTGCGAACCGACCCGGGACCGGGCAGGCCGGGTCCGACTGGTTCTCCCGTCGCGCCTACTGGATCAAGCCGATCTCAAGGGCGTACCGCGTGAGACTGGCGACATCGTGCAGATTGAGCTTGCGCATCAGGTTGGTGCGGTGGTTGTCCACCGTCTTCACGCTGATCCCAAGCTTCACGGCGATCTCCTTGGTGCTGTAACTCTCCGCGACAAGCTGAAGAACTTCACGCTCGCGGTCGGTCAGAAAGTCAGGGCTGGAGCTGGCGCTCGGGTTGGCGACGACATTGCGCAGCAAAGCGGCGACCGACGGCCCGAAATAGGTGCCGCCATTGGCCACCGTTTCGAGCCCTTTCTTGAACTCGAAGAGGCCCGCGGTCTTCTCCACAAAGCCATGTGCGCCGGCTTCAAGCATCTCGCGAACGAGAACAGGATTCTCGTGGCCCGAGAAGACCAGCACCCGCAGATTGGTCAGGACCTTGTTGAGACGCCGCAGGAGATCCACTCCGTTGAGGCCGGGGAGTTTTGCATCCAGAACAATCACGTCGGGTTTCACTTCAAGGCAGAGCTGGTAGGCGCTCTGGCCGTCGCCGCTCTCACCCACAAGTTTGAAGGAGGGATCCATGCGGAGGATCTCCGCCAGCATCTCGCGGATCGCCGTCTGGTCTTCGATGATGACAAGCCGTTTCATATTGAGCGGGGGTCCCCGTTGCTTAATTGTGACAATCATGGGCCGAATTTTGCGGCACCTCAAGCCTGGACGTCATGTGTCGAAAGAATGGCATGCTTTCCGTGCATTTTACAAGTGAAGCTTTTCGAGCATAGCGACAACAGATTCGCCCGCTGCGGCGTGAGCCGGGGGGGCGCTGCCCGCGGGCTGTCGGCGCTGCCGGCGATTCTGATCCTGGGCACCGGATGCGCGACTGCGCCGGAGGCGGCGCACGAACCGGCGGTCTCGCCCTCTGCCGATGTCAACGTCGACCAGGCATGGGGTGACGCCAAGGCCGTCGCCGCACGCGGACCGGGTCGCACGCCCGCAGCAGGCACAGGCACATCCATGGAGCCGGTGTATGGCGAGGACACCCTGTTGGTCATCAGCCCGATCGCCTACGATCAACTTCGGCCCGGCATGATGGTCACCTATCGAAACCGCCGCGGCGTGCGCGTCGTGCATCGCTTGGTGGTCAAGCTGGCCGACGGGTGGCGGATCATGGGACTCAACAACGACCGGGTCGACGACGACCTCGTGACTCCCGGGAACCTGATCGGCGTGATCTACGCGTCGTTCAACTACGACGGCGACGAGCCGGCCAAGCCGGCCGTCCCGCCGCAAGGGCAGGCGCCGGACGTGCCGGCTCCGCACGGGTAGAGCGGTCTCAAACGAAATGTGGCCGCGAGCGAGAGCGAGTGGACTCCCCTTCCGCTCGCTCACGCTCGGTGCGATCCTGAAACTCAAGACCCAATGAGATGAAAGAACTCATATGACCAATTAAGCCGTTCAGTGCTAAAGGGCTGGCAACTGCGTCCCCGCGAGGGGAGGTGGAGAGCAGCCGGCTGCTGGTCAGGTGGTCCGCAACGAAGGTGAGCGATGGGAGCATCCTCAAACTGGTTAAACAGTTCCTGAAGGCTCCCATTGTCGAACGAGTCGGGTGCAAGCAGCGGATCACATCGAACAAGACCGGGACACCGCAAGGCGGGGTGATCTCGCCGCTGTTGGCCAACATCTATCTGAACAGCCTGGATCATCCGGCTAATCAACCGGAGACGGGAGCAAAACTCGTGCGTTATGCGGATGACTTCGTGCTGCTGTGCAGGGTGGGCCATGCGCCCGCATTGCGCCGCCGGCTTGAAGGGTATCTGGGCGCCAAGGGTCTGAAACTGAATGCAGCGAAGACCCGCACGCTGAATGTGCAGCACGAGAGCTTCCGGTTTCTGGGCTTCGAGGTAACCTGGCGGAAGGGTCCGAGAACGGGGCGACACTACGTCCACGTGGAGCCCAGTAGCAAGAGCCAGGCGGC
>Ga0182021_10004579_pt1 | contig 16284 bp, 11 predicted proteins | sample 612E3MmetaG_FD_120493 | JGI IMG/M metagenome (GOLD analysis project Ga0182021, IMG submission 120493) | Permafrost microbial communities from Stordalen Mire, Sweden - 612E3M metaG (Illumina Assembly) | ecosystem: Environmental > Terrestrial > Soil > Wetlands > Permafrost | place: Sweden...
AAAGTAATGACCAATTGGATGGATCAGGAACTTAAATAAACTGATTTACCTGTTTTTGTTGTTGATGGAACTTGACCTGATACTTATGAAAGAGTAAAATTGTTCAAATTCAAGAATCAAGCCTTTCCATTTTTTCTCTTTTAGGATTGGGTCAGGCTCTGAGTCGCGAATGACAGAATATTATCAAAATAAAAAAACCACTCAATGATGTTTCACCTACATCGGGAGTGGTTTTTATTTATTTGGTAAATTTTAACTTTAGGAGAAACCAGTTATGAATGACCTTCTCTTTCACGGTGACCTTTCGGCAGTTGATCCAGAAATATTCAAATTGATCGATCATGAAGCGGAACGTCAGGCTCGCAAATTGATCCTCATTCCCTCCGAATCGACCGCTCCCGAATCAGTCCGAGAATCACTGGCGTCTCCGTTCCAAAACCTGTATGCAGAGGGATATCCGGATGAAGAAATGCGCCAGATGTCTGAATCGGAAATCCTGGATTATCCCGCGCGCTTGGCTAATTATCGACGCAATGCTGACCCCCGATACTACAAGGGAGTTGAGTATGCGGATGTTGTAGAGTCTTTAGCCCGCCGGCGTTGCGCTGAGGTATTTGCAACCGATAAAATTTCACCCGAGCAAATTTTCGTCAACGTGCAAGCTCTCTCGGGTGCTCCAGCCAATAATGCGGTTTACAGCGCTTTGATCGAGCCAGGGGATACTATTTTGGGCATGAATTTACTTCACGGTGGCCATCTTAGCCACGGTTCATCCGTCAACCGCTCCGGGAAACTCTATAAAGTTTTCCATTACAATGTCGATCCCCAAACTGAGAAAATCGATTACGACCAGGTGGAAGCCATAGCAAAAGAATGCCATCCTAAAGTGATCATCTGTGGTTTTTCTTCCTATCCCTGGGTGCCAGATTTTGCACGGTTCCGCGCCATTGCCGATAGTGTCGGTGCATACCTCCTGGCAGATGTCTCCCATATTGCCGGTATGATCGCTGCCAAAGTATTGCCCTCTCCGGTCGGTTACGCTCATATCATCACCTTTACCACGCATAAGACAATGTGCGGCCCGCGTGGAGCCATTATCCTGACCACGGATTCAGCCCTGGCCAAAAAGATCGATAAAGGCGTTTTTCCAGGCGAACAAGGCGGCCCGCATGTGCATGTCATGGCTGCATTGGCAACGACCTTTCGTCTGGCTAAATCAGATCAATTCAAAGAACTTCAACTACAGATCATCAAGAACGCCAAAGCGCTTTGCGATCAACTTATCAAACGCGGTCTACGAATTCCATTCGGTGGAACCAACACTCACCTTTTAAATGTCGATTGTAAAACGATCATCGGACCTGATGGGACTACTCTTTCCGGCGATATCGCAGCACGAATTTTGGATGTTGCCGGAATTGTTTTAAACCGCAATACTATTCCGGGGGATAAAACCGCTTTGTATGCATCGGGAATTCGTTTCGGTTCCCCCTGGATGACCCAGCGCGGACTGAAAGAAAAAGAAATGGTCCAGGTAGCTGATATGATCGCCGATATTTTGTTGGCAACCACCCCTTATACCGTGGAGACACGCAAAGGTCCTGCTAGCCGCGCCAAAGTCGATTTCAAAGTTCTGCAGGATGTACGCTTAAAAGTACGCCAACTTACCGACCAGGCTGGTCATGATGTGATCACCGAGCATTCTGGCTATCCATTTTTCTATTACATTGATGACAAGCCCCTTGCTAAAACCGATTGGGTGGCTTTGGATATTCGCGGCGATCACCTGAATCACTTTATTACGTATACTTTCAGTTCTGCTGCTAATGAACTCAAAAAAGGCGCATCCCAACCAACTGTTATCCACACCCCAGAACGCGATGTGAACGGCATTCTCACCCTGGTGAATAGTGAGTTATTTCGATTTTCAATTAAAAAAGAAGATTTCGGTCTGGCGGCCACTTATTTGCGCGACCTTTCCGACGGGTATATCGCCTTTGATAATGACCTGCTGCGTCGTATTCCCGGCCCAATTGTCGTCGAAGAATCCACTGCTGCAGCGGTCACTCATGCAGATGGGAACACGCTCGATGCGGAAAAACCCTATTTCATCGGGGAAACCCTCGCTTTCGGAAAGGCACTGCCTGAATTTATCTGGCAAGAAAAAGAAAGCAGTGAACTGTTCCATACCCCTTTGTATGAGACCCACAAAGCCATGGGAGCCAAAATGGTTCCCTTTGCAGGATGGGAAATGCCAGTATGGTATTCTTCCGTTGTAGAAGAACACCTGGCCACCCGAGAAGCTGCTGGCCTATTTGATGTTTCACATATGGGTGTTTTTCAGGCCGAAGGTCCCGAGGCTTCTCTATTCCTGGATAGTGTTTGTGGTAACGATATTGGCGGATTGGCAGTGGGTGAATCTTGTTATACCCACTTCTTGGATCCTGACGCGAACGTCATCGATGACACTCTGATCTATCACCGCGGTGTCGAAAAATATCTGGTGGTCGTAAACGCCTCAAACGATGCCAAAGATTGGGCCTGGCTCAATGCCGTATTGGATGGCAAGGTGATGATTGACCGGGAACAGCCATCGGTAAAAGCAAATGGTCGAAAGGCAACCTTTCGCAACCTGCGCGACCCCAAAGCCGGCCAGGACATGCGCGTGGATATTGCCCTGCAAGGGCCAAAATCACGTGATATCTTGCTTACGCTTGGCTGTGACGCTGCCACTACAAAAAAGATCAAAGCTCTAAAACGGACTGAACTATGCGATGCTGTGGTGGGGAATTTTGACCTCGTCGTCTCACGCACCGGCTATACCGGCGAGAAGATGGCTTTTGAGCTCTTTGTCCACCCCGGCAAAGCGGTTGAACTCTGGAATGCCTTAATAAAAGTTGGCGAACCGCTTGGACTCAGACCTTGCGGGCTGGGAGCCAGAGATTCTTTACGAACAGAAGGCGGTTTGCCTCTATACGGTCACGAAATGGGTGGAGAGATGAATCTTGGCGTAGCGGACGCTGGATTCGGCTCTTATGTAAAAGTGTATAAACCCTGGTTCATCGGCCGCAGCGCGTATCTAAAACATGAAGCGAATCGTACTGCTGAGGTGATCCGGTTCCGGTTCAATGAAAAGGGGGTTCGTATGGCTCATAATGCGGACCCGGTGCTGGATGCCAAAGGAAAAGTAATTGGTGTGGTTACCAGTTGTGCAATTGACAAAGAGGGTTATCTGACCGGTCTGGCCTATCTGGATAAAAAATCAACTGCTGAGGGCACACCGATCAGTGTCTTCCAAAGTGCTCCAAAACAAGCGGGGAAAGCGCCTGTCGATTTAGTTGATGGTGACCGTGTAAATTTGCCTACCCCTGCAACAGTTTTACCCCGGTTTCCTAAACTTTGAATCGACCAGTGGATCAAAAATCCACTGATAGGCTCAATGAAATTGTCGATATAAAGGAGAATACACTATTATGCAAACCCCATGGGAAAATCGTTTTTCACAAAGAACTCAACGAATGAAAAGTTCTGCCATTCGTGAACTGCTTAAAATCGCCGAACAACCTGATATTATCTCGTTTGCTGGCGGTTTACCCGCTCCGGATCTTTTCCCGGTAGATGAATTCAAAGCGGCTTGCATATCTGTACTCGAAAATTACGGAACACAGGCACTGCAATACGGATCAACAGATGGATATCTTCCTTTGCGTGAAATGATCTCCCGTTATACTATTCGCTTGGGGATCAACCTGAATCCAGGCAACATTTTAATCACATCCGGTTCTCAGCAAGCATTGGATTTGCTGGGGATGGTACTAATCAATCCAGGTGACCATATCCTTGTCGAATCGCCAACTTACCTGGGTGCTTTACAGGCCTGGAATACCTATGGCGCGGAATATATTCCAGTCAGGTGCGATGAATATGGTATGTGCACAGATGAATTGGAAGAAGCACTGCGGAAAGGGCCTAAATTTATTTACGTTTTACCCAATTTTCAAAACCCGACTGGTGTTACCTTATCGCTGGAAAGGCGTAAAAAATTGGTTGAACTGGCGGATCGTTACGGCGTTCCCATTATAGAAGATGATGCATATGGACGTCTCCGCTATGAAGGGCAGGATTTACCTACCGTCCAGGTAATTGATGCTAAAAAACAAGAACAAATGAGTTATTACAATGGCAATGTAATTTACGTAAGTTCCTTTTCTAAAATTCTCGCACCCGGTCTGCGTTTAGCCTGGATAATTGCTCCACCTGAAGTGATCGCCAAATTGATCACCGCTAAACAAGGGGTTGATCTACATACCTCAACTTTCAATCAAATTGTCGCTTATGAGGTCAGCCAGCAAGGGTTTTTAACTCGCCATATCTTGAAAATTCAAGAAACTTATCGGGTTCGCCGCGATGCGATGCTGGAATCACTTGAAGAACAAATGCCGGAGAGTGTAAGCTGGACGCACCCCCAGGGGGGATTATTCCTTTGGATGGAAGTTCCATCGCAAATTGACACTATTGACCTATTGGGTAAAGCTCTCGATCAAAAGGTAGCATTTGTTCCAGGAATATCATTCTATGCTCAGGGCGGGATAACAAACACCATGCGATTGAATTATTCCTGTTGCAAACCCGAAGTGATAAACGAAGGAATTTGCAGGATAGCCACATTGTTTAAAAAAGAATTGGTTAATAAATAAATAGAAACGACATGGTGAAATCGAAACCATGTCGTTTTCATATCTTTTTACTATGCTATTTAATTAACTAGATTCCCAAAGTTTAAACCCTGAAAGAATTGAACCACCGACAAACTCACGCAAGAGTGAGTTATCCGGAATGATGTCTATATTGATTGGCAGGAACCATTCCAGCATGGTCAAGAGACGTTTTGCCTCAACATATTCAATCGTTCCAAAAGGAACCTGGCGCAACAGCGGTTCAACTACCGATTTCAATGAAGAGAGTTCATATACCAATGCTGAGTTGAACAATTTATCAGCGTTTTCCTGATAAGGGAAAATATATTCTTTTTCACCGCTGGTAACTGAATCCCAACGTTGAATTGTTTGCTGTGCCGAGTATCCGCGCTCACGAGCATCTCTCACGATACGCCGCAGCAGACGGGTATCGGTAGTAGAAATCCGATTATAACGGTCCAGGTTTAACTGGGTTAAACAAGAAGCATAAATTTTAAATGTCGAGGAAGTGGGAACCTCGGGCAACAGGCGCGGATCCAGACCGTGGATCCCCTCCAAAATGATTAAATGATCTGTGGTGAGTTTTACGATCTCACCCGATTCTTGCTGTCCGGTTTTAAAATTGTATTTGGGTAATTGAACTTCCTCCCCGGCGATGAGACACTGCAAATCATGAGCCAATTTATGATTGTCCATCGCTTCAAGAGCTTCGTAGTTGTAATTGCCTCTGGCATCTCTAGGAGTATTTTCACGGTTTACAAAATAATTATCCATTTCCATCGGATACGGTGAAAAACCCTGCGCTAAAAGTTGAATTGCCAACCTCTTTGAAAAAGTCGTCTTCCCGGAGGAAGAAGGACCAGCGATCAAGATAATTCTCGCCGACTCAGATCGATCAGCAATATGTTGCGCGATCTCTGCAATTTGCAACTCGTGCAAGGCTTCAGATATGAGAATCACTTCCCGCATATTTCCAGACACAATGGCATCATTCAACGCACCCACTGAATCGATTCCCAATCGCTTGAGCCAATTGCCGTATTGCCGAAAAGTGCTCAACAATTTTGGATAACTTGTCGTGGGCAGCACTTGCTTGGGTGAGTTTCTGCGCGGAAAGTTCAACACAAAACCATCCCCTACAATACTTAACCCAAACCATTTCAAAAAACCCGTTGAAGGCAGCATATATCCGTGGTGATAATCGCGATGTTCCCCCAGTTGATAAAGCACCAGATATTCTTTTTGGCGGTACTTCAACAAACGGACTTTATCCAGAAAACCCTTTTTCTGAAAATAATCAATCGCTTCTTGTAATGGCACATTCTGGCGGGTAAAAGGAAGATCCTGCGCCACTATTTCGCGCATTCTAGACTCTAAAAGTTTCAGCTCATCCAGGTTTAATGGCTCCCTGCCAATTACTTCACAATAATATCCACCCGCAGAAACCGAATGGTCAAGCGTCATGGAGGCCTGGGAAAATAATTCTTCAAACGCGGCCTCAAGCACAAAGGTAACCGAACGACGATAAATTCGTGCGCCATCATCATCAGCCATGGTGACCGGGCGCACCCGAGCGTCCATTTCAATGGAATAAGTTAATTCGCGCAGTTCACCATTAACAATTGCTCCCATAATGGGCGGTTCCTGCCATTCTGGCAGCAACTTCATCAGTTCAAGCAATGAGGCATTCCTTGGACCAGTATAGACTCGTCCATCAGGTATGATAATCTCTATAGTATTTCGTGTTGAAGCGATCTTTGAATTAATTCCATCCAACCCACTATTTGTCATATTTAAACCTCATGGGAATTAAGTATAATGCATTTCATTTTCAGAGGGAAAGAATGATTTTGATCCAAATTATTACTGAATAAGTACGTAAATATTTTTTTCTTTTCCGTGCAATATATACGCAATAAAAAGGTAGTTTTAGGATTCACTACCCTTTTATTTGTTGCTTCTCAAAATTCACATAAAACCCAAATTTTGCAGTAACTCTTTTTATGCGGTTAACAATTCATCAACCCTTTACTGCTCCAGCAGCCACGCCTTTGATAATATACTGCTGCAGTGATAAATAGAAAATAATGATCGGGATGATTGCCAGAATAAGCATTGCCATCATTGCACCCATATCGCGGCTGCCATATCCCCCTTGCAAATATTGAACTGCAATTGGGATTGTCTTGTAGTTGCTGCCGATCACAAGATAAGGTAAGAGATAATCATTCCAGATCCACATGGCATTTAATATCGCCACAGTTGTGGTAATTGGTTTCAGGATCGGAAAAACGATCAAGAAAAATGTCTGAAGCGGGTTGCAGCCATCCATAGTGGCGGCTTCTTCAATCTCATGTGGAATATTTTTTATAAAGCCACTAAACACAAATACAGATAGACCTGCCCCAAACCCAAGGTAAAGGACTATGATTCCGATTGGGTTATCCAAATGAAGGATATTTGCCATTTTCGACATGGAAAACATGACCATTTGAAAGGGAACGATCATCGAAAATACCAGAAAGTAATAAATAAATGTACTCAATTTTGATTTAATACGAGTAATGCACCAAGCTGTCATTGAGGTAAAAAGAACGATAGCGCCTACAGAAAAGACTGTTATAAAAAGTGAATATCCAAACGCCTGAATAAAACCTGTCTTTGCGATACCGGAAAAATAGTTCTCCATCCCAACAAAAGTCTGTGTAGTCGGAAATGCGAAAGGTGTATCCGAAATAAAGAATCTACCTTTGAAAGAGTTCATTAAGACAATTAATATCGGGCTCAAGAACAAAATTGCCAGTATAAACAAAAATATAAAAGTGATACTATCCTGAAGGCGATTTTTGGAATTCATTAGTTTTCTACCTCTTGGTTTCGGGTAAGCCTTAATTGCAGTAGCACAATAATGGCCACGAACAAGAAGAACACGACCGCTTTTGCTTGCCCAACGCCTTCATACCCATTGCGGCCATAAAAAGTATTAAATATATCCAGAGCAAGCATTGAGGATGCTCTGGCTGGCGCTCCTGCAGTAAGAGCCAGGTTCTGATCAAAGAGTTTGAATGAATTGGAAACGGTCAGGAAAGTACAAATTGTGACTGCCGGCATGACCATTGGAATGATCACACCTTTTAAAACCTGCCAGGAATTTGCTCCATCAATTTTGGCTGCTTCGATCAGTTCAGGAGAGATTCCCTGAATACCGGCAATATAGATGACCATCATATACCCAGTCATCTGCCAATTCATCAAAACAACTAATCCCCAAAATCCATAATTAGCACTGTAGGTAATATCAACACCAAAATTGATGAGAATACCATTTATGATTAGCTGCCAAATATAACCCAGTACAATGCCACCGATAAGATTTGGCATGAAGAAAACGGTACGGAATAAATTTGTACCTTTTATCTTCCGCGTGAGCAAGACGGCAAGTGAAAACGCAAATACATTGATCAACACTACTGAAACCAGGGCAAATTTAATTGTAAATATCATTGCGTTCAAGAAGTTTTGATCTTCTGAAAATGCACGAATATAATTACTGAAACCAACCCATTGCGAATCGGTAACCGTAGTGAATTTGGTGAAAGAAAGATATATGCCAAGTAAGAATGGTATAAAAAAAGAGAGTAAAAAAGCAATGATCGTTGGCAGGGTAAAAAGCGCGTAGTATCTTTTCGGCATTTTTTGCATAGTAATTCTCCTGCACTGCAAGAATAATAAATCATTTCACTCACCCCGCATCACTGATGGTGCGGGGTGAGGTAGATTGTCAACAACTACATATTATTTTGTAGCATTTGCAGCTTCTGTTTTCCATTCATCAACGACTAACTTTGTTACATCTGCCCAGGTCTTGTTACCCTGAGCATATTGCAGCAAAACTCCACCAAAATCGTTTTTGAAAGTTTGGCTTGGGAAGACAGTGAAATCCCAGGCTACATTGTACAAATTGGTATTACTTGAATAGCGAAGTACCTCTTTGGACAATGGGTCAGTTGGTTTTTCAGTATCAGAGAAAGTATCAAACGGAGCGATAAACCCTAAATCACTGACAACAAATTTCTTGCCCGCATCGCTGCTGTACAGCCAGTAGATGAAGTTCTCGGCAAGTTTCTGTTTTTCAGGAGTTGCTTTGGAGTTAATGGCGAAGAAGTTTTCGGTACCGACACTTATAGATTGTTTCTCTTCACCAGTCACACCGGTATAAATAGGCAGGAATTTTACATCTTGTTCTTTGACTGTGTTGCCAGTAACACCTTTTATTTGACTCCAGGCCCATTCACCATTCTGCACCATTGCAGACTCACCCAGAGCAAATTCTGCCATAGAATCATCGACACTCTTGCTGCCAAGCAATTTCGAACCAGTGACCGAATTGTTCAGATAGAGATCAAAGATATTTTTGAAATTGTCAGCATATTTGAATGTAATTTCAGAAGGAGTACCCTTGGATAAATCGTAGCTCTCATCTTTTAATTCATAGAAGATGGGAAGATTAGCAAGATGTGTCTGCCAGCGCCAGTCTTCACCAGTCTTGAGAGATGTTGAAGAGAATACGCCTTTAATACCTAACTGAGCTTTCTTTGCGGTCATATCTTCAACAACTGCTTTTAACGTAGCAAAGTTGTTGATTTGATCCATTGACGTAGCTTTGGCCCCAGATAACGCAAAGTACTTGGTCATGATGGCATTGTTGTAAATAATGCCATAACCTTCGATCGCGTATGGAATACCATAGACGCCATCACCAGAGGTTACTGCCAAACTTTTATCGGTTAGGTGTTTATATAGGTCAGTATTCTTTAGATCTAAGCAATAATCTTTCCAGGCTGCATAACCAACAGGTCCATTGATCTGGAAAAGGACCGGCGCATCGGATTTAGCCATTTCGGATTTTAATGTTTGTTCATAGGTCCCCGATGCTGCAGTCACCACTTTTAGAGTAACCCCAGTTTCTTTTAGATATTCGGCTGCAATCTTAGTGTAAACATCGGCAATTTCTGGTTTGAAATTCAGATAATAAACCTCACCACCCGTTGTTGCAGAAGGAGCTGCTGTTGTAGCTGCTACCGTTGCTGCTGTAGCAGGTGCCTGGGTGGCAGGTACGGCTGTTGGAGCAGCGCAAGCTGCAAGCACAAACACAGCGATCAGAACAATACTGATCATGTTGAACAACTTCTTAGACATTTTTCTCTCCTTTTAAGAAATTATGCTAATGTTTCAATTGAAAAAGCGGAACAATATTTATAGTTTGATGAACTCATACCTCCCTTCTTTGACAGAATTCAAATTAAACTTTGAATCAAAAAAATCGATTACTGCCGTATTCGCTTTGGCACCAATTGGCAAGTGATCTGAAGAAACTTTAAAATGAGTTCTTAATTCAGTATGGAAATTTTTGTTTCTGATCAAGCCTTCGAAATTCGCAAAAATTATTGGCTTCAAAATAAAACTCACTTTTGCCTCTATTAGCAAGAAAATCATGTTTATTTTCCATAATTTCCAGAGCGAATCGATTATAAAAATTCGCAATTATCCATTTATGATTTGATAAACACAATCTATATAAAAAGGAAAAATTTATTAGACTTTTTCTCTCTTTTTTGTAGCAAATCCTATAAACAGTATAGCAAAATTTGTTTTGAATTCAATATTTCACAAATTCTTATATAAAAAATATTGAAGTTATTTATAAAAAATTGAGAACTCGGGGAGTGAAAAACTGATCTCAAAATAAAACAATAATAAATATTATTGATGCTCGCCAAAACTCCGACGTCTTTTCGATCAGGGGATCCTCTCCTGATCTTGGAAATTGTTCAAGATTGAATAAGATTGTAATTGGACAATAATCAGTGACAGGTATAATTTATGTAATATAAATAGGAAATTTGCTCAACGGCCTTGGGATTAGCCTTCATTCATGGTCTGGAATCTGGAGCATGCCAACAGTAAGCATCCTCTTTTTCACAGATCTTTCTACGCCGCTTGTTGTTACATTAAGTAGTTAAAGGGTAGATCATTTCATGCTTAATTGAATTTTTATAACCATTGAGAATCATTTGAAGCACTTAATTAAATGAATTTAACACTTGGTTTTCACTTACCTATTTATCCACCTTTTATATGGAATGAACGAGTTTAATATTTATTGCTTAATCCGGGAGAAATAATGAGAACTGGTACAATTCTTGCTATGGTAAAGAAGATATTTAACATGCTCATACATATCATTTTTTGGACAGGCATCGCAGCGGTTCTCTTGATCGTTGCAGCGCGAATATTCACAGGAATGTTTGCCAAACCCCGCATAGAAACTTTGGCTTCAGTGACCCCTGCACGGGTAGCCATCGTTTTTGGCGCAGGTTTACAAAGAGACGGGTCGCCGTCACCTGTGCTTCGCGACCGGGTAAAGACCTCTGCTGAACTCTACTTCGCCGGTAAAGTAGAAAAGCTGCTGTTCAGCGGGGATAACCGTTATGTGGATTATAACGAACCCGGAGCCATGAGAGCTTATGCGCTTAGCCTCGGAGTGCCCGAGGATGCTATCGTGCTCGATTATGCAGGCCGGCGTACCTATGATACTTGTTACCGTGCCAAATATATTTTTGGACTTAATGAGGCGATTTTAGTGACCCAAGCTTACCATTTGCCGAGAGCACTATTCACCTGCAACGAGATCGGTTTGAAATCAGTTGGAGTAAGTGCTGACCAGCGGACATATTCTAAGTTCTCCTTGTTTATGTGGAACGTCCGCGAATATGCAGCTTCACTGGTGGCGCTTTGGGATGTCTGGATCAGTCGACCTTTACCGGTGATGGGGACCCCGGAACCCATTTTCACCGAAAAATAACACGACAAAGGAATTAACGATGGAAAGAAGCGAAGCGTTCAATGTTGTGAATCAATATGTAAAAAATTCAGGGCTGGTGCATCACATGTTAGCAGTTGAAGCAGCCATGCGCTTTTATGCAAAACGCGAAGGCGCAGACATTGAACTATGGGGTCTCTGCGGTTTATTGCATGATTTTGATTGGGAAATCCACCCCTCTTTATCGGCTCATCCTCTGGATGGAGCTCCCATTCTCCGCAACCTAAATGTGCCGGAAGAAGTTGTCCGGGCGATTCTTGCCCATTCAGATTTAAAAGACTATCCCCGCCAAACACGCATGGAAAAAGCGCTTTTTGCCTGTGATGAAGTGACCGGTTTGATCACCGCAGTCGCGTTGGTGCGGCCTTCAAAATCCCTTTATGATCTGGAAGCCAGTTCGGTCAAGAAAAAGTGGAAAGACAAAGCCTTTGCAGCGGGGACAAATCGTGAAGAGATGGAATTGGGAGCGCAAGATTTCGGCGTTCCAATTTGGGACCATGTAACAAATGTAATTCTGGCAATGAGAGAAATTGCTCCCATTTTAGGATTGGAAGGAAACCTTACTACACCTGCATAATTGCAGCTGGGTACAGAGAAGGAGGAGAATATAATGACTCTAAAAGGAAAAGGCATGATGATCTGGCAGATCCCGAATTGCGAATCGGGAAATGTGACAACTATTGCAGATATGGCTTCATCCGCCGGCTTTTCGTACATCATGCTCAAAATTGCAGATGGTCCATATTCATATAGTAGGAACAATGCCTTGCTCCCCAGCCTGGTGACAGCGCTTCGAGCAAAAGGGATTTCAGTCTGGGGATGGCATTATATATATGGTGATAACCCCACGGGTGAAGCCGCCATAGCAATATCACAGACGAATAAATACAGCCTGGACGGATATATCATTGATGCCGAATCAGAATTTGAGGCTTCAGGTCGTACAGCCGTTGCAACCACCTTTATGTCTGCCTTACGCGCCGGATTGCCCAGCACACCCGTGGCGCTCTGCTCATTCCGCTGGCCAAGTTACCATTCCACCTTTCCCTGGAAAGCTTTCCTGGCTAAATGCGACTACAATATGCCGCAAGTATATTGGATGAGCGCTCATAATTCAGCTTATCAGCTTGATAAAAGCTTGACTGAATTTAAAGCCATCTCTCCTTATGTTCCACTGATCCCGACTGGCCCGGCTTTTTATGAAAGCAGTTGGGCGCCAACTCCAGCCGAAGTCACTTCGTTTTTGGATGAAGCGAAAACCTTGGGACTGACCTCAGCTAATTTCTTCAGTTGGGATGATTGCCGGAAAAATCTCTCTTCGGTCTGGACAACGATCACCAATTATTCCTGGCCAGGGAATACCAACACAAACCCGACACCTCCTACTCCCAAAGACATCACCCAACAATATATTGATGCGCTCAACACCAAAAATCTGGATACGATCGTGGCATTGTTTACCACTGAGTCAGTACATATAGACTCTCAAGCCACTGTGCAAGGAACAACTGCCATTCGAACCTGGTTTAGTAATCTTCTTAACAATGTGCTGCCAAACGCAACCTTCTCATTGGGAACTGCTTCAGGGTCCGGAACAACGCGCAGCTTCACCTGGACAGCCACCTCTTCTGCAGGTTCTGTTTCAAATGGCAGTGATACATTTGGCCTGGTGGACAGCAAGATCGCTTATCACTATACGTTTTACAACGTAACTGCGTAGATAATTGAGTCATAGCCATTACTGGTCGAGTTTTGCCTCGACCAGTTTTTTTTAGAATGTTTCAATAAGAAAAATCACTTTTTATATCAAAGGTTTTTGTTGGTAATCTGCCTTGACTTCAGCATCATCACCCTTTTTTGTTGTTTTCTTCTCGTTCCAACGCACCGAATCATCTACAGCTTTACAAATATTCTCTACAGAATCACCTATTTTGATTTCGAGTATCACTTTCGCGCTGGCACCGCGTTTCCCAATTGGGAGAACATCAAACCGTAATGATTTTGCAGCACTCTTTTTCAAGAAAATGGTGAACGTCGTGTTTTTCTTGCCGCTCAGCAGACCCACTACCTTGGCTCCTGATTTTGCCTTGCCAATGGCAACGCCCTGCCCATATCTTCCCTGAACCGGAAAGTCTTCTTTATTTTCACGCCAACCATTTCCATCAGATGTGATAAATAAAATCTCCTCAGCAGATTTCAGGTCGATAACTCCAACCGCGCCAGCTCCCTTGGGTAATTTGATGGCATTCACGCCCGCTGCCACCAAACCCATTGAGCGAACTTCGCTTCCCGAGAAACGAATTGCCATTCCTTCGCTGGTAGTAACCAAATACTCTGTGTCTTCTTCCGAGATCAAGGCATCCACAAGTTCATCGCCTTCATTCACCTTGGCCAGAATGAAAGGTTGCGAGGACGGGCCGGGGAGATCAGCCAGGGCCGATTTCTTGATCAGCCCCTCCTTTGAAAGTGTGATGATCACTTTTTCTTGCATCGAAGTGTTTGCGGGTAAGCTGAAGATGCGCAGCGGCAGATCATTTTCATCCAGTGAACAAACTTTATGGAAGACCGCACCTTCTTCAGGTTTATCAACTCCAGGGATCACATGAACTGCCAGTGTGGCACATTTGCCATTTTTAGCTAAAATGTACAAGACCTGATGCGTGTCTACGCGCAGTAATATTATCGGTGCCTCTTTACCACTGGTTCGTGGAGCGGTATCCGTGGTTGTGCGGAAAATACGTCCATCCACTGTCATTCCGACCCAGGTGTTCTCGGCCGGAGTAACATCTTGTACGGTTAATAATTCATGCGCTTCTTTTCCCTTTTTTAAGGAGACGATTTGCGTTCTGCGCCGGTCCTGATAACGAGCTTTGATCTCGGCCAGTTCATTGCCAATTTCCAAACGCATTTTCGTTGGAGATTTTAACAATGCTTCTAACTCCTTGACTTGATCAGAAATCTCCTTATATTCAATCTCGATCTTTTTTCGTTCCAATGCTGCTAGTCGTTTGAGCGGCATATCCAGGATCGCTTGTGCTTGTATTGCCGAAAGTTTAAATTTCTTCATCAGGCGCTCTTTTGCCTGATCAGTATCCTGTGACGCCCGAATGGTAGCGATCACTTCATCTAGGTTCTTGATGGCAATACGCAGCCCCTCTAAAATATGCAGCCGGTCCAGCGCTTTACGCAGGTCAAATTCGCAGCGGCGTTTGACCACTTCAATGCGGTGCTCGAGATAGACCTTTAAAGCCTGTTTCAGGGTCAACAAACGTGGTTGGCCATCGACAAGAGCCAAAAGGTTAATGCTAAAAGTACCTTCAAGCGGTGTTTTTTTATATAGGTCGCGCAGGATCTTTTCTGCATCTGCTGATTTATTCAATTCAATGACAATTCGCATCCCCTGACGGTCAGATTCATCCCGCAGGTCTGCGACGCCATCCAGGGTACCCTCGCGTGCCAATTCGGCGATCCGTTCTATCAGGGAAGATTTGTTGGTCAAGTAAGGAAGTTCGTTAATGATAATCCGGCTCTTGCCGCGGGTCATCTCTTCCAGGCTGACCCTACCGCGTACGGTGATCTTTCCGCGCCCGGTGGCATAAGCTGCCAGCAGATCATTTTGTTCATGGTTTTGCAGGATCAGCCCCCCCGTCGGGAAATCTGGGCCTTGAATATAATTCATCAGTTCATTGATGGTTACATCATCTTGATGTTCCCAATGCTTAAGTAAATACTGCAAGGCATCGATCACTTCAGCCAGGTTGTGCGGCGGAATACTTGTAGCCATACCCACCGCAATACCGCTGGCGCCGTTTACCAACAAGTTCGGAATTGCGGCGGGGAGTACTGCGGGTTCATCCAGAGTATCATCAAAGTTGCGGGTAAAATCGATTGTATCGCGGTCAATTTGGTTGAGCATATCTAGAGAAAAATGGGTAATACGGGCTTCTGTGTAACGCATAGCCGCCGGGGGATCACCATCGACACTGCCAAAGTTCCCCTGCCCATCTACTAACGGATAACGCATCGAAAAATCTTGCGCCAACCGCGCCATTGCTTCATATACCGCTGAGTCTCCATGTGGATGGTACTTACCCAACACTTCACCAACGATCCTGGCTGACTTTTTATAAGCGGACTCTGGTCGTAAGCCCATATCATACATTGCAAAAAGCAGTCTTCGCTGCACTGGTTTTAAACCATCGCGGGCATCCGGAAGCGCCCGCGCCACGATTACACTCATCGCGTAATCGAGATAAGACTGCCTCATCTCGTGATCAATATCGACTTTCTTTACCATGCCTATTTCCATAACCAACTCCTCAGCCAAATTATCTGTACAGTCACAATCTTACGGACTTTGTCTTGCGCCGTCAATAAAAAAAACCCCGAGTTTTTTGCTCGGGGTTTCAGTAAAACAAATTGAATTACTCAGCAACTGGTTGAATATCCTCACCGCCCTTTAAAGCTTCTGGGTTTTCAACAGGAGCAGCCACCACTTCTCGAACAACTTTATCGGATTCCATGTCTGTAAAGCGGCCATGCACATATCCGGTTCCAGCAGGAATGAGTTTACCGATGATCACGTTTTCTTTCAGGCCATACAACGGATCTTCAGTGGATGCAATTGCAGCACCGGCCAACACCTTAATTGTGTGTTGGAATGAAGAGGCAGAGAGCCAGGAGTCCGTGGTCAAAGAGGCTTTC
>Ga0182021_10004580_pt1 | contig 16283 bp, 12 predicted proteins | sample 612E3MmetaG_FD_120493 | JGI IMG/M metagenome (GOLD analysis project Ga0182021, IMG submission 120493) | Permafrost microbial communities from Stordalen Mire, Sweden - 612E3M metaG (Illumina Assembly) | ecosystem: Environmental > Terrestrial > Soil > Wetlands > Permafrost | place: Sweden...
CTGGGATTATTCTCCCAGAATGATACATCTCTTCTTTTGGCGTAAGGCATAGGTTGAAAGCTGGTAATTTTGTATATTTCCGCGTTCAGGGGAGTTGCCTTCAATCTTATTTCGGAAAACTTGAAGCCATAGATATCAGCGCAATGCAGAGCTAATAAAATAATTACCAGAGGAAGAAAATACTTTTTCCGGTCGATGAATGATAAAATTGCAAATAAAACTGAACCGGCTAAAGCAAAGAGCGCGGTGCGGATAAGTAGAGAGGAAATAATATTTGCGTCGAATAGGGTTGAAAAAAGGGGAAGCGTGTCTGACCCCATACTTTTAATAAAATTTATACAGAAGTCATAATGGTGGGATAGCAACCATAATAATAGGGCAAGGCCAAGCATAAATACTGACGCAACAACTAAGGGAACTTTTATTGTCAGGGGATTATTCCAGCGGGATTTATTAAATAATACCGCGTCAAATCCAAAACCGGCCAGAAAACAAAGGAAAATTTTGATGATCGGAGAGACCAAAATAAGATGACGGAAATACTTCATTAGCGGCCAGCAGTAGTAAAAGAAAACACTCACGAACGTTCCCATGCTGAAAAGAAGAAGAATAATTACAGTCAGAAAAAAATGGACATTTTGCTTATTCAGATTAAATATTAAACCCAGTAATATAAACGGAACGCACAGAATACCGATATACAACGTGAAATCCAGGTGAGGAGATATTCCCAGAAATGGTTCTATCCATATCATCCAACTAAATTTCCCTCCATAATTCAAAAATCCATCTAATGTTGTTGCGCCATCTATATTTCTCAAAATATTATAATTTACATTTTGATCCAATCCGATGTTCATGGTGGCTTTCAGAGAGACAAACAATAGGATAATCAAGAATGTAGTTAAAACAAAAGACCAGCCAAACTTGATAGTTTTTACTTTCTGTAAGATATCTTGATAGTTGAATATAAAGTAAAAAAGAAAATATAAAAATATTACCAGAGATGTAACCGGAAGAAAATAGGGAAGGTTTCCCAGGCATTGCATGAATAATAAATTGCCGGCCAGAAAATAATACCTCCACTTGCCGCTGTCCAAAAATAAATGGATAAAATAGATGATAAGAGGAATTGCATAGTAAAAATGGAAATTCCACCAGGGTTGAAGCATCCAGATACAGGAGCCCATCACGGACAAGGTCACAAAAAACACGGTGAAAGGAGAGGCAAAAAATCGTCTGGCCAGAAGCCATACGCCGGTTAAAATAAGAAGTTCATCAAGGAAAAGTCCCGCATAGAAAAGAGATAGGAAGTTTACATCCTTGAATAAACTTCCGGATAAAAACAATATGTTTTGAAGAATTCCGTTATGACATGTATAAGCTAAACTGGCAGAAAAAGAGCCATGTGTCAAAAAAGGAATCCATAGGGGGATTTCTCCGGAATTTATAACATTATTAAGAAAGCTGTATTGCATGGTAAAATATTGAAATCCGTCATGTCCGCCGACTATCCACCGTCCGTGTATCAGATAAAGAAAGATCCCGGCCTCAATAAGAATAATCAGCAGAAAAAGGCAGCTTTCTATCAGCCGTGAGTTCTGCCAACCGGTATTTAAAGATAATTCTGTTTTTTTATTATTATTCATAAGTAAAAACTGTCTTAATCAGGTTTCTGATAATTTATTGTATTACACCGGTTATTAAGAGCGATTTTACCGGTGAGATAAAGAATAATTACCAGCCAGCAAAGCGCGTTTAAGCCAAATATAAAATAAAGTACAGACATTAGTTGAGACTTAAAGTAAAAATGCACTTTATTGAATCCCCGATCCAGTTTCACAGCTTTGTAAGCCAGATTCGCTTTGTAAACAGGAGTTTCTTTTCCGTTTACGGTCGCTCTCCAGAGGGGATGCCACACATCGCTGTAGAACAGCCACGACGATTCCAGATCATCGGTATCGGTGGTGATCTCCAGATTATTCGCATCAAATCGCAGTACCTGATAAGGAAGACGCAGACGCTTACTGGCCGAGAGATCATTTTCTGAAAAGTCTGAAGTATTTACGTAGTCCTTTTTCTTTTTAAGAGGGGACAAGAAAATAATATCGCCTTTATAATTGGAGTTGGTAATTAACGAGGCTATTTTATCATCAGTAGGGATAATATCGGCCCCGGAGAAGAACTGAATCTTATCTTCGGTTACTCCGGAGATTTTTAAAATTGCAGGATGCCACTGGGGAAAGTCCAGCCTTGAATAATAAATAAGTCCTAGAGGCTTTATTGACAAGTCATGAATCGATTGTCCCCAGTAAGCTCTCATGTAATTATCCAGAGGCAACAGCCAATGATCCGTTCTCAATGAATTGCCCAGTTCATCCTTGAAAAGAAAGGAATGCGCAGCCCAATTAAAAAAAGCGCCATATTGTATGGGTAAAACTTTCAGCAGTTCGGTTCTGGGGTTATTATTCAGGAATGATACATCTCTTCTTTTCGCGTACGGCATAGATTGAAAATCGGTATATTTATAGATTTCCTCATTTAAAGGAGTTGCTTTCAATTTTATTTCGGAAAACTTAAATCCATAGATATCAGCGCAATGTAGAACTGACAAAAAAATTACCAGAGCAAGCAAATATCTTTTCCGGTCGATAAATAATAGAGCGGCAAAGAGAATGGACGAAAGAATGGCTAGCAGAGAAATATAATTGAACAAAGCGGTTAAGACCGGTTCATCAAGTAAAATTCTGAAAAAGGTGTGTTTGGCCGGAACAATGCTCGCTAGCAGATTCACAGCAGTGTAATAATTATGAGATAAAAGATACAAAAAGAAAGAGACACCTAACATTAACAATGATGAGGCCGCTAAAGCACCATTCATAAAAAGTGGATTCTTCCAGCGCGATTTATTAAAGAATACGGCGTCAAATCCAAAGCCCGCCAGAAAACAAAGAAAAACTTTGATGATCGGAGAAACCAGCGCGAGATGACGGAAATACTTCATCATGGGCCAGGAATAGTAAAAGAAAACACTGACGAAAGTTCCCATGCTGAAAAGAAGAAGAATAATTACAGTTAGAAGAAAATGAATATTTTGTTTATTGGAGTTAAATATTAATCCCAGAAAAATAAATGGAACGCACAGAAGGCCTATGTATAAAGTATAATCAAGAAAAGGAGATACTCCTAAGAACAATTCCAGCCATGCCCTCCAGCGTAATTCCCCTCCGTAAGTTAAAAATCCATCCAGGGTTGTAGTGCCGTCCAGATTTCTAAAAAGATTATAGTTGGCAATCTGATCCGTGCCGCTATTTATAGCGATATGCAGAGCGATAAACGAAAGGATAATGAATGATGTAATAAGAATAAAGGACCAGTCCAATTTAATGGATCTAATTTTTTGCCGGGTATCCTGATGGTTGAATATAAAGTAAAAAAGAAAATATAGAAAAATTACTAAAGACGTAACCGGAAGAAAATAGGGAAGGTTGCCCAGACACTGGATAAATAATAAATTGCCGGCCAGAAAATAATACCCCCACTTGCCGCTGTCCAGAAATGAATGGACAAAATACAGAATCAGCGGAATTGCGTAATAGAAATGAAAATTCCACCAGGGCTGAAGAATCCAGATGCAGGAACCCATTATGGACAAGGAAACGAAAAAAATGGTGAAGGGAGAGGCAAAAAAACGTCTGGCCAGAAGCCATACACCGGCTAAAAGAAGAAGTTCATCAAGAAAAATTCCCGCGTAAAAAAGCGGCAGAAAGTTTACACCTTTAAATAAACTCCCCGTTAAAAGTAATATATTCTGGAAAATTCCGCCTTGGATCGTATGCCACCACGCGGCAACAGTGCCGTGCGTCATGAACGGCATCCATAGAGGTATTTCGCCGTAATTAACAACATTATTAAGAAAACTATATTGCAGAGCAAAGTATTGGAATCCATCCTGTCCACCGACAATCCATCGTCCGTGTGTCAGATACAAGAATATTCCGGCTTCAATAAGAATAATCAGCAGGAAAAGGCAGCTTTCTATGCGAGGTGAATTTTGCCAATCTTTCATATTAAATTAATTACCTTGAATAATTAGAATTATAAGCGGTGTCTTATCGCCAGACAAACGCTTCACGAATAAACTGAAAGTAATATGCCGCACCCCATCGCCAGATTTGCAGTTTACGCTCTCCACCTATGCGCGGCGGTTCCGGTCCCGGTATTTCGGTCACTTTAAGTTTTCGTTTTGCCGCGCGCACTGAAAGCAGTGGTTCCCAGCTGATCCGGGTGTTGAATAATTTTTCCGGCAATTCGTAACTTTCATCTTTATTCAGGTCAAGATCATAAATCAATTGTTTCTTATAGGCTCGCAATATTACCATTACGTCAGTATAATGCGCTCCGAATAACAGATTCACGGTTTTAGTGAACAGCCAGTTTCCGAAACCGGTAATGGCGTCATCATCTTCGCTTTTCGCGTTAGCCAGATAACGCGAAGCGATAACCATGTCGTAACCATCACGTATTTTTTTTATCAGCTCGGGTATTAATTCCGGCAATGAATTGCCGTCCGGACTGAAAGTAATTATGATATCACCTTCGATGTACGGAAGAACTTCCATGTAAGCATAACGGAACCCTTTTCTTTTCTGGACGTAAACAAAATATCCGTTGTCTTTCGCGTACTGGATTGTGCCGTCGGTGGATCCGCCATCCAGAATAATTATTTGATCACACCACTCGTTCCTGATTTTGGGCATGATAACACGCATACCGTCAATTTCGTTTAAAGTGCAGACAATCAGGGTTGTTTTCAATCTATTTCTCCAAAAAGATCAGGATAGATTCAACGCACAATTTCAAGGATAGCTTTCTTAATTTCTTTCCTGCCGATGTAGTAGGCTTCTTCAAGATTCCAGGCCGCGGGCGTGGGCAGATCCGGACAGGCGAGTCGCTTGACCGGTGATTTGAGATGGGAGAATCCTTTTTCCGCAACCATCGCTCCGATTTCCGCGGTAATACCTCCTGTTTTCCAGCCGCAGTCAACAATGATCAGGCGGCCTGTTTTAGCGACCGAATTCAAAATAATATCTTCATCGAGAGGTCTGAGAGTGCGAGGGTCAATCACTTCAGCATCTATTCCATCCTCAGCGGCTTCCTGCGCCGCTTCATAGGCATCAATCACCAGATGCGAAACGGCAACAATTGTAACGTCGCGGCCCTTTCTTCGGACAATGCCTTTGCCTATCGGCACCGTGTATGGTCCGGGAGGAACGAGGCCTTGATAATTAAAATTGAAGCGATGATCTAATATTAAAACAGGGTTTTGATCTTTAATGGCCGCGAGCATCAGCCCCTTGGCGTCGTAACAGGTCCCGGGCATAATAAGTTTTAATCCGGGAATATGCATGAAAAGTCCCTGCAGGGCCTGCGAATGCTGTGCCGCAGATCCCCATCCTCTGCCGATGCAGGCCCAGACGACGAGAGGAACATTGGCCGCGCCCCCAAACATATATGACCACTTAGCGGCATGATTAACCAGTTGATCCATGGCTAGCAGGAGAAAATCGGGCCGGTTATGGAAATAGACAGGTCGCATACCGGCTAAAGCCGCACCTACCGAAACGCCTGTTAAAGCGCCTTCGGAAAGCGGCGTATCGAAGACTCTTTCCCGGCCGAACTCCAGATGCAGATTTTTTGTCGCGCCAAACATACCTTCCGGATCATCAACGCCCTGTCCCATGATAAAAACCCGGTCGTCATGTTTCAGCGCCAGTCGAAGCGCTTCGCGTATGGCCTCATCATAACCGATGACGCGTTCGCACCTTCCAGCTTCTTTATAGAAAGTGGGTTCAATGATTTTTTGTTTTATTTCTGAACGAAGCATATTTTTATTCGTGAAAAAGATAAAAGGGAAGCGTTTCCCGCGCAGGAAGAGGCGCCTGCCGCGCAAAGTCAAAAGCATCTTTTATCTGATCGCCTATTTTTTTCTCCATTTTTTTAATTTCATTCAAGGTGATTAATTTCTTTTTTAACAGCTTCCGCTGAAATGTGTCAACAGGACACAATGCCTTCCAGTATTCAATTTCTTCAACAGGACGGTAACCTGCTATATCCTGTGATTCACAGCCCGCATGTCCCCTGATACGATAGGTTCGGCATTCAATAAATGAAGGGCCTCGTCCCGTTCTGGCCCGAGACACGGCTTTACTGGCAGAATCATAGACATGGAGAACATCATTGCCATTGACAATTTTTGTCATCAGCAACCTTGCCGGCATTGAGTGAAAAATATTATCCCCGGTCTGGCGCGCTGAGGGGGGGGAACAGACAGAATATTGATTATTTTCCAGAATAAAGATTACCGGTAATTTTTTCAGCACCGCGAAATTAATGCTTTCGTAAAGCACGCCTTCATCCGCCGCGCCATCGCCAAAAAATATTACGCTGACATTATTTCTTTTTCGCATTTTTATTGCCAGTCCCATACCGGTGCCGATAGGAATGCCGCCTCCGACAATGGATGAGCTTCCATAATGTCCCGCCTGGGCGGCTACCAGATGCATGGAACCGCCTCTGCCCTTGGAACAACCCGATTCCCTGCCGTACAGTTCCGCGATAAGCGTCCGGAGATTGCCGCCCTTCGCCAGATAGTGTCCATGCCCGCGATGGGTGCTGTTTATATAATCGTTTTTCTCAAGATTAGCGCAGACACCGACAGCCACAGCTTCCTGGCCGACGCAGAGATGAACAGGCGTCTGCATTTCGTTTTCCAGATAGCGCGATTCTATAGCCAGCTGAACCCGGCGAATACGCATCATTTCAAAAAGCAGTTGATGTAAAATTTTCTTTGATAGTTTCATTAAGCCATTCCGGATGGCTCTATTCCGAGCCATGATTCTTTTTTATATCCTGAAACCCCTCGCCCGTTTTAAGGTTAATCTCATTTTTCAGAGCGACGCGTTTTTTATTCCAATCTCTTATTTGGATCGCGCGGCGTCCGACTTCTATAAGATCGTTATCCATTTTACCCTGCCTGATGCCGCATTCCAGATCCCAGATTCTGGAATGGATGTTTAGAATTTCCTGCTGGTATAAATTCCAGTTAATTTCCGGATATTTTATACCCAGTTCATTTATTCCCCCGCAAAACCACAAATATTCTTTTCTGCTCTCATCAGCGCCGATGTGTTCCGCCTTCAATTTCGCGATAGCCCATCTGTCGATAATATCTCCGGCATCTCTTTCCATTAAATGAACCTCCAGCACATCGGGTCTTTTCCTGTAAATAAATTTTCACACTGTTTGTTGTAAGGAGCGAAAGTGCAGCGGGTTCGGCAAAGGACGGGACTGTCGCCGAATACCATTTTTTTATGCCGGCTGTTTCCCCATATTTTCAGAATATTTTCCGGATCGGGATAATGACTGCCCAGTAAAAATTCTTTTTTATGCCTGGTGTCGGGACAAAAATATACTTTGCCGTCCGCGCATAACTGAATACATAGAGGCGCCGCGTAGCACTTACTGAAATCTTTTCGCGGTTTGAGCTGTTCGTCAAATTTATGCATTACCGTGAATACCCTGAAATTTTCGTTTTCCAGAAGATGACATTTCCGGAACTGTTCTAAAATCAGATTTTTATCATAATTTACCGGTTTTCTTTTTTTACCCATACCCTGATGGGAGAAATCAGCGGGCCGGGCGTGAAAATCCCTGACACCAATTTTTTTAGCCAATTTGCAGGCGTCATAAATTTCATGCTGGTTATAATCGAAAATAAGAAATTTATAGCAGATGTCGCAATTGGATTTTGTTTTCTTAACTTTTTTTACCAGTGCAGTCATGTTGCCGAGAGCGGTTTTGAATAAATTTTCTTTTCTTCCTTTTTCGTATGTTTCCGGCGTTGCCGCGTCAATGGAAATACCAACCCAGCGGCAAAGTTTCAAAGCGTTCAAAAGATTTTCATTAAATAATGTTCCATTCGTGGCAATACTGGCTTCCATGCCCAGTGAGGTTGTCAGCTTAATGGCTTCGGCCAGTTTTGTGTGTAGAGTAGGTTCTCCGCCGCCGCCAAAGCAGACAGCCTTAACGCCCCACTTGCCTAGAAAATCAACAAGGTTTATCAGGTGGTCATCCGGCATGCGCCGATCTTTTAAATTCTTACCGGTCAAGTAACCGTGCGCATTGCAATGTTCGCAGAGCAGGTTGCATTGATGAATGGGGTCCAGGCTGGCCTCAATTGGCGGTTTGAAATTTTTCTGTACCACAGCCCTGTACCAATCGGCGTACAATAATCCCTTCCAGGAATTAAAGGAGTTAAACTCATTATTTTTTGACCATTCTTTCAACTTTATTTCTCTTCTTTCGCCCAATAATTATTTCGGTATTTTGATAGAATTGATTTGTTTTTTTTGGGCGATGATAATTCCAAAGTCATCGTTGATCAATGTTTCCTCGCCAATAACAGCTACTTTACCATAATTAGCGGCAATCCATGAATAAATATTATAGCCGTAATTTACACCAAAATATTTTGCTCCATGTTCGGACGTGTCTTTCTTGGATAAAATTATAAAGGACGGAGGATTTAAGGAAATTTCATTTAAAATCTTTTCTTCTCCCGTTGCTTCAATGAAATTAGGAGTGAATTCGAAATACCGGGAAGGATTTCTTTTCCTGGACAGATAATTGAGCATCACACCCTCGGGCAAGACGATGAGTGTGTCGTTTTCAGACATTAATTGATCAATGTATCCGAGCGTTTTGTTGACAATGGGTCCGTTGCTGAAATATTCTGCGTCAAAAGTTAAGAAGCTGTCCCTTCCTTGAGCGACAGGATAATTTTTCATATCATAGATGTGCTTTGTAATATTAAAATAAAAGAGTAAGGTGAGGAAAATAAATAATCCCGTGAAACTCATGGCAACGGTTTTATTTCCCCATCGAGAGATCAACCCGGGAATGTAATAGAGAAATAGAGTCACCATCACTAGGGAGGCTGGCATGGCGAGCGCGAATCCGTAATGATAAAGGTGAACATTCAAAATCATCTTCAGAAGTAATAATAATGAAAATAAGGCAAGTAAAATAAAGGGAAGATATTGAACGACAAAAATTTTGTCTTCGCGTTTAGAAATCAGCTTGACTGTCAGAAAAACGATCAGCAATAAAATAAAAACAGGATAGGGTCTTGCTATATCAAACCAGTTAATAGGGAAATTAACAAGAAAAGTAATCAAAAGAATCAAAGCGAATATTGCGATAATGACTCCATATCCGAACCACTTTTTGCTTAAGCGGGTAAACAAATAAGAAATAATCCCGACAAAAGTCAGGAAAACAAGACCGCCCAAAGTATATTTCAGCAGGAGATTAATGCTTTGAGAAGGGTTGTCTAATCCCGATATGCGCAAATAAAAAATATTATTAACCTCAGCGCTGATAAATATATTCGTGTAAGAAGCAATTATGTAATTAAAAGCGTCAATGACCGGCATGTGAAAACTGAAATAGATAAAAAAAGCAATAATAGGCAGCAGGAAAAAAAATATTAAATTGAATAAATGTTTCCGCGGATGAGAAGGTTTTAATTGCAGGAAAACAAAGATTAAGCCCAATAGAATGGATATAAAACCGGCAATGAAAATTTCAACTTTGGTGAGGAATAGTAATCCCAGAATAAATCCGATAAGCGCCGTGTAAGTCAGCCTCTGCTCGGCCAAATATTTTTTGAATATAAACAATGCGGAAAAAAACAAAAAAATTCCGTAGGTTATTTCGTGGGAATAAGGACAGACAAAATTATAATTAGAAATGCCGGTATATTGGGAAAAAGCGCAAATAACAAGGAAAAAGCCGCAAGCCGCCGTAGCGATTAAGTCTCCGAAAGATGATTTTAAAAGGCAGTAAATAATGGAACACAGCAGGATAATTATACAGATGTTGAAATAGGCCAGAGTGGAAAGCCCTGTACCGAAGATTTGAAATAGAAAAGCGTTAAAATAATTTGATAAAGGGCCGTAGAGGTGATTTATATCGGCATATAAGACTTTCCCCTGGAGGATTTGCCAGGGGACGTAAAGCTCCCGTCCGTAATCAATAAGTAAATCAGGCCACTTAAACCAGCTTAAATGAAGCATATAGCTTCCGATGAGAACAAGAATTGAAGGACCAATAAATCTCCTTAATTTTTTTTGTTCCTGGCTATTCATAAATGACCTTGTAGAAAATTTTTGACACACTAACCTGAAAGCCTAATAATATCAACTTATAAATGACTGTAAATAGGGGTCTTATTCGCTTAATAATAATTAACTTATTATGGGACCTATAAAGAAAGACTTGATGTAATTTCAAAGAATGGTCTTTATAAAACAAATCATGACTTACTCGGTAAGCACAAGTTTCATAATTTTTAGAAAAGTAGTAAGGGAAGGGCATATTCCCGAAAATTGTTCGTTTTCAAATAAAGAAAAGACTTGACATTTGTTCAGTAATTAGTTATTGGTTGAACCACCCAGCCAATAATGCGGAGTTGTAACAAGGAGAGGTATTATGACGGCCAAAAAGATTTATACCCGGCCAATTACACGTTCACGGCTTCACGAAGAAATTGTAACTATTATCCAGAAACAGATTATGTCCGGCACCATCTCTCCCGGAGATAAGTTGCCTACGGAAAGAGATCTGGCCGAGACTTTCAACGTCAATCGCGCTACCGTGCGCGAAGCATTGCGCAAACTCGAAAATCTCGACTTGGTGGAAATCCGTCATGGTGACGGATTGTACGCTAAAAATTATCTGGAAAGCGGCAATCTGGATCTCATCAAAGCCGCTTTTAATATGGACGGAAGCGAAGAGATATTGTTCAATATGTTAGAGGCACGCCGATATATTGTTCCTCAAATCGCTTATGTGGCGGCGCAGAGGCGCAAAGCCGCGGATCTTGAAGAACTGAAGCGAATAGTTTTCGAAGCTGATTTAAACATGTTGGAAAAAGATATCAAAGTTCATCAGATAATTGCCCGTTCTACTCACAACCTGCTTTGCACGATAGGCCTTAATTTTTTTAATCAGATATTCCGGGATTACGGGCATCTTTATTTTGATGATGAGCGTAATGTGGAACGTTCCCGGACGTTTCACCGGGAAATCTATGAAGCCATAAAAAATCAAAAGCCTGAAGATGCCCGCAGGATAATGAAAGATGTGCTGGTCTACGCGGAGAAAGCGGTAAAAGCGAGTCTGGAGGGTAACAAGCTCAAAAAGGAGTAATGAGTATGGAAAGATTTATAGAGAATTATAAAAATGAAAAATTCGACGTTATTGTAATCGGCGGAGGAATTACCGGAGCTTCGGTAGCTTATGAGGCGGCTACACGAGGCCTCAAAGTAGCGCTTCTGGAGAAGAAGGATTTTTCCTGGGCCACATCGGCTGTTACCTCCAAGATGATCCACGGTGGCTTGCGATATTTAGTCAACGGTGAAATCGGTCTGGTACGCGAGTCCCTGCGCGAACGCCGGGTGCTGGAGAATATCGCTCCCAATTTCGTTTATCCCGCGCCGATGATGATGGTCCATTACAAAAAACCTCTCAAGAACAATAAATGGGTCGTCAAAATAGGTATGTTGATGTACGACGCCCTGTCCTACGACAAGAATTTCACCTGGGATGCCTGTAAGAAAATTCCCGTCCATAGAACTGTTTCTAAAGAAGAGGTAATGCAGAGTGAACCGAATGTACGTCCTAAAGATCTTACGGGAGCATCTATTTTTTATGACTGCAACAGTATCTTTCCCGAAAGATTGACACTGGCTTTCATCAAGTCCGCCGTAGCTTACGGTGCCAGGGTAGCCAACTATTCCAAGGTAGAAGGCTTCATCATGGATTCACAAAACCATGTGACCGGAGTAAAAGTCAGAGATCTTCTCCATAAAACGATAAGCACCGTTTCCGGCACCGTTACAATTAATTGCGGCGGTCCGTGGGCTGATATAGTACTGGGCTTAGCTAAATCGGACGGTAACGTCAACTCAACTCTGCGACGGTCCGAAGGCATTCACATTATTACTAATAAGAAACTACTTTCCGGTAATTACACGGTTGGCTCCATGACTCCCGGCGGACGTCACTTTTTCCTTATTCCCTGGCGCAATCACACGCTGATCGGCACTACCGACAAACCCTACGTTGGCAATCCGGATGAATATCGCGTAACCAAGACCAGTATTCTAGAGCTCATCGATGATGTCAACTCCACCTTTGGCGACGGCAAACTGAAATATGCCGATGTTCAGCATACCTATGGCGGCCTGCGTCCGCTGGTAGAAGAGGATACAGGGGAGACTTACACGTCTTCACGCAAGTACGAAATCTACGACAATAAGAAAGACGGACTCGACGGATTGATTACGGTTGAAGGCGGCAAGTATACGACCAGTCGCAACCTGGCTGAACACTGTCTCAAGATCGTGGCCAAAAAAATGGGACGGTCTCTTGGTAAGAGCATAACAAAGAAAAACTATCTGGCCAGTTGCGAAATTAAGGATTTAAATTCCTTCGTAAATGACGCTCTGCAAAACAAAGATTTCAGCGAAGCGACAATGAATTATCTGTGCCGCAACTATGGCACCGAATATACGGAGATCATAAAATTGGCGCGTGAGAATAAGACTCTGGCCGAGACACTCAATGCCGACGGTGAGATTCTGGCTGAGGTCACGTATGCTATACGTAAGGAAATGGCCCGTACCCTGGCTGATATTATTATGCGTCGCAGTGGAATCGGAACGCTGGGAAATCCCGGAGAAGACGTGCTGCGCAAAGTCGCTGCTGTTGCGGCCAAAGAATTGAACTGGACACCGGACAAGATGGAGCAGGAAATCAAGACCGTGGTTGATCTTCTCAAAATACCTCAAGCTTAGCGCATAGTTTAATATATTTATAAAGACAAAGAGAAAAAGGAGGATAACATGTCGACAGCTAAAAAATTCCGACCGGACTGGACAGAAAAAGCCCCTATGCCCGGGACCTTCAGGTCCATCTCTAAATACGGCGATCCGAATCATTTCAAGCATCCGAGCGATGCCTGGGTCAGGATGATGATGGAGGAATTTCGGATGACCGAAACCGATTTCGCTGTAAAGCAAGATGAGGGAAATGCCTCTGTGGTTCTGAATCGTCCGCCGGCGCTCAATAAAGAACAAATCGCAGCTCTTGCGGTTATTGTGGGCAAGGAAAATGTAGCCCTGGACGATTACAGCCGCGTGAAGTTCTCCTCGGCCAAGACCTCCGAGGAAATGCTGGAGCTTCGCCGGGGGATCGTCCGTGAGGTTTCCGATGTTGTCGTGCATCCGCGCGATAAGCACGATGTGCAAAAAATCGTAGAATACTGCGATAAAGAATGCATACCCATTACAGTATTTAGTGGCGGCTCTTCCGTTAATTTCGGCTGCCGACCATACAAGGGCGGGGTGTCGCTGGTGATGAGCACGCATATGAACAAACTTCTGACGATTAACGAGCAAAATCAGCTTGCTGTCGTACAGCCGGGCATGTTCGGCCCGGCCTATGAGGATGCTCTGAATAAAGCACCTGAACGCTTTGGCTCTCAGCTGCGTTACACCTGCGGTCATTTTCCGCAGTCCTTCGAATATTCCACCGTGGGCGGCTGGGTAGTGACGTTGGGTTCCGGACAGGCATCGACCTATTATGGAGACGCTTATGACATCGTCTTCAGTCAGGAATATGTGACGCCGGCAGGAACATTTAAGACGCTTGATTACCCGGCCACGGCTTCGGGTCCTAAGGTAAACGATATCATGAAAGGCTCAGAAGGCACCTTCGGCATTCTGGTCGAGGTCACCATGAAAATTTTCCGCTATATGCCCGAAAACCGCCAACGCTTCAGCTTCATGTATAAATCATGGGAAGATGCTGTAAATGCCAGCCGGGAAATTATGCAGTCCGAATTCGGGAAGCCGGCAATCTACCGCATCTCCGATCCCGAGGAAACAGACCGAGGTCTGAAACTCTATGGGATGCCGGGCTTCGTGGATGTTTTTCTGACTCACAAAGGATTCAAACCGATGCAGCGATGTCTGAGTCTGGGCAATGTCGAAGGCGACAAGGACTATACACGTTTCGTAGCGCGCAAGATTAAGGCCATAGCACGCAAGCACGGAGCGATCTCTCTTACCGGTTATGCCGCGCGCAAATGGGAACATACTCGTTATACAGAACCATATATGCGGGAGGACTTCAACGATTATGGTATTTTCACCGACACACTGGAGGCCAGTGTGACCTGGGATAATCTCCATCGCCTGCATGAAGGCGTGCGCGCCTTTGTCAAAAGCCGGCCGGGAACCGTCTGCATGACCCATGCCTCGCACTTCTATCCGCAGGGGACCAATCTCTACTTCATATTTATAGCCCGAATGGATATTGATGAGTATATCCCCTTTCAGCAGGGTATCGTCGACAAGATGGTGGAATACGGGGGCACGATGAGTCATCACCACGGTGTAGGACGCTTGCTTGCTCCCTGGATGGAAGCGCATCTCGGGAAGAATCAGATGGAGGTCTTGCGGGCACTGAAACAGCACTTTGACCCGCACAACATCATGAACCCGGGCGGCAAACTCGGGCTGGATGAGATTCCCGCACGACGATGATAAAAGCGATAAAAAGAATCAAGGGGGGGCCATTATGAAAAGAAATTCGGCAGAGGTCATTTTGGTAGATACGCGCCTTGGAATTGAACAGGGAGTCAACACGGTTTTCGAGCATTTTGGAGGCGGTGGAAAACTCCTCCGCTCCGGCCGGGATGTTTATATCAAGGTTAATGCCGTAGGTCTCGAAAAAAATGTTTACACCGATCCGGAGGTTCTGCGCCAGACCATTATCTATTTTCAGAAATGCGGGGCACGAACGATCTATGTCATCGAAAACTGCACTCAGGCCAACTTCACGCGACTGGTATTTAAGGCTATCGGATATCTGAAAATATGCAAGGAAACTGGCGCTGTTCCTGTCTTCCTGGATGAAACACCATCTGTTCCGATTTTTTTAGAGGGCATCGAGGAATTTATCGATATATCGCGATTCGTGTTCGAACGGCTTATCGAACAACGCACCGAAAACCTTTACCTCTCTCTACCGAAGCTCAAAACCCACTCCATGTCTCAGGTGACACTGTCCATTAAAAATCAATTTGGTCTTGTGCATCAGAATAGCCGAATAGCTGACCACAATTACCGCATCCATCAGAAGTTTGCGGATATATACCGCGTACTGCGGCCGGACTTCGCTCTGATCGACGGACTGATCGCCACTACCCACGGACATTACCCTACGACTTATAATGCAGACAAATGCGTTGTGCCCATGGATCTCCTCATCGGTGGCCCAGACGCGCTCGCCACCGATGTAGTAGCCTCGGCTCTGATGGGTTTCAGTCTTAAAGATGTCCGGCACCTGCAACTTTCCAGCGATACAGGTATCGGTCAAGGAGACATCACCCAGATAAATATAATTAATAAGGACCTGCTTGATTCCCGTAAAAAGAAACTTACCTGCGAGTTACTGGACGACTATCCACCGGATATAAATTTTCTTCGTGGCAAGGAGCGTTGCTGTAAGGAAGGGTGCCGCCGCAATACCGAAACGTTGGTCGAGATGCTCTACCGCGATCATAAAGGCAAGGGCGGTTTTACTATTATGATGGGCAAAGGTATCGATAAAAATGAAGTCGCAAAGATCAAAGGCCGGGTGCATATCGCCGGCAGCTGTGCTATCCAGAAATATGGCGTAGCGCTCCAGTTACGTTTGGGCAGGAAAAATGTTACGATGAGCCCCGGATGTAACAATCTGGCGCTGACGACCTACGGCCTTTGCAGGCAAATGAAGGTTAACCAGATCAGTTTGTCGGGTGTGGGTCTAATCCAATCAATGGCACCGTTTATCATGGCCAAGCTCAAGGGCTCGCAGGCCAATATCGTACCGTTGGTCTAATGCCGGAGAATATAAAGAAGGATCGGGGAAACTCAATAACAAACAGCTATGATAATATTATTACAAAAAATATAGCGAGGTGAACATATGCCGCAAGATAAAATTAAATCGCAGGAATTAATCCTGTCTATCGACGCAGGTACACAATCGATAAGGGCCGCCCTTGTTGATCTGAACGGAAACATATTGCATATCGTTAAGACACCAATCCAGCCTTATTTTTCAGAGCATCCCGGCTGGGCGGAGCAGCAGCCGGATTACTATTGGGA
>Ga0182021_10004582_pt1 | contig 16282 bp, 11 predicted proteins | sample 612E3MmetaG_FD_120493 | JGI IMG/M metagenome (GOLD analysis project Ga0182021, IMG submission 120493) | Permafrost microbial communities from Stordalen Mire, Sweden - 612E3M metaG (Illumina Assembly) | ecosystem: Environmental > Terrestrial > Soil > Wetlands > Permafrost | place: Sweden...
CCGGGGGGCGACCGTTATCGAAAAAAGGCTCGCGCGCGAGGCGAACCTCCGGCCTGCCGGTCCCGCCGCTCCCGTGCACCCGATGTACGACTACAGGAAAGTCCCGGCGCAAAAGCTGAAACAGCGCCTGGACGTGCTGAAATTTGCCGATGAAGGGCCCCTCACGGACCTGGACATTGAACCGCAGTCGGTCCGGATCCCGCTCGATCAGCACGCGGGCGCCGCAGCACAACCGGTCGTGCGCACTGGGCAATCCGTGAAGAAATACGACCTCATCGCGAAGGCCGCGGGGAAGATCTCGAGCAACATCCACGCATCGATCGCCGGCACGGTGATGGAGATTGCGGCGGAAGCCATTCACATCGCGAGGGGATAATGGCATCGGGAAACGCGGTTGGCATTATCGAGCTCGGGAGCATTTACAAAGGGTATGAAGTCGAGGACGCGATTCTGAAGGCGGCGAACGTCGAGAAGGTCATCGCGCGGACGATCTGCTCGGGGAAATTCTTCATCGTCGTGCGCGGGAGTGTTGCGGACGTCGAAACCGCGGTCGCTGTAGCGGGACAGGTGGGGGGATTCGCTGTCGTCAACCTCGCGACGATCCCGAACGTCGATCCCCGGGTCTTCCCCGCGATCGCCGGCTGCACAGTGCTCGAGCCGGGGCTCGGGAAAAAAGTCGGGGCCCTTCTCATCATGGAGACCTTTTCCGTCGTCTCTGCGATAAAGGCCGCCGACATTGCGGTCAAGGAGGCGGAGCTTGATATCATCCGCGTGCACGTCGCCATGGCCGTCGGGGGGAAAGGCTTTGTCGTCATGACCGGCGACATCGGCGCCCTGGAATCCGCGGTCAAGCCTGCGGTCGAATACTGCAGGCAGGAGGGAATGCTCGCCGGCTACGCCATAATACGAAATCCTCACGAAGATGTCTTACGGGAACTACTGTAAAAGGGAGCCATCACAATGGTGAACGAATGGGAGATACGGAAACAGATAATCGAGATCGGCAGGCGGATCTGGGTCCGCGGCTTCGTTGCGTCGAATGACGGGAACATCTCCGTAAGGCTGAACGACGACGAGATCCTGACGACGCCGCACGGGGTCAGCAAGGGGTTCATGACGACGGACATGATAATCAAGTGCGACCGCTCTGCGAAGGTCCTGTCCGGGAACAAAGAGTATCATCCGTCAAGCGAGCTCAAGATGCATCTTGACGTGTACAAAGAGCGTCCGGACATCCGTTCTGTCGTCCACGCGCACCCCCAGTACGCCACGAGCTTCGCCGTCGCAGGCATCCCGCTCAACAAGTGCGTGCTCCCGGAGGCGATCATCGTCATCGGCGCGGTCCCGATCGCGCCGTACGGGCTTCCGTCGACGATGGAGATCCCCGACCGCGCCCGGCCGTTCATCCGAACGTCGGACGCGATTCTGCTGGAGAACCACGGCGCGCTTACGCTCGGGACGAGCCTGCTGGACGCTTATCACAAGATGGAGACGCTCGAGCATACCGCGAGCATCGTCTGGAAGGCGATCCAGCTGGGAAACCTGAACGTGCTCCCCGGTGAGGAGAGGGACAGGCTGATGACGCTCCGCGAGAAATTCAATCTTCCGGGGCGCGTGACCGCCTGTGATGCCACGCCGATGCCGTCGAGCACGAGCGTTGCGTCCGGATCGGGGGAGCTCCCGGCGGGGATCGATGAAGCGACAATCAGGTCGATCGCCGAGCAGGTGATCGGCAGGCTCGGGGCCCGGTGAGATGAACATCCTTATCGCCAATCCCGGAAGCACGTCGTACAAATGCAAGCTGTATGAAGTTCCCGGCATGCGCGTCCTGTTCCAGGCGTCCGTCGAGAGGATAGGGGATGCGCAAGGGGGGTACACGTTCAGTTTCTCCTCCGGGGAACAGCACGCCTCGACGCTCCCCGTTCCCGACTACACAACCGCGGTGAACCTGACGCTGGAGACGATCGCCGAACGGTACCCGGTCGGGGAAGTTGCCGCCGTCGGGTTCAAGACCGTGCACGCAAAGGGGGTCACCGGGTGCGTCGAGCTCACGCCGGATGTGCTACGCGCGATGGAGGAATACCGGCTGCTCGCGCCGGTGCACACGGACGTCTATGTCACCGCAATTGCCGTGTTCAGGAATCTGCTGCCGGCCACGCCGCTCGTTGGGCTTTTCGAGACGTATTTTCACAGGGACATGCCGCCGGAAGCGTACCTGTACGGGATCCCCTGGGAGCTCTACGAAAAGCACGGTATCAGGAAATACGGATTTCACGGTGCGTCGCACAGGTTTATCGCGCTCCGGGCGAAAGAGCTGTTCGGCGCGTCAAAAGTCATATCGTGCCACCTGGGGGGGAGCTCGTCGGTCTGCGCGATAAAGGACGGCCGGTCCGTCGACACATCCATGGGAATGAGCCCCCAGAGCGGTCTGCTGAACGCAAAACGGGTCGGGGATCTCGATGCCTATGCGCTCCTGTATCTCATGGAGAACGAGCATCTCTCCGTGGCGGATGCCGGTAAGCTCCTCATGTCGAAGGGGGGGGTGTTCGGAATCGACGGGAGGAGCGGCGATCTCAGGGACGTTGAAACGGCGATGGCCGGGGGTGACCGCCGGGCGGCCCTCGCGTTCGGTGCGTTTGCATACGGGGTGAAACGGTACATCGGCGAGTATCTTGCGATACTGAACGGCGCGGACGTCATTGTCTTCACGGCGGGCGCGGGTCAGAACGGGATACTCCTCCGGAAAAAAATCGTCGGGGAGATGGAGAATCTGGGCGTCGTCCTTGACGATGCAAAAAACGCGGCGAATCCCCGGGAGGGGCTGATTTCCTCGGATTCCTCTCCGGTGAAGATCGCCGTGATTCCCACGAACGAAGAACTCGTGGTTGCCGGTGAGGTAAAGGACTTCCTGGACAGGCGGACGTCCGGGAAAAACTCAACACCTGGAACGGCGGCACGATGACGGCAGAGAAGCGGTTCATCGGATTCGATCTCGGCGCGGAAAGCGGCCGCTGCATTGTTGCGACGCTCCGGGACGGCCGGGTCTCGCTTGACGAGGTCCACCGGTTTGCGACGCACAATATCCGGTACGGCGGGAGCTTTCACTGGGACATCCTCGCGATAGTCAGGGAGATCGTCGAGGGACTGACGAAGGCGGCAAAGGCGTTCGGTCCGCACTTCGAAGCAATCGGCGTCGACACCTGGGGCGTCGACTACGTCCTGATCGACCCGGAAGGGCGTGTCCTCGGGTATCCCTACCATTACAGGGACGCGCGGACGGACGGGATGATGGCGAAGGCATTCGCGATCGTTCCGAAAGAGGAATTATACAGGACCGCGGGAATTCAGTTCCAGCCGTTCAACACGGTGTTCCAGCTTCTCGCGGAGTCCGAAAGGGAACTGAATCTGCTGAATATCGGCGGGACTGTCCTTCTCATGCCGGACTATCTGAATTATGTCCTCTCCGGGGTCAAAAAGGCGGAATTCACAATCGCCTCCACGACAAGTCTCGTGAATCCGCGGACGAGGGACTGGTCGTGGGACCTCATCGACAGATTCGGATTCCCGGGAAGCATATTTCCGCCGATCGTCGAGCCCGGGACACGTCTGGGCGCGATTCTTCCTTCGCTCGCGGCGGGAACGGGGATCGATCCCGCCACGGCCGTCTACGCGAGCGCGGGGCACGACACGGCCTCCGCCGTGGTCTCGGTTCCCGCCTGCGGCGCGAACTGGGCCTTTCTCAGCTCGGGCACCTGGTCGCTCATGGGCGTCGAGGTGACGTCGCCGCTCCTCACGGATGACGCGATGAATTTCAATTTTACAAATGAGGGGGGGATCCGGGGCACGACCCGGTTTCTGAAGAACATCATCGGCCTCTGGCCGGTGCAGGAATGCCGGCGGTACTGGGCGGAGAACGGGAGGGAGTTCAGTTATGCGCATCTTGCCGACCTCGCGCGGGAGGAGGGACCCGTCGAAGCCTGGGTCGATCTGAATGATCCGAGGTTCCTCAAGCCGGGCGATATGCCGCTCAAGATCGCCTCGTGTCTCCGTGAAACCGGGCAGGCGGCCCGGGAAGGGGAGGGGTTCGTCATACGCGTCGTCCTGGAGAGCCTCGCCTATACCTACCGGACGACGATCCGCGAGATCGAACAGGTCACGGGAGCGAAGATCGTGACGCTGCACGCCGTCGGAGGCGGAATTCAGAACGACCTGCTTGTCCAGTTCACCGCTGATGCGCTCGGCATCCCCGTTCTCGCAGGACCGGTCGAAGGGACGATCGTCGGCAATATCGGCGTGCTGGCGATCGCGTCCGGGGCCGTCGCCGATCTCCGGATGTGGCGGGAGGTTGTCGGCAGGTCGTTCAGCCTGAAGCGTTACCTCCCGGGGGAAATCGCGTACTTTGCCGGCCATGCCGCGGAGTACGAACGGTGCCTGAATCACGCGTAGCCCCGTTGCCGGAAGTATCAGAATTGCAGTCCACATTGAAAGAAATCATGTCACAAGCCGGCATTGAAAATCTTGTGCGTGAGTTCAGTATCAACGCTGAGCGGGCCGCTGCGACGGTTGAACGCGTGCAGGCGGACGCCGAATCGGTGCACCGCGCTCTCCTCAGGGCGACCGCCGGAGCCCCGGCGGTACTCGTTGCCCCGCCCGTCGGCCTGCCTTCCGGGCTTCTGAACCGATTCCTGGAAGACCGGAAGGTCATCACGGCTCCTTCCGGCGACGAGTTGAAGACCGTCCGCCTGGGCGTCACGGAGGCGTTCTGCGGAGTCGCGAGCACGGGGTCGGTCTGTGTCTCCCTGACGGAGGGGCTTGCGGGACCGATAAGCATGCTGACCCGTAAGCACATCGTGCTCCTCGACGCACGGGCGATCGTCCCCCGCCCGCGGGATCTCTTCTCCCCCACCCAGGGTTCCGGGAAAGCCCCCGGGAACAGCAGCTGTTGCTTCACGTTCATCACCGGGCCGAGTGCAACAGCCGACATGGGGCCGCTTGTGCGCGGCGTCCACGGTCCCGGTCAGCTTCATATTATCCTCCTCGGATAGCCGCATGAAGACCGGGACAATTCACCCGAGAGACGTCGCCGACAAATCGCCGAAGGAAAACCTCGCCCGGGCCATCGATTTCGCCCTGGACATTGAAAGCGCCGCCGTCCGTCACAACACGCAGACATTCAATGCGAACCGATACGCGGCCATAGAGCGGCTGGACGACTACGAGGCGTTGAAAGACCGCGCACGGGCGATCAAGGAAGAGTCGATACGGAGGCTTCCTGAGCTCGTGGAAATACTCACGCGGACCGTACGCTCCCGCGGGGGGCATGTCGTGTATGCGCGGACGAAAGACGAGGCGTCGGTGTACGTGAGGGAGATTTGCAGGGCGCACGCGGTGAACCTCGCGGTGAAGGCCAAATCGATAACGTCCGAGGAGATAGAGCTGAACCGGGTGCTCGAGGCCGACGGCATCGAGGTCGCGGAATCCGATCTTGCCGAGTTCATACTCCAGATCTCAAAAGAGCAGCCGTCGCACATTGTCACCCCGGCGATTCACAGGAGCCGAGAAAGGATTTCGGAGCTCTTCAAGTCGCATTTCAGGACCGACAGGCCGCTCGACACCGGCGAAGAGCTGACGGAGTTTGCCCGTGATATACTGCGGCAGAAATTTCTCTCCGCCGACATCGGGATAAGCGGCGCCAATCTCGTATCCGCCGAAGAGGGGGCGCTCCTCCTTGTGGAGAGCGAGGGGAATATCCGCCTGACGACGACGCTCCCCGCGGTCCATGTCGCGGTTGTCGGGATCGAGAAGATCATCCCGAGCCGCGCCGAATTCGGGACGTTTATCGAGCTTCTCGCGGCGAGCGCGACCGGACAGTCTCTGACGAGCTACACGAACATACTGGAGCCGCCGATTCCGTCCCCCGTTCTCAATCTCAACGGGCGGACCGACGCCGCCAGGGAGTTTCATCTGGTCCTCGTGGACAACGGACGGATGAGGATGCGGGACGACCCTGGTCTCCGGGAGGCATTATATTGCATCCGTTGCAGCGCGTGCATGAACGTATGCGCGAATTTCCAGGCCGTCGGCGGGCACGCCTTCGGCGGGGAGTGCTACTCCGGGGGAATCGGCGGGGCATGGACCGTGGGGACCTCCGGCGACCTGATGAAGGGGAGGTTTGCGGAGCTCTGCACGGGGTGTTCACGGTGCGTGCCGAACTGTCCCGTGCGGATCGACATACCGCGGCTTAACACGACGATAAAGGAGCGGCTCATGCAGGCGGGGGAGCCTGCGCTCCAGAAGCAGTTCTTCGGGCATTTTTCGGCGATGGCAAGGTTCGCCTCTCTGCTCCCCGGGCTTTCAAACTGGTTTTCCAATCTCGGGATGAGCAGGAGTCTGCTCGAGCTCGTCTTCGGCGTCGACAGGCGGCGCGTCATCCCCCCGTTCGCGCGGAAGACACTCTCGCAGCAGTGCGCCGCCTCCGCCCGATCCGGCGCGACCCGCCCTGCAGGGGGGAAAGCGAGGAAGGTTGCGCTCTTCACGGACGTCTACACGCAGTACAACAATCCCCGCGTGGGTATGGCGGCGATAAGTCTTTTCGGCAAACTCGGAATATCTGTTGCGCCGACCCGTGTGATGGAGGACGGGCGGGCGGCACTCTCACAGGGGCTCGTGGAAACGGCCGCGCGAAGCGCCCGGAATGCCGCGGGACTTCTTGAAACGATTGTCGACGACGGATACGATCTCCTGTTCACGGAGCCGAGCGTACTGGCGATGGTCAGGCACGACTCCAGAGTACTCATCGGAAACGACGCGCTGTTCGAGAAGGTCCGGGCCCATTGTTTTGACCCCATCGAATATTTGAACAGGATGATCGATGCGGGGGAACTCGATATACAGCTCCTGAAGCCGTGTGCCGGCAGGGAGAAGGCGCCCCTGTTCTACCACGGTCATTGCCAGATGAAGTCTCTCGGGCTCGGCATGGACACCCCGAGACTTTTCCGGAGGCTGGATTTCATCGTTGATGTCTCCACCGTCGAGTGCTGCGGCATGGCCGGGAGCTTCGGGTACAAGAAGCAGTACTACGAACTCAGCAAGAATGTCGGGCGCGACCTGGGGAGTCAGATCGGGAAGAGACTCTCATCATCTCCGGGGACCGTCGTACTTGCGAGCGGGACTTCCTGCAGGGAGCAGATAGGGGCTGATTTCAAGGAGGGGGCGGTGCACCCGGTGGAATTTCTCGACAGTATACTGTAGAACTTCCGGCCTCCTCATTTATAGGAGATCTCTATCCTCCCGATCTGGCAGTTCGGTGCAAATGTGATCTTGAGGAATGTCCCCTCGGGCGGCAGCCCTGAGGCTGAATACCGTACCGCGGTGTACGCGTCGTATTCGTTCCTGTAGGGTTCAAAGACCTGCCGTTCCAGCCTGAGGCCGGTCAGGCTGTCCGGGTTCCCCCCCCGGAAGAACGCCATCGCGGTATCCGCGTCGTGCGCGGTCGTGAACAAATCGACGCTGACCGATGTGATCCCCCCCGGCACTCTGTACAGTATGAACTCTCCCGTCTTTCCCCGGACCCTGCTTCTGTCTTCCTTCGCCTTTGAAGCGTCGATTGGCGGAACAAACTCCGGATCCCCCGATTTCCCGTACCACTTCGAACCGTCCGCAAGCTCGTCGATGAGCATCCTGTCTCCGGCGGTCACCGGGAGCGAGGGGTCCGACGGGTCGGAATATCCCGCTTCATTTTCACCCCTGATCTCGTAGACATAGCGTTTGCCGGGCTGCGCCGTGGTGTCGCAGTAGAGCGGCCGGTACGCGACGTCGGCGTCCGTCGCTTTTGCGGCGATCACCTGCCAGAGCGTCTCCTCGTCCGACTTCCTCTCGATCAGGTAGGAGGAGGCTCCCGTCGAACCCTGCCATGAAATCTTATACGGCGAATCGACGGGGAGAAGTTTCGGCGCCGACGGTGGAAGAAGGGGCTCCGGGGTCTTCCCGTTGATCTCGTACGCCTTCTCGCGGAACATCTGCATGACGGCCTTCTCATCCCACGGTGCGCCGGACGCGAATCCGGGCCACCGGTACGCGTTTGTGTGGTAATAGAACCCGCCGTCCCTGTCGTGCGACCGGAGGCTCCATACCATGATCCCCGAAACCCCCTGCGCGATCACCGCATCGATGATCCGCCGCATCTCCTCCGTCGGGCGAAAGCCGAATTCGCCGACGAAGTACGGCTTCCTGTTCCTTGTCTTTTCCCGGGCCGCGGTGATGAGGGGTATTGTCACATCGGCAGGCCCGTAATAATGCGTCGACACGACGTCGATGTTCGGATCGTCGAGCGACTCGTCGCTGACGTCTCTGCTGTTCGTTCCTGCCATGACGATGTGATTCGTGTCGAGGCTCTTGATGTACGCGGCGATCTCCCTGGTCCATGAGTAGGGACATTGAAGCTCGTTCCCCGTCTCCCAGCCGAATATCGCCTTGTCATCCCGGAACGGGACCCCGGTGATCGTGTTCACCCTGTTGATTATGAACGCGACAGTCTTTTTGAAATCCGCGATAAGGAGCGTGTCCGTCCAGAATTCTTCCTTGCTCTTCCCCCGGAACGCCGCATATTCTTTCGGCCCTCCCCACCACCACCAGTTGTCGACAAGGGGAATGATGACGCGAACGCCGGTCTGGTTCGCAACCTGCAGAACCCGGTCGTACGCCCTGAACGCTTCCTCGTTGAAGACGCCGGGGCCCAGGATGTGCCGGACGATCCCGGAATCATCGATGGCCTTCCGGAGAGACGGAACGTACATCCGCGCGACTCTCCCCCCCGATTGCCGTATCGTCGTCAGTGCGTCGCGGATTTCGAACTCATCGGCGACACGCCACGGATTGGGCTGCGTGAATTGGTGGTTGTCTTCGATGTAATGGAGGTTCGGGATGTTGTACGAGACGAACCGGACGGCCTCGGTGCCGTCCATCAGCCTGTCGCCGCGCGCCTTCAGGAAGTTCTGAAACTGGGCTGAGGCCGGTCCCGCGGCGATAAGGAGTATCCCCGGCAGGAGCCGGAGGAGGTGCCTGCGCGTGAAAGTGTTCTTCTTCATCAGAGCCTGTCCGTTAATGTGCGCGGCATCGGGTTATCAATATGATAAAAGTTATCAAAAATATACGAACAATCCGCCCGAAAGTGCATTCTGGAATGACTTTTAGGCGGTTTCTCCTAGCACGGATCTTGGTAGGTCTCACTGTGAGCCGATCAGGCCGGAAATCCCGGCAGGACACAATGCGATGGACAAAGAGAGAGCAAATGCTATGCCCACAGAGATACTGGAAGAATTGCGTCAGGCGCTTGTTGACGGGATATTGAAGCGCTGGTATCCCCTCGTCGTCGACCGTGAGTGCGGGGGATATTTCACGAACGTGACGTGCGACTGGACGCTCCCTCCGAAACAGGAGAAGATGATCGTCACGCAGGCCCGGCACGTCTGGACCGCGTCGAAGGTGGCGCAATTCACGGGTGAGACTGCGCTCTATCTGCCGATTGCGCGGCACGGCTATGAGTTCCTCCGTGATGTCATGTGGGACAGCGAATACGGCGGGTTCTATCAGATACGCGACAGGCGTGGAGGCCCCTCCGACGTAAAGGGATGGCGCGACGAGAAAAGGGCGTACGGGAACGCGTTCGCGATCTACGGGCTTGCCGCTCTGTACGCCCAGACGAAGGACCCGGAGGTGTTGGAGAGCGCGCGCCGGGCGTTCCACTGGGTTGAAGATCATGCGTATGATCCCCGGTATAAGGGATATTTCGAGTTCCTCACCCGCGAAGGGATACCGTTCGACAGAACGAGTTCGTATAAAACAATCGCCTCTGACGCCAACGAGCTCGGATTCAAGGACCAGAACTCTTCGATACACCTCCTCGAGGCCTACACGGAACTGTACCGGGAGTGGAAGGATCCGCTCCTCCGCGAGAGGCTTGCGGAGCTGCTGGAGCTCATCCGTGACACGATGGTGCACGAGCGCGGATATCTGCAGCTCTTCTTCCAGCCGGACTGGACCCCCGTCTCCTTCAGGGACGCCCCGGACGATGTCCGGAAGGCGAATTTCGGCCTCGATCACGTCTCGTTCGGCCACGACTACGAAACCGCGTTCCTGATGCTCGAGGCCTCGCACGCGCTCGGGCTGGAGAACGATGCGAAGACGCTTCACGTCGCCAGGAAAATGCTCGACCATGCGCTTGCCAACGGGTGGGAGCGGGGGGTCGGCGGGTTCTTTGACGGAGGATATTACCTGAACGGGAACGGTCGCTGCTCGATAATCCAGGCAACGAAGAACTGGTGGGCGCAGGCGGAGGGGCTTAACGCGCTGCTCCTCTTCTCGCGCATATTCCCGGAGTCGGAATACCGGTCCTATTTCCTCAAGCAGTGGGAATACGTGAAGAAGTACATCATCGATCACGAGAGGGGTGACTGGTTCGAAGGGGGGATCGACAAAGAGCCGCAGTTCGTCACCGGGCCCAGGAGCCACATCTGGAAATGCACGTACCACACCTCGCGCGCTCTCATGAACTGCATCGCCCTCCTGAGCTATGCCCGTTCTTCCCCGTGGGGAGAGGGGTTCGACGAGGCCCGGAAGGATATCACGGAGTTTGTGGGACACTGGCACAGCACTGCGGCAGAAACCGCCGCAGCGAAGTAAGTCGCGGACCTGAACGCCCGGCGGCTTACCTGAGGACGATCATCTTCTTTGTGGCCGCGAGGTTTGACCCCGTCAGAAGCCGGTAAAAATACACGCCGCTCCCGACCGGCGTCCCGCGGGAATCTCTTCCGTCCCACGTGATGCTCCTCTGCCTGGCGGGGACGTTCCCGCCGATGCGCCACGGAAATCCGTCGTGGTGCCCTTCCTGGAGCCAGTTCAATTCTTCGGGGTCGTCGCGGTCGTCGGAATTGACTGCGCCGAAAAGATCGCCGTTCCCTGCGTACGCAAGAGCGAACGCGTTCCGAATTCCCTCGCAGTTGAGTGTTGTTCGCTCTCTATATATAATCAAAGATCCGCACAGGAGGTTCCAATGGTATCAAGAATTCGAATGTGTGCCTTCGCTCTGTGGGCGATTCTCTTCGCTCTCCTGCTTTCCGTGCCTGTCTCGCTCTGCGGTCAGGGGAAAACGGGGGAATCCCGCGCGGGATGGCCGCATCTGAAATATGCGATCTACTTCACCCACGGGGAGATCGAGAAGCTTCTCGTGGACACCGCCTCGATGCGGGAGACGATGGACTACTTCGCCCCCGTGAAAGCGGAAAGGGTGTACCTGGAGTGCACGAGCGAGGGCGAGGTCAACGTCGGCGAGATGAAGGATCTTGCCGGCAGGTTCCGCGCACTGGGGTACAGGGTCTCGGGCGCCATTGTGCCGAACGTCCCCGGCGGCCCAATGTGCTATAACAACCCCGACCAGCTTGCGCAGCTTGAACGGCGTTCCCGCGCCGCGGCGCAGGTCTTCGATGAGATCATACTGGACGACTGGCTTTTCACGACATGCACGTGCGAGAAGTGCGTTGCGGGGCGTGGGAAATCCACCTGGGCTGACTACCGGACGAAACTGATTCTCGAGAAGTCAAAACAGTACATCATCGATCCGGCCCGGGCGGTGCACCCCGGGATAAAGATCATTATCAAGTATCCGAACTGGTACGAAGGCCACCGGGACAACGGGTATGACGTCCTGAACGAAACCCGCCAGTTCGACGCGATGGCCGTCGGGATCGAAACCCGGACGCGCGCGACGCACGATCAGCACATCCCGATCTACAGCGGATACGTGTTCCAGCGGTGGTGGCCGCTTGTCGATCCGGCGAAGTGGATCGGCTCATGGCTCGACAACTATACGATGACGGGGGAGGACAACGACTACGTCGCGCAGGTCTGGCAGGCCGTCCTGGCCCGCGCTCCCGAGATCATACTCTGGTCGGGGGGGAACCTGCACCACACGGGCCCCTTCAGCGACATCTACCCCCATTTTTGCGAGATGCTCCCCGCGTTCGACCGCGTGGCGGGAATGCTCTCCGGCGCCCCGCGCGGGGTGCCGATCTATCTCCCGTTCGGCTCCACGGGGGAGTACAACATATTCGGCTATCTCGGCATGGCGGGGATCCCGCTCGATCCGGTGGCGGACTTCCCGGCGGAGAGCAAGAGCGCGATATTCACGAAGCACTCGCTCAGGGACCCTGACGTTGCGGAGAAGATGCTCGGCCGGCTCCGCAAGGGCCTCGACGTATTCATGACATGGGACCTCTTCCGCGAGCTCGGGAACACCGAGTTTAAGAACACGCTCAACCTGAGGGGGACCTCCGGGAGCGTCTCCTCCTCCACGTTCAGGACCCGGTTCGGCTGGAGGGACGAGATCACGAAATCCGACAGGCCCTTCGCGTTTCCCCGTATCGAGACCACGACGTGGCCGTACGCGCGCGAAGTGGCGGTCGTCAGGGAAGACAACGATTTCGGTGTTCTCCTGAGCGTCAAATATCTGAACGGAACGATGTACGTCCTCAACATGCCGGAAAACAGCTACGACCTTCTGCGTCTTCCCCCTCCCGCGCTGAATATCATCCGGCGTGCTGTCGCCCCGGAGCTGGGGGTCCACCTTGAGGGACCCGGGGGGGTGGCTCTCTATCCGTCCGGTCAGGGGGAGTACGTCCTCTATAACATGACCGACGGGACCGCCCCGGTCTCTCTCCGTTTTGACGGAAACGTCTCCGCCGACGGATGGAAGGAGCTGGTTCACGGCAAGGCGCTGACGGTCACGCAGAGCAAGCCTCAGGGCCGGTTCCCCGTGCCGCCACGGGGCGACGTCGCTCTCACGCTCGGATCATTCGAAATCGCAATCGTTCAATCGCCAGACATGAAAGGGATACGATGAATCCGTTTCAGGAAATCAGAACAACCTCACGCGTTCTCGGCGCGCTCCTGGCCGGGGCGCTTCTCGCACTTTTCCTTGCGTCATGCGCTTCGCTCTTCCCGGGGGGGGAGCGGGACGACTTCATACGTGTGCGCGGTATGCAGTTCCTCCACAATGGGAAGCCCTACTACTTCGCCGGGACGAATCTCTGGTGGGGATGCTATCTCGGCTCCCCGGGGGACACCGGTGACCGGCCCCGGCTCCGGCGCGAGCTGGATTCGCTCCGGACCGACGGGATCGAAAATCTGAGGGTGCTTGCCGCCTCCGAGGAATCCTATCTCACCCGCTCGCTGCGCCCCGCGATCGAACGCGCCCCCGGAAATCTTGACGATTCACTCCTCCAGGGGCTGGATTACCTCCTCGCGGAGATGGGGAAGCGAAAGATGCATGCAGTTCTGTTCCTGAATAACTACTGGCAGTGGTCGGGAGGGATGTCCGCGTACAACGTGTGGGCCGACGGGGGGAAGGGGCCTGATCCCGATAACCCGGCGGAGGGTTATCCGGCGTTCATGGCGTTTTCCGCGACGTTCTACACGAATGTCAAGGCCGACTCGCTGTTCCGGGACTACGTCAGGACGATTGTCACAAGACGGAACACGGTCAACGGACGGCTGTACGCCGCCGACCCGACGATAATGGCGTGGCAGCTTGCCAACGAGCCACGGCCGGGGACGTTTGATGCGGAGAACAACCTCGTTCCCTTTTACCGGTGGATTGACGGGACGGCGGCATATATACACGGTCTCGACACGAACCACCTGGTGTCGACAGGAAGCGAAGGGGCGGTGGGTTTCCGCTGGTCCACGGACTATGCGTTCAGGACGCATGAATCGAAGTACATCGATTACGTCACGTTCCACGTCTGGCCGCTCAACTGGGGATGGTTCAACCCGATGAAGATCGATTCGACGCTTCTCTCCTCGGAAGAGAAGGCGGTCGATTACATCCGGACGCATCTCGGCGTGGCACGCAGTCTGAACAAGCCGGCCGTGATGGAGGAATTCGGGTTCCCGCGGGACAGCGCGAAGTGTTCACCGGAAAGCCCGATCACCGCGCGGGATGCGTACTACGCAAGGGTACTGGGGGTGCTGCAGGATTCGGCTGCGGCGGGTGCGCCGATCGCGGGATCCAACTTCTGGGGATGGGGCGGCTCGGCGCGCGGGAAAAATCCGGACGACGTCTGGCGCAAAGGGGACCCCTTCGTCGGCGATCCGCCGCAGGAGCCCCAGGGCTTCAATTCCGTGTTCCTTGCGGATACGTCGACCCGGCGGCTCCTGCGCGCGCACGCGCAGAGGATGATGAGCGTCGGCCTGAACGATTCCCCCTCCGGCGCGGGGACGCGCTGAGCAGGATCCCCGGCGTCCGGAGCGTCGCATTACAAGCGGACAGTCATCCGCTTCCCCCGGTACTCGATGCGTGTATCGGGGGAGGCGGTGAGTCCCGCCCCCGTCCCGTGCCCCTCTCGCACGAGAACAACCGTGAAGTCTCTCGAAGCCGGTGACCCCGGGTAGCTCCCCTTCTGAGCGCCGATTGTCAGCGTCCGGCGGGCCTCGTCCCAGTGGAGTGGTATCACCGCATACATTCCCTTCTCATAGTCATACGTGTCTCCCGCATCGTCGTACAGTGCGAAATCCGCGTCCGCGCCCGGGTACACCCGGAGCTCCGTAGGGGCGCCGGTTGTCTCTGCCGCGTACTGTATGTCCGGCCCCAGCGGCAGTATCGAACCGGAGGGAACAAAGAGCGGGAGATGAGCCAAAGGAGCATCGGCGCGTATCGCTTTCCCCCCTTTTTCCTCATTGCCCGTCCAGAAATCATACCATGACGCGCCGCGCGGGAGATAGACCCCCGCCGTTCCCGGTTCCTCCGGCGGATCATCCGGCGGGAGCCAGTTGAGTTTCAGAAGCGCGTTGTTCGCCCTGAATTGTCTGTGCTCGAGCCGGAACGGATGCTTCGTCCCCGGGGCCAGATCCGCCGTGCATGAAAACGTCCCCCGGTCTCTGTTTTCGGGTTTGTCGATGACGATCCTGTCGTCGAGCCGGAGCGTGATGCCCCCGTCTGTGATGATGTAGAACGTCGTGGGTCCCGTGCGCGCGCCCGTCATGATCTCGCCGGTTATCCGGAGCGAGTACGCGGTGTCCAGGCCGGTCGGGAGACACCCGGTCCAGCTTATCTGGCTCACATCGGTCTTGCGCGTGAGGACCAGGCTGTCGAACGACGTGCCCCGGTATACCTGGAGCTCGCAGCCGTGCTCCGTTCCGTCGGCGGAAGAGAAATGCCCGGGAGTGATGTCCACCCCCCTGTAAAGCGGGATGTGCCACATGGGGCGCGTCACGGGGCAGACCATGAGCGATGATCCGAACATGTACTGATTGGCGATCGGGTAGACGTTCCTGTCGCCGGGGAACGCCATCGGAAGTCCGCGGATGAACGAATAGCCCTCGTGCGTGACCCGCCATGCGGTGGAATAGATATACGGCATGAGCCTGTACCGGAGCCTGTCGCTCGATGCCAGCGCATCGTACGCCGGATCGCCCGGCTCGCCGAACCGCCAGATCTCGCGGGGGATGTTCGTCCCGTGTGCCCGGAATATGGGGGAGAACGCGCCGAACTGGAACCAGCGGACGTACAGCTCCCCGTATGCCGGGTCGGCGAGCCCTCCGGGGAAATGGATGTTCGTGATGAACGCACCGATATCGTGACTCCAGTACGGAATTCCCGACATCGAGAAGTTGATCCCGGCGGCGATCTGGACGCGCAGATCGTCCCACGTTGCAAACGTATCTCCGGACCACGTTGCGGCGCCGTAGCGCTGCTGCCCGGCAAATGACGATCGTGTGAGTATGAACACCCGCTTCCTGTCCGTGGCGAGACGGTGGTTCTCATACACCGCCCGTGTCGTCATGAGCGAATACGGCGTGAGATACCGTGCAAAGCTCCCGAGAGCGTTCTTCCCCGCTTCCTTCAGGGATATTTCCGTGATATACCGGTCGTCGCTGCACCGGAACTCCGGCTCTGTCGCGTCCATCCAGTATGCGTCGACCCCGTTGTCGAAGAGCCCACGCTTCACATACTTCCAGTAGAGCTCCCTCGCCGCGGGGCTGTACGCGTCGTACACTTTCCCGCCGTTCCAGTGCATGACGGGATACAGCAGTTTCCGCGCGTCCATATCCCTGTAGATCGCCGTCCCGGTTCCGAATGCGGGCCAGATGGATACCATGAGATGTGCGTGAAGCGCATGGAGCGTGTCCGTCATGCGGCCGGGCTCCGGGTAGTTGACGCTGTCCCACATCATGCTGCTGAACTGATCCATCCCGCCCCAGTACGCCCAGTCCTGGACGATGTTGTCAA
>Ga0182021_10004583_pt1 | contig 16278 bp, 7 predicted proteins | sample 612E3MmetaG_FD_120493 | JGI IMG/M metagenome (GOLD analysis project Ga0182021, IMG submission 120493) | Permafrost microbial communities from Stordalen Mire, Sweden - 612E3M metaG (Illumina Assembly) | ecosystem: Environmental > Terrestrial > Soil > Wetlands > Permafrost | place: Sweden...
TCAGTTAACCCGATAGGCTATGACCAGAGCAGGGATTTCAACAACCTTATATCAAAATGGAACTCTCAGACAACTACAACAAGTTACGGACTATTCACCATTGCACAGCCAATTGTACTGACTGATGCTAAAATCTCTCTGACCAACAGGTTCGGTTATACAAAATCATTCAGTGAGTTTGCAAACGCTACTAACAAAGGATTTGAAAATAATCTTTCGCTTACGCTGGATCAGCCTCTTTTCACTTACAACAGGACCAAACTTCAACTTAAAGAACTCCAGCTGGCACTCGAAAATACTCAGCTGAATTATGCAATTCAGCTTCTGTCGATGGAAAAAAGCGTTACCCAGGCATATTATGCAGTCTATCAGGCTCAGCAAAGCATGGATATTGCAAACCAGGCGTACCAGAATATGCAGAAAAGCTATGAGATAACAAAGAACAAAGCTGACGCAGGAATTTCAGCTCAGTCAGAAAGGTTTCAGGCTGAGCTGAACCTTGCAACAACAAAATCAGATTATGAAAACAAGCAGGTTGCTTTTGAAAATTCCAAGGATGACTTTAAGGTTCTTGTCGGCATGAGCCTGTATGAAGATATTATTGTATTGGCAAACATCGCGGTTGATACCATACAGGTAGATATTGGATTCGCCATTGATAAGGGCCTTGCAAGCAGGATGGAATTGAGGCAAAGGCAAATTACCATAGAAACATCTCAGTTTGATCTCATTCAGACAAAGGCGTTAAATGAATTTAAAGGAGATCTTGGCCTCTCCATAGGGCTGACCGGTGATAATCCTAAATTCCAGGATGTTTATTCAAAACCAACTAATGCTGAAGCTGTTTCATTATCGTTTACTATACCTCTCTGGGACTGGGGTGAAAAAAAATCAAGGATAAAAGCAAGTGAGGCAACTATTGAATCGAACAAAATTGACCTCACTGCAGAACAGAATGATATAATCTTAAGTATAAGACAGAGTTACAGGAATCTGAATAATCTCCGGAATCAGATAGAGATTGCACGTCAGTCGGTTACCAATGCGCAACTAACTTATGATTTAAATCTTGAGAAGTACAAGAACGGGGATCTTACAGGCATGGATCTGAATATTTATCAGAACCAGCTTTCTCAGAACAAACTTAATTACACAAATTCATTAATAAGTTATAAACTTGAGTTACTGAATCTTAAAATACAGTCCCTTTACGATTTTGAAAAGAAACAACCGGTTATTCCTGAAAAGACATTAAAATATTAAAAAGAAATCCTATATGAAAAAGAGTATATTCATAATACTGGCAACAGTTTTTGCAGCAATCAGCTGCCGAAATCAGAATCAGAATCTTAATGCAGATGTCGAAATCCCGGTTTCTGTACAGGACGTCTCTCTGAAGTCAATTGAAGAATTTGTCAATACCTCAGGAACAGCTTTTCCCATAGGTGAGATTGATGTTAAATCGGAGATTACAGCCAATTATTTTCTTGAAAAAAATCCGCGTACAGGAAATGCCTGGCAGCTTAATGATAAAGTCAGAAAAGGTGATCTTATTGCCAGGTTAGAGGATCAGGAATATATTAATTCGATAAAATTTGAAACCAATCAGCTTAATCTCGAACTCACGGAAAGCGAGCTCAAAAAACAGGAATCACTATATACCAAGGGAGGTGTTACGCTTTTTGACCTTAAAACGGCAAGTATCAATAATTCGAATGCTAAAACTGCCGTGGAAACAGCAAAGCTTCAGATGGCAAAAACAAAGATTATTGCTCCCATCGACGGTGTAATAGTTGATTTACCGTATTATACTCAGGGAACCAGGGTTAATACAGGATCAAATATTGTTGAAATAATGGATTACCAGATGATGTATATGAATGTACAGTTGCCTGAGAAATATATCGCGGTAATAAAACCCGGACAGCCGGTCAAACTGACAAATTATACAATTCCCAAGGACACAATAATCGGAAATATTACTCAACTGTCGCCTGCAATAAATGCCGATACCCGGACCTTCTCAGGAAATATTCTGATCCATAACCCAAATTACCTTCTCAGACCGGGAATGTTTGTCAAAGCTGATATTGTAATAAACCATAAAGATTCTGTCATCGTAATTCCAAAGAGTATTATCCTTTCCAGGCAAAGAGGAGAAACTGTTTTTGTCATCGATCGTAGCGGCATAGCATCTGAAAGGATAATCCGCCCCGGTATTGAAAATCTGACAGATGTTGAAATAATCGGCGGTCTGTTAAAGAATGACCGTGTTGTAACCAGTGGTTTTGAAACGCTCAGTAACAGGTCAAAGGTTAAAATAATTAAATAAAAACCATGAACAGGATTGCTCAATTTGCTGTAAAATACCCTGTTACAGTTTTAATGCTGGTACTTGGTATAATCCTCCTCGGAGTTATATCCCTTGGAAAGCTGGGAACCGACCTCTTTCCTAATTTGAACAATCCGAAGATCTATATTGAACTTACAGCCGGAGAAAAACCACCTGAAGAAATCGAGAAAAACTATGTTGATCAGATAGAATCCCTTTCAATGCGACAGAATGATGTGATCAACGTATCATCCGTCACAAAGGTCGGTTCAGCAGTAATAACAGTGGAATACGGCTGGAATAAAGATATGGATGAGGCATTTCTCGATTTGCAGAAAGCATTGAACTCCTTCAGCCAGAACACAGATCTCCAGGAGTTTAACATTTCCCAGTATGATCCCAATGCTTCTCCTGTAATGATCGTGGGATTGAAGAACAAGGAAATTACTGACATGGATGAATTAAGAAAAGTTGCAGAAAACTATATCCGGAATGAGCTTGTCAGGATCGAAGGCATAGCCGATGTGAAATTAACGGGTCAGGAAGAGAGCGAGGTATTAATTGAAACAAACAAATACATTCTTGAATCTTTCGGATTGACCACAGATGTTGTAGCAGCACAGATAGCAAATTATAATAAGAACGTATCAGGAGGATCAATAGTCGATCTGGGTCTTAAGTATGTGGTTAAAGGGGTAAGTGTTCTTGAGAATTTAAAAGATCTCGAGAATATTATTGTCGGATTCAAACAATCTGCTTCCCAGGCTGCAACAACCACTGCCCAGGCCGGTGTTTCAACTACTACCGAAAAAATTCCTGTCTATCTCCGGGATATCGCAACCATTCAATACAAAAATAAAGATCCTGAAAATATTGTCACACTGAATGGGGAGCGGTGTATAGGTTTATCTATCTACAAAGAGCCCAAATATAATACGGTTGAAGCAGTAAACAACCTTACTCTGGCTCTGGGCAATCTTGCAAAAGCTCTTCCCGGATATGAATTCATAGTTGTCCAGGATCAGGGAAAATACATTGACAACGCAATTAAAGAAGTAAAAAATTCCGGACTCATTGGAATTTTCCTTGCAATGATCGTACTCTATGTTTTCCTCCGGAGGATTGGTACCACGATGGTGATAAGCGTTGCTATACCTATATCAATTATAGCAACATTCAACCTTATGTATTTCAATCATCTGACATTAAATATAATGACTCTGGGAGGGCTGGCGCTCGGGGCCGGCAGGCTGGTTGATGATGCAATTGTCGTCCTCGAGAACATTACAAGAAACAGGGATGAAGGAATGTCATTACGCGATGCGGCAATTATCGGCACAGGACAGGTCGGTGGAGCAATTACAGCTTCCACCCTCACAACAATAGTTGTCTTCCTGCCTATCGTATATCTCAGGGGAGCTTCCGGTGAAATGTTCAAAGATCAGGCCTGGACTGTGGCTTTTGCTCTGATCTCGTCATTATTTGTTGCAATGCTTGTAATACCGATGCTGGTAAGTACTCTTTTCCGTAACAAAAAAGTACAAAATGTTCAGATCAGCAGCCCGATGCAATTTAAATGGTATCCCGGGTTTCTCTCAAAAATCCTTGAAAAGAGATTGATTGTCATAATCCTGTCCGTTATTATGATGGGATTGACAGCGCTTCTCATACCAAAACTCGGAAGTGAGTATATGCCTAAATCGGCTTCATCTGAATTTACAATCGGGATAAAATTGCCGGAAGGAACAAATCTTGAACGTACCCAGAGTACTATTCAGAAAACTGAAGGAATTATCAGGGAACTTCTTGGCGACAAAATAAGGATGATATACAGCCAGGCAGGCGGCGATGTAAGTACAACAACCACTCAATCGACTGTTTCTAAAAATGAAAATACTGCAAACATTAAAGTATTCCTGAAAAATGAATATGCTAAGGTAACGGAAGAGGCTATCAGAACGGTTGAGAAATATCTTAATACCATTCCGGATCTTGAGATAAGTTTCTCACAGGAAGAAACAGATCTTCAGTCGACCCTGGGAACCAGCGAAGCGCCTTTTGTTGTAGAGGTTAAAGGGAAAGATTATGGCGAAATTGAAAAGATAATCAATGAATCAAAATCAGTGCTCCAGAAAAATAACAGTGGCCTTTATAATATTACAACTTCACTTGATCAGGGAACTCCTGAAGTTGAAGTGGCGGTTGACAGATTCAAGACCAGTTATTACAGTGTCTCAGTTGATAATGTAATTAACCAGATAAAAAGTTATCTCTCCGGAGCTTCTGCCGGCACTATTGAAAAAAATGGCGAGATGAAGGATATTACAATTAAGCTGGGGGATCTTTCATTACATCAGCTTGAAGATCTGCTTATCACTGCCGGAACTGTTAAGGTGCCCCTGAGTTCGCTGTCAATTGTAAAAAAAGTTATATCCCCAAGAGAAATTACCCGTCACGACCAGAGCCGGACAAGCTATATCTATGCCATGGTTAATAAGTCCAAACCATTTGATAAGGTGATTAATGAAGCCCGGGAATCGTTGAAATCAGTTTCACTGCCAGCTAATTACAGGATTGAAATAACCGGGGAAGAGCTGATGAGAAAAGAATCTATGTCCAACCTTACATTCGCATTGATTTTGTCAATTATACTGGTGTTTATGGTACTGGCAGCAGAATTTGAATCAATAATTCAGCCATTTGTAATACTATTGACAATCCCTCTTGCTGCTGTAGGTACCATACTGACCTTCTTCCTGTTAGGGAAAACTCTTAATATGATGGCATACATTGGTATCATAATGCTTGGAGGGATTGCTGTGAGCAATGCAATTATTCTTATTGACCGTATAAACCAGTTGCGCCTGGCCGGGTTAAATAAAAAAGATTCAATAATAACCGCAGGTTCTCAGAGAATCAGACCTATATTAATGACAAGTCTTACAACAATATTTGCACTTATCCCTCTTACCATCGGTATAGGTGAAAGTGCATCGCTCAGATCTCCGATGGCCCTTGCTGTGATTGGCGGACTTGTTACATCAACTATCCTTACCCTGATTGTGATACCATGCGTTTATTGGGTTTTTGATTCCTTCAGCGACATAATCACCCGGAAAAAGCCGGTTAATGAATAGTTTACTTTTAATGACCAAGATTAGTTGAGAAATGAATTTCGTTATAAATAGAAAAGTACTTATATGCATGCTCTTTCTCGGGCTTACAATGCTTGGTTATGTTTCTTACAAGAGACTCCCGGTTGAGCTATTTCCTAATTCCCAGCTTCCGACACTCATTGTTCAGGTCACTACAACTCTTGAGCTGGATCCGGAATATATAGAAAACCAGGCGATAGTACCGCTCGAAGGTGCCATTGGTACTCTTGAAGGCATTGAAAAGATTGAATCAAATATTACTTCCCGGTCAGGGACGATAATTCTTTATTACAATCAGAATTCCAGCATGAAATATGCCAACCTGAAACTGCAGGAAAAAATAAATCTTGTGAAAGCGACCCTGCCTGCTGAGTTCAGAATTACCGTTGTAAAAATAGATCTGACACAAATTACCAGCCAGTTCATGGAATTACAGATCAGAGGTGAAGGAGGAATAGACAGGATCCGCAATATTACCGATAAAGAAATTACTCCCGATCTTGAAAATATCAATGGCATAGCCGGGGTTCAGGTTTTTGGAGGGCAGGAAAAATCTATTGAAGTCAGACTTAATGAAAAAGCCTGCAAAGCATACGGAATATCAATGGCACAAGTCACGACCCTTCTCAATAATAATGGTAAAGATAAGACCTTTGCAGGATCAGTTAAGGATGGACCTGATAAACTGTTTGTAAATGTGACTTCAGAATATACTGATATTAAAGACATTGGAGATATCACTGTAAAACAGAAAGGCTCTGTCACTTTGAAAGATATCTCGGAAATTTTCTTCGGTGTCAAAGAGCAAACCTCATATAGCCGGGTTAATGGGCTTGATGCGGTGACAATTACACTTGTAAACGACAACCAGGTTAACCTTATAGATCTTTCCCATAAAACCCTTGATCTTGTTAAAACACTGAATGAAAATCTGAAACCGGAAGGGGTGGAAATAGTTGTTCAGAATAACAATGCCGAACTCATGGAGAACAACTTAAACCAGATAATTCATCTGTCAGTCATAGGAGGTTTGCTTGCAGTTCTCATCTTATGGTTTTTCTTACGTAATATACGGCTGGTTTTCATTATTGCCCTTTCAATCCCCATATCGGTTTACACAGCTTTTAACCTTTTTTACGCATATAACGTCTCTATAAACAGCCTTACACTTGTCGGAATGGCTCTTGCCATCGGAATGCTTGTGGATAATTCGGTGGTGGTTCTGGAGAATATTTACCGGCTTGTAAGTCAGGGAAAAGATATTGATACAGCTGTTAAACAGGGCACTAGTGAAGTCTGGAGATCAATTTTTGCAGCGACTCTGACAACCATAACTGTTTTCCTGCCCTTTGTTTTCTCAAACAACTTCATGATCAAAATTATCGGCAGGAATATAGGTGTCTCGATAGTCTCAACTCTGGTTATTTCATTATTTGTCGCCCTTCTTTTTATACCTATGGCAACGCATTATTTTTTAAAGCTGGCCAAAGGATCCGAATTGGGAATTTTTAAAAAGCTTTCAATCCATAACCGCCTCATCCAGGGTTATTATCTCGCTCTCAAGGCCAGCATGAGGAATCCGGCGGGTACAATAATAGGCACCCTTATTGTATTCTTCGCTGTCCTTCTTATCAGTCTGACATTGAGTATCAGTTCAACCAACGAAGTTGAGACTCCAAGTTTCAGACTTTCAGTCACCATGCCGGGCGGATCGACGCTTGAAAAAACCGATGCGATCGTTACTGAAGTTGAACAGAGACTAAAGGCAATACCGGAAAAAGAAGATATTGTAAGCCGGGTAGAGGAAGAGAAAGCAACAATAACCGTAAATCTTGCAAAAAAATGGGATAAGACCAGTAAAAGAACTCTTCCGGAAATTAAAAATGACATTCTTGAAAAAGTAAGAAACATGAAAACAGCAGAAATCTCTATGGATGAGATTTCGTCAGGAGGGGGCTATACAGGCTCAGCGGGAAGTGGAGAAGCTGTAAATCCCGGAGCTAACTTCATGAATCTTCTGGGTCTGGGAACAACAAGCGAAAGTGTCATCATAAAAGGACAGAATTTTACCCAGATGAAAAACCTGGCAGACGACATAAAGGCATTCATCCAGAATCTGTCATCAATAAGTAGTGTGAATGTTAATGTTCAGGACAATAAGCCTGAAGTCCATTTAAAGTTTGATATGGGCTATATAGGACGTAATAACTTCACTCTCAATAATATCACCTCTGCACTTTCTACACTTGGCAAGGAGTATTCATCAGGAGCAACCTTCAAACAGGGGACTGAAAGCTATGATATCACCCTGAAATATGCAGATGAATCAGGAAAGACTAAGGTAAACACAGATAAGACAATCGATGACCTTAAGCATCTCGAAGTAACAGGAAGCAGTTCCAATATAATGGAAATGCAGGAGCTATCAAATATTGTCTTTTCATCCGGTATGGGTAACATCCACAGGGAAAACCAGGAGAAAAAGATTACCGTCACCTATAGTTTCAATACGGAGATAACCGGCTCAAAAGATATGCTGCAGGGAGCCAGGGCAGAAATAGAATCAATTGTCTCTAATATCAATATACCTTCAGGATTAGCTGTCGAAGTCGTACATGAGGAGGACCCGTTGAAAGATTTTTATTACCTCATCGGGATGGCATTCCTTCTCATCTATATGATCCTTGCCTCGGTTTTTGAATCACTTTCAACACCGGTGGTTCTGATGTTCAGCATACCGCTTGCTGCACTGGGTTCACTTATTGCACTTATTCTTACAAATAATTCTCTCCTTAATGCAAATACGCTGATCGGATTCCTTATACTACTCGGAGTGGTAGTAAACAACGGAATTCTGCTTATCGATTACACAAATATTTTAAGGAAGAGAGGATACCGGCGTTCACGAGCTTTGATGACTGCAGGAATTGCCAGGGTAAGACCAATTCTTATAACTGCCTCAACAACTGTAATTGCCCTTTTCCCCCTTGCTATGGGAAAGTCTGAATTTGTTGCTTCAATAGGTGCTGCTTTTGCAATTACTGTTATTGGAGGACTGACTCTCAGTACACTGCTTACGCTTATATTTATTCCCACCTTCTATTCAGGCCTGGAAAACTCACTTCAATGGATTTACTCCCTCAACTGGAAAACAAAAATCATTCAACTTACAATATTAGCTTTACTCATATTTTTAATTTACAGCTATATTGATCAGTTCCTGTGGAAATTGATAACGACAATAACCTCTTTAATACTTGTACCTGCGGGTACATGGTTCCTTATCAATACCCTGAGAAAAGCAAGAGAGACTGCAATCTCTCCTGACGAACCTGTCAATATTTATATTCAGAGTCTTGTCAAAATATATGACAGGGAGAGCCGTTTCATGAGGGAATGGAATGGAGGTGCAAAAATCAGGGAAAGGCTGGGTCTTACAAAAAATTATACCTCATGGAGTGATATGAACCATCTGTCATGGCAACTCCCATTGATCGGGTTCGTGATCTATTTTACATACTTTTATCTGAAAACCGGTTTCTGGATATTTATCTTCAGCATCATAATATGGTTTTCAATTCTGACAATCTGGATCCCTTTTAAAAAATTATTAACAAGTTTTTCATCATACGGTAAAAAGAAGATCTACATAAGGATCCTGAAAATTATTGATACGCTGATATTCTGGCTCATACCCCTGGGTAATATTTATCTGTTTCAGATAAAATGGCATAATGCTGCAATAGTAATTATACTTGGAGTCCTATGGTTTTCAGGTCTTATAATCTACAAAACCGGGCTTAAAATGAGCTCAGAAAATATAGATATTTATCGTCTCGAAGGCAGGTTTAAGAACATCCGTAAGAATTTTTATAAGATAGTCGCTGCAATACCCCTGATAGGCAGAAAGAAAAAACCGTTCAAAGCTTTGAGTTGTGTTTCATTGAATATCGGAAATGGTATGTTTGGCCTGCTTGGTCCGAACGGTGCGGGCAAAACAACACTTATGCGAATAATTTGTGGCATTCTGGAACAGAGTTACGGGAAAGTCTGGATAAATGGATTGGACACCCAGAAAAAGAGAGAAGAGCTTCAGGGACTCATTGGATATCTTCCACAGGAGTTTGGAAGTTATGAAAATATGACTGCCAATGAATATCTTCATTACCAGGCTATGCTTAAAAATATTATTGATGTCCGTACCAGGGAAGACAGAGTCACATATGTCCTGAAAGCTGTTCATCTGGAAGACCGGAAACATGATAAAATAAGCTCATATTCGGGAGGAATGAAGCAAAGAATGGGAATAGCCCAAATACTGCTTCACCTGCCTAGGATACTGGTTGTTGATGAACCGACTGCAGGACTTGATCCAAGAGAAAGAATCAGGTTCAGAAATCTTCTTGTAGAACTTAGCCGCGACAGGGTGGTTATATTCTCCACACATATCATTGAAGATGTTTCCAGTTCCTGCTACCAGGTTGCCGTGCTTAATAAGGGGCTTCTGATGTATCATGGGAGACCTGTCGATATGACAAAAGAAGCAGAAGGACATGTCTGGCAATTGAATATACCGGCACATGATTTTGCAGGCTTTATCGCCGGACACCTGGTGGTACATCATATGTCAGAAGGAGAAAAAGTCAGAGTCAGATGTATATCAGAAGATAAACCCCACCTGGAAGCTGTCAGTGCGACTCCAAATCTTGAAGATGCTTACTTGTGGCTCCTCAGAAAGAAAGTCAGTACTTCCGCCTAAAATAAACAGGTTAATATCAATAAAATGAAAGCTTCAAAATTATATAATAATTACATCCTCATTTATAAGATGATTATCTATAATTTAAGGATCATCTTTGCAAATAAGTTCATCTGGTTCCTTGCCGGATCAGTCTTGTTTTATTTAGGGCTTTCAATAATTTATGCATTCTCAAATGACGTTTCAAAAATGGAGGATCTGTACGGAATTTTCCTTTTCTCCGGAGTACTTCTTGTGTTTTATCCTTCTGTATTCGGGATTCAGAATGACCAGGATGCCCGTACCATCGAAATCCTTTTCGGAATTCCAAATTACAGGTACAAAGTATGGCTTGTAAGGATATTGCTGATCTTTGTTATTGCTTTCCTGATCATGCTGTTTTTTACTTTTCTTTCTTCGGTGCTTATTGTGAAATTCCGCTTTACCGATATGACTGCACAGGTGATGATCCCGGTATTTTTCCTGGGAATAATGGCTTTTATGCTTTCGACAGTGGTAAGGAACGGGAATGGAACGGCAGTGCTGATGATTATTTTCGGACTGATATTCATGATACTCTCTGATTTCCTGAGAAAGAGTCAGTGGAATGTATTTCTTAATCCATATGACGCGCCGAATGATGTCAATGAATTAACATGGAAAATCATTACTCTTAAAAACCGGATAATTCTTATAACTGGATCTGTGGTATTCCTGCTGGCAGCGCTCTACAACCTCCAGAAAAGGGAAAAATTCATGTAACCTTCTACCCCCCTGCCCCCCTGAAGGGGGGTTAAATATCTATATATACGTAACTTAGCCCCCCTTTAGGGGGGTTGGGGGGTCTACTCAAATGGATGCTCTTTACTGAAATCAGGTATATAGCTCTTATAGCTGTCCAAGTCCTGGAACCATCCGTTCCTGAAACCAAGTTCCTGCATCACCTCAACAACCGATTCATATTCTGCTTTATATAAAGGACGGTTCAGGAAAGGATCATTCCTTACATGATCTGTCGGGTGATACTGCGACATAAGTGAAAGATGAACCCCCGGTGACAATTCCTCAGCTATTGTCTTTAATACCTTGATACTCTCACCAACGTGACCGGGCAAAACCAGGTGTCTGATTAGCATCCCGTTTTCTGCCCTGCCGTCTTCATCTGTTATCAGAGTTGACCCTTTCTGATAATACATCTCTTTAATGGCTTTCAGGGCAACCTCAGGATAATCAGATGAACAGGAAAGAGCAGCTGAAACTTCTCTGGTAACATATTTATAATCCGGCAGATATACATCAATTAATCCAGACCAACTTTTAATAGTTTCAACCTTGTCATAACTATTTGTATTATAAATTGTTATTGGCTTAAGGCCGCGAATATTCAAACCTTTGATTATTGCTTTCACCTGTGGTACCACATGAGAAGGAGAGACAAAACCAACGGATTTAATGCCTTTCGACAGAATATCCTCTATCCTATCCAGCAAATCGTTCAGTTCCATTCCGGGATTCTCCGGTTTAATACCATGCCTGCTGATCTCGTAATTCTGGCAATAACTGCAACGAAGATTGCATCCTGAAAAGAAAATATTACAGATACCATCCGTCCCGCCTATCACAGGCTCCTCTCCTCTGTGGATACAGACAGAAGCTATATTTAAACCTGCATCCGTGCCACAATACCCGCTGCCGTTTTTAAATCTGTCAACCCTGCATTCTCTCGGGCATAATGTGCAACTTCCCAGCATTAAAAGGTCGTTTTCTTCAAAAATCTCCGTCTGATTTACCCTGGTCATCAATAAAATCTTTTAAATTTCCCGTCGTTTAAATCCGATCGCAAATATCGAAATGTTTAATGATATTTATGCTACATCTTTGAACTCAAGCATAATACTTCAATATTATTTATAATTATTTTGGTGAATTAATATTAATATGTACCTTTGCCACAGAATTGAGGGGTGTTTGAGACCTAGGGGACCAGAGTCCCCTATTTTGTTATCGGTTTTTAGAGTATGATTGAAAAAGAGAAAATAAGGGGTTTGGTTGATGAGTTCATAAAGGGAACCGGAATATTTCTTGTGTCTGTAAAGGTAAGCAGTTCAAACAGGATCGCTGTACTTGCAGATAAAAATGAGGGGATAACAATTGATGAATGTGCCGGTATCCATAAGCATATTATGAAGAGTCTCGACCGCGACGCAGAGGATTTTGAGCTGCAGGTCTCTTCACCGGGTCTCGATCTGCCCTTCCTGGTAATTGAACAGTACATTAAGAATGAAGGCAAAAAAGTAGATGTCATCGATAATGAAGGAACAAGGTATTCAGGAAAACTTAAAAATGTCACGGAAGGCGGATTTGAACTTGAAACAGAGGTAAAAATAAAAGGGAAAACAAAAGAACTGAAGGATATTTCTTTCAATTTTGACCAGATAAAATCAACAAGAGTAATTTTAACAATTAAGTAATAAGAGGTTTACAACAGATGGAAAATGTTAATTTGATCGACACCTTTTCGGAATTCAAGGAGCTGAAGAATATTGACCGTCCTACGATGATGAGCGTTCTTGAAGATGTATTCAGAAGTATGCTCGCAAAGAAATACGGTTCAGCTGATAATTTTGACATCATTGTCAATATTGATAAAGGTGACTTTGAAATATGGAGGAACAGGGTTGTTGTTGACGATAGTGAGTTGACCGATCCGATAATACAGATACCTCTTTCCAAAGCAAAAGAGATAGATGAAGATTATGAAGTGGGAGAAGAGGTTTCGGATGAAGTAAAATTTCTTGATTTCGGAAGAAGAGCTATTTTATCATTAAGACAAAATCTTACAGCACGGATTCTCGATCTTGAAAAGAATAATATTTATATCAAGTATAAAGACAGGATCGGTGAAATAGTCACCGGTGAAGTTTATCAGGTATGGAAGAGAGAGATACTTGTTCTGGATGATGATGGAAATGAGCTTATTCTGCCTAAAAGCGAACAGATTCCTTCCGATCATTTCCGCAAAGGTGATTCTATCAGAGCTGTTGTAATCAAAGTTGAAATGAGAAACAACACTCCGTTCATTATTCTTAGCCGTACATCACCTGTCTTCCTTGAGAGATTATTTGAACTTGAAGTTCCTGAAATTTTTGACGGACTCATAACAATTAAAAAGATAGTAAGGGTTCCCGGAGAACGTGCCAAAGTAGCAGTTGAATCATATGATGAAAGAATTGATCCGGTTGGTGCCTGCGTCGGAATGAAAGGTTCAAGGATACATGGAATTGTAAGGGAATTACGGAATGAGAATATAGATGTGATAAACTATACTTCCAATAATCAGTTATTTATCCAGAGAGCGCTCAGTCCTGCAAAAATAACTTCCATCAAACTCGTTGAAGATACAAAGAGGGCTCAGATTTATCTTAAACCAAATGAAGTCTCTCTTGCCATCGGTAAAGGAGGTCTTAATATCAAACTGGCCAGTCAGCTTACAGGCTATGAGATTGATGTTTACAGAGAACCGGGCGGAGAAGATGAGGAAGATGTCAATCTTGAGGAATTTGGTGATGAAATTGAAGATTGGATCATCGAAGAGCTCAAGGCTATTGGTTGCGACACCGCAAGAAGTGTTTTAAACCTGTCAATCAGCGACCTTGTCAAGAGGACTGATCTTGAAGAGGAAACAGTAAAAGAGGTTGTTAATATTCTAAGAGCAGAATTTGAATAATATACTTAAATAAGCTATTCACACTCAGGTTATATTTTGAATTAAAATAAAGGCAAAGCATATTTATGACAGAGGATATCAAGGTTACGAGATTAAGCAAAGCAGCCCGCGAATTCAATGTGGGAATTTCCACCATTGTGGAATTCCTGCATAAAAAAGGGTTCGATCTTGATCCCAATCCAAACACAAAACTTCCGCATGATGCATATATTCTTCTGGTAAAAGAGTATAGTACTGATATCAGCGTTAAAAAGGAATCTGAAAAACTCATCCTTAAAGATCTCCACAGGAAAAAGGAGTCTGTCTCAATTGATGATTTTTCAGAAAAAACTGAAAATGAAGAGAGTGACAGGGATGAAGATATCTTAGTCAAAGATTCTTTGGGGACAAAGACAACCATTGATATCAAAACCGAAATCAAAAAGCCTGATATAAAGCTCGTTGGAAAAATTGATCTCGAAAAAACCCTCAGACCAAAAATTGAGAAACCTGCACCTCCCAAGGAAGAGCATGTCGTTAAACCTGCTGTACCTCATGTAGAAGAGGAAAAAACTGAAAAACAAAAACCTGCCGCTGAAGCAGAAAAACCGGTTGTAACAGTCCCTGCTTCTGCTGAAGAAGAAAAAGCCAAACCAAATTTTGATCTTCATATTGTCGGGAAAATTGATCTGGAATCAATTGCACCGGAAACCAGACCTGAAAAAAAGGAAAAGAAAGAAGAAGAAAAGGCAGAAAAACAAAAAGAGAAACCTCAGGTTATTGAAAAAGAGAAGACCAAAGAGAAAGAAATTCCTGAACCGGAAGTGACAAAGCCCGTTGTAAATGAAGAGCCTGTCACTGCCGAAGTAATTATTCCGGAACCTCCGGTTGAAGATCTCCCAATTGAGGAAATCATTGATGAAGTTCTTACTCCGGAACCCGAAGAGGATGTTATTTCACTCTATAAGACCGACTTTAAAAAACTTGCAGGTCCCAGAGTTGTAGGCAGAATAGATCTTCCGGTTGAAGAGAAAAAGAAATCTACTCCATTCCAGCCTGTAAAATTAAACGGTGATTCCGATTTCCGGAGAAAGAAAAGAAGAAAGAGGATCCTTAAAGAAAAAGAAGGTATAACTCCTGTTGTAAAACCTGTAGTTACTGATAAAAAAGATAAACCGGGAGCTAAAAAGGTAGTTAAAAAAAGAGCTATCAGAACTGAAGTTAATGAAGAAGAAGTTCAGAAACAGATTAAGGAGACTCTTGCAAGGCTGACTACAAAAGGTAAATCAAAAGGTTCCAGATACAGAAGAGATAAGCGGGAAGCTATAAGCCTGAAGCACAAAGAGGTAGTTGATAAAATAGAACAGGATAAGAATATTCTGAAAGTAACTGAATTTGTGTCAGTTAATGAACTGGCTTCTATGATGAATATCCCGGTTACAGAAATTATTTCAACCTGCATGAATCTCGGACTTTTTGTCTCTATTAACCAGCGGCTCGACGCTGAAACAATGGCTCTTCTTGCTGATGAATTTGGTTTCAAAGTTGAATTTGTCAGTGCTGAACTGCAGGAAGCAGTCAGGGAAATTGAGGATGATAAGAAAGATCTCAAGCCAAGGCCTCCCATTGTAACGGTAATGGGACACGTTGATCATGGTAAAACAAAGTTGCTTGACTATATCAGAAATACCAATGTCATTGCCGGTGAGGCAGGCGGTATCACTCAGCATATAGGCGCGTACGGAGTTATACTTGAAGACGGCCGGCAGATTACTTTTCTGGATACTCCCGGACATGAAGCTTTTACGGCTATGCGAGCACGCGGAGCACAAATCACCGACATTGCAATTATAGTTGTTGCAGCTGACGATGGTGTTATGCCTCAGACAAAGGAAGCTATTAATCACGCCTCTGCAGCCGGAGTACCGATTATATTCGCTATCAATAAAATTGATAAACCATCAGCAAATCCCGATAAGATAAAAGAGGCTCTGGCAACAATGAATTACCTAGTTGAAGACTGGGGCGGCAAATATCAGTCCCAGGAAATATCGGCCAAGACGGGACTAAATATTGATCTTCTGCTTGATAAGATCCTTCTTGAAGCTGAGATGCTCGATCTTAAGGCAAATCCGGACAAACCGGCTATCGGAACAGTTATAGAATCATCGCTTGACAAAGGAAGAGGATTTACGGCAACCGTGCTTGTTAAAGCCGGAACACTCAGAATCGGTGATGTTATGCTTGCCGGCAGCTGCTTTGGTCACATAAAAGCCATGTATAACGAAAGAGGACACAGGGTTGAAGTGGTCGGACCAGCAACTCCTACACTAATACTTGGATTAAA
>Ga0182021_10004584_pt1 | contig 16275 bp, 15 predicted proteins | sample 612E3MmetaG_FD_120493 | JGI IMG/M metagenome (GOLD analysis project Ga0182021, IMG submission 120493) | Permafrost microbial communities from Stordalen Mire, Sweden - 612E3M metaG (Illumina Assembly) | ecosystem: Environmental > Terrestrial > Soil > Wetlands > Permafrost | place: Sweden...
CCCATTGCGACAGTTCCACCTCGTCAGCGTCCGTCAGCGTGTATTGGTACTGAGTGCGGCTGATCCGGCTGTCAATCTGCACGTCCTGGGCCGCCTGCTTGAAGAGGGAAATGCCCTGGACCGAGTCGGTGGCGGCGCGCAGGCGGGCGATGATCTCGTCAACGCCGACCTGGCGGCGGTCGCGGGGCTTGAGGTTGATGTAGAGGCGGCCCGAGTTGACCGTCGAGTTCACGCTGCCGGCGCCGACAAAGGAGGCCACACTCACCACGTCCGGGTCGCGCTGCACGATCTGCGCAATGGCGCGCTGGCGGGTAACCATGTCCTTGAAGGAGATGGATTGCGCGGCATCGGTGACGCCAATGATCATGCCGGTGTCCTGCGCCGGCAGGAGTCCCTTGGGCACGATGACGTAAAGCCAAATGGTGGTCACCAGTGTGAGAATCGCCACGCCCAGCGTGAAGGCCTGATGCCGCAGCACCCACTGCAGGCTGTGATTATACCCGTCCAGCAGGCCCTGGAACATCCGGTCGGTGAGCAGGTAGAGCCGTCCATGCTTTGTCTCGGCCTCGGCTTTCAACAGCCGCGCGCACATCATCGGGGTGAGCGTCAGGGAAACAATGGCCGAGATCGCCACCGCCGCGCTCAGGGTGATGGCAAACTCCCGGAACAGCCGGCCCACGATGCCGGTCATGAACAGCAACGGGATGAAGACGGCGATCAGGGAAAGGCTCAGCGAAATGATCGTGAAGCCGATCTGCTTGGCGCCTTTGAGCGCCGCCTCGAGCGGCTTCTCGCCCCCTTCGATGAAGCGGACGATGTTCTCAATCATCACAATCGCGTCATCCACCACAAACCCCGTCGCGATGGTCAGAGCCATCAGCGAGAGGTTGTCCAGGCTGAACCCGATCAGCTCCATGACGCCGAACGTGCCGATCAGCGTGAGCGGCAAGGCAACGCTGGGAATGACCGTTGCCCAGAGCTTCCGCAGGAAGACAAAGATCACCATCACCACCAGCACCACCGCCAGCACCAGCGTGAACTGCACGTCCCGCACCGAAGCCCGAATCGTCGCCGTCCGGTCAGTCAGCACGGAAATCTTCACCGACGGGGGGACGATGGAGCGCAGCCTGGGCAACAGCGCCTTGACGCGGTTGGCGGTCTCGATGATGTTCGCGCCGGGCTGGCGCTGGATGTCCACGATCACCGCGGGCTGGTCGTCCACCCAGCCGGCCAGGCGGATATTCTCCACGTTGTCAATCACGTTCCCCACGTCGCGCAGGCGGACAGGCGCGCCGGTCCGGGAGGAGAGGATGACGTCGCGAAAGTCGGCGGCGGTGAAGATCTGGTCGTTGGCGTTGATGGCATAGGATTGGCGCTGGCCGTCGAAGCTGCCTTTGGGGGCGTTAACGTTGTTTTGCATCACCGCGGTTCGCACGTCCTCCAGGCTCAGGCCCTGGGCGGCGAGGGCGGCCGGGTTAATGCGCACGCGGACCGCGGGTTTCTGATTGCCTTCGATGGTCACCAGGCCCACGCCGGTGACTTCGCTGAGCTTCTGCGCCAGGACCGTGTCCGCCAGGTCGTTGACTTTCTCGAGTGGCAGCGTGTCGGAGCGGATTTGCAGCGTGATGATGGGCGTATCGGCGGGGTTGACTTTGTTGTAGATGGGCGGGTTGGGCATCCGCGGCAGGACGCCGTTGGCCGCGTTCATGGCCGCCTGGACATCCTGGGCGGCGGCGTCAATGTCCCGGTCCAGCACAAACTGCAGCGTAATGGCGGTGTTGCCGAAGGAGCTGACCGAAGTCATCTGCGCCAGCCCGCTGATCTGGCCAAACTGCCGCTCCAGCGGCGTAGTCACCGACGAGGCCATCACGTCCGGGCTGGCCCCCGGGTACTGGGCCGTGACCTGGATGGTGGGGAAATCCACGCTTGGCAGCGAGGAAACCGGCAGCAGGGAATAGCCCAACGCTCCCATCAGCAGCACCCCGGCCATCAGCAGGGAAGTGGCGATCGGGCGTTGAATGAATGGTTCGGAAACGCTCATCTACCAGGTCAGTTCCCCGATTTCTTTCGACTTTCGGTTTTCGGATTTCCTTCGGATTTCGGATTTCGGGTTTCGGGCTTTCCACCCGCATCCGCCGTCTTAATCCGCGACCCCTTCTGCAGCTTGTACTGCCCATCCACCACGACGCGCTCGCCGGGCCTCAGGCCGTCCTCGATCACCACTTCCCCTTGCTCAACCTGGGCCGGCAGCGCGGGTGCTACCTTGATGGGGCGGACTTCGACCGTCTGGTCGTCCTTGATGACGAAGGCAAACGCCCCTTCCGGTCCGCGCTGAATGACCGGGGCGGGCACCACCGTGCAGCCCTTGCGGACAGTCAGCAGCAAACGGGCGTTGACGAACTGGCCTGGCCAGAGCCGCAGATCGGTATTGGGAAACGTCGCCTTGAGTTTGATCTGGGCGCTGGTGGGATCAATTTGATTGTCAATGACCGCGAGTTTGCCTTCGCCCAGCACGGTCGTGTTATCCTGGCTAACCGCCACGACCGCGAGGTCGGGGTCGGCCCCCTGGGTCTGCTGCTGGATGGCGCCCAGCGTTTGCTCCGGCAGAATGAACACGACGGAGATGGGCTTGAGTTGGGTGATGACCACAATGCCATTGGCGTCGTTGGCATGGACAATGTTGCCCTGGTCCACCAGCCGGAGGCCGGTGCGCCCGCCAATCGGCGAGACGATGGCGGTGTAGTCAAGCTGGACTTTGGCGCTCTCGATGGCCGCCTGGTCGGCGTTGACCGTGGCGATGAACTGGTTCACCAACGCCTTCTGTGTGTCGTACTGCTGCTGGGTGACGCCTTCATTAGCCAGCAAATCCGTGTAGCGCTTCAAGTCCACGCGCGCGTTGGCGAGTTGGGCCTCGTCCTGCCCCTTCTTGGCCACTGACTGGTCCAGCGCCGTGCGGTAGGGATCCGGATCAATCTGCGCCAGCAAATCACCCGCCCGAACGTCCTGTCCCTCGGTAAAAGCGATTTTCTTCACCTGCCCATCCACCCGGGCGCGCACGGTGACGGTGTTAAAGGCCTGGACATTGGCGATGCCGCTCAGATAGATCGGCACATCCTTTTGGGTAACGACGCCGGCGACGACCGGCACGGGCGGCAGCTCCATCGAGCGGGCTCCCGCCCCTTTCTTCTCGGCGCCGGCGGCCTTATGCCGCACCAGCCACACCGCCGCTCCCACCACCGCGACGCCGAGCATAACGATGATCACCATTTTCCAGCCCGAGGACCCGGGGGTTTCCAGGCCGCCGCCGCCTGGTGGGGAACCGGCCCCGGGAGGTTGGCCCGTGGCCGCAGGGGAGGGAGATTCCGTGATTTGCTGTTTCGTCATTTAATGTGCTTGGTTTATTTGCTGGGTAGTTGGACTCGAACCGGCGGAGGCCCATTCAAGGAGCGTTGGTCGCCGGCCCGAATTTCTGGCGCAAATAGTCGCGCCGCTCGCGCTCCAACTCCTCAAATTTCGCCTTTTGCTGCGGGGTCAGCACCACCAGCACCTGCTCGTGGAGGTTGGAGACGTTGGCAAACACGTGACTGGCCGTTTCGCTGCGAATGGCTTCCACCCGGCGCATCGCCTGGTCTATCAGCGGGTCAATCTTCTGCACTTGCTCCGGCGTCAGGTCAAGTCGGGACTGGAACCGGGCCCGCAGGCGCGCGCCGATTTCGGCGGGAGGCAACGGCCCGACGGGCGTGCGCTGGCACACCTGCCACGTGATGAGCGCGCCCGTGCCGGCTCCGGCCAGAAAGATGACCAGCACATAAAGACCGACCTTCCGTTTGCCAAGACGGTTCATGGATTGAGGCTCATTTGGATCTCGTAGTCGAGGAAGGCCGCTTCGTCGCCGGTCGAGCCGGGGCCTGGCCGGGTGAGGCTCCAGGCGGCGCTCAACACCAACACCAGGGCGGCGCTGAACATCGCGTGGCGCAAAAAGGTGAGCAAGGGAACCGAGTCCTCGTCCATCCCGGCGGCGCGCCACTGGGCCAACACGCGGGTCTCAAGGCCGAAAGGTGGAACGGAGGCTGGCTCAGCCGGCGCTTTCGCGGCAGCATCGAGCAACCGCTCGAACGCTTGTTTCGTTGGTTTCATCTATGTGTCTTTGCGCCTTTGCGTCTTTGCGTGCGCCTCTAAACCCTCTCCGCCATCAGCCTCTCGAAGTGCTTCCGCAACTTGCGGCGCGCCCGAAAAGCCCGAACTTTGATCACCGGCACGTTCCAGCCGGTGATTTGCCGGACCTCGGCCACCGACCGGCCCTCAAGGTGCATCAGCGTCATCAGCAACCGGTCCGCCGGGGCAAGCTGCGCCAGCAGTTTCTCGACAATCTCCCGCGCGGCCACATTCCGCCCCGGGTCCAGCTCCTTGGGACCGGCGGTCGCCGCTTCCAGCGCGTCGGTTTGTTCCTCGCTCAAATCCGCCCAGCGCAATTCGGGGCGCGCCTTTTCCGCCGCCAACTGGTTCAGGCAGGTATTGATGGCGATGCGCGAGACCCAATGCTCCAGCGGCACCGTGCCGGAGAAGCGGTCCAGGTTCGCGAACACTTTCATAAATACTGTCTGCACAAGATCTTCCTGACTCGTTCGGCGCGGCAGGTGCGACCGCACCAGCCGGGCCACCAGCGGATACAAATGCCGAAACAGCGCCCGCGCGGCGTCTTCGTCCCGCCGGCGGACCCGCTCCGCGCAGGCCGCCACGTCGAAACTCAGTTCAGGCATGTCGCTCACAGGCGCAACCATGCCATATCGAGTAATGACCGGCCAGAGCTAGAGTGGTTACAGCGATTTGGGCCGCAAACGCGAGAGCCGGCCCACGATCGAAACTGGAAGCCTTCCTCCGTGAATCCACCGCCGAGCCTGACGAGCCCCTCGACCCGCAACGCCTGTGAAATCCGCGCACCCACCCCCCCGAAGCCATGCTCTTCTGACTTCCCTGGGCTGGAGGCTGGCGGGGTTGCCGGAACGGCCGGCGGGTGCGGGCCAGGCGCCGACGGTCCGAAAGCAGGTGTCCCCTCCATGGGCCTATCTTGCCGGTACCACCGGACCGTGAACCGTCCCGGTTCGCAGCGGCCAGATACGCGGAAGGCCGGCCGACGCGATTGAGCGTTGTGTTTGCACTCGGCCGTGCTGCGAACCGGGACGGTTCGCGGTCCGATCCTTCGGGTGTCCCGTGAGCTTGGTGGTACCGGCAAGATACGCCCCCCTCCATTGCTGGAGAAAAACAGGCTTGAACGACGCCCTCTTCGCCCCCTATACTCCTGCCGATGGATGCCAGCAGTTACCAGGACATCAAAAGCTCTCTCCGCCAGCTCTACCTGGACGACCCCCGCCCCTGGCTCGTCGGCTTCAGTGGCGGCAAAGACAACACCATGCTGGCGTTCCTGATTCTGCAAAAACCCAATCCCTGGGGCGGCGACAACCGCCCCCTCTACAAACTCTACGCCAATGCCTCCAGCGGCGAATGTCCTATCCAAATTGACACCAGCACCCCGAGTTGCGCCAACTCTCGCTTCGGCTGCTGGACCTGCACCGTCGTGGACCGCGACAAGGCCAGCGAGGGACTGACTACGCTCGACATGGAAAGCATCGTGGATGCTGCCCACATCCACGAGTTCAGCGACAGCCGGAACAACGATCCGCGCAATGGTTTGGCTCTCTCAAAGAATGCCCACTGGCAATTCGACCGCGGCCTATGGTCCATCACCAACGAATACCGGGTCATCGTGAATCCGGAGAAATTCATCGAGGAAGGCATACCGGGCCAAAAGCTCGCCGACTTCGAGGGCCACCGGCTGTTCCTGCCCAGCGACCCGAAATATTGGCCTGAGCCGACGCACTTGGCATGGCACCGAAGAAACAACTTCACGTCGTCATCAGAGGCTTGTTGCTCTAAAGGCGATCTGTCAATGTCATCGGGGTGACGGTCACACTGATATGAATCGGAGCAGTAACATTGTAGAGATTCCAGCAATAGGCGCCGCGACTCCCTGCCCGCCAGCGATGCGAGACGCGCTGAGCAAGACCTTAGGAGCGCGGTTCTATCGATGCGCGCTTCAAGTCAACCCACATCATTATGCGGACACTTTCCGCGGGCGGACATCAAGCATGGACGAGGAAAGCTATATGCAGGCCCTTCTGGAGAAGGCAACTGAGTTACGCGTCAAGGTGCTGGCGATAACTGATCACAATCACGTTGGTTCGGTGGACAAGTTCCGCGCCTTGGCAAGGGAACACAACATTCAGGTGCTACCCGGATTCGAGCTGGCTTCGAGCGAAGGGGCTCATGTGCTTTGCCTGTATGCCTTGGATGTGCCGGTTGCCACATTAGAACGCTACTTGGGAGAGTTTGGCATCCGGGACACTGACCCGTCCTCGAAGTTATCCCCGAAAGGATTCCACGAGATTCTCGCCATAGTTCGGCAGCAGGGCGGGATCTCAATCGCGGCTCATGTGACGCAGGAAAATGGCTTGCTTGTGTGCCTTCAGGGCCAAGCGCGAGTCCAAGCATGGCGGGATGAGAATCTCTTGGCCGTGCAGATCCCTGGGGCGGTTGATGACCTGCAGCCGGATAAAGGGGACATCGTGCGAAACAAGGACGCCAACTATCGTCGTGAGCCAGCCCGCGCCGCCAATCTCGCGCTGGCGGTGGTCAATGCAAAAGATGTCGCGACACCGGACGACCTCGCCGAACCGGGGGCATCTTGCTGGATCAAGATGTCAGAAGTCTCCGTGGATGGCTTGCGGCAGGCATTCTTGGATCCGGAGTCGCGCATCCGGCTCAACTCCGACCCGCCTCCAGAAGATCACGCGGAGTTTGTGGCAATGGCTTGGCAGGGCGGTTTTCTTGACGGCGCGGCGATCCATTTTAACGAGAACCTAAACGTGTTGATTGGCGGACGCGGCACAGGCAAGTCCACGGTCGTCGAGAGTCTCCGTTATGTTCTCGGCCTGCAGCCATTGGGTGATGAGGCACAGCGGGCGCACGAAGGGATTGTGATGCAGGTGCTGCGCAGCGGAACGAAGATCTCGCTGTTGGTGCAGCGAGAGGACCAACCGGCTGAACAGTTCTATCTTATCGAAAGGACTATCCCGAATCCACCGGAGGTCCGCGACTCGACCGGCGCTATGCTGCCATTGATACCCCGCGATGTGATTCCGCAGGTGGAAATCTACGGCCAACATGAGATTTCAGAACTCACAAAAAGCCGGGAGAAGCTAACGCGGTTGATCGAGCGGTTTGCGCAGCACGACTCAAGCCTGCGGCAACGCAAGGCCGATTTGAAGCTCGCCTTGGAGCGTTCCCGCACAAGAATTCTCGCCACCCGCAAGGAACTTCATCAGATCGAGGAGCGACTGGCATCGCTACCAGCGTTGGAGGAGACGCTGAAGCTGTACCAAGCGAGGGGGCTTGAGGAACGGTTGAAAGAACAGAGCTTGCTGGTCCGTGAAGAGCGGATTCTGCAAGTTACCCCGGAGCGGTTGGCGGTTTTCCGTGACCTTCTAGTGCAGCTTCGAAGCGAGCTTCCTATCGACACTGCGTTCGTATCGCCCAAAGTGTTGGATGAACTGCCGGGCAAAACTGTCCTCGCGGACATCGAGAAGATTCTCGGGCAGCTTGACAGGGAACTGACGCAACTCGCCACGCAGTGGGACGAAGCATTGCAGAAAGCCGATGCTGGACTCCAATCCGTGCGAGCCAAGTGGGAAGAACGAAAGAAGATCGTTCAAGCAGGTTACGAGAAGATTTTGCGCGAGCTGCAGAAGTCTAAGGTGGATGGCGCAGAATTCATCCGCCTGCGCCGCCAAATCGAGGAATTGCGCCCACTCAAGGAACGACAGGCCGCGCTTAAGAGGGCGCTACAGGAGTTTGAGAACGAACGCCGCCAGTTTGTCAGTGAGTGGGAAGACCTGAAAGCGACTGAGTTTCGAGAACTGCAACGGGCAGAAAAGAAGGTGAACCGTCACCTGCGCGACCGCGTGCAAGTCACGGTGACCTTTGCCGGCAATCGCGAGCCCCTGATCCAACACTTGAAAGACAACCCGGGCGGCCGCCTGAGCGAAACTGTTGAGAAACTAAAAGAGGTGGAGGCATTCTCGTTGCGCGAGTTTGCCGACGCCTGCCGTGCAGGACGCGACGTGCTTGTGAAAAGATACGGACTGCCCGGTTCGCAAGCAGAGCGTCTCGCTCTAGTCCCAATTGAGGCGATCCTGTTATTGGAGGAGCTGGATTTGCCGGCGACCACGCGGATTGACCTGAATGTCGCGGCGGAAGGTCAATCACCCGTATGGCAGTCGTTGGAGGCATTGTCCACAGGACAGAAAGCCACCGCGGTGCTCCTGCTCCTGCTCCTCGAATCCAAAGCGCCTTTGGTAGTGGATCAGCCCGAGGACGATCTCGACAACCGTTTCATCACCGAAGGCGTCGTTCCGAAGATGCGCGAGGAGAAACGCCGCCGCCAATTCATCTTCGCCACGCACAATGCGAACATCCCTGTTCTGGGCGATGCAGAATTGATCATCGGATTGTCCGCCAGCGGCGAAGGCGGGCAAGGCCGGGCTGAGATTGCGGACAAGCATCTGGGGTCGATCGATGCGCGGCCAGTGCGTGAGTTGGTCGAGGAAGTCCTTGAAGGCGGCAGGGAAGCCTTTGAAATGCGCCGGCTGAAATACGGATTTTAGCAAGCGGCCTCAATCACTATGACTAAGACCGAGCTTCTAGAAATCATCCGCAACGGGGAGAATTCCGGCGTGGAATTCAAGCGCGACGCGATCAAACCCGTCGATCTAGCAGAAGAACTCGTGGCATTTGCCAATCTCGAAGCTGGCTGTGTTTTGCTAGGCGTTGAAGATGACGGAAGTATTTCCGGTCTCACGCCCACCCCTGAAGAAGTCGCGGAAAGGCTGAACGCCCCTCCGGACGCCGATCCTGATCTTCTAAGATTGCCCACAATCCAGCGGGTTGAACAATGGGTGATGAACATCGCCCGCGACAAGATACGCCCTGAAATCATTCCGTATTTCGAGGTCATCCGCGATGTCGAACCCGGCAAAGACGTTGCGGTAGTGCGTGTGCAGCGGGGCTACACTGTTCACCACGTCTGGCATAATCATCACCGTACCTACTACATTCGCGTTGGCACACAAAGTCGTGAGGCCAGCCACGACGAACTGGAGCGGCTATTCCAGCAGCGCGGGGCATTCCGTCTGGAGATTCGTCCGGTCTCAGGTTCTTCTCTTAATGATCTTGATATGCGGCGATTGCGCGACTACTTCGGTCGAGTGCGCCAACAGGAGATCCCTGGAGAACCAGTGTCCTCTTCTTCGTCCTCATCGGAAGGAAGTCAGTCGGCATGGCGGACACTATTGGTCAACACAGAGTTTCTAAGCGACGCCAGTCCTGAATTCCCCTGTTCTGTTGCCGGCATACTTCTGTTCGGCAAGAATCCCAATCGGTTTTTACCGCAAGCCGGGATTGATGCGGCAGCCTTCCCGAGAACAGAGAAGGATTACGCAGCCATTGAAAGAGCATCGCTTCGCGGCCCAATGGCCGGCCTATTCAACAAGACAGACAGTGGGAAGGACCTGCTTGAACCGGGGCTGGTCGAACAGGCGGTTCATTTCGTAAACCGAAACGCAGGTGTCACCGCCACCTTGACCGAAGGCTCGCGCCGCGTCGAGCGTCTTACCTATCCCGAAGAAGCCGTGCGCGAAGCGGTAGTCAACGCATTAGTCCATCGCGACTATCTTCTCTCGGCGACGAATATCGAGCTTTCAATCTATTCAGACCGTCTGGAAATGATCTCTCCCGGTCGTCTTCCCAATGGCATCACTCCAGCCAGGATGCTCGCGGGCGACCGGGCGGCGCGGAATCAACTCCTCAAAGATGTGATGAAGGACTATCGGTACATGGAGCACTTGGGAATGGGTGTGTCGCGCAAGATTGTAAAATGCATGCAGGAACATAACGGCACGACACCCGATCTGATTGAGGATGGTGAGCGGTTCATCCTGCGACTTTGGAAAGAAAAGAAGCCCTGATTCCTGTCTTTTGGTTCAACTTACCAAGACGGATTCGACGCCGCCGGATGTGATATTGGTTGTGTTGGCGAAGGGCGCTTTCCGCCGCACGTACAGCGTTCCAATCCCTTTCGGCCCATAAAACTCATACCCGGTTAGCGACAGATAATCCGCCAGCACCTTCCGTACATAGATCTTGATCTTGCCGGCCGCCTGTACCGCGTCGTAACGGAACAACATCTCGCGCGCCGTGCAAATCCCGGCAACCTCCTTCACCGGGAACAATACCCCCGTCTCGTTGTTCGCCCACATCAGCGACACGACGGCGGTTTCATCGGTGATCGCACTCTCCAAGTCCGCCAGCTTCAGCAACCCGCCCCGGTCCACCGGCAGATACGTCAGTCGGAAGCCGTCCTTCTCCAGCGCCATGCAATAATTCAGCACCGACGAATGTTCCACCGCCGACGTCACGACATGCTTCTTCGCGGGATTGGCCTTCAGCGCCGCGTGAATCGCCGCATTATTGCTCTCCGTTGCGCACGAAGTGAAAATGATCTGCGTCGGTCGCGTCCCGATCAATTCCGCCACCTGCGCCCGCGCCGTCTCGATCACCGTTTTGAGTTTGGACCCGAACTTGTATGTGCTGGACGGATTGCCCCACTCCTCGCAGGAATACGGTCGCATCGCCTCAAAGATTTCTGGCAAAACCGGTGTGGTGGCGTTGTGGTCGAGATAGATCATCACACTGGGCCTCCGCCCTCCTGCGCATTCCTGGAACTGTCGGAAGGCTTCTTTTGCCGGATGATCTTGTGTGTGCCATTGGGCAACAGCACCTCCATCATCACGGGCGAACGATTGCCGCGCAGAGCGTCGCAGATTCGCTCGTGGAGTTCCTGGAAGCTCAGGCGGGCATATTCCTCGCCGGTCAACAGCAGTAGTGGGCTGACGTATTCCTGCCCGCTGCGTTCGGTGCCTTTGATCGAATATTCGGTGACGATGACCACCGCGCGGTGAAAAGGAGCGTTGCCGTCCGCATCGGTCGCCACAGCCGGCGGAAGGAAGGCCGCGTAGGGATCGCCCTCCTCATAGCCGCAGCCGGGCGTGGGCGACCCGACGTGTGCCGGCACGGCCTGAGCCCGCACTTCGATCCATTCGCAGCCCAGGTGTTCGTCGCCCTCTTTGGGGAATTTCAGGGTCCACAACGTGGCATAGATGCTCATCGGCGCTGGTCAGCGGTAAAGCCGGTTAACTGTGGGATCGGGGCATGGCGTCCGGCGGCGCCAGGCCCATTTGTTTTGCCATCCCCAAGCTCATGACTACCCCGTTGGAAAGCTGGACGAATTCAAAGTCATCAATGAGCTTTGGGCGGCACAGGCCCGGCTCTGAATGCTGGCGCAGGCGCAGCGCGCGCTCGAGTTCGGTGGCCTTGCTGCCGACGGTGGTCTTGTTGGCTTGAAACCACCCGCAAATCGCATCAAAGGTGACATGCACGGGCTGGCTGAGGTCGAACAGGAAGTTCATGCGCGCGATGACGTGGACGACCGAGGCGGCCCAGATCGCAGGCTTTCCGCGTCGGCAGTCCACCGTCTGCCGGCGGCACACCCGCCGCCACAATTCCTGGGTGAAGGCGGTCAGTTCCGGATCAAGGTGGGTCTGGCCGAACTGTTCCAGCAATGCGGCCACCTCTTGGAAGCGCTCGCGCTTTTCCGTCGGAATGCGAGCGTTATCGGGGATGGAGCGCGGCGGTGCGGGAGGGAGCGGTGCCGACTGCGGCTGGCTCGTGGCGGGTTGGCCCGGGTCTTCGTTCATGCGGCGACACTATCCGTGAACCGGAGGGCAGACAAGCATCCGCTCCAGCGCGTGGGCCGAATCTGCCCGGGCCACGTCCCCTCCCGCGCCCTCATAGGCTCAGGGGCGGACCGAACTTGTAGGTGCTCGACGGATTGCCCCACTCCTCGCAGAAATACGGTCGCATCGCCTCAAACAACTCAGGCAGAACCGATGTTGTGGCGTTGTGGTCGAGATAAATTACAGGCTGATCCGGGGTAATCTTAGTAGTTGGGAGTGGGGAGCGCCCGCGTCCCGCGTGCCGCCGACGGCGTCTCGCCGTTGGCCTCGTTTTCCCACTGCTCCTTCACCGTTTGGTGGTTCAGTCAGGTGGGCGAGAGTTTGCGGCGGGACGCTGCAAACCACACGCCGGAGGCGTGTGCTCCCCATTTTCAACTGAATGGATACGGCTTAGCGGAACGCCCCCCAGGCTCGCAACCGGCGACTTCCGTTGGAGCCTGCGAGAACGTCTGGCCTGTGCGGATCAATGAGTAATACCGCGCCGTGGGAGAGGCTGGCGAGGCAGGGGTGCTGAGCGGGGAAGCCAAAAAAGGGCAAAGGATTGGCAATTGGCGCTTGGCGGCACCGAACAGAACCTCTAAAGTGGAGCGAAGGTAAGAAGTGCTTTGGTCATGAATTCAAAACCCTCTCCAGGCGTCCGCTGGTCGCGCGGCGAACAAATCCTCCGCGACTCGTCCCAGAACAAAGATGTTGCCTTCACCCAGGCCGAACGCCGGCAGTTGGGCGTCGAAGGGCTCCTGCCGCCCGCCGTGCTCACCATCCAACAGCAGGTTGCAATGGAACTGGAGCACATCTTCTCCAAACACGACCCCCTCGAACAGTATATCGGCCTGGTCGCCCTGCTGGACCGCAACGAAGTCCTGTTCTATCGGCTGCTGGTCGAGAACCTCGAACGCCTCACACCCATCATTTATACGCCAACCGTCGGCCTCGCCTGCCAGCAATACAGCCACATCTACCGCCGCCCGCGCGGTTTGTTCCTTTGCCCCAGCGACCGCGGCCAAATCGCCGACCGCCTGCGCAACCTCCGCCAGCGCGACATTCGGCTCATCGTGGTCACGGATAACGAGCGCATCCTCGGCCTCGGCGACCAGGGCGCCGGCGGCATGGCAATTCCCATCGGCAAGCTGGCGCTCTACTCCGCCGGCGCCGGCATTCATCCCTCGCTCACTCTGCCGATCAGCCTGGACGTGGGCACCGACAACAGCGCGTTGCTCGGGGACCCGTTCTACCTCGGCTACCGCGGGCGGCGCCTGCGGGGTGCGGACTACGACGCCTTCGTGGAAGGATTTGTGCAAGCAGTGAAGAATGTCTTCCCGCGCGCCCTGCTGCAATGGGAGGACTTCAAGAAGGCCAACGCCTTCCGCCTGCTGGGACGCTACGCCGGGCGGCTGCCCAGCTTCAACGACGACATCCAGGGCACCTCGGCCGTCACGCTGGCCGGCATTATGTCCGGTCTGCGGCTGACCGGCCGGCCGTTGCGCGAACAGCGATTCCTGTTGGTCGGCTCCGGGGCCGCGGGTGTGGGGATTGGCCGGCTGCTGCGCACGGCGTTGCTGGCCGAAGGCCTGACGGAAACCGAAGTGCGTCAACGCCAGATTTTCCTCGACTCGGGCGGTCTTGTCTGGGAAGGCCGTTCAGACGTCGAAACGCACAAGCGCGAAGTGGCTCTGCGCCGGGAAGAGTTGGCCTTGGTCGGCTTGTCTGAGCCGCTGCCCGCCTCGCTGGACAAGATCATCCTGGGTGTTAAACCCACCGTTCTGATCGGCACGACCGGCCAGCCGGGCGATTTCACCCCCGCAGCCATCCGCGCCATGGCCGACCACTGTGAGCGGCCGATCATCTTTCCCCTGAGCAACCCAACCAGCAAGGCCGAGTGCACCCCGTCGGAGGCCTTGCAGCATTCGGATGGCCGCGCCCTCGTCGCCACCGGCTCGCCGTTCGACCCGGTGGTCTTCCAGGGGCACAAACACGTCATTGGCCAGTGCAACAATGCGTTCGTGTTCCCGGGCATCGGCCTGGGCGTGCTCATCAGCGAGGCGAGCCGCGTCACCGACTCGATGTTCCTCGCCGCCGCCCGCACGCTGGCGAACTTCACGCGCTCGCATGATGCAAGGGATAACTCCTTGTACCCGCGTCTGCGCGAGTTGCGGGCCGTCAGCCAGCTCATTGCCTTCAAAGTCGCTCAGACCGCTCGCGACGAGGGCTGCGGCCGCAGCCTCGACGACGACGCCCTGCAAGCGGCCATCAAGGACTTCATCTGGTCCCCCGATTACCCCGCTCCCGCCCAACCCACGCCACCCGCTGAAGCTCCGGCCGCTCGTGGTGGATAATTCGGATTTCGGATTTCGCCCTTCCTTGGGATTTCGGATTTCGGATTTCCTCCCCCCGCCCCACCCGCGCCATCCGCTGGCCTCCGCCCGCAAGCTGATTCAACCTCCCCGAGCTATGGGGCAAGCACTCGCCTCGCCCCCAGCAACGACCGAATCCGGTATTCCTCCCGGATTGGCGATTGCGGGTCCAGGCTGCTGATTCGCACCATTTGCGCGGATTGAATGAACTGCTTATCTCCCAGGTAAATCCCGATGTGCGTCACCCGTTCCGGCCGGTCGCCCCGGGCATGGCGCCCGAAAAACAGCAAGTCGCCTTTCTTGAGCTGGCTCAAATCCGCGTCCAACGGCACCGCCGCCCCCAGCCGCGACTGCGAGCCGGCATTGTGTGGCAGATCAATCCCGTTCAGGAAGAAGACCTGCTGGACAAACCCCGAACAGTCGAACCCCTTCGTCGAGTTGCCGCCCCACAGATACGGACGCCCCAGAAACTTCCGTGCCGTGCGCTCGATGTTCTCGGCCGTTGGGCGCCGCGACTGCTTCCACGCGGCGTAGTCCTCGGCGGCGCGCCGGGGCAGATACCCCGCCCGCCCATCCGGCAGCTCCACTTTATACCAATCGCCTTGCTCGCCGATTTTCTTCACGCGGTCGCACATGACGACATCGGATACCGGCTGCGCGTCGGCCTGCGGCGCCTCCAGCACCTGCGCTTCCAAGGCCGTCACCATCAGCAGCGGCCCGCGGTTCCAGGCCTCGACCTGGTCGCGCGTGCAAGGCGCAAACATGCCCACTTCCAGCCAGGCCACATACCCATCCGCCGCCTGAATCATAAACCACGGGAAGATCGCATTGGTTGACCGCTTCCAAACCCGCACGACCTCCCCCATCAGCACCTGCGTCCCCATCTCCGCCTTGTGCTCCGGCAGCTCCCGGGCGCTGGCGACGCTCACGCAGCCGATGCCCCACACCTGGTTGCCCAACCGCTCAGATGGCAGCACCTTAATCTGGTCGGTCACCCGGGTGCCAGTGCGTTCGACGGCCTGGACAACCTCGATCCTGGCTTCGGCCCGATCCACGTCCCCCGTGAGCACCAGCTCATGCCCCTGCTGCTGCAGGCCGACCCTGAAGATGCCGAGGTGACTGTCCGGCGCGTATTTCGCTTTGACCTCCTGAATTGCACGCCCTGCCGCGCTGGACTTTTCCGCTCCCGCCTGCGGAACCCCGCTGTCCAAATGCGCGCAGCCGCTGAGCATTCCCGCCAGCGCCACAACCAACAAACCGGCAAACCGATTCTCTTTCTCTTTCATGCGTTCGCAGAATCAAACTGCGAACCCCAAGGTAAATGCAGACCACCCCCCAACACCAGCCCTGCCCCTGCCTCCAGTTTACTGATTGCTCAGACGGAAAAACCACTGCCCCGTCGGCGACGTCACATTCAGATAATTCGTGCCGTTGGCCGTCGTCACCCCGCTGCTGGCCGACCAATTGGCGGGCGCAGTCACCCTGCTGTTCTGCTTCAAACTCCAGCCCGACACGCTCTGCCAATAAACCGTCACCGTGCTGCCGGAATGGCTGATGTAGAGGCGGGGCGCGCCGGGGGTTTGGACCACAGAAAGCAGGCTCCAGAAACCGCCGGTGAGCGAATAGTTGCCGCCCGTCATCGGCCCGCCGGCGTCGTGCTGGCCGATGGTGCCGGACACGGTATAGACGCCGCCCGTGCTGGTGCCGCCGCCGCCGGCGATCTTCTGCCAATCAATGGTGTAATTCTGCGCGTGGACTGCCCAAAGCCCGCCTCCCAACAACAGCGCGAAGCTGAACAAGTGTTTCAATCCATTCGTTCTCATGTTGAATTCCTTGTGACATACTCGCTTGCTCGACTCGCCGGGTCCAGAACTATCTCGTCACAAAACCTCCCTGGGGCGCATTCGCGATTTGTTGGTAGGGACGCATTCCACTGCGTCCCCATCTGTCTCCAAGCGAATGAATCAGGGACGCAGTGGAATGCGTCCCTACCAGCTTTACCAAGGACTCGCGAATGC
>Ga0182021_10004585_pt1 | contig 16273 bp, 8 predicted proteins | sample 612E3MmetaG_FD_120493 | JGI IMG/M metagenome (GOLD analysis project Ga0182021, IMG submission 120493) | Permafrost microbial communities from Stordalen Mire, Sweden - 612E3M metaG (Illumina Assembly) | ecosystem: Environmental > Terrestrial > Soil > Wetlands > Permafrost | place: Sweden...
ACAAAGATTGCACAGGAAACGCGCTTGCCGCCAGCCAAGAGCACCGTTCATATCGCCGCGTTGGTTCTTTGCATCGGTTCCGGAGACACAGGGAAGGCCGTGAGAACCGGCCACAGTAGCGCTGCGGTATCGCATCACAAACCCCGACTGTCGGGGGAGAACCCGACAGACAAAGCCAATTGAGGCGCCAGCCTCGGTGAAGGCGAGGGGCGAGTAAGCTTTTGGGCATCCCGACTTATCCAGGATTGCCCAGGGCGGGAAATGCGGAGTCCGAATATCTGGCTCTGGAAGCTCACTACGCCGACGCTGATGCGCGCGTTGGCGAGAAACCTTCATCGCATCAATGAAGGGTGAGAGTAGAAGTGGCGGGCGTTTGCGGGCCGGCAGGATACGGCGGTCCGCGACCGGCACCACGTTTCTGCTCTTCCCACCCAGCCAACAGGAGCAGACATGAACACCCGTCCGCCGGCGCCCCTTGCGCGCCGGAGCCTCATCCCGCTGGCAGCGGTCCTTGTGACGCTGCCCGCCTTGGCCGCCTGTCTGGCGGCCCAACCGGCGTCGGAGCCCGTGCGGCTCGACGAAGTCATGGTCACAGCCACGCGCACGCCCGTGCCCTTGAGTGCGCTGGGCAGCAGCGTCGAGTTCATTTCCGGCGAGCAACTGGCCCGCGCGCAGGTCAACACGCTGCGCGGGGCCTTGGGAGGCCTGCCGGGCTCGCCGCTTTTTGCCAGCGGCGCCGCCGGCGCGACGACGTCGCTCTTCTTGCGCGGTGCTAATTCCAACCAGACACTGTTTCTGGTGGACGGCCTGCGCTTGAACGACCCGAACACCGACTATGCGGTGTTCCTCGGCGGCGCGAGCGTATCGGCGGCCGACAGCATCGAGATCGCGCGGGGTCCGCAAAGCACGCTCTATGGCGGCGAAGCCATGGGCGGCGTCGTGGCTGTGCGGACGCTCAAAGGCGAAGGCGCGCCCTCGGAGCGCGTCGCGATCGAGGGCGGTTCGTTTGGCACGGTGCAGGGAGCGATCAACGCCCAAGGGGTGCGCGGTGCCTGGGCGTACGATGTCTCAGTGCAGGACGGCCGTACGCAAAACCAGCGGCCGAACAACGACTTTACCGGCACCAGCTACGCCGCGCGCCTCGACCGGCGGGTGAGCGGGCCGCTCACCATCGGCGCGACCCTCCGCGGCTTCATCGGCAAGTACGGCTCGCCGGGCGACCGCTTTACCAACGATCCGGACAATCAGGACCGCGAGCAGAATCAGCTCGCCACGGTGTTCGCGGAGTACACGGTGTCGCCGGACTGGTCAGGCCGCGTGATCCTCGGCGGACAAGACCGGCGCTTCGTCTCGGAAAATCCGACGCCCGGCCTGCCCACGCAGGTCACCGTCGTCACCAACCGCCGCGGCATGCTCGACTGGCAAAACACCGTCGTGCTCGGCGAGCGGCACCGCTTGACCGCCGGTCTCACGGCCGAGCGGAACCAGACGCGTAACAACGGCTTTGGCGACATCAACAAGCAGGAGAGCCTGCTGGCCTTTTTTGCACAGGACGAATGGACACCTGCGGACAACGTCTTTCTTACCGCCGGTTTGCGCAGCGACGATCACGACACCTTCGGCCGGGCCACGACCGGACGCGCGACTGCCGCGTGGCTGCCGGTGCCCGGACGGGTCAAGCTGCGCGCCAGCTACGGCACCGCGTTCCGCTCGCCGAGCTTCCTCGATCTCTACGGCCAAAGCGCCTATTACGTGGGCAATCCCCATCTGCAGCCCGAGCACGCACGCGGCTGGGACACCGGCGTTGATGTCTACCTTCCGCAGCACCGGGGAGCCTTTAGCGCCACGTGGTTCGATATGCGTTATCACGATCTGATCGTGTACGATTTCTCGGTGTTTCCGGGCACCACAGCCAACGTCGACCAAGCGCGCACCCGCGGCCTTGAGCTGTCTGCGCGCGAGCGGCTGAACGGTTCGTGGGAAACGCGGGTGGCCTACACCTACCTCGAGGCTGACAACCTGACGCAGCACACCCGGCTGCTCCGCCGGCCCCGGCACATGTTTTCGGCCGATGTCTGGCGGGAGCTGGGCCACGGCTTCAGCGTCGGCGCGGGTGTCTTGCGCGTGGCGAAACGCCAGGATGTGGATGCGCTCACCTTTGCCACCATCGATGCCGGGGATTACACCGTGGCGCGTCTCTATGCGGCGTGGGCGGTGAATGCCCGGGTGACTGTGAAGGCGCGCGTCGAAAACCTCTTCGATACGCATTACGAGGAGATAAACGGTTATCCGGCTCTCGGCGCCGGGGTATTCGCCGGCATTGAGGCGAGATACTGAGACGGCATACCGAAATCAGGTTGCCAGCCGCCCGGGCCACCGCGCACGCCGTCGTCCCGGGCCGGTTATGATCTCAATCCGAGAAACCGGGCGAGTTGCCGGACGGCCGGCGCAACCCGGTGGCCCCGGCGGACGGAGCGAGACAGCAGGCGGAGGCGTCGTGCCTCGCGGTCGATCTTGGGATTGATGTGTCCGATCAGCTCGGTGCCGGCAAGCACCGGCAGCGCATAGTAGCCACGTTTCCGTTTGGCGGGCGGGGTGTAGGCCTCCCAAGTATAGTCGAAACCCCAGAGCTGCCGGGTAAGGCGCCGGTCGTAGAGCAGTGGATCGAGCGGGGCGAGGAGCGCTAGGGGGAGTGAATTCTGCAGATCGGCAAGTCCATCGCCACCGGCGGCCAGGAGCGGGACATCCTCGCGCAGGCAGTAAAGCGGAGGGCAGCCGTCGATCACGACGGATTGCACCCGGTCTTCGACAAAGGGCAGTTCACCGCGTCTCAGCGCAACCAGCCGGCGCTGACGAAGACGCTGCAGGATCTTCCAGCAGGCGGTCTCCCCGCGCGTTGGCTCCGGGATATTGAGAATTTCGGGTGGGAGGATGCGCTCCGGCAGGTCGTACACGCGGCGGAGGCCATCCCGGCGGGCGATAAGCACGCGGCCATGGAAGAAGAGTTTTTCAAGCACGATCTTGGCCATGCGCCCACGGGTGCCCCATGCCGTGAGTGCGCGCGAGTTGTGGCTGATGCCGTCAGAACTGAGCGGGCCGCGGCTGGCAATTTCACCGAGGATGCGCCGGGCGAGACGTTCCTCGGCGGCGGAGAGCCTGCCGGCATAACCGCCGGAGGTCGTGCGGCGATGGCGCATGCGCGCGAGAAGGTGCGGCCAGGCGGCGAGCGGCAGCACAGTCAGAACGCCCGCGCCGGGATGGTACTGCTCGAATGCGGTCCGGAGATGGGGCCGAGCGGGCGGAGCCTGCAACCGGATGTCCGCGTCTCCGTACACATGGTGCAGCAGGGCACCTTCGCGATAGCCGGCCACGCGGTTGCGAAGGATCAAGTCATGCATGCGACCACAGACATTGATGGGATCGATCTGCACGTAGCCGAGATGCAGGAGAGCCTCGCCGACCGTGACTGCCGGCTGGTCGAGCAGGAGTGCCCGCCGTAGAAAACAGCGGGCGGCCAGCGGGGTAATGCACATCGCGGCAGGCATGCGGGAAGTGCAGGGATTCCGCCGGCCGCGGGCAAGCTCGCTCACAAAAAAAACCGCGCCGAAGGTGGCGCGGATGGACGGGACTAGGACGGTAACGAATCTGGCTTGTTCAGGCAACGGGTACAACAGGCCGATGGTACGGCCATGATCGGCTGGTCACCATGGATTCCACTCGGAGTAATCCGTCGCGATCGCCTCGACCCAGCGCAGAGGACGATGGGCGCGAAACCACGCGGAAAGCCATTGGTAAAGGCGGGATGTTTTCATGGTGCTTGGTCGGTTGAGTGATTATGTCAGGCAACGGGCGGGAAAGTTCCGGTGGTCACGCATAGTTGATGGCGGGCTGGCCGGGGAGGGCCCGCGCCGTAAGGAAGAAATCGCCCACGGACAGGGCCGGCATGATTTCCGGATGTGACTCCGCGAGCAGGAGGCGCAGGCTCTCCCGGGCGCGGGCAATGCGGCTTTTTACGGTGCCGACGTTGATGCCGAGTGACTGCGCGATCTGCTCATAGGACAGGTCAAGCACGTTGCGCATGGTAAGGATTTCACGATGCCGGCGATCGAGGCGTTCCATGCATGCCGCAACGAGTTCGGTAAACTCGCTCATGACGGTTTCCTGCGCGGGATCATGGCCCGGAGCCGCGACCATGTCGGCGAGGGTCGCCTCCGAATCATCGCGCAGTGGGCGCTCGAGCGACACCCATTGATGCCGGCGGCGGCGGAAGAAATACCAATAGCGGTTGCGGGCGAGATTGAGCGCGATGCGGTAGAGCCAGGTGGAGAGGGAGGAGTCGCCGCGGAATCGGACGAGTCCGCGATAGGCGCGGATAAAGGTGTCCTGCGTGATTTCCTCGGCGTCGGCGGCGTTATGGAGGAGATTGAGTGTCAGACCATAGATCTTGTCGCGGTAGCGGGTGACTATCTCGGTGAAGGCGGTTTCGTCACCAGCGGTAAACCGGCGGACCAAGCCGGCGTCGACAACAGCCTCGCCAGCTGGCACCTCAGGGCTGGAACGATCTTCGGAGTGCAGACATGCTGAGCGTGGACGGAACTGGGCTGGAAGCGTGTGATCCGGCATGACAGATGAAGTGCTGTGGTTGAGAACGCCTCGTCTTCACCTTGAACTATGCCAGCCGGATGAGATGTGGGATAAGATGTTTTGAAGGAATGTGATAAAATATCACAGGGAGAGTTTCTCTTGCCGCCGTCTGTTGCATAATGAGCGAACCGATGGGTTTTTAGCTGCAGAATGCACGCTCGCTGGGTGGCCTGCAGGCTACACCTTATTGAGACAAGATTACTGAAGTGCGCTGGTCAGGCTGAGACAGGGAGCATGCTTAGGGCATGAACGCTGATGACTGTTGCACGGGCCGACCGTCTTGTCTCCCTGCCATTTTCGCGGGCCCGCAGGAGCCGGGGCGATGGCAAACTCCGGCTGCAAAGGCGGGGGGATGTAGGCGGTGAATTTCAGTGCTGCGCCGGTCAGGAGGCTTTCAATCTGAGTTGGAAGCACCAGACGAAAGACTCGCGAGAGCGCATGAACGCCGCGATCAATCTCGAAGCATGTTGAAATAAACATCCGTGCGACGGGGTTTTTTCTTGCGCCGACATTTTGCGGCGCGAAGCATCGGCGCGCGTGTTCTGGAGCAGCAAGACCATCCACTCGATCAGGAGATTCCGCTGTCGGGCTTTGCGGTCACTTGCAACCGTGGATCCAGGCAGCGCTTTCATCGCGGTGAACCATGGAGGTATCGGGAAATTCCGGTGGGTGATCGTTGGTATCCCGGCAGTCGACCGCCAAAGCATGTCCCAGTGCTGCCCTGAGCCGATCCGGCGCAACAACTCCTGCGCGGACATTTCGCTTCTCCTGCGCACTCGAGGCTTTTCGCCTTGAGCCAGCGCAATGGAGCGACGACCGTCTTCGTTCGATTTTGCCCTCCGATACAACCCTATACACCATTCCTGATGCGGAGCTGCTCAACCGTCTGGGCAGTTCCAGCAATGGATTGTCCTCCGAGCGGGCGGCGATGGTTTTGGACGAAATCGGACCGAACATAGTAGCCGCGGGCAAACGGTCTTCGGTCTTGCGTGACCTGCTGGAACGTTGCCGCAATCCGCTGGTCGTCCAACTCATCGTTATCGCGATCGTGTGCTACCTGACGGGCGATACACCCTCGACGGTCATCGTCGGCAGCATGGTGTTCCTCAGCGTGTTCCTTTCCTATTTCCAAGAGGCGCGGTCATCGCGGGCGATCGAGAAACTCCAGAAGCTCGTGAAGACGACGGTGACGGTTCTGCGCGACGGCAAGGAAATCGAGGCACCACTAGAGGAAGTGGTGCCCGGGGATGTGGTGATCCTCACGGCCGGCAGTCTAATCCCGGCGGATTTACGCATTCTTTCGGCCAAGGACTTTTTCGTCACCCAGTCGGCGCTGACGGGGGAATCCATGCCCGTGGAGAAGAGCCCCGACACGAACCAGCCGGCGGGGCGTGCGGCCTTTGAGTTTTCCAACGCCTGCTTCATGGGCAGCAACGTGCTGAGCGGCGCGGCGCGCGGTGTGGTGCTGGCCACGGGAACCCACACTTACTTCGGCTCGCTCGCGGAGAAGCTCATGTCCAGGCGCGAAGCCACGAGTTTCGACAAGGGCGTGCACGACTTCACCTGGCTGATGATTCGCTTCATGATCGTGATGGTCTCGATCACTTTCCTCATCGTCGGCTTGCGAAACCACAACTGGATCGAGGCGCTGCTGTTCGCTCTGTCGGTAGCAGTGGGGCTGACGCCGGAGATGCTGCCAATGATCATGACCGTCTGCCTCTCCAAGGGTGCACTCATGATGTCCCGCAAAAAGGTCATCGTGAAGCATCTGCACGCCATCCAGAACTTCGGCGCCATGGACGTGCTCTGCACCGACAAGACGGGCACGCTCACCCAGGACCATGTCGTGCTCGAACGCTACGTGGACGTGACCAACCGGTCCAGCGAGGACGTGTTGCGCTACGCCTACATGAACAGCTTCTACCAGACCGGTCTGCGCAACCTGCTCGACCGGGCAATCCTGGCCCACACCGATCTCGACGTCGAACTCAACTGCCACAAGGTCGATGAAATCCCCTTCGACTTCAAACGGCGTCGCATGTCGGTGGTAATCGATTACGAAGACCGGCATGTGCTCATCTGCAAAGGGGCGGTCGAGGAAGTATCGGCTGTCTGCGAAAACTACCAGGTGGATGAGGACATCAATCCCCTGATTAAACTCATCCGCGACGATCTCATGGATGAGTATCGCAGCCTGAGTGCCCAGGGTTACCGGGTGCTGGCCATCGCCTACCGTGAATTTGATCGCTCCAAACCAACATTCTCGGTGACCGACGAATCCGAGCTGATCCTGCTGGGCTACATCGCCTTTTTCGATCCGGCCAAGGACACCTCGGCCAAAGCTATCGCGGCGCTCTCGCGCTCCGGCATCGCTGTCAAGATCCTCACCGGCGACAACGAACTTGTCACGCGCAAGATCTGTGGCGACGTGGCCATGCCCATCACCAAGGTCGCCACTGGTCCCCAACTCGCGGCGCTCGATGAAGCGGCTTTTGCCAGGGAGGTCGACGAAGCCAATGTGCTCGCACGCCTCACACCTGACCAGAAGGAGAAGGTTATCAAAACCCTGCGGACCCAGGGGCACGTCGTGGGCTTCCTCGGTGATGGCATCAACGATGTGCTCGCGATGAAGGCGGCCGACGTCGGCATCTCGGTGGATACAGCGGTGGATGTGGCGAAAGAATCGGCCGATATCATCCTTCTCGAGAAAAGCCTCCTCGTGCTGGAAGATGGCATCATGGAAGGACGGAAGGTCTTCGGCAATATCATCAAATACATCAAAATGGGGGCCAGTTCCAACTTTGGGAACATGTTCAGTGTTGTTGGTGGCGCCTACTTCCTCCCGTTTCTGCCGATGGCTCCGATTCAGGTGCTGGTGAACAATCTACTCTACGATTTTTCGCAAGTTGGCATACCGCTCGACAACGTCGACCAGGAATATCTGACCAAGCCACGCCGGTGGAATATCCGCAGTATCCGCAATTTCATGGTTTTCATCGGCCCAATCAGTTCGATTTTCGACTACGCCACATTCTTTCTGATGCTCTATTTCTTCGGCTGTATCGCCTTTGGTTCGCCGGGAACTTCTGCGGTCGACAAGAGCCATTTTGAAAAACTCTTCCACACGGGCTGGTTCGTCGAATCGCTGCTCACCCAAACACTGATTGTCCACATCATCCGCACCCAACGCATTCCGTTCATCCAAAGTCATGCCAGCAAACCCATGCTCTTCACGACGCTGATCATCATGGCGCTTGGAGTCTGGCTGCCGTTTTCTCCGTTGGCGCACTATTTCGGTTTTACCCCGCTGCCACTGGTTTTCTTCCTGTGGCTGGCGGGATTCCTCCTCGCCTACAGCGTGTTGACCCACACTGTGAAGATGTGGTTCGTCCGACGCTTTGGAATGGATTAATCTATGCGTAGCATACTGACCGCGCTGCAGGAAGGTCGGCTCTTCGAATTGCCCGAGGCAAGCAAGGCGCGAGCCTTGGAATTCCTCGCCCGAATCCTGGATGCCAACCCGGTCATCGAGGTAGGCACCGACACGATTGAGGAGGTCAAGAATCGCGAACAAGAGTGCAACACCGGCATCGGCATGGGCGTGGGTGTTCCCCACGTCCGCGCGCGGCGGGAGGAAGGCGAGCTCTTTTGCGCCATCGGCTGGTCGTCGCAGGGCATAGCCTACGACGCCTCGGACGGTAAGCCGGTGCATCTTGTGGTGATGTACTACATCCCGGGTGCGCAGAAGAACGTTTACCTCAAGGAGATTTCCAGCCTGGTAAAGGCCATCCGCAAGAGCGGCGGCATGGAACCCATCGCGCACGCTCCCGATCTGAATGCCGTGCGCAACCTGCTGCTGGATTGGGTAAGCGCGGGGCTGGGCGACACTGGCCCGGAGGCCGTGGCCCGAATGATCAAGCTCGAGGTAAAACAGGCTCAGACCGTGGCAGCGCCCGCGTTGCCTGGCGAAGTCGCCGGCCGGCTGGCGGCCCGGGTCGTGGTTTTTTCTGTGTTGGTTGCACCACCAAACGGCGTTTTTGTCCTCGCCCAGGATGCGGACTGGGTGGCTGCTTTGGAAAAAGAAACCGGGTTGGCGCCGAGTCTCTCCGGGAATGCCGTGCTGAATGCCGCCGGACACCAGCTGTTCGTTACCGGTTCGACACCCTATCCTGGCGGGCGGATACTTTACCAGTGCGTGGCGATTATGAACGGATCGTAAGAGGTGGGGAATGGCGGTAAAATAAACGCGCAAGTTCCGGATCGCCATCCGCCCGTCCTGTTGAGCCGTTCCCCGGTTCCGTTCATTCGGGAAACCAGTCGTCCGGCAGACCTAATAAAAAAGCTACGCGCTCTGGGCGCGTAGCCTTGAAAGGCAAGAACGAGAGGGAAGCAGGAGAATTACTTCTTCGGCAGTTGGGCCTCGATATCCGTCAGGCGCTTCTGCAATGCGTTCATCTCGCTGACCAGGCGTTCTTCAGTCTTCTTGCGTTCGCTGCTGTCAATGATGCTCAGGTGGGCGGCATCACGCACCACATTGGCCGGCAGCGTGAGTAGGCGGGTGACCAGCGCCTGGTCCTTGGAGCTGCTGAGATAAAGAGCAGTGACCTCTTGTGATAATTTGAGCGAATCGCGAGCGACCGCTTCCGTGGCAATCAAGTTGTTGTTCAATTGCTGCTTGGCGGCGAGTTCAGAAGTCAGGACGTTGCTGATCTGGTCGGAGATCTTCTGGCTGTAGACGGCGATTTGCTCACGCGTGAGGTTCTGGTCCTTGGCCATGTCCGCGAGGATGGGTTGGATACGCTCGGCCAAGCGTGAAGAAACCTTGTCGACCTGTTCATTCTGCTGGTGCTCGGCCTCTTCGGGAGTCTTGGGGAGGGGATTGTAAGGCTGGATCTTCTGGGCGATGGCCGTAGCCAGCTGGTTCACGCGCTCGGCGTTCATCTTGGCCACCTCTTGTTCCGTCATGAAGACATCGGCCGCACGCTTTTGAATGGCATCCTTGAGCAGGGTGTTGACGGCATCGATCTGGCGGCGGGTCTCTTCGGCCGTGGCCTTGAGCTCCGCATTGGTCTGTTCACGCAGGGCGCTTATTTCCTGCTGCTGACGAGCCGCCATGTCATTGACCGTTTTCAGGTGAAGCCAAAAGGCGGCACCAACCACGACGAGAGCGGTGAGGATGACAGCGGGGAGTTGCTCTTTTAATTTTTGCCACATGGGGGGAGCTGGGGGTTAGAATTATGCGAAGCGTAGCATCGCAGCCTGTAAAAGCAATGCTGCTTTGGATCGGACATCCTGAGTTGTTTTAGCGACCAGATTCGCGCAACGTGCACAACATGAGCCTTAACCGCGTTGAACAAATATTGTTCGATTACATACAGCGTCACGCCGAGGAGAGACACTTTTGGCAGTCCAAAGTTCGCGAAATGATGCAACAGAGTGAAAATGATCAAGTGGCTGCAACGGTGTTGGCCGAAGGACTCTGGAGGTACTACGAGGAGCGTTGCCGGGTAGTTCCGCTATTGCATGAAATAACTGCACGGGAAGGACATCAGCGCATCAGCCTGCGCAACCTAGTCGAGCATCTGATGAGAATCTGGGGGCCAATACGGCCGGCAAATCGCAGCAAACGTAGCGATCCAGAATGAGAGTATGTAATGATACCGAGGCTGGCTTATAATCATTGCGATTAATTCTTATATTGGAGCGATTATTGAAAACTTTGTTTATAGTATCGCGTCTTACATCAAGGCAATAGCTACACTCTCTCCTGCATAGCGGGAGATTTGGGGTAACTAAAGAAAGCAAATGGCGGGCCGCTTAGGGGTAGGCGGCCCGCCTTCTTTTTCAGCAAAATGCACCGCTCGCTGGCGCAATTCCCGCAGAGGTCTATGTTATGTGAAAAGCCCAACTGGTGGCGGGTTTTGCATCGTCGCAGCAATGATCACTGGATGTTCATTCACAATGTAGCGAACTCTGGTATCGACAATCTGCCAAAAACTTACATAGTTCCTCACAAGATATCCACATCGATGGAACACCTGAGCGGGGGCATCACCCTTCAACCGCAGCTCAAGGTCACAGGGAAAGTAAAGACCTTCGTCCTCGATACGAACGTCCTGCTGCACGACCCGCAGTCGATCTTCAAATTCGAGGACAACAACCTCGCCATCCCGGTCGAGGTTCTTGAGGAACTCGACTCCATAAAGGGCGAGCAGTCGACCGAACGGGGGCGCAATGCCCGTCGCGTGCATCGGATCCTGCAGGAATTACTGCCCGACTCCCGGACGATGCTTGAAGGCGTCAAACTGCCCAACGGAGGCACGCTTTCGGTGATCATCAATCGCCACTTGGTTGAGGATAATCGGGCCTCGCCGGCGATGCAAAGGCTGCGCTCCATCCTGCCAGATCTTGCAAAAAAGGACAATCGCATCATCGCGTGCGCTCTCTTTGTTCAGGAAACTTTCCCCCCGCCGACAATCTTGGTGACCAAGGACGTCAACGTTCAGCTTAAGGCGCGCGCGGTCGGTCTTGAATCGCAGGATTACCTTAATGACAAGGTTCCTGAAGATCCGGATGAAGACTCTTACCGGCGCATCTCGGTTAGTGTCTACGAACTGCAACGCTTCGCGTCAGAAGGTGAATTTGAGCTGGAGGCTGAGATCGCGAAGGCACTCGCCATCAACGAATACCTGTTGCTGGTCTCTTCCGAAGGCAAGACCATGCCGGCCCGGTATTATGGGGCCGGATTTGTACGGCGACTGCGCCTGCCGGAGTTTGTGAAGGCGCCTGCCGGTATTCCCATCCGCGCCCGCAACCTGGAGCAGCAGTTCTTTATGGATGCCCTGCTCGACGAAAGCATTTCGCTCATCACGTGTTTTGGCAAGGCCGGTACGGGCAAGACCCTCCTTTCCACGGTATGCGCACTGCATCAGATGTGCGATGAGCATGGGCGCTACGACGGCGTGGCGATTTCGCGCCCGGTGATTGCACTCGGCAAGGACATCGGCTTTCTGCCCGGTTCCCTGGAAGAAAAGATGCGGCCGTGGCTCCAACCCTACTACGATGCGCTCGAGGTGCTCATGCCCTCCAAGCCGCCGAAGGAGCCGCAGTTTGCCGGCAAGAAGGCCAGCAAGAAAAGGAAGAGAAAAGAGGAGGCCCTGCAGCAGGCTTCCAGTCATGCCCAGGTGAACGGTCACAACAATGGTACCACGGTCAAACCCTACGAGCGCCTCATCAAGAATGGCATGGTCGAGATCGAAGCGCTCTGTTTCATCCGCGGCCGCTCCATTGCCCGGCGGTTCTTTATCCTCGACGAGGCGCAGCAGCTCACTCCCCATGAGGTGAAGACCGTCATCACACGCATCTCGGAAGGCTCGAAGATCGTGCTCATCGGCGATCCGGCGCAGATCGACAATCCTTACGTCGACTCAAGAAGCAATGGGCTGGTCTTCTGCCATAACCGCATGAAAGGCCAGCCGATCGCCGCCCATATCAAGCTCACCAAGGGTGAGCGCTCCAAACTCGCCGAGCTCGCGGCCGATTTGCTGTAAGGCTGGGCGGGCAGCCTGACCGACGGACAGATGCCGGCGCCGGTCCTTGGTATTCTTCGCACGGGGGAAGACACTTTAATACCGGCTTCATGGAATGTTCTTTTACCTCGCGCTCCTGCCGGTCGGTTGACTTAACTCCATGGCTCTGACTGGCCTCCGGCAGAGGCCTGTCAGCGTAGCTTTTCCCACCCCATGAATTACGGCTACTTCGACGACGACGCCAAAGAATACGTAGTCACGCGCCCCGACACTCCCCGGCCATGGAGCAACTACCTCGGCGCCATCGAGTATGGCGCGATCATTACCAACAACGCCGGCGGTTACGGCTTCTACCGCAGCGCCCTCAAGGGGCGCTTTCTCCGCGCCCGCTCCAACTCGGTTCCCTTGGACCAGCCCGGCCGCTATTTCTATCTTCGCGACAACGAGAGTCGCGATTACTGGAGTGCTTCGTGGCAGCCCGTCGGCAAGCCGCTCTCCAAATACCGGAGCACCTGCCGCCACGGCACCGCCTATTCCATCATCACCTCGCGCTATGCCGGCATCGAGACCGAGTCGACCTACTTTGTCCCGCTCGGCCAGGTCTTCGAGTATTGGCGCCTGAAGGTGACCAACAAATCGAAGCAGGCGCGCCAGCTCTCGATCTTCACCTATTGCGAATTCGCCAGCTGTTGGAGCATGCCCAACGACCTGTCGAACCTCCAGTATTCCCAGTTCGTCATCAAGGCCGACATGGTCGACGGCATCCTCGGGATGTCGTCGGAACCCTATCTCAAGTTCGATCCCCGGAAGCTCGATGAATGCGGCCGCTGCTGGATGACGCTCACGGGTGCACCCATTGCCGGCTACGAGACCGTGCGGGAGAGATTTTTCGGCGACATCTACCAGACCTACGCCAATCCCCGGGCCGTTGTGCAAGGCAGGTGTTCCAACTTCCTTGCCGAGGGGGAAAACGGCTGCGGTACGTTTCAAGCAGACCTCACATTACCGCCCGGCGAGACCCGCGAACTCATCGTGCTGCTCGGCATCGGCACCCCGGGCTCGCACGGCCAGGCGGCGGTCGCCGAGTTCGGCAATCCTGCGCGCTGCGAAGCCGAGCTTCAGAAGCTAAAGCAGCAATGGCATGGCCTGCTCGAGGCCGTGAAAGTGAAGACGCCCGATCCGGACTTCGACCATATGGCCAACGTCTGGGGCGGCTACAATGCACTCATCACCTATGCCTGGTCACGCCACGCCTCCATGATCTACAACGGCGAGCGCGACGGCCTGGGTTTCCGCGACACCGTGCAGGACTTCCTCGGCGTCATGCCCCTCATGAAGGATAAAGTGCGCGAGCGCCTGGAACTCATGCTCACCGGCCAGGTCGTCTCCGGCGGCGCCATTCCCGTCATCAGGACTTTCACCCACCGCCCCGGCCATGAACAGTCACCGAAGCCGGAGGAGTTTCGCTCCGATGACTGCCTCTGGTTCTTTAACGCCGTGCCCGACTTCGTCGCCGAAACTGGCGACCTCGATTTCTACAAGAAGGTGCTGCCTTACGCCGACCAAGGCGAGGCGACCGTGCTTGACCACCTGCGCCGCGCCTTGGAATTCAACCTCGAGCGCTCCGGCCAGAATGGATTGCCCTGCGGCCTCCACGCCGACTGGAACGACTGCGTTAAAATGGGACACCACGGCGAGTCGATCATGGTCGCCTTCCAGGTCCGCTATGGTCTCGACGTCTACGCAAAAATCGCCGACCGCCTCCGCCTGCCCGTCGAAGCCGCGTGGGCCCGCGCCAATCTGGCCATACTTGAAACCAACATCCAGAAAGTCGCCTGGGACGGCGAATGGTTCCTGTGGGCCATCGGTGCCGACGGTCACCGCTACGGTTCCAGGCAGGAGGAGGAAGGCCAGATTTACATCAACACCCAGGTCTGGGCCGTCATGAGCGGCGCAGCCACCCGCGAACAGGGTCGCCGCGCGATGGACGCGCTCAAAGAACGGATCGCCACACCCTACGGCATCATGCTCAGCGCGCCGCCATTCACGAACACCCCCCGGACGGTCATGGGCGGCGTGATCTACAACCACGGCATCAAGGAAAATGCCGGCATTTTCTGCCATACCCAGAGCTGGGCGGTGATCGCCGAGACGCTCCTCGGCAACGGTGACCAGGCCTACGAATATTACCGCGCGTTCATGCCCGCGGCTTACAACGACCGCGCCGAGCTGCGCGAAAGCGAGCCGTACGTGCACTGCCAGACCACCTACGCAACCTGCAACCGCAATGCCGGAAAATCGCGCGTGCCTTGGCTGTCGGGTACCGTCTCATGGAGCCACCATACTGCCTTTCAATGGATCCTCGGTGTGCGTCCTGAGATCGACGGCCTGCGCATTGATCCCTGCATCCCGAAGAGCTGGCCGGGCTTCACCATGCGCCGGGTCTTCCGAGACAGGACCTTGAAGATCGAAGTCAGGAATCCTCAGGGCGTCTCCAAGGGCGTTGCCAGCCTCACGGTCGACCGCAAGGTCATCGAGGGGAACCTGGTTCCACTGGAAAAGCTCAAGGACGGTTCGAAGATCGTCGCCATCCTCGGCTAAAGCGCGACCGCCACCAGCCCTGTCGCGGGGGGAAGCTGCGCGCTGACTCGTTCGAAAGCCGCCGCGCCCTTCGAAAGATTCAGGCGCCCAGGGTGACTTCGACCTTCACGGCGGTGCGGCCACCGCTGGACGGCGGGAGCAGGTTGCCGGCGACTTTTTTGCCGTCGACGACGAGTGACTTCACGCCCTTGGAGACGCCCTGAGGATTCTTCACTTCGATGGTGTACTCCACACCACGGAACCTGCGTTTCACGGTAAAGCCCTTCCACTTTTTGGGAATGCAGGGATCGATGCGCAAGCCGGCAAAATCGGGCCGGATGCCGAGCATGTACTGGCTGGCGGCAACGAACGACCACGCGCCGGTGCCGGTGAGCCAGGAGTTCTTGCCCTCGCCCGGAGTGGGGGAGAACTGCGATGCCGTCATCTGCGCGTAAACGTAGGGCTCCGAGCGGTAAACGTCGTGGTCCTTCTTCGCCGACGGGCAGATGCTCAGGTAATACTCGAGCGCCTTCTCGCCCTCGCCGAACATCGTCCAGCCGATGTGAATCCACGTGTTGTTGTGGGAGAACACGCCGGCGTTCTCCTTGTAGCCTGGCGGGTAGCTGGAGACTTCGCCGAGTTCGAGGTGGTATTCCGAATACGGCGGATACTGAAGCGCGCATCCGTGTTCGGATGTGTACAGGTACTTGTCGACGGCCTGCAGGGCCTTCTTCGCGCGGCCGTTGTTCCGGCCGGCCCCACCGAGCACGCACCATGCCTGGCTCTCGATGAAGACCTTGCCCTCCTTGCAGCTCTTCGAACCGACGGGATGGCCGGCGGCATCGAACGCGCGGGTGTACCAGGCGCCGTCCCAGGCCTGTTCCTCGACGGTTTTCAGCATGTCGGCGTAGTAGCCGTCCACCCGCAGGGCATCGTCGTTCCTGCCCATGAAGCGATAGAGCGCGGCGAGATCGCGCGCGGCATAGAGAAAGAGTCCGGCGATCATGACCGACTCCGCTTTCGAACCGGCGATGTCGCCGGTGCACTGGAACGATTCGTTCGGTTCCTTCGAGAAACAGTTCAGGTTGAGGCAGTCGTTCCAGTCGGCATGGCCGATGAGCGGCAGGCCGTGCGGGCCGCGATTCTTGAGCGTGTAGGCAATTGAGGTCTCAATGTGGTGCAGCAGCACGTCCTTCGAGCCGGGCTTGTCGGCGTAGCCGCAGGCCGCGTCGAGAATCGTGGTGTCGCCGGTTTCGCGGATGTAGGCGGCGGTCGAGAGGATGAGCCAAAGCGGATCGTCGTTGAAACCGCCACCGACGTCGGCGTTGCCCTTCTTGGTAAGCGGCTGGTACTGGTGGAAGCAGGTGCCGTCGGAGAGCTGCGTCGACGCAATGTCGAGGATGCGCTGGCGCGCTCGCTCGGGCAGGAGATGGACAAAGCCGAGGATGTCCTGGTTCGAGTCGCGGTAACCCATGCCGCGGCCGATGCCGGTCTCGTAGCCGGAGGTGGAGCGCGAGAGA
>Ga0182021_10004586_pt1 | contig 16273 bp, 16 predicted proteins | sample 612E3MmetaG_FD_120493 | JGI IMG/M metagenome (GOLD analysis project Ga0182021, IMG submission 120493) | Permafrost microbial communities from Stordalen Mire, Sweden - 612E3M metaG (Illumina Assembly) | ecosystem: Environmental > Terrestrial > Soil > Wetlands > Permafrost | place: Sweden...
ATGAGGGTAGATATTTTCTTTGCCGCAAGTGCAGTCAGTTAACTTATCGATCCCAGCATGAAAACCACTTTGAAAGACAACAGACTAAGGCGGAAAACATCCGGCAGAAATTGGGCGGGGATTCTTCAAGCTATAGCCTTTTTCCAGATAAGCCAAAAGGGATTCACTGGCAAACCTATTGGCAATTGAAGAATAAAACCATCGAATGTGAAAAGGTTTCATTTCAAGGTCAAATGCTTTTATGGGAGCGTTTAGACACTATGCTTGATAATTTGGAGCAGTACAAAACTAAAAGCTGAGAAATTCAAATTGAGGTTTGTAATACCATAAAGATCAAGGTCGGGTAAAACCGGCTTTTTGTGCCTGTAATTCAGGCAAGCATTGCGGCGATATTGGACAGTTCCGGCAACCATTGCCGGTAACTTAAAACAGGCTTAACAAAATGAAATCAATCCTAGTGGTGACTTATTGGTGACTCAAAATAAAAAAGGCCTAGATGAAAATCATCTAAGCCTTTGAATTCTTTGGAGCTAGTGAGGGGATTCGAACTCCTGACCGGCTGATTACAAATCAGCTGCTCTACCAACTGAGCTACACCAGCAAAGAAGAGGGTATTATACACAATTTTTTTTCTTTGCAAAGCCCTATGCTTATTTTTTTTGCTTTCTTGCGAATTTATTTTTGCCTACGTTTTTGTCGCTACGGTTGTTGTCGAAGCCCGTGTACTTGGTTTTAAATGCCTGCATCTTGCCCGACGGTTCAGCCGTGCCTTTAGGCTGGTAGGAAGGAATTAAATGGTGCTTGCCGTTACCGATTAAATCATTGCGGCCCATCGCGTTTAAGGTATCGCGCAATAACGGCCAGTTAAGAGGGTCGTGGTAACGCAAAAAGGCTTTGTGCAACCGTCGCTGTTTGACCGTTTTGGGGATGGGCATATCCTCAGCTTTACGACTGACTTTGTGTAGCGTGTCTTTTCCGGAATGATACATCGCGGTGGCGATGGACATCGGCGACGGCAAAAAGGCTTGCACCTGATCGGCCCTGAAGCCGTTACGCTTTAGCCACAAAGCCAGATTAAGCATATCGAGATCGGTAGTGCCGGGATGGGCGGCGATAAAATACGGTATCAGATATTGTTCCTTGCCCGCTTCTTTGGAGTATTTATCGAACATTTCCTTAAAGCGGTCGTAGGTTCCCATGCCCGGCTTCATCATTTTGGATAATACGCCTTGCTCGGTATGTTCCGGGGCGATTTTAAGATAGCCGCCGACATGATGCGTCACCAGCTCTTTGACATATTCAGGCGATTCTACGGCCAGATCGTAACGCAGGCCGGAGGCGATAAAAATCTTTTTGATGCCGGGCAATGCTCTGGCTCTGCGGTAGAGCTTAATCAGCGGGGTATGGTCGGTATTCAGGTTAGGGCATATCCCTGGATAAACGCAGGACGGCAGACGGCAGGCGGCCTCGATTTTCGGGTCTTTGCAGGCCAGCCGGTACATATTCGCGGTAGGGCCGCCCAAATCGGAAATATGGCCGGTAAAACTGGGCGAGGTGTCGCGGATAGCTTCGATTTCCCGGATGATGGAATCTTCGGAACGGCTTTGGATGATACGGCCTTCATGTTCGGTGATTGAGCAAAACGTGCAGCCGCCAAAACAGCCGCGCATGATGTTGACCGAATGCTGGATCATTTCAAACGCGGGTACGTTGGCATCGCCGTATTCCTTGTGCGGCACGCGCGAATAGGGCAGGTCGAAAACGCCATCCATTTCTTTGGTGGTCAGTGGAATAGGCGGCGGATTGATCCACACTTGCCGCAAACCGTGCTGTTGAATCAAGGGCCTTGCATTGCCGGGATTGGTTTCGCCGTGCATGACGCGCGAGGCGTGGGCGTACAAGATCGGGTCGTCTTTTACCGCGTCATAGGCGGGTAAGCGGATAACGGTTTGCGAGCGCCGGTTTCTGATCAACAGCTTATCGAATTGTATGACTTTTTCGTCCGTATCGCTCTGTTCCGGTTTTTTATCGCAGGCCGGTTGTTCCTGGTACGGGTCAATAGGCACCATTGCCGCGCCCGGTTTATCAATATCGGTAGAATCCTTGACCAGCCAACCTACAGGCAATTGCTTAACAAAATGCACCGTGCCGCGTATGCCTTTCAACTCGGAAATCGTTTCACCCTGAGCCAAACGATGGGCAATTTCAACCACCTGCCGTTCCGCATTACCATACACCAGCAGATCGGCCTTGGAATCCAGCAGGACGGATTTACGCACCTTATCCGACCAGTAATCATAATGGGCGATGCGCCGCAAACTGGCTTCTATGCCGCCGATAATAATCGGCACGTCTTTAAAGGCTTCGCGGCAGCGGTGCGAATAGACGTTAACGGCGCGATCCGGGCGTTTTCCAGCTGCGCCATTCGCGGTATAGGCATCGTTGGATCGGATTTTTTTATCCGACGTATAGCGGTTGACCATGGAATCCATATTGCCGCCGGTCACGCCAAAAAACAGATTGGGACGGCCCAGCTTGCTGAATTCGTCGGCACTAGTCCAGTCGGGCTGGGAAATAATGCCGACCCGGAACCCTTGCGCTTCCAGCAACCGGCCAATCAGCGCCATGCCGAAGCTGGGATGATCAATATAGGCGTCGCCGGTAACCAAGATAACATCGCAACTATCCCAGCCCAGCTCATCCATTTCCGCGCGGCTCATGGGTAATACCGGCGCTACCCCGAACCGTTGCGCCCAGTATTTGCGGTAGCTGAAAAGGTTGGGTACGGAGGGCATTGCGGTGGACATCATGGTTTGATCACTAATTTAAAGGTGCTGGCGTTATGTTTTTTAAGATCTTTCAAAAAAGCGGGAAATTCGATTTGATAGTGCTGCTCAAGCGCCAAGGCGTTGGTTCTTAAGTCTTTCAGGGAATAAAGCGGCGAATAATTATTAAAAGCCAAGACGATGATGTTGCCTCTGTCTTTAACCGGCAGGAATAAGGTTTGCCAGTTAAAAATACGCGCGATCCACATCGAAACTTGCTGGAATTCGGGATTATGGGTGCCGCCCCAAAGATTGATCACCAGCATGCCGTCTTTTTTTAACAAGGCTTTGCAGGCATCGAAAAAAGCTTCGTTACAGATAGTCGAAGCCATGCCTTCGTGATCGAAGGCATCAATAAACAATAAACTGTACCGCTCCCGGCAGGTCTCGGCGCGTTGGCGTATATAGCCGCCGCCGTCATCGACTATGATTTTCAGGCGCGGATCCAGCGGCAAGCCGAAATAACTGCGGGCGATTTTAACCACGCTTTTCCTGTATTCCACCGCTTTCAAGCGACAGTCGGGGAAATGTTGCAGCAAATGCTTGGTTAAGGAACCGCCGCCCAGACCGACAATCAGGGCATCGTCATCCAGCGTGGGCTTGAACAGCAACCAGCCGGTCATGGCCCGTACGTACTCCAGTTCCAGTTTGTGCGGGTCGGATAACAGCATGCTGCTTTGCCGAGGGTGCGAACCAAAATGCAGCGACCTGACGCCTTTGCTCTCGATAACTTCTATAATCCCCTCGTCATCGTGGCTTTCGTGTATCAGCAGGCCATCGTATTTATACATAACAACGCGTGTAAGTTTTTAAACTATAAACGATTATTATACACGAGGTTCACTATTAACCGACGGTGTTGGTTTGTATTTCTTAGCACTATGTGTATAGTAATGGACTTAGGTTAATATAACGGAGAAGAACCGTGAATAAACACTTGAAATTGGTTAGGGAATTTTACGAGGCAAAGTCATGCCCACAGGCGGCGTATGGGGCAAATGTGCGCCTACCCGAAATGGACATTATTATGCGTCAGGCATTGCTTATGGAGGAGGGCAGTGAGCTGTTCAAAGCGATTAAAGCAGGGGATATGGTCGAAATCTTGGCAGAAACGGTTAATCTTGCTTATTGCGCATTGGGCGCTATTGCCATTCAAGGGGCGGATGTTTTGGACAGGCCTGTATCATGGCGGCATGATGGCTTTGTGATTTCGTTAATGCGACTTTTTTCCGACGAGATCAATCATTGTGCATCCGGCAGCCCTGATGATTATTCAGCCGTTTATGGTTTGTGTGTACATTTATCGAGAAGTTTTATTAATGCTGATTTCGATAAGGCCTTTCAAAGGGTTCATGATAGTAAAATGTCCGGATTGGACAAGGGCGGCGAACAGGTTGAGGGTACTCGAAGATCAAAATTTTTTAAAACACCTGATTTGAGTGAATGTCTTTTTGAATGACAAAGTTTTATAACTAAAAAGGTGAGTTATTATGGGATGGAGAGAACTAAAACACGAAGAAACCTATGCCGATGCAGAGGTTGAAGCCCGGTTGGCGGACGAGTTGCCGCACTGGTATCTGGAAAACGGCTGGATTCGGCGTAAATACAAAACCAGTGGATGGAAAAGTACGCTGATGGTGGTTAATGCGGTGGGACACTTGGCGGAGGCTGCCTTTCATCATCCTGATCTTTCCGTTTCTTATGCCTTTGTGATTGTTAAGTTAATGAATCACGCCGCAAAAGGCATTACCAACAAGGATTTTGAACTGGCGCATAAGATCGAAGAGGTTATTATGTGGCAACCCGGTAAAGAAGGCGGCGCATTAACAGGCACACCTGATGATCTGCGTTTTAAATATATTAAATATGATTAATAGCCCTGAATGTTTTTTATCATGCCGGCATAATATTCAACCATTTGTTTCAGAAAGAAAATAACAGCATCAATTTCATTTTTTATATCATGAATGAAGTTATGATGCTGGAAGTTATCTGCCACATAAAACGATAAGCCCATATAAATGGTGTTGCAGCCCATGATTATCATAATGAGGGCGGCCGACTTCAACATTAAGCCTCTAAAATGGGCGCTTATTTTGCCGAACGCCACGCTTACAAACAGCATGGTGGGCAATGTGCCTGCGCCAAAGGTCAGCATTAACAAGCCTCCATCCATGATGGTTGTTGCCGATGTTGCTTTAACCGCCATCGCAAAGGTTAACGGACACGGCATCAAGCCATTTAACAATCCGGCGATGGTTGCGCCGAGTATTGGGCCTTTGGTTCTCGATTCCGCATAACCCCGGCGCAATAACTTCATCGGTATAAGCCTGACCGAGCCCTGAAAAGGAATCCATCCTAAAATGCCCAGGGCGAGAATAATGACGATTGCGCCGATGGACATTTGCAAAATACTTTGAACTTTACCGAATACGCCGCTGGAAACCAGGACGACGCCCAGCGCGGCGGCGGCAAACCCGACTAGGGTATAAACAAAAATTCGGGCTATTTGATAAACAAAATACGGCAAATAGCTTCTGGAGGCTCCGGATCGCATAAAATAACCGGAAACCAGTGCGCCACACATGCCCAAACAATGCCCGCTACCCAAAACGCCAGCCATAAAGGCCAGGTCATAATCGAATCCACCAGCCGCAGCAACGACATGCTGCATGCCCATATCCATTGTTGAATGATCCATAAGTAATCCTATTTTTTGCTTAGCCGCAATGAATTGACAATAACCGAAACCGAGCTTAAAGCCATGGCGGCTGCGGCTATCATCGGATTGAGCTTGCCCAGGGACGCAACGGGAATAGCGGTAACATTATAAGCAAATGCCCAGAATAGATTTTGCTTAATGATCCTGATGGTGTCGGTACTTAACTGAATGGCATCGGCCACTTTGGTAATATCGCCCTGCACCAGCGTCATATCGGCGGACTCAATCGCTATATCGGTGCCGGTGCCTATGGCAAAACCGACATCGGCGGCTGCCAGTGCCGGCGCATCGTTAATGCCGTCGCCGATCATGCCGACTTTTTTGCCTGCCTGTTGGAACTGGTGAATGATGGCTAGTTTCTCCTCAGGTTTGGCATTAGCAATGACGGTCTCAATGCCGACCTTGCCGGCAATATAATGGGCGGTTTTTTCAGTATCACCGGTTACCATCAGCGTTTGTATACCCAGGGCTTTCAAGTGCTGTATAGCTTGGATGGCCTGTGGCCTGGGCTTGTCGGCAATGCCGAATACCGCTGCGGCTTTGCCATCGACAGCCATCAATACCGGCGTCTTGCCCTGTCCTGAAAAATCACTGGCGGCAAGCAGCAAGCCGTCAATAGCAATCCCTTGCTCTAACAGCCAGGCTTTGTTACCCAACAACAGTTTTTTGCCGTTAACATCCGCTTCGATTCCGCGTCCGGTTTCACTGTAAAAATGCGTACATTCCTGCAACTCAACAGACTGCTCTTTAGCATAAGCCAGTATCGCCTTGCCTAAAAAATGTTCTGAATTATTTTCCGCCGAGGCCGCAAGACTGATTAATTTCTCACCACTCATTCGAGACAGTTTCAGTAAGTCAGTGACTTTAGGCTTGCCTTCAGTAATCGTGCCGGTTTTGTCGAAGACAATGACATCAAGCTTCGCGGCGGTTTCCAGGCTTTCTCCATTGCGTATATAAATGCCTACGCTTGCGGCCTGACCTGCGCCCACCATAATCGCCGCCGGTGTCGCCAAGCCCAGCGCACAAGGGCAGGCAATCAATAACACGGTGATGGCATTGCCGAAAGCAAAGCTGAACGGTGCGCCTACCAGCAACCAACCAGCCATGGTTAAACCCGATAGCACCATCACCGACGGCACAAATACGGCGGAAATTTTATCCACCTGTTTTTGTATCGGCAATTTGGTAGCCTGGGCTTGGTTAACCATGTGTACTATGCCCGCCAGCACGGTATCCATGCCCACCGCTGTGGCTCGGATACGCAAGGCGCCGCTGCCGTTAACACAACCGCCTATCACCTTGTGACCTACGTCTTTGACTACTGGCAGGCTTTCTCCCGTCACCATCGACTCATCAACCGTGGATACGCCCTGGATAACGACGCCGTCGGTCGGAATTTTCTCGCCGGGACGTACCAGCAACACATCGTCTATCGCGCAATCGTCAACGGCAATGATGACTTCCTGTCCGTCACGGATCAACGTTGCGGTTTGCGGTTGCAAATTAACCAGTTTGCGTATGGCCGCACCGGCTTGGCCTTTGGCCTGTTCCTCTAAATAACGCCCCAACAGCACAAACGTGATAATAGCCGCGCCCGCTTCAAAGTAGATATGCCCTTTGCGCCGGAACAATGCGGGTAAACTATAGCCGTAAGCCGAACCGACCCCCAGCGCAATGAGGGTATCCATATTAGCCGTGCGTTGTTTTGCCAAACGCCAGGCTTTTGCAAAAAAGGTTCCGCCCGACCAGAAAACCACGGGCGTAGTCAGCGCAAACTGTAGCCAATGCAGCCAACGTGATGTCGGCATACCCATGCCGACTATAACAACGGGGAAACTCAACAGGCCAGACCAGATAAAACGGCGTTTAGCCATCACAATCCGCTGTTGTTCCTTATCGATCAGATTTTTGCGTTGGGATAAGGTATCCATCGCGTAGGTTTTATATCCCAGCGTCGCCACTTTGGCGCCCACCTCATCCTTGGCCAACTGACCAAGAACCGTGAGGGTTGAGGTGCCGAAGTTGACACTGGCCTGCTTGATTCTGGGGTCGCGCTTTAACACTATTTCAATCAACAAAGCGCAGGAGGCACAGGACATGCCCTCAACAGCAAGATCAATTTCCTGTGCCGGGCCGTCAAAGACTTGCTTTTGCTGTTTGTGCTGATCGGCTTGTTTCCGGGCAATATTACCCAACACCGCGTCCAGTAATATAAGCAGATTCTTTTTGGGCAAACTGGCCGGATCAAACTCAATAACAACCGAGCCCAACGTGTAAGCCGAGCGTATCTTTTTTATTTCAGGTCGTTTTTTTAAAAGGATTTCAAGAATATAGCTGCGCTCTTGATCGTTCTTCAAGACCGGCGATAGTATTCTGATGCGCCTTTTTAATTGATGAACCAGCTGGAAGTTTTTTGGAGCAGCAGTTTGTATATCCATAGCGGAAGTTCTCGGAAGAGGCAGGAGTATCGAAGGTGCAAGACGAAAGGCGAAGGGTGACCCTCAAAGGTCGCCCTTTAGCCTTTGGCTTCCATCCCTATTTTTGTTTGCGGGAACGCACCAGCAAAAAAAACATATAAAACAGCGCCATCCACTCATAACGATGTTTGAGGGGTTTTAAAAGCCAATGTTGGGTAATATCGTTCCAATGCAGCCTGATAAGAAAGAGCACCAGAATATCATTGAAAAAATCAATGACCGCTTTTTCCGGGTCTTTCATGAAAGCCTTGGGTTTTTTCATGCCCAACTTAGTGATGATTTTAGCAGCCTGAACAGTCTCTTTGGCATCGCCGAATTTTTCTTTGACCCACCGCGTCGCCTTAAAATCATCTAACTTGGATTTGGCTTTTTCCTTCCACAATGCTGATTTTGAAACCGGCTTGGGTTTTAAAGCGTCTCTTGCTTCCAGATCGGTCAGCAAATCAAACAGTTGCTTAGCCAATGACTTAAAATCACAAACGGATTCCTGGAAACGTATCGCTAATTTCTGCTGGTTGCGATAGAGCTTAACGCGGTATACGCCGTCTATATCGGAAATGCCGTCCGTTACCGCTTTGGCTACATCAACATTACAAATTTGAGCAGGTATTTGAAACCTTACATGCCCGTCTTCCCGATAACGCAGCACAAATTCTTTTTGGATAGACATGAGTTAAGCAAGCCCCTGGAAAAACAAAACGGGTGTCCCTGCTTTAGATAGACAGGAAAAACACCCGTTAACGTAGCCACTCATTCTGTGAAGAATGAACCCACTTTAGTACGCAATCGGTACGTTATTCCTTACTTTCCGCGACTATATCTTCCAGATTTTCTTTTTGTTGTAATACAAAATCTTTGCCGGCATCCACAGCTTTGGAGGCGCCGGAAATGATTTCTTTTCTGTATTTATAAACCAGATAGCCGGCTGCCAGACCTAAGCCGAAAACCAGAACCGGATGTTTGGCGACATTACTCATTAATCTTCTCCCAGTATGTATCGTAGATGAAACAATTGACCCGTTAATAACTTCTTTAGCCACAGTATTAGCTGCATTGCCATGCGCGTGTTTCATTTTTATTTTTCCTTAAGTGTTGAACAGTGGCGAATAATTAATCTCGATCAGACTCAGGCAGAAACTGATCTTCATTTAACAATTGATAAATACCCTTGCATCCTTCGCAACAAAACGCTTTATCGCCGTCTTTAGTTTTCAATGTAAAACCGGGCGTTTCGACGGCTAACCCGCAAAGGTCACACACTTTTTTAGTATCAGTCATTATATTAACTATATTTTTCAACGTAGTCCGCGATAATAGCAAAATATGAATGTGACTACAACAAGCCAGAAACTTTTTCTGTCCTTAAATCAAGGGAGTCGGGCCGGTACAGCTGTATTAAGAATAGCATTTTAATTACGCGACAGGAGAGGGCGTCTGCCCAAGTCGATTAAGCGGCTTTAGATGCATCAGTAGCGGCACAGACGGCGCGGCTTGAGGCCTTCATCAGGGCAATTCTTAACGCCCCGGTCAAGCTGGCACCTAAGCCCAACCTGACGGCCAGTGCCGGCACTAAAATCATGGATGCAACAACTAAACCAGTCCCTAATAACAAAGCGGCGTTATTGGTTTTTTTAACTTCTGTGCGTACTAATTGCTGATTCATTTTTCACCTCTGCTATACGAAATTAACAAAACATATAACCTTGTAAAAGCATGATTGATGCCAAAAAAACAAGCCATTGATTTAATTAAGCTACAGCTATTTTTAACGCCTATTAATTTATTAAACTGTGTTATATAACCTAGTTTAATAAATTAATGCGTCATATCACTTATGTTTTATAAATAGCCATTAATTAACCTGCAAAGATAAATAATGGGTATAAACTAGCAGGATTTGATTCACTTCCTAAAGCCGAATCCAGCCCAAGTATCTACTGCAACACATAAACTAAAATGACTTACTTTCCTAATCCAGACGCTGTACAGATGTCCGGGCAGTCAGGCGAACTAAGGGCCGAACAGCTCAACAACCAGTGCCGTTGTATGCCGCTCAATCGGGTAGCCATGCGGGAATTATGGCAACAGCAAAATGATATTAATCTGTACCGGATGATCGTTGAAGAACGTCCTTATCTTTTTGCCGAGTGTGCTGTATTTGTCGCCGATACTTGCATACAACGGCAGCGTGACATCATTGCTGCTATTGAAAGCGTCATTGCGTTACCGGCTTATCAGCAACAGGTTCTTGCCTACGCTCCGGACACGGCGAAATTTATCCCCAAAGCGCACGGCGTTTTTTTTGGTTATGACTTTCATCTGAGCGCGGCAGGCCCGCAATTGATTGAAATAAATACCAATGCGGGCGGTGCATTAATCAATGCCATCGTGGCGCGTACGCAAAAAGCCTGTTGTGTTCCATCCGGGGAGGCTGTCATACCCGTAACCGGGGACGAACATCCTGAACAGGTATTTGTTGAGATGTTTCTTGAGGAATGGCAGGCAGAACGAGGTGCGCAGCCGTTAAGAACTATCGCCATCGTCGATGAAAATCCACCCGCGCAATACATGCTGCCGGAATTTCTGTTATTCAAAAAACTGTTTGAACAACACGACATCAACGCCATTATCTGCGACCCCGCTGAACTGGCCTATCATGACGGAGTGCTTTGGCACAAAAATCGGCCTATCGACCTGATCTATAATCGGCTGACCGATTTCGGGTTGGAAGTTGCGGCGCACCGGCACTTATTCGACGCCTATCGGGAGGCAGCGGTAGTCGTTACACCCCATCCACGAGCCCACGCCTTATACGCAGATAAAAGGAACTTGGCGCTGTTGACTGACGAGGCGGCATTAATAGCGATGGGCGTAGACGAAAAAACCAGAGCTGTATTGCTTGCCGGTATCGCCCATACGGTTTTGGTCAATCCCGACGATGCCGATGCGTTGTGGTCGACCCGCAAGCAATTGTTTTTCAAACCCGCCAAAGGCTATGGCAGCAAGGCGGCATACCGTGGCGACAAATTAACCCGGCGGGTGTTCGGCGAGATCCTGAAGGGAGACTATGTTGCGCAAGCACTGGTGCAACCCAGCGAACGGCAATTGGAAATAGACAACAAAATCGTCGATTTCAAACTCGATTTGCGTCATTACGTTTACAAAACTAAGACGCAACTGATATGCGCTCGTTTATATCAGGGACAAACCACCAATTTTCGTACGCCCGGCGGCGGCTTTGCCCAGGTTATCGTAGTCAAGTGTTTAATTTATTCATGACCGCCGCCATATCGCCTGAGATCATTGGGCCGATAAAGCCACGGCTCAAGTCGAAAGCCTGGACTAACAGCTCCCATTCCGGCTTTGATGGCGATGATAATACGAAATCTGCGACGACTTTTCCGGCAGGCGGCCGACCGATGCCCAGCCTTAAGCGGTAAAATCCATTTGAACCCAAATGTGCAATAATGTCTCTTAAGCCGTTATGTCCGGCATGACCGCCGTCTTTTTTAAGCTTGACTATGCCGGGATTAAAATCCAGCTCATCATGAACTACGAGAATTTCTTCGGGGATTAATTTGTAATAGCGGGCGATTTTGCCTACAGACTGGCCACTTCTATTCATAAAAGTGTCCGGCTTTAACAGTATGACTTTACCGTTTGTAACGCTGCCTTCTGCAAACCAACCTTGAAACCGGGATTCATTAGACCAGGTGCAGCCCATCTCTTGTGCCAGGGCGTCTAAAAACAAAAACCCGGCATTATGCCGGGTTTTTTCGTACTGTCGACCCGGATTGCCCAGGCCGACGATAAGCTTAATCATCTGTAATCTATGGCGGTTTTAAGAAACCACTTCGTCTTTGCTGGCTTTTGACGCCATCATGGAAACGACAGGCAAGTTATGTTCCGGGCCTTGGGCCAAAACTACAATCTCAACACCGGCAGGCAATACAATATCGGAAAGGTGAATGGTCTCGCCAATATCCAGGCCAGACAGGTCGACTTCGATAAATTCAGGCAACACGGTAGGCAAGCATGAAACTTCTACGTCAGCCAATGAATGGGCTGCAATGCCGCCTTTTTTGCCACCGACAGAGGTATGCTCATTGGTGAAATGTAAAGGTACGTGTACTTTTACTGTTTTGGACATGTTGACCCGAAGAAAATCCAGATGCTGGATTTGAACTTTTGCAGGGTTACGTTGAACGCCTTTAAGTATGGCTTGCTCTGTTTTTCCATCAATCGTGACATCCAGCACATGCGAATAAACCGCTTCATGTTCAAGATGCTTAATGACTTCGTTGTGATTTAACACCAGCATTTGAGGCTCGCTATGACCACCGTAAATCACCGCAGGCACATTACCCGCGCGACGCGCTCTTCTTGCTGCACTCTTACCTGAGTGACCGCGACTTTCGGCAACAAATTCAAATACTTTAGACATTTTTCCTCACCATTTTTCAAAAAGTCCGTGCTTAGAGCACAAACATTAAATTCTATCAATCAACGTAAAGCGAACTAACCGACTCACCTACGGCAATACGCCTTATCGTTTCAGCCAGCATTTCTGCAACGCTCAACTGTCTTATTTTTCCTGATTCAACGGCATCCTGACTCAACGGTATGGTATCGGTAACCACCAACTCATCCAGTTGCGACCCATTCAGGTTTTTCATCGCGGGCCCCGACAATACTGCATGCGTACAATAGGCAACCACTTTAATCGCACCGTGTTTTTTTAACGCGGCGGCGGCATGACACAAAGTCCCTGCGGTATCGACTAAATCGTCAATCAGCACACAAGTGCGGCCGTCTACATCGCCGATGATGTGCATAATTTCCGAGACATTTGCCTTGGGCCTGCGCTTGTCTATAATGGCAAGATCAGCATCATCCAGTCGTTTGGCCAGCGCACGCGCCCTAACCACGCCTCCGACATCCGGAGAAACAACAATCAAATCTTTATATTGCTGACGCCACACATCCCCTAAAAGTATCGGTGATGAATAAACGTTGTCTACCGGTATATCAAAAAAACCCTGAATCTGATCGGCATGCAAATCAACCGTTAAAACGCGATGAGTGCCCGCCTGTTCGATCATTTTAGCAACCAGCTTGGCACTGATGGGTACCCGGGCTGACCGCGAACGTCTGTCCTGCCGTGCATAGCCATAATAAGGCATTACAGCAGTAATACGTGATGCCGATGCTCGTTTGAGAGCGTCGATCATCACCAATAATTCCATTAAATTCTCATTAGTGGGAGAGCAGGTCGGTTGTATGACAAAAACATCCTTACCCCGGACATTTTCTTCAATTTCCACCGCAATCTCTCCGTCACTAAATCTGCCGACGGACGCCATTCCTAGGCGCATATTAAGCTTCTTAACTATACCGTCAGACAAAGCCAGATTAGCATTTCCAGAAAACACCATCATAGGGGTGTCGTTCATTCCAGCACTCCCGCACGAATTTAATTAAAAGATAGAGATAAATGGCTGGGTCGCAAGGATTCGAACCTTGGTATGCGGAGATCAAAACCCCGTGCCTTACCGCTTGGCGACGACCCAATAATCAAGATATAGTGTTACCTGTTTTCAGCTTTGAAAACAGCGGCGATTTATTAACACCTTTGCTCAGATAAGTCCGCCACTTAGCTTTAAGTGACTCGAAGGCTATGACCGCCGCCGCTTCTGAATCAAACTGAGCAAATACACACGCCCCTGTTCCGGTTAGCCTTGCCTCTGAAAATGCCGACAAATCAACCAGAGCGTCTTTAACAGACTGGTAACGCTGACTAACAACCTCAACGCAATCGTTTTGGTGTTGGCCTGCTATAAAGTCGGCTATTTTGATCGATTTGCTATTCCGTGTCAAATTTTTAGCTGAAAATATTTCTTTGGTATCGACATGACATTCGGGTTTAATAACCACAACCCACTGCTCAGGAACGTTTATCCGCTCCAGTTTTTCACCGATGCCTTCCGCCCATGAAGAATAGCCGTACACAAACACCGGCACATCGGCGCCCAGGGATAACCCCAGTTCCATCAATTTTTCCTGCGATAACTGTAAGTTCCACAATTGATTCAACACCACCAACGTGGTTGCTGCATCAGAACTGCCGCCCCCCAGGCCGCCACCCATGGGCAGGTTTTTTTCCACTTCGATACGCACACCTGCCCCACATCCGGTTACCGCTTTTAACAACAGCGCCGCTCTAACCGTTAAATCGTCCGCCTCCGCCACGCCGGGAATTGTTTTTTGCAGGCTGACCCGACCATCGGCGACAGGATGAAACGTTATCCAGTCACATAAGTCTATAAATTGAAACACCGTTTGCAGCAGATGATAACCATCGGGGCGTTGCCCGACTATGCGTAACATTAAATTCAACTTCGCCGACGCAGGCCATTTTTCCGCCCATTCCGATTGCTTACAATGTTTTTGCGACATTTAAAACCCATTGATCAATGATTAATTTTAATTTGACCTGCTCATTGCTGACGGTGATTTTATGCGGCATGGATTGATTATCGACGGGCTGCATTTGTTTGTAGTCGATAAGCCATCCGTCCTGCTTAAAACCGGTAGCCGTCGCGATATATGCGCTGGTCGGCTCAGGCAAGCCTATCACCCAATAACGCAAGGAGCGCACCGGGACAAACATACCCAACTGTTGATTAATAAACGCTTCCGGCTGTGTCGATGACAGCGGCTTATCATCGCCGCGGTCGATAGTGACCGAATCGCCCGTCAATTGAATAACGGTTGCTCCCTGACCGAAAGGGCCGGATAGTTTTATTTTCTCGTCATCGGGCTTGTGCCCCCAATTTATGCTTGCCGACCAGGAATCCTTTTTTCCGGCCAAGGCCAAGCGACCTTCAAACGACCATTGCTCCAGCTTGTAGAGTTGCTCTCTTGCCGTCGCGACATAATGCACTTCCGGCTCTACAGGCGTGGTGGCGCAGCCTGACAGCATCAATACCAGACACCACCCGACCAACTGCCTTGCGTTAATATTGACCCTCACTCGTGCGCGCCGTCCAGTACCTGTCGTTTAAAATCGAGCAGATATTCATCATCCGGCGTCTCTTTAATGGCCTTATCGAACACCTCTTTAGCCTCGTCTTTTCTGCCCAAAGCCCACAACACCCTAGCAAGATGCGCCGCTATTTCATTTTCTTTCTGTTTGTCATACGCTCTTTGCAAATATTCCAGCGCTTTTTCATTATGCCCCAATTTAAACTGCAGCCAACCATAACTGTCAATAATGACCGCTGCGTCCGGCTCTAGCTTCAGGGCTTTCTGGAGGTACTTTTCTGCGTCGGCATAGCGGTCAGGTTTATTCAACAGGGTATATCCCAAGGCATTTAGGGCCTCGACATTATCCGGCTCCATTGCCAATATTTTCCGCAGATCCGCTTCCACCACATCCAGTTTGCCGACCCGCTCCGCCACCAATGCCTGTGTGTACAACAGCTCTTTTTGATCAGGAAAATCAACCAGCGCATCAGTCAACAGCTTAAATGCCCGCTCATATTGCTTCTGCTGGCTGTATAACTCAGCCTGTAACAAGAGGAGACGAGGCTTTTGTTTTGGAAATTTCGCCTGCAAAAGATTGACCCGCGAGTCGGCGGCGGCGAATTGTTTATCTTTTGCCAGCAGTGATACCGCCGAAACCGACGCATCAAAAACCAGTGGCCCATCCGTTACCTTATCGAACCAAGCCAGAGCCTGTCGGGTATGCCCACGTTTTTCTTCTATTTTTCCCAAATAAAAGCTGGCCTGATATTTCCACTCAGGCTGTTCCAACAGCGCCGTAAAAATGTCTTCGGCCTGCTCATCGTGATTCAATTGCAAATGCACCAGCCCCTGCGCAAACTGACTTTCCATATCCTTGGGATCAGCCGATATAAGCCCCTGATAGACTTGAATGGCAGCTTCATAATCCTCGGCTTTTATTAACACCTGCGCATACACTTTGGCGATTTTACTATTATCAGGGTACTTGGCGGACGCCTCTTTTAACAGCGCTTTTGCCTTATTCAAGTCGCCCGATAATACCGCTATCTGAGCCTGGAAAATCAGCGCCTTATCCCAGCTTGGCCGCACATTCAAAGCCTGCTGTATTTTGGCTTCAGCCAGATTTTTATTTTTCTGCTGCATCGCCAGCAATGACTGTAGAAAATAAATCTCGGCCCGGCCCGGATGCTGACTGTCCATCGTATTTAGTGCATCAGAAACAG
>Ga0182021_10004587_pt1 | contig 16266 bp, 9 predicted proteins | sample 612E3MmetaG_FD_120493 | JGI IMG/M metagenome (GOLD analysis project Ga0182021, IMG submission 120493) | Permafrost microbial communities from Stordalen Mire, Sweden - 612E3M metaG (Illumina Assembly) | ecosystem: Environmental > Terrestrial > Soil > Wetlands > Permafrost | place: Sweden...
CGCTCTGGCGCCGCAGATTGGGGTCTCTCCGCTCAATGCCAGCGTCGGCACCGTCAACCTGACGCTGACTTGCACGCCGCGGCTGCAAGCCCAGCAAACGGCGGGCGCGCGTCTGCTGTTCGGTAGCATCGAGGTGGTGCCGAATTCGGTCGACACGCCGGTCGATCCACTACAACCGACGACCCTACAGTTCAGCATTCCCAACGTCACTGCCGGCAGCTATTTGATCCGCTTGCGGGTGGATGGCATCGACAGTTTGCCCGTGAGGCTGGTTGGCTCGCCGCCAGTGTTCAACTTCGACGCTCAGCAGATGGTGACGGTGGCATGAGCCGCGTGCTGCGAGACACACTTGGGGAACGCGATCGGGCTGGAGCCGTGCGACCTGGGGGCGTGGAGTGAGCACCACGACCTGGCTCGACGACAACAACCGCTACCTGGCGGCCTCGCTGGAGTGGCTGCGGCTCAAACTGTTGGCGCTGGTACCGAGCGACGCTGCAACACCAAAGCCTGCAACGCCGGTCGTGGTCAAGCGCCGCTCCTGGTTCGGTATCGCCAGCGCACCCGACTCACTGGGCGCGGAAGGTGCTTCGCCACCCGGGCGCAGGCTGCCCGCAGCGAAGGACCCTGCCCTGCTGGCAAGCGCCGCGGACAAGCGCGAGACCGCGGCCAAGGTCGACCCGCAGCCGGCGCTGCTGCTGCTCGCTCGGCGACTGGAACTCAGTGCCTTCGAGCGCGACACCTTGCTGCTGTGTGCAGCCGCAGACCTCGATCCGGGCCTGGGCAGCTTACTGGCTCATACCGAGGGCAACGCGGCCCGCGCATATCCAACGTTCAGTCTGGCACTACAGCTGTTCGACGATCCGACCTGGGATGCCCTTTCGCCCCATCGCCCGCTGCGCTACGCCCGGCTCATCGAGATCAACCAGCCCGGCGCCACGCCGCTCACGGCGAGTGCGCTGCGCGCGGATGAGCGCATCGTCAACTATCTCAAGGGCCTCAACGTGCTCGACGAGAGGCTCGCCTCGTTCATGACACCCATCGGCGAGAACGACGCTTCCGAGCTGGCATCCTCCCAGCAGCTCGTTGCCGACGTGGTCCTGCAACAGCTGCGCGCAGCTGCAGCGGGGTCGGGAGTGCCGACGGTGCGGCTTGTTGGCACCGACACGGGCAGCAAGTACGCCCTCGCGCAACGCCTATGTGCCTCCATCAACCGACGCCTCTATCGGATCAGCATCGATGCCTTGCCCACTCAGAGGGCCGAGATCGAGAACCTGGCTCGCCTGTGGCAGCGCGAGAGCATGCTGCTTGCGGTTGCGCTCTACGTGGATGCCGAAAACCTCGATGGATCGGGGCCGGAAGTGGCGGCCGCGCTCCATTGGCTTCTGTCCCGCGAAGTCGGACTCGTGTTCGTCGGCATGCGCGAGGCGCCGCCGGGCGACAGTGCCTCCAGTAGCGTGATCGAGGTGAAGAAGCCAACTGTGATCGAGCAGCACGAGGCGTGGAAGCTGGCATTGCAGTCGGGCGGCACCGACGAAGACGCGGAGCGTGCCGCGCAGCGTTTCGCTGGTCAGTTCAACCTCAGTCTTCAAGACATACGGCTGGCAACCCAGATGGCTGCGCGCGAAAGCGCGACAGAGCCGCTGACAGCGCGGGCGTGGAACGCCTGCCTCCGGCTGACGCAACCGAAGCTCGACGCCCTCGCGCAACGACTGGAACCCAAGGCGACATGGGAGGATCTAGTCCTGTCGGACGAATCGACCACGCTGCTGCGCCAAATTGTCGGCCAAGTTCGCGAGCGCTATCGCGTGTACGAGGACTGGGGCTACTCGCGCAAGATGACACGCGGACTGGGCATCAATGCGCTGTTTTCCGGAGAGAGCGGTACGGGCAAGACTATGGCGGCCGAGGTGCTAGCCAACGAGCTACGACTGGCGCTCTACCGCATCGATCTTTCCGCGGTAGTCAGCAAGTACATCGGTCAGACCGAGAAGAATCTGCGCCAGCTGTTCGATGCCGCCGAACGGGGTGGCGCGATCCTGTTCTTCGACGAGGCCGACGCGCTGTTCGGCAAGCGCAGCGAAGTCAGGGACAGCCACGACCGCTACGCCAACATCGAGATCAACTACCTACTGCAGCGCATGGAGTCTTTCTCTGGGCTCGCGATCTTGGCCACCAACATGAAGAGCGCGCTCGACAACGCCTTCATGCGGCGACTGCGCTTCATCGTCACGTTCCAGTTTCCGGGACTCTCGGAACGCAAGCAAATCTGGCAAAAAGCGCTGCCGGCGGACGTTCCGCGGGAAGCGCTGGACTTCGAACGTCTGGCGCGTTTTAGCCTTTCCGGCGGCAACATCCACAGCATCGCGCTCAATGCCGCCTTCGCCGCGGCGGAACGAGGCTCGCCGGTGACCCTGCCGCTGATGTTGTCAGCAACTCGCAGCGAACTGCGCAAGATCGAGAAGCCTCTCAACGAAGCGGAGTTCCGGTGAGCGCGCAACGGCTGCGGTCAGCGACCTTCGGGCCGGCGAAGGGATTCGCCAGGCCCAGGCCAGCGCCCCGAGGGCCGGTGACCCTGCACATCGAAAGGTTGGTGCTCGACGGCCTCGGGCTGACGCCAGCGCAGGCTTCTCGGGTACAGGCTGCGATGGAGGCAGAACTCACGCGGCTGGTGGGAAGGCCGTCCAGCAGTTGGCAAGCAGGCGCAATGCCGGCTCTGGCTGCGCCGGGTCTGCGCCTGTCACACCCTCCGCGGCCAGCGCAATTGGGACGCGACATCGCGCGGAGCCTGTATCACTCGCTGAGGAATCTGTCGTGAACCGGCAAGCCCGGGCTCAGCTGCCGGCATCTGCGAGGCCCGCTACGCGCGAGCCGGTCCCTTCCCAGCCGCGGCGGCGAAGTCTCCGTGACAGCGACGATGCGCAATGCGAGGCACCGGTCATCGAGAACCCGCGGGCGTGGGCCGCTGGCCCCGCCAGTTGCCCCGCGCCGTCGATTGCCCCGTACTCACCCGGCCCAACACCCGATTTCGCGCGGCTTAGCGCAAGCGCTGGTGGCACGTCTCGCGGGATCGACGATGCGCATGCCGCGCGTGCGGTTGTCACTCAGCTGCTGCTCGATGAGTTGGCGTCGACGCTAGGTCTCGATCCCAAGCGAATCACGCTCAATATGGATTGCAGGGCCGAGGCGCGGGTCAATGCCGCAGGGGCCAGCGCGCTCCAGGACGGCACGACCATCTATCTGCACCCCGCTCGCTATCAACCGAACTCCGAACGTGGACGCTATCTATTGGCACACGAAACAGTGCACGTAGCGCAGCGCGGTCTCGCAGGCAGGGGCGACGTGCAGGCGGCCGAATACGAAGCGGCCACACTCGGTCGCGCCTTTGCCGAGCGCCGTCCATTGGCTCCGCCGCGAATCGCATTGCATGAGGTTTCAGCCGTTGCTGACGCTGGGGCCGGCGACCCGCCGCTGCCATCGGCCGACCCAGCGGTAGTGAGCGTCAGCCGCTCGCGCGAGATTGCCGAGATCAGAAAATCGCTTTCCGGCTTGTGGATCTCGGACGGCGACGTCTTTGATGTCATGCGCATTCTGGATAGCGTGTCGTTCCCGGTGGCCTCGGCCATCGTCTGCAGCCTTTCCGAGAAGGAACGCTACGAGCTGGCGGACAACGTCAACCCCCCGCATGTCTACGACCACCGACGCTCTGTGCTGGTCTGCTACTACCAGACGCTGAGTGATGGTCGCCTTCAAGACGCGGTGGATCTCAAGGTGTTCCGGGCCTTGCCGACTTTTGGCCTGAGCAGCGAAGAGACCGAAGCCGCCGCCTACACGCTGATGCATCTCAAGGATGAGCAGCGGCGGGATCTGCTGAGCTCGGACAACGGCCGCGCCATTGGACGCATCATTTCTGCGCCGAGGCTCTCCGCACAGGAACTTGAGCGCATCCAGACTGATGCCAGAAACGCGAGCGCTGACGAGGCCAAGCAGGCAGAGAAGCGCAGACATATCCTAGCGCACGCGGATGATCGCGACGCCAAGGCGCTGCTGGAGCAGGTGACGCAGCTGCTTTCGCCCGACCCCGCAGCCGGCTCGCAAGCCCAGCCTGACGGCGCGTCGGCGATCCGGGCGCTCGATGTGCTTGGCGAACGGCTCGGAGATGAGTCGCTGTTCGACTACGTGGCGGAGCAGCTCGAGTTCGCGGGTCTCATCGACCAGCTTCTGCAACTTCTGCCAGCCAGCAGCTATTTCGACCACGAGCTGCATGCAGCCACGCTGATCCGGCTGGTGCACTCACGTCTGCCGTACAAGAACGAGAAGCTGGTCGAGGACTTGCTATCGTACGGCTTGTTCGATTGGGCGGTCCGCGACTACGAGGCGATGTTCGCCTACAGGCTGATCAAGCTCCTGCCGCTCGGCGAGCAATATCGCTTCCGTATGCGTGATGCTGGCAAGTGGTATCTGCGCTTGCTAGAGAACCTGCCCGACGACGGCAAGTATCCAGGCCTGGAAATCCGCAAGGCGGAGACCAAAGAAGAGCTCGACGAGCTGAAGGCCAAGTACAGAGCGCTCGCTCCCAACGACAGCAAGGGTCTCGAGGTCGACAACGACAAGCTGTACTACAGCGCTTCTCAGCTCTACGAAGCCAAGCTCGCCAAGGACCCAGGTGCGAAGCGGACAATGGAGGCTCTGACCGCGGACTTCGAGGAGAAGAAGAAAGATCCAACCACCCTGTATCGCGAACTGGTGACACTCGGCGGGGCCTCGCTCGAGCCCGGGCGGGAGAAGCCGGCGGATCAGGTTCTGCGCGAGTCAGTCATCCACGAGCTCGACCGGCTCGGTTACATCGACAGGCTGTTCGGCGATCTGCCCGAGTCTTTCCTCTTCGCCGAAGAAAACCGCGTGAGCACGGTGAAGATCATGCTCGCGCGCGATCCTGCTCGCGTGCAGGCGCATGCTCGCGAATTGGTAAGTCGCGGCTTTACCGACTGGATGGTGACGGATGGCGAGGCCTATCTCGCCTATATGTGCATCAAGGCGCTGCCGCAGGACGAGCGTGACGCCTTCATTGAACACAACGCCACCGAATGGGGCCGAATTCAGGGCGAGATGAGCGAGTCGATGCGGCAGTCGCGCGACTTGAACTTCTACATTGGCGACAAGGCCGGAACCGACCGCGCCTCGGTGCTCGGCCGCCTGAGCGAATCCTCGACCTGGACCGACAACAACGCCTCGCTGGTCGGCGACCTCGTACGCATGGCTATCGCCATGACCGAGCACCGCTTCGCCTTCGAGCGTTCCAAGGAGTTCGAGGCGCACAAGCAACCGAAGCTGGTGCCGCTGGTGGAGAAGTACCGTCTGTGGGATCCCCAAAAATGCCCAAAGTACCAGCCAGACCAGCTAGAGAGAACGCACTGGTACGAGGAAGGGGTCTTCGCCGACCTCAAGACCCTGTGGTCTGGCCTGGTGACGCTGTGGAATCTCGACATTCTGATGGTCAAGAACAAGGTAGGCTTGAAGGTCGACCTGAACGACGTTCAAAATGCCATGGGTGGCGATCTCATGGGCGCGAAGTTGGGCGACCCGAAACAGCGCCGCGCCCAGCAAGGCATCGCCCATGAAGACGCCAACAAGCTGACGCTGCTGGTCGGTCTGGACGGCAAGTCAGCCGACCTTGTGTTGCCAGAGCTCTTGATCGATTCCGCCAATCTGCAGCTGGGCGGCTCCACGCTGCAGTCTGGCGCAATCACGCTCAAGGGCTTGGAGATTCATGCTGCGTACGACTCGGAGGACCTGGGCCAGCCAACCCAGGCGCGAGCCGAGCTCCGTTCTCTGCAGGCCACCGACCTGCTGCTCGCCAAGAGCGGCAGCATGATCACCGTGACCAAATTGGTGGTCAGTGCGCTGCGGCTTGCGGCGGGCACGGTGGACACGATCACTGGTGGCAACAATGCGGACGGCAAGCCTGTAGGGATTCCGTTCCCGCTGCTGGTCGTGCCGATGTTGCCGATGCTCATGCTGCTGGCCTTGCCAGTGTTTCTCTACAAGAAGATTGTGGGATTGGCCAAGGAGGGCTTGGAGTCCAACCCAGCCGACAAGTTCGCTGCCGACGTCGCGGCACGCACCAAGGCCATCGAGTTTACCCTTGGCAGCCTGGACGTCGACAGCATCACCACGAGCGGAGGCGAGCACGTTGGCCACGCCGCCATCCGCAACTTCGCACTTCGTCTCGGTCTGAACAAGGCCACCCGGCTTCGCGCCGAAAAGGCTTCGATCAATCAGCGGCTGGAGGCGCTGGCAGGCAAAACGGATGCGGCCGAGATGATGGAGAAGCTCAAGGTCCGAAAGGCGGAGATCGAAACCCAACAAGTCCGGGTGGAAAAGGACGAACAAGAGTATCTGCGGATTCAGAAGCAGATACTGTCCGGTGGCCTGACGCCAGATCAGCAAGGAAAGCTGCAGGAGAGACTCAACGCGCTGAACTTCGAGGACAAGGGCGCGGCCTTTGTCGACATCGGTTCGGTGGAAGCCTCGGATGTGAGCGGCACCGTCCAGAGCAAGGAGCCGATTCAGATCTCGAGCATCCACGGAGAAGGCGGAGGCGCTGCGCTAACTCAGATGCTCGCGATGCCCACGGTCACCGACGCTGAGCTCAGCCGTCGCTCCGCCGGCGGAGAGCGCCCCGCCGCGCCGCTCGGCGAACAGGGGGACGCCAATCTGCAGATTGAGCTCGGCAGCTTCAAGACTACACGGCTGGAATTCGGCGGCGGCATTCGCACGGTGAAGGACATCGCCGATCGCGTGGCGGAGCTGGAGCCGATCAAGACCGAGCCCGATGTCGCGCCTCTGTACCAAAGCCTGGTCGCTTTGCTGCCAAAGGCGAGGCTCTACCAGGCGATGATCCAGGTCGGGATCTCGCAGCTCGACGCCAAGCAGTTCGATGAGTTCAAGAGATTGCGCGCGGAACTCACGGCGCAGGCCAGCCTGATCGTTCAATCTATCGAGCTCACGCGGGCGAGGATCGAGGTCGATCTGGCCAAGCGCCAGATTAGCGTGGGAGCGGACATCGCGCGCATTCAGGGCGTGCAGATGCCCGAGCGCGGGCTCGAGATCAAGGAAGTCTACGCAGAAGACCTGAATGTTGGTGCGACCGTAGGCGGCGACATCATGGGGTTTCTCGACTGGCGGAAGAACCTGCGAACCGGCGATCTTGGTGCGACCCTGCTCAAGCTCAGCGGTGTGAGCGACGCCAAGTCCGGCATCGGCGCGGAAGAGATCGCCATCTCCGGGCTGCACGCCAGCGTTGATACCAATCAGGGCGATGCCACGGCGCGCGTTGGCGGCACGGTTGTGGTCACTGGCGCGAGCACCAAGTTCTCGCAATATGCACTTGAGCAGACCCTGCAGCGTTTGCAGAAGCGTGACCGCGAGAGCCTCCCGCCGGACAAGCGCAAAATCTACGACACCAGGCTCAAGGAGGTCACCGACTTCCTAAAGACGCTCTACGACTTGCAGACTCTGATCGCGAAAGACAGCCAGACCCTGCACGCGGCGACCACCGACGCTGAGCGAGCAGAAGCGCAACGGCTGCTCGACATGGATAGAGCCAATCTGGAGGAGTGGGATCGGCAGCTCACTCTTCACAAGCTGACGGTGAGCGACCTCAACCTGGAGATCAGTGGGCTCGGCGACATCCTCAGTCCTGGCTACTCGGTGGAAGCGGCGCTCGACAAGGGAGTCCGCATTTCGGGGGCGGGCCCGAAGGGACAGATGTTCAAGAGCATCAAGGCCGAGACGGCGTCGTATCACCAGGGGCCGCATACCGAATCGACCATCGGCGACGTCGAGGTCGGATCATTCCGCGGCGCGATCGACTACTCGACGTCGCGGATTCATGTGGACGGCAAGCTCGAATCGGCGTCGGTTGCAGGCCTCAACTATCACAGTCCGGGTACCGAGATTTGGTCGGACGGCAAGAGCGAGCTCAAGGGCCTCACCTTGTCCGTGACTGTGCACCAGCCCCCGAAGAACAAAGACGGCCAGCCTTCAAACGAGCCGCTCAAGATCGATGTTGACGAATTCCACATCGACAGCATCGAAGCCAACCACATGGGCTACAAGGACACGACCCCGGACTCCGGGCTGCAGGTCGACATTGCATCGGGCAGGCTGCGCGACATCTGGGTGCGTAGCGTAGACATCGAGCTTCCGGCCGACGAATTCGCCGACATGGTGGTCCATGAGGACTCGAGCAAAGCCACCAAGGGAAAGCCGAGTGGTGTCGGCGTCGGAGGCACCGACAACGTCGCATTGGTAGCCAAGACCGCCGAAGGCCTGACCGCGAGCGGAACCCTGAATGCCGGGCTGCTTACCACGCATTTTGCGGACAATGGCGACAAGGAGATCAATCTTCAGTACCTCAAGTTCACGGGCGGCAGACTCACGCAGCAGGATCTCGATGCCAATTTCAATACCACGATCACAGGCATTCGCGTTTCGCTGCTGTCAGGTGGGAACAAGCGCGTTTCGGCAGACGACATCGAGCTCCATGCGGGCGGTTCGAAGGGAAAGACCCAATTTGCCACGGACATCGAGCACGCCAAGACCGGCGAGATAGAGTTCGACGCGAAGTCGAACATGATCCGCGCGCCGAACGTCTCCCTGCCCAGCATCAAGATTTCGCGACTGCACCTGGAAGGCGAAAGCTACACCCTCGATATACCCTCGGGACAGGTGGCCGAACTGGTCGGTACGAGCCTGAACCTGGAGATCGAACGGAACCCCTCGCCCCAAAAGGGCGAGTCCTCGATAAGGAAGATCTACATCCGCGAGCTGAAGGTGCCATTCACGGCGCTCCGCGGGTGCGCGGTCACCCTGCTTGACGAGGATGGCGAGGACCTCACTATTACGCTCCCGACCGGTCTCAGTGGTGGTGTCGAGAACATTTGGATCAAGCCGACTGCCGATCAGGCGAATGCGTTCACGATCACACCCGATGAGGGTTGGTCTATGGTGGGTGGCTTGAGCTTCGATCGCGCTGGTCTTGTCGGGGTTGGGGCCAAGCTGCCGGGTGTGTTCGATGCAACGGCCAACATCAAGGCGTCGGGCTTCTACATGGGCTTCCTCACCGACGGCACCAGTACTATCTACCTGAACAACGTAGTCGCCACCGAGATCGCTGGCCAGATCAAGGGCTCAAAGTTCTCGATGCTGACCGGCAAGACGCGCTATGGTAACGCCGGCCTGACGGCGAGTGGCATTCACAAGAGCAAGACTGGACTAGCCATCGATGAGCTGGGCGCCATGGGCTTCGTATACGAAAATAGCGGCCTTGGTCTCACGCTCGACATCCAATCGGCCACCCTGTCTGGCCCGGGCGGCGGCCTTCAGATGCCAGATAAGGGCCCGATCAAGATTCCCAAGCTAGCGATCGACAACGCCTACTTCCGCATCGACGACCTAATGGCAATGGGTGGAACCGGCGTACCAAGCGCGCCGTCGAAGGTCGACGCCGACCTCCTAGACTTCCTCGATACTCTGAATGGCGATATCGACCTGGTCATTCACGCGGACGCCGACTATATCCGCAACCTCACGAGCGAGTTCCCGCTCAGAATTCGTATCGACGAGGGACAGATCAACTACGCCGTCGTGGAAAACCAGCTCTTCAGCGACAGCACCGTGCTGCAGCAGGCGATCGATTTCGAGTACGACAATGGGCGGCTCTTCGTCCAACTCGATCTGAAGACCCTCCTGGCGGCGGTCGGCCTGGGCGCAGGTGCTTTGGGTGGCGCAGCGGGACTGGGCGCTGGGGCGGCTTCGACAAAGGACTTGTATGGTTGGGATCTTCAGACCTACGACAGTGGCATCAACGAGCAAGAGCTTGCGAAAACCAAGAAGAAGGTGCGCCTGAAGAGCCTGATCCGGCCGTTCCTGCCGGACGGCACGCCAAGTGCGCCGGGAACCAGCACGCCGCTGCCCCTCAACATCAACGACCTGAACGTCGTCGTCAGTTCCATTTCGCTGGGTTTGAAAGGCCGGTCGGTTGTCGACCTAGCGCATCTCAACAAGAGCGGCCTGAAAGGCAAGATCAGGCTCGGGGCGCCCGGGCTCGACGCCGTCACCGCCTTTACCGTCAAAGGCGACATGAAAGCCGGTTTTGCACTGGGCCTCGAAGAGGCCAACGTATCGGTCGACGGACTGGCCATTGAGGGCGATGTCGAGCCGTCCAAGAAGCGCAAGGGCGTCACCACGAAAACCGACATGAAGCTCAGTACCGGCAACATTCACATCGGTGCGCTGACGGATGCCTCGCTGAGCTTCGATAAAGGCTGGACGGGCTCGCTCAAACATCTGCAGATATTCCCGAAAAAACTGGAAGGCACCGTATCCTCGGCAACCGCCGATGACATCGAAGTAACGCGAACGACGACCAAGACCGGAGTGCCGTCGTCAACCGGAGCAAAGAAATGAGCTCAAGCCGAAAGCTTCCAACTGCAACGCGGGAGGGTCGCGCGAGGCGCGTCCGCAGCATGCCGAGTCCGGTGCGCAGTAACGGAATGGCGATGCCGCCTACCACTCGCAGCTACTTTGAGTCTCGACTGGGTCAGGACTTCAGTCGGGTGCGCGTGCACACCGGCGAGTGGGCCGAGATCTCCGCGGCCGCTTTGCGGGCCAAGGCCTTCTCCTTTGGTAGTGACGTCGCGTTTGCTGCCGGACGGTATCAGCCAAGCACGTCCGACGGACGAGAGCTCCTGGCGCACGAACTGGTGCATGTGGCGCAGCAGGAGCGCGGCTCTGGCGATACGTCGCAGGCGGAGCCGCGCGCATCAGCCGCAGCCGAACGCGTCCGACAGGGCGAGTCGGTTTCCGCTCAAGCCCAGGGCGGGGCCCCGGAGGGTCTGTACTGCGATCCGGACGACGACCAGAAGAAGCCCGCAAATGCTCCGGCACCCAGTTCGACGCCCGGGATGCCGCCGCTGTCGCATCCTACAAGACCTTGGTTTCAGACGCTTCTGCAGCCGCCCGAATTGACGCCGCCTTCGCTGTCGCCGCTTGGCACTCCGGCGCCTTTCTTGCCGCCGTACCAGCTGATGTCCAATGCCGACATCCTGGCGCCGTTTTCGATGTACGGAGTTTCGCCCTCGACGGCCGGTTTCGATATTCAGCACGACTGGTCAATGGCCTTCTTGACCTTCCGCAGGTACATGCCGGAAAGCCTGGCGGTGACATCCGCCAACACCTTTCTACCTGCCGCGTACAAGGCGACCCTGGGCTACGACCAGCCTAGCCTGTTCGACAGGTCAGATCTCGAGTTCAAGGCCGCTTTCCCGAACGAGTGGCACATTCCTCCGATTCCACTGGTCTCCTCAAGCACGCTGAACTTCCTGTACGGGGCCATCAGCGGCAAGAAGAACACCAGCTTCGGCTACCTCCCCTAAGGGTGCACCCATGAGCTCATTCCCAGGTTCACCCCGACTCCTGCGCGGCGGCTTGGTCTTGGTCGACCCCACAACGGGTGCGGTTCTGCGCATCATCGCCCTGCAATACAACCCGGACACCCTGACGCGCAGCCTGCAGGTCAAGGGCGTCACCGGCGAGAGCGGCGATCATCTGGAAGCACTACGACTCAAAGGGCCACCGGTCGAAACAATCAAAGTCGAGGCCGAGATCGATGCCACCGACCAGCTCGAAACCGACGATCCGCAAACCACCCAGAGCGGGCTGCATCCGCAGCTTGCTGTGCTGGAGGTTCTGGTGTACCCGACGAGTGCGCAGCTCTTTTCCAACAACAACGAAGCCAGTGCTGGCTCGATAGAAATAGCACCTGAGTTGGCTCCGCTGCCGCTGTTCGTGTTCGGTCCCAGGCGCGTGGTTCCGGTGCGCATCACCGAGCTGTCGATCACCGAAGAGGCGTTCGATCCAGCGCTCAACCCGATCCGCGCCAAGGTCAGCCTCAGCCTGCGCGTGCTCACCGTCGACGACCTTGGCTTCGACAGCAAGGGCGGCGGTCTCTTCATGACGTACCTGCAGACCAAAGAGCAGCTGGCGCAGCCGAGGGCCAGTCTCAGCTTCACGCCGCTCGGTATCACCGGCATTCCCTGATCAGAGCGAGGATCCATGGCCAACTACAGCTTTCCGCCGACCAGCCGCTACTACAACGTCGCCGTCGAGATGCTCACCGCGGCCGATGGTGAGCAGACCCCATATCTGAGTCGCCGCTTTCTACCGCGCTCCGCTCAATTCGCGCTGCTGCGCACTCACCTCGTCACGCAAGGCGAGCGTATGGATCTGATTGCTGCACGCGAGATCGGCGACCCGGAAGCGTTCTGGCGCATCTGCGATGCCAACGATGCGATGCGCCCCGACGATCTCGCGGTCACCGGCCGCCGTCTGCGCATCACGCTGCCAGAAGGCATTCCCGGGATGCCTACCACCTGAAAGCCATGCTCCAAGGCATCCATCTCACGTTGATGATCGGCCCGGTGCTCGCCGTGCCGGCACCCAAGTCGGTCATGGACGCGCTGCTGTCCGTGGAGGTGAACAGTGGCAAGGACAAGACCGGGTTTCAACTGACCTTTGCGGTCAGCAAGCAATCGCCGCTTCTGACGACGATGCTGCCTGCGGGCTACTTCGACCCGATGAGCACTCGCGTGATCATAACCGTTACCCTTGGCGGTCTGCCCAACGTGATCATGGACGGCATTGTCACGCGACAGGAGCTGACCCCGAGCAGCGAGCCGGGCCAATCGACGCTGACGATCACCGGAGAAGACTTGAGCGTGCTGATGGACGTGGTCGAGATGCCCTTCATGCTGTTTCCGGGCATGCCTGCTATCGCCCGGGTCTACACCATTCTTGCCAAGTACTTGGCCTTTGGCGTCGCACCATTGGGAATTCCACCCTTCATCACCGACGTGCCTAACCCAGTGGAGAAGATCGAACGTCAGACCGGAACGGACTTGTACTACCTGAAGAAGCTGGCCAACGACCACGGCTACGTCTTTTACGTCGAGCCGGGTCCTTTGCCTGGCCAAAGCATCGCCTATTGGGGGCCGGACATTCGCATCCCAATTCCGCAACGAGCGATCAGCGTCAACATGGACGCGCACACCAATGTCGAGTCGCTGAGCTTCAGCCTCGATGGCTTGGCCAAAAAGATCGTGGTCGTCACCATCTTCGATCCTGCCAAGAATCGCATTCCGATCGTCGTGCCGATTCCGAACTTCAACCTTTTCAAGCCGCCCCTGGGCGCACGGCCGACCCTTCCGTCCAAAGTGGAGTTTCCCGACTACCTGACCAAGGAGCAGGTCCCGGACGTGCTAAACCGGGTGCTCGGCATTCTGGCCCGATCATCCGATGCAATCTCGGTATCCGGGTCCTTGGACGTGATGCGCTACGGGGGTATCCTGCGAAACCGCATGATCGTCGGTGTGCGCGGCGCGGGGCTGGCCTACGACGGCATGTACTACGTCAACAGTGTCACTCACAAGATCAAGCGCGGTGAGTACAAGCAGAGCTTCCAACTCAGCCGCGACGGCCTGATCAGCAGCACCCCCAAGGTACCCGTATGAGCGAAACCTCGTCTGACCGCAAGTTCTGGGGCAAGTACCGCGGCACGGTTGTGCAAAACGCCGACCCCGAATTCCGCGGACGCATCATGTGCACGGTGCCGGACGTGCTCGGTCCGACTCCTTCGACCTGGTGCGAAGCCTGCACCCCATTGTCTGGGCCCCCGGGACCGCCGATGGGGGTCTACATGGTGCCGACCATCGGTGCTGGCGTCTGGGTCGAGTTCGAGAACGGCGATCCGAACCGCCCGATCTGGACCGGGTGCCGCTTGAACATGGGCGACGTGCCGCCCACGGCCCTGCTCGGCAATCCGGCGGACCCCAACATCTGCATCCAGTCGCTCTTGCAGCACAGCATCATGATCAGCGACATGCCGCCGTCGCCGATCACCGGCGGAATCATCCTCAAGAGCTTCAGTGGGGCAATGATTGTCGTCAACGATACCGGCATATACCTTTCCAACGGCAAGGGCGCGACGATCACGATGGTCGGTCCTTCCATCGACATCAACGTCGGGGCTCTGACCGTGACTTAGCGAGGAGGAACTGGCGATGCCCGGATTTGTCATGCACGTCAATGCCGTCTGTCAGTGCACTCACGGTGTCCCGGCGCAAATTGTGCCAACTCAGCCCCGCGTGCTGGTCAGCGGGCAGCCAGTGGCCACGATGACAGCACAGATCGCCGTCGCCGGTTGTCCCTTCACGCTGCCTGGGCCGGTGCCTTCGCCCTGCGTCTCGGTCAAATGGATGATGCCATCGGCGCGAGTACTGGTGATGGGACAGCCAGCGATGGTGGTTGCGGCGCCGGGACCGGGACCAGGTATCTGCCAAACTGCCGCACAGATTCCGCAAGGCCCGCCGGTGGTCGGGTTCGTCCAGTCGCGCGTCATCGCCACCTAGGGAGCAAAAAATGGATATTGATTTTCCGTATCAGTTCGACAGCCGGGGACGTACCGCGACCATTGATCGCGACGGTCACGTGCGCGACATGATCGAGCAGTTGATCTTCACGAATTCTGGGGAACGGGTGAACCGCCCGGATTTCGGCAGCGGCCTGCTGCAACTGGCGTTCGCACCCAACAGTCCTGAACTGGCGGCGACCGTGCAGTTCACACTGCAGGCTTCGCTGCAGCGTTGGCTCGGCGACGTGATTCAGGTCCAGAGCCTCAACGTCAACGCCAGCGATTCAACGCTGACCGTCGACCTCAAGTACCTGATGCTCGACAGCGGGCAGGAGCAGAGTGCCGCGTTCGTGCGCAGCCTCTGAGACAAGGAACTCCACCATGGATTTGACCTGCCAGACCGACACGCGCCGCGAAGCGGTGCGCAGCCTCGAGGGACGCAATGGTCTTGACTATATCGAGGTGGGCGACGATCAGTGCACCCTGTACGTCTACTTTCTCGGCAAGCTGCCGCCCGAGCTGTCTCGGAACGGCCCTGGCCTCGAGCAGTACCTGCAGATTGCCGGCGGTGATTCGATCACTGGCATCAACGTCGTTCGCGTCGATGCGGAAAGGAACAGCGACCCGGAGCGCGATGATTGCCTGATCGTCACAGTGGACAAGCCGGGAGACTTCTCCGTCTACACCTTGAGCCTTTCGGGCGTCGCCGGCATCGATCCGTTCTATGCCAGCGTGCCGTTCTCGTTCAAGGTCGGCTGTCCAAGTGATCTCGATTGTACACCGAGCTGTGAGTGCCGGCAGCCTCTTCTGGACGAGCCGCGAATCAGTTACCTGGCCAAGGACTACGCCAGCTTTCGCCAGCTGATTCTCGACCGGCTGGCGCTACTCTCGCCTGACTGGGCCGAGCGCCACGTGCCAGACCTTGGCCTCACGCTGGTCGAAGTGCTGGCGTATGTCGGCGACCATCTTAGCTACTACCAAGACGCGGTCGCTACCGAGGCCTATCTGGGGACTGCCCGCCAGCGCATTTCGGTGCGCCGGCACGTTCGTTTGGTCGACTACAGGTTGCACGAAGGCTGCAACGCACGCGCATGGGTGCACCTGGATGTGTCCGAGGACCTAGCGCTGCCGCCGGCAGGGGTGGCTTTCGTCAGTGGTGGCAACGCTGCGCGACCCTTGCAGCAGAACGTCCTTGGCACTGACCAGCTGGCGAGTGTGCCGAGCAGCGCCTACGAGTACTTTGAGCCACTGCTCGCAGACATGACCCTCCCCGTGCAGTTGCGGCAGGCACACAACCAGATCTGCTTCTACACGTGGGGCCAGCGTGAGTGCTGCCTAATGCAGGGTGCGACCGCGGCGACACTGCTCGACCGATGGGTCGTGCCCGCACCCACTGCAGACCAGCCGACGGTCGGCACCACTGGCACCGTTGCCAGCGAGGCGCGGCTGCCGCGCGCCCTGGGGCTGCAAGCGGGGGACGTGCTGATTTTCGAGGAGGTTCTGGGCCCGAAGACCGGCGTGAGCGCCGACGCCGACCCGCAGCGGCGCTGGGCGGTACGACTAACCAGCGTGCAGCCGGCGGAGGACTCGGTCTTTCCCCTCGAAGTCGCCGTCGGCGAGACTTCGCTCGTGCTGCCCACGCCGGTGGTGTGTATCAAATGGGCGACCGAGGATGCGCTACCCTTTTCGTTCTGCCTGTCCACCCTCAGCGCCGCACCCAACTGCGCCTACCTCCCCGATGTTTCGGTGGTTCGAGGCAACAACATCCTGGTCGATCATGGCCGCACCCAGGAACC
>Ga0182021_10004588_pt1 | contig 16265 bp, 13 predicted proteins | sample 612E3MmetaG_FD_120493 | JGI IMG/M metagenome (GOLD analysis project Ga0182021, IMG submission 120493) | Permafrost microbial communities from Stordalen Mire, Sweden - 612E3M metaG (Illumina Assembly) | ecosystem: Environmental > Terrestrial > Soil > Wetlands > Permafrost | place: Sweden...
GAGCCATAATCCCTGCGCCGTTGATTTGGATATGCAACGGTCTGCCGGACGCCAGAAATCGTTGTGCGAAGGCATCTATTGAAGCTGGGTCCATGAGATCCAATGTATCGAGCTCTATATTTGGGATTCCCATTAGTGCAACCTTGGCTTTATCCACCGATCTGGCTGGAACAACGACGGTTGCCCCGGCCTCCGCGAGAACACGCGTGGTCTCCGTACCAATGCCAGAATAACCTCCCGTGACAATAGCCAACTTTCCTTTCAAACTACGGTTGCCCATTACCTCCCTGGCTGTTGTAATAGGACCGAAACCAGAATGGATCGGAGCTTGGACAGTATTATTATTGTGATGCTGTTTCACGTAAAAATCCCTCCATTATTCCCAAGTCATTTACCACTTTGCTAATAGTTTATCATTAACAACCAAGCTTATGGTTTAAGCATTATTTGTATATATTTACTAGTTTTGTGGGCTTCAAATGCCTTAATCGCGTCCTGAAGAGGATAGACTGTGATCAAAGGCTTAAGCTCTAGTTTTGGAAGCATTTGAAGAGCCTTGGGAAATAAATAAGGAGATGGTATTGTTGTATGAATTGAAAGTCTCCTCATATGCATATAAAATAGCGGGGCTCCTAACTTAAAATCGGGAGAATAATTCGCAACAAAAACTATTCGTCCCCCGCGTGCCGCCAGCAATATGAGCTGGTTGGCAACAGTCTCTACACCACTTGCTTCGATGCATATATTAAAGCCTCTACCACCCGTAAACCTGTTAGATATCTCCAACAGGTCATCCGTAAGCGGATCTACAACCACGTCGGCTCCTAATTGCTTGGCCAGTTTTCTTTTTTCAGCAATCGGCTCGGAAAAAAGAACCTTCGAAGCTCCCAATCTGATTGCCAACTGTAGTGCGAGTAATCCTATAGGGCCACCACCCGTGATAATTACCGAATCACCGACCTCTACATGAACATTTTCGAGAGTAGAAAGGGCCACCGTAGTCGGCTCAAGTAATGCACCAGCGTCTAGTGGGACGTCATCAGGGAGCGGAAAGACAATATTTTCTCTATAATAAGAATACTCCGCCATTGCCCCCGACACAGGAGCAGTCCTCTCACAAAAATCAGCCTTCCCATTAACGCAGTAATAACAATTCCCACAAGGGCTAAGGAAATTCATAGCTACCCGTTGCCCTACCTTGAAATCGCCTTTAATATCTTTGCCAATCTTTGCAATTGTGCCCGAGGCTTCGTGTCCCAAAATCCTCATCCCGCCACGCATCTCCAAATGCGTAACGGGATCACGCGTCGATATAGTTTTTGGGGGTAGACCTATTGCACCACTAAAATTTCCTTTATCCCCAAATGTGCCTTCAAATACTTTTTGGTCAGTTCCACATATCCCGGCATAGGCAATTTTTACTTTAATCTCATCTGGCGAAGGTTCAGTTTCCGGCACATCCTGGACCTCCAATACACCTACTTCCTTTATAACTACTGCTTTCATCTTGTTTTCTCCTTTTTATAATAAAATTTGTTAAATGCCCGCTACCTTACTCCCAAATTTTGAAATATCGATCACCTGCGAAATATCCCTTCTTTGTAATATTCGACTCTCTTATCAATCTCAGCGTAATCAATATTTCCGGTTTTTAAAAACGTCTGCACTGTGTTGTAGTCAGGGATTGCGGCACGGCCGCCTAACCTTGTACATTTAATAGCTGAAACCGCGCTTGAAAATAGTAATACCTTTTCAAAAGCCCATCCTTGCAGCAAACCAAAAATAAAAGCGCCATGAAACACGTCCCCGGCTCCTGTTGTGTCCACAACCGAAATATTATTGAAAGCCGGGACTGTGAAATATTGGTCGTTTTCAATACCCACGCAACCATTAGCACCCAAAGTAAATACGACTATTTTGGGTCCCCTCTTCTGGATGACCTTGCAGTTATTTTCATAATTTGTATCATGGAACAGACCTTTGTAATAATTCTCAGACCCGATAAAAACGTCGATTAAATTCGTATTATTATCAGTTTCAGGATTATAATAACCGGCATCATCAACAACAGTAACACCCATTTCTTTGGCCCAAATAGCTGCCTGAACTTGCGGTTTGCCCATCTGTCCCAGGTGAACGTATTTAGAGCTGGATATGTATGCTTTATCAAGTTCTATAATGTTGGGTTGCCTTTTAATTAATGGCCTGGCAATGAAACTTTTCTCCATCACGTCGATTTCTGCGATGCAAATACCGAACGGGGTTTCCTGCTCCTTGTCTTTTATTATGTGAGAAGTATCGATATTGTGACGCCTGTAGTCGTCAATGCAAAATTGTCCATAACGATCATCGCCAACAATGCCCACAATGCCACATTTTGCGCCAAGCCTTGCCGCAGCTACCATGGCACTGCCTACATTCCCTCCACCCTGCCAGCTGTAATTTTGCAGGGACGTGAAAGTACCACTTTTCGGCAATTTATCAATTACTACATTAAAATCAATATGCGGGTTTTCTATTCCAATAATGTCCATTCCCATACATCCCCGATTAATTTTATCTCTGCTTCGATGATTAGTGAGATTGGGTTAATACAAGTGCTCATTAACTTCGTAAAAGAACATTAATTTCTGATCCAGTGAGTTTAGTCAAGACTTTACTCCCGGTATTGTCAACGATAGTTTATGACGAAGATAATTCTTTATTACTTGTTTCTGATAGTCGCAGAGAGCTAAAAGATCATCTTTTTTATTTTTAATTTGTTGATAGTCCATGGCTGTCGAATAAAAGATAGAATGGTATTCCGTTCCAATATTGAGTTTATTTATTCCATGTTTGAATGCTTGAATCAGTTGTTCATTCGGGATTCCTGTTCCACCATGCAAAACTAAGGGAGTATCAACAGCCTTATTTATCTCCTTTAACCGATTTATATCCAATTTAGGAGCTTCTACATAATATCCATGAGCGCTTCCTATTGCTATAGCCAATGAGTCAATCTTTGTTTTATCGATAAAATCTACAGCCTGCTCAGGAGTTGTATAGTTATCCAAATTCTTGTAGTCGCTTGGATTTGCTGCCATTCCGACCCTGCCAAGCTCAGCTTCAACGTCCACCCCCAATGCATGTGCTACTTTTACAATTTCACAGGTTGCACGAATGTTTTGTTCGTAAGGAAGTCTAGAACCATCAATCATGACGGAAATAAAACCAGCCTTGATCGCTCTAAGTATGGTGTCAAAAGAATCGCAATGATCCAAATGGAGTCCGATTGGAACTTTTACCTTTTCTGCTAAAGTTTTCGTTATCGCCGAAAAAACCTCAAAAGGAATATATTTCTCCATATATGGAGGCAGGCTAATAATTACAGGAATTCCCAGCTCATTTCCAACATCCACAGGCCAAGCTATGCTTTCATAGTTATGACAGTTGAAGGCGATCACGGCCGTTTTATTTATATCCACCCCTTTTAAGATTACACTCACCTTTTCAAAAGCCATTCGTTTTATCCTTCATCAATCATTTTTTAAAGATATTTTTATTATCTTAATGAGTATTTATATACTCTTTTCTAACCAATTCAACCGATATGTCACACTAATGATTAGGAGGACGGCGTTAATTTATTCTGCCGTCCTCCTAATATTTGGGGGAACCACTAAGTATGGATCGCAGAAGTTATTTCTTTAAAAGTTATTTTATTATGGTTAATACCCCATTGATTTCTTCATATTTTGATCGACCCACATTCTCGATATCAGGGGTGAAATAGTAGCATAACCTGCATCAGTTTCACTGTAGTAATTCTTCATCCAGGGCCAGTGACAGTTTAATACGACTGGATTTGCAAATGGTATATAGCCACCATCGGCAAGCATGTCCACGGCTACTTGTTTTTCATCAGCGACTAGTTTCGCCGCGTCCAAGTCGGTTAATATCTTTTGAAAATTCTGAGCAAGCGGTTCTGTCGACAGATAGAGGTTCCCTGGCTGAGGAATTAAATTAGATAAGGATGTTATCGGATTATTAACGTTAAAAACATGGAGCTGGAGATCAAATCCACGATTCAACTTCGCAGCTGCATTTGCAGCCGGAGTTATCGTATTAATGGTGAGCTGAACATTGACTTTAGACCACTCATCGGCGAGTAATTGCGCTATATCCGCGAAATCCGGGTAGGCGCTGTTGACATTCAATGTCAGTTTGAAGCCATTGGGGTAACCGGCATCGGCTAACATCTGTTTCGCTTTAGTTGGGTCATAACTAAATAGATTCTGCGTTGACGCAGGGAGTTGGTCAAACGGAGTGTAAGCAGGATCCGATGGAGGTAACGGGTAGCTGAATTCCGCGCCGCCAGGGTATACAAGATGATTTATCGATTTAAAGTCGGTCGCGATTAACAAAGCTTGGCGTACTGCTAAACTTTTCAGGTATTGGTTGTCAAGTCTATTCACCATAACACAAGTTATACCGCCACCAGGGACTTGGGTTTGAATCAAATTAGGAGCCGTTTGCTTTAGAGAAGCGGCATTGGTATTTGGAGTGTATGGCCACCAATCAAGTTTCCCCGTGCGTAGAGAGGCTACGGCGGTAGTGGGATCGGGTATAATTGGATACACAAGCTTGTCTATAAAAGGTAATTGATATGACTTACCATTGATGGTAGTTGTGCCCCAATAATTGGGGTTTCTCTCATAAGTACATGCAGCGCCTGCTACATAACTCGTTAAGATAAATGGGCCATCACTTACCTGGTTTTTCCAATCTTCACTACCTGCCCCGACGGTAGAATTGCCTGCCTCTGGGCAGTTAATCATTCCCGGGACATATCCGTAACCTATATAGTAAGCCCAATTAGCATTGAAAGTGTTACATTTTATAACTACAGTATATTTATCGGTGGCGGTTACACTATCAACAAAGTTATAAACACCCTTTAAGATTGGTGCAGCCATTCCACGGTTAAGGCTCCATGCGACATCATCGGCAGTAAGTTCTCGTGGTTGCATGCCTATGACGGAATTGCCCGCCCACATAATTCCCTTGCGAATATGGAAAGTGATGGTCACCGGATTACCGGTAATTTCCCAACTTGTTGCAACCCCACCCCCACCCAGATATGTCGAGGGAACATATTGAGCGGTCTGAAAGGCAAACTGGTTATTTCCTCTCGGTCCATATTTATCAACGTCTCCAACCATCAGCCAATCAAGAAATGGTCCATTCCATGCAGTTACCTTATACACGGCCGGGGCTAGGGAAACATCAAACCCTGGCGGCTCGACATTACCCCAAAAAGTCATGACGTTAAGCGAGCCTCCATATTGTGGTTCGTTCGAAGCGGTAGTAGTCGTTGTAGAAGATGTCTTCGTAGTAGTAGTTGTTTGAGTGGTTGTTTGAGTATTTGTTTGGGTTGCTGTTTGCGTTACAGTAGCTTGCTGTGTTGTCTTCGTACAAGAAGCCAGAAAGGTAGCTGTCACCATAGAGGCTACCAAAAGTAAACTCAGTCCTAACCAGATATTTTTCCTTTTCACCTATTATCTCCTTGTCTTATTTCCTTGAGATCGTAATTTGATATGTAAAATTTCATTTATGTCATTACTTATCCCTCCTCTGGAGTTTAACTTTCATCCCATAGCGCCCAACACCACCCCTTAGTCTGGGGTCCAAAAGATCCCTCAAAGCATCACCAAACATGTTCACACCGTATACCACAAGAGCAAGGGCAAAACCTGGCCAAAATGCAAGTCCAGGTGCTTGGATCATAAATCTCGCAGTATTACCACTAAGCATCCCTCCCCAGCTTGGTGTTGGTGGGGGTATGCCAAAACCAAGAAAACTTAGACCGGCCTCGGCTAAAATCACAGACGGGACGGTCATTGAAAAAATAATGATTATCGGCGCCATAATATTAGGTAAAATATGTTGAATAACTATTTTCCATGTGGTCGCTCCAATTGCTTCCGCCGATTGCACATACATATTCTCTTTGATGCCGATAACGAGGCTTCTTATCATTCTTGAACCACTGATACCACCCGCAACTCCCAACAAAATGATTACTTGCCACATGCCTGTTCCCATGATAGAGATCAAGAGCATGAGCAGAATTAAACTTGGAACACACAAAACAGCATCAACAAACCTCTGGATTAGTAAATCGAAAATACCGCCAATGTACGCACTTAGAATACCCAGAAACACGGAGATAAAAGTAGAAATTAGAGTGGCTACTAATCCCACAATCACTGAGATACGAGCCCCGAAAATAATACGGCTTAACAGGTCTCGTCCCAGGTTATCCGTGCCCAATAAGAACTGGCTTGAAGGTCCTTCCAGGGCATGCGTTGGGTGAATAGCATTCATTCCATAAGGAGCCAGATAGTTAGCAAAAATACCAGTTAGTAATAGAAGCAATGTTATAACAGCACCCAACGTACCGAGAGGCTTCTCCTTAACCATCCTGATAAATAATTCAGTTAGCTTGGAACGTCTCGGCTTTTCGGTAATTCCTTCTGATAATTTCTCTGCCAAGATATTACTCTTTCTCCTTTATTTGTAATGAACTCTGGGATCCAACAAGCCATAAGACATGTCAACTAATAGGTTGATGAAAACCAGTACAACTGCAATCACCAAAATTACTCCGCTTACTATTGGATAGTCCCTGTTCGTTACCGCGTCTGTTAATAGCCGACCTAATCCAGGCAGGCTAAATATATTTTCTACAATCACTGCACCACCGACCAAAACCGGAAGTTGATATCCAATCATCGTTACTACAGGAATTAGTGCGTTCTTCAGGGCATGTCTCATGACGATAACTCTCTCTTTAAGTCCTTTTCCCCAAGCAGTCCTCATATAATCCTGCCTCTGTACTTCCAGCATCATGGTCCTTATCATTCTCATGTTCCCCCCCGCGCCACTCATTCCCAGAACAATTGCAGGGATAATAAACATTCGCAAATTACCTAACGGGTCTGAAACAAATGGAATTAGCGTTATCGGTGGCGAATAGCCCCACCATACCGCTGGATACACAATAACCAATATCCCTAACCAGAAAGTAGGGATCGCAATGCACAAAATCGCGAAGCTACGACCAGCATAGTCGCCCCAGCTATCTTGTCTTAAAGCTGAATATATACCGATAGGGAATGCAATTAATTGAGTTATGAGAAGAGCCAAGATACCCAATTCAAGTGTTACCGGCCATCTCGCTTTGATTTCATCAATCACAGGAACATCACGCCATAATGATTTCCCTAAATCGCCATGCAAGATAATATTGCCTAACCAACGGCCATATTGAGTGTACATAGGGACATCAAGACCGAGCTCATGAGCCACTGCTTGCCTTTCCACTGCCGTGACACCGGTAGGTGTTCCATATTGACTCACCATCAAGTCTATTAGCGATCCCGGAATTAGACGTATGGTTATGAAGACTATGAGAGTGACAAAAAATACCGTGGGCACCATTAACATCAATCTTCTGATGACGTAATTACGCATGCTTCTTTTGCTCCGCTTAACAGTAATGGATGATTATTTTTACATGGTCACGATAAAAGCCCGATTGTCTGCGAGGTTGCGAGTATTAGTAATTTACTAAGTCTTGATCAAACTTTTAAAACTTGCAGAATCGCAGATCTGGTCTCGGTATTCAGCTTTAAAATGAATTTATAGTATTCATTATTACACATATGTATACTCATAGTATTTAGTATACTATTGTGTATATAATTATTTATACAAAATCATATTGTCATGAATTATATTACTATGTACTGAAATGTGTCAATAGAACCATAGTAACCGGGTGGAATTGTAATAAAATATTTAGTCAGATAAAATGCGGGAGGTAATTAATTTATGAAAGCAGTAATCGTGAAAGAAGAGGGCGGGGTGGTATTACAAGATGTTCCAGAGCCCGAACCTGGACCAAATCAGATTAAAGTGAAGATCGCATATGCGGGAATATGTGGTAGCGACCCCGAAAGAATATCTGGTTTACCAAATATACGGAAACGCTCGGAGGGTGCAATAGGCTGGCCTCAAAAAACTTATCCAATACAGGCAGGGATAAAGAAATTGGGACACGAAGGCTCGGGAACTATTGTAAAAATAGGACATGATGTTAGAGGTAATTGTAAGATAGGACAACATGTAGCAATGAATTTCGTTGAAACATGCGGGGCTTGCTACCACTGCATCAACGGGAAGGTGCATTTCTGTGAGAGGCCAATTATTTACGATGGATTGATGGCCGAATATGCCGTCTTTCCCGAAAATATTGTCTTCCCGTTACCCGATGATTTACCCCTGGAAATAGGCGCATTTCTTGAGCCGGTATCGGTCGTGGTACATGCATTTGATATTATTCAGATGAAAGTCGGTGATTCTGTAATTATTACAGGTGGTGGCACTATAGGGTTACTAATGTTGCAGCTAGCAATTAAATCCGGGGCCTCGAAAGTTCTTGTCTCCGAACCTATTGCGGAGAAAAGGAAATTGGCAACCAAACTTGGAGCGGATGTGGTAGTGAACCCATTTAAGGAAGACCTTTTGGATATATCTAACAAGTTTACTGATGGTAGGGGTTATAATATCTGCATTGAAGCGACGGGAATTCCATCCATTGCCAGACAGCTTGTCCTGCTGGCTGAAGACTGTGGAACTATTATTTGGGCTGCGACTTATCCCAAGGGTCTTGACGTAGGAGTCCCAATAGACTATATGTTTTCCAAAGAGTTGTCCATTCACTCGGTAAAACTGTCTCCCTTTTCATTTTCCAGGGCTCTTCAAATGCTACCCAAACTCGATCTTAAACCTCTGATCACTGTTTATCCTTTAGAAGAAGTGGCTAACGCCTTCGAAGCGCATAGGTTGGGTAAAGGCATCAAGATAATGCTTCAACCATAAGCTAATTTTATAAATTTTTCCACTGAATACCCGCCAACGAACTGGCGGGATGAAAGTGGTCCGAGGCAAGGCTAAAAAACGTTTGCTAAATATTCTACCAGATGGGATAAAGATAGCACGGGAATAACAACAATCAAACATGCTGTTTATGACTTGAAGTATCGCCTGGTGAGTACCAAAGTGTAGAAAGCACGTAACGACAGAGGGTGTTGCTTGTTACTTGAAAGAAGTGTTCAAACATATAGCTGAGGAATACGGGTTTGCGATAGATACTATGGAAGTAGTAGATGACCATTTACACATATTTTTTGGAAGCGCCACCGAGGTATGTCCAGCTTAGATCACAAAAGCTTGCTTTGTGACCTATACGTAATAATAGGGTGGTAAAAACGTTGGAAATAGGGTTGTGATTAACAAGTTTATAGGCTCACGTTGAATTCCAATTCAAAAGTTCTGCCTATTGTCACCCCAGCTCCACCATTTCCGCCCGGACGATGCCAAAGTTCCTGAAATCAAGCATTGATAACCTGGATGTAATCAGGATTAGCTTCATTCATTGGAATAGGCAGTCTCTTAATGTATTCGAAGAGCCAAAAACACAAGCCCTGCCAGAATTATCAAGGCGGCAAGTATCACACCGAAGATTGCACGATTAACCAAACGCTCCAGATGTTCGAGGTGACGCTCAACGCCCGATACATCGGCTTTTATATGGAATTCACCCCGTTCCAATGTTTTAGAGATTCTCGCGAGACGATTAGGCAATGAAACTCCGAACAGCGCCAGCTCGGCAATGGCTGGGGGCAAACGGCGAAAAATAGAAGAAGGCTTATATTTATTTTTAAGCATTTTATCGACGCTAGGGGTTAGAAGAGCAAAGAAATCAAAATCAGGATCTAATGATTGCCCCAGACCCTGTGCCATGGTTATAGTTTTCAGAAGAAGAAAAGTATTGCCGGGAAGTTGTATATGATTGCGGCGGACTACGGCGAACAATTCACCAAGGTTGGATGTCAGATTTAGGTCTTCGGTTAAAAGCGGGTAATGTCCCATGATATGTTTCAGATCTTTGCGCAAACTCTCTTTGGAACCGACAGGAGTTACCGCTCCAAGATCGACCAGGGAGTCGAGGAGCAGGTCAACATCGCGATCCAAAATGCCTTTAACGACATTTATGATATAACTTCTTACCTCATCATCCACCAGACCTATCATGCCGAAATCAACTAACCCTAAACGCCCATCGGACTCGACAAACACATTCCCGGGATGGGGGTCGGCATGAAAAACAGAGTCCTCAAAAATCATCCTGACCCAAATATTTGCGCTGCGTTTGGCCATTTCTTTACGGTCGAATTTTGCTTTTTCCAAAGCCGGAAAATCTAAAATATTAATACCCCTGATCCGTTCCATGGTAATGACCCGGGGAGTGGTGTAATTCCAGTGAATCATGGGGATATGGATAGTAGGGTCATCTTTAAAAAATTTGGCGAAGTGCTCGGCGCTATGACCTTCACGGATATAGTCAAGCTCGCCATTCAGCGTGTCGGAGATCTCCTCTACAAGGCCGGCAATATCGTATTGTTGAAATCCTTCCCCGTGTTGCGCTGCGGATTTGCCTAACTGGCGCAATATTTCCAAGTCTTCCTTTACCAGTTCCCTGACACCTGGTTTTTGTATTTTGATCACTACCTCGGTGCCATCATTCAAGGTAGCGCCGTGGACCTGGCCGATTGATGCGACACCCGACGGTTTTGACTCAAAAGAAGAGAATAGTTCTTTCACAGACTTGCCCAATTCGGCTTTTATCACTTTTTCCACCTCTTCCAGGGGAAGGGGTGTTAATGAATCCTGGAGTTTGGACAGTTCCTGGACGAAATCCGATGGCAATACATCGCTACGCGTAGAAAGAATCTGGCCGATTTTAATGAACGTCGTGCCCGCTTCTTCCAAAGCCATTCGAGTACGTTGCGATCTTGAATAAACTTCTTTCCGCCATGGATTCAGAGTGGGCGTCCAAGTGAAAGGCAGATAATGTTCCAAGCCGAGAGTTTTGATAAATTCACCAAGCCGGTATTTAACCAATATCAGGGCGATCTGGCGATACCTGCCAAAATGTCTTGCTTCTCTACGGTTTTTCGTTATCGTTTTGTTATCCATCATCTCAATCTATATTACCTCGATTTGAACGGCTCATTTGGCAAAAAAAAGTCCGCTACTCTTCAGAATAAAACGATTTAGCTTTCATTCACTCTTGAAATTCTTTTCGAGAGTGCTTCCAAGCGTTTGTGCCGCTTTACCGACATTTCTGAGTTTGGCGCGTACTTCCGCATTTTTAACCTTGCTTTGAGCGACGTTCGTGGCAGCGTCAACTACGGTTTTTGCAAGTTCCTTGGCTTTTTCCTTCACTTCCGGGTCTTCAAGAACCTCAGCCACAGTTGCTCCAAAAGCCTTGATCATCTCACCGAGGGTTTCCGCAGCTTTTTTGGTCTCATTTTTCTCCTCCGATTTCATTGTTTGTTCCTCCTCTATATTGTTATTTAAATTTGTTCTCATGGATTATTATATTAAACCGCCAATTTATTAGTTATAACATTCAAGCAAATTTGATTACTTTTTTGTAACATATTAGTGCTAAAGGTTGTTTTAGAACATTTTCAGACATTCGATATTATTTTTTGCTAAGCCTTCTTTTTGCCGGTTCGTGAAACCGGCATCGCCTTTTCCCTTATTTCAGGTTCGAAGAATAATACTCCGTTGGGACAGCCCTTCCCTCCTGAAATGTGGACCTTACCGGAAAAACCGGTAATACGTAATGGTAACAGGGTATAAATGACATCACCATCAATTTCCACCTTACAACCATTTATCGAAGTAGTGGATCCACTGACACGTTTGGTTCCCATTAAAGCCTCCGGTAATAAAATATTAAGAAAAGAATAACAGCCGGAGAATCAAAAAGTTATACAATAGAGTCAATAAAGATTACAAAGTCATGACATTTTGAGTAGATAATTACGAAAATTACAGTCAATCAAATAACGCGCTAAACATGCCATTGGTGTTTACTTAAGTCGCTATTGGGCGATGATGCTGTCGATTATACGGACGGTTTTGTCTTTTCGATTAAAGGCATGATATTCCGGTCGATGTCACTATCGTTTTTCGGTTCTGGAACATCACGGAAAAGGTACCAGTTTTCGGCATATTCCACTGAAGCGCCCGGTTTTAGAGTCACGAATGGAGCCAGCGTTTCCAGTTCGAAGGCCATACCGCTCCAACATTCTACGGAACTGTAGTAATCCGGATAAATACCCTCTTTTTGGTACTCATACGTCACCACGAAGAGATGTCCGTTATTGTAGTAGGCGGCCCATCCATCGGGTACCAGCATACCTATTTTATAAGAACCCGGCAGATTAGTATCCTGTTTCAGCATGACATACTTTTTCCCTAGAACCATTCGCGGATCGGTAAGGTCGCAATAACACCAGACCGCTATACAACTGGTAGGAAGTAAGGGACCTCCGCTGTTCTGCGGGATACGCGGCGGTAAGGGAATGATGGCTTTTCCACCATCGGCCATAATACTGGATGCCCAAGGCGCCAGTTCCACCGGCCAAAGACCACGGTTATAAAGGCGATGCATAATCGAGAGGTGGTTACCTGTTATAGATGCAGGTATGTCCATCTCTTTCTGAATGCCTGTTTTGTCGGTAGGTTGGGTGATACGAAGAGATCCGTCATGTTTTTCCACGGCTAAAGGATCTCTGGCGGGAAATTCACGTTCAATTGCTTCCGGCGCATGACGGAGGGTGTGTCCGCCGAAACCACTTGGAGTTTTGTCCGGCGGGGGATCCGGGATAAATTCATTCCGGTCGCCAACAAATCCGAAGCGGATAATATTAGGCCCGATATCAGTGGTAGCGATCAGATCCACAGTATCATTGAAGATCCGGTAACAGTTTGTTAGTCCTAAGAATTCTACCTTTTCCATAGTTCACTCTCCAACCATTTGATACTGCGAATCGTTTGTATTATAGTTGCGGGTTAAATAAAAGTCAATGTACCTATTGAGTTACACTTTTTAATGGATGATAAAAGGAACTCATTTAGGCCGCGGATGATTACATCCTTGTATCTAATTGAATTAAGTAATATAATCCCCTCATCCGAAGATATTTTTCGACAAATGGAGAGGAGGAGATTACCTATGAAAGAAATAAAACGGGTATTCAAAGTGGACGGTAAGTCCTTCTTTCCTATCGGCGGACAATCTTGTAACTCTAGCGGTTATAATGACAAAGAGTCCGAATCGGCATTTAAGGTTATCAACATACTTCACGGTAATACCCTGGAAGTACCTGTGTATTGGGATCAGGTTGAGCCGCAGGAAGGTCAATTCGACTTTACGTCAGTTGATGGTCTGCTCGCCAGCGCATTACACCACGGAGTGAAATTGATCCTGTTATGGTTTGCCACGTGGAAAAACGGGAATATGGATTATGCTCCTTCATGGGTGAAAAAGAATCCGCAGCGTTTCAAGAGAGTGATTTCGCCCACCGGCGGAGATATCTGGAATCTCTCCTCCCATTGTTTGGCAAATTTAGAAGCGGACATGAAAGCTTTTACCGCGCTCTGCCGGCATTTGAAAATGAAAGATATTAAACAAACAGTTATAGCCTTACAGATTGAAAATGAATCGGGTATCGTTGGTAGCGATCGGGATTATGGCACTGAAGCTCAGAACTTATTTGACAGGCCTGTGCCGGCGAAACTGGTGACATTGATGAAGAAATCCGGTAAAGGTCCCATTTACGACCTTTGGCAGAAAGCGGGCGGGCTAAAAACCGGCACCTGGCCGCAGATGTTTGGATGGGAAGGTGGCGAATTGATGACCGCCTGGAGTATAGCCAGCTATATTGATAGCATCGCGCAATCAGGGAAAGCGGTCTATAACATTCCCATGTATATTAATGTCTGGTTGATGGAACAAGCCTGGTGGAACATCCCGGGGGAATCTTATCCTTCGGGTGGCGCCGTCACCAGAGTACTGGATATCTACAAATGGTTCACACCGCACCTGGATATCATCGCGCCGGATAATTATCTTCAGGATATGGAAGGTTTCAAGCACATCTGCGCCGCTTATGCCCGTGACGATAATCCGTTTTTCATGCCTGAGACAGCAGGCGACCAGAATATGTTTCGCGCCATTGCCGACTATAATTCTATCGGCAACTTCTTTTTTGGAGTTGAGTATATCCTGAATGAAGACGGCATGGTGCGCCCCGAGTGCCAGACTCTGGTTGATAACATCAGGTGTACATCCGCCGTAATACCACTCCTCTTAAAATATCAGGGCACAGGAAATATTCACGCAGTGATCCAGGACGACCAATTACCGGCTCAAACTTTAGATCTCGGCGATTTTATAGGATTAGTCGAGTTCGGTGAAAAGCAGGCTCCTTATATCGGTAAAGATTGGCGTCATACATCTGCTATTTGGTTAAGCAAAGCTCAAACCCGAACAAAGCCAGGTTGCGGATTGGTGATCCAAGTCGGACGGAATGAATTTTATATTACCGGATCAAACTATCGACTTCACTTACGCCCCAAGCCCACACTTGCCAGGACACAGATTCCATTGCTCCTCGCTGACGGTACAGCCAAATTACTGGCATACTACGTGACGGTAGATGAAGGACATTTCGACAGGAAGGGCGAATTCATCAACGACCGCCGGCGCAATGGCGATGAGATAAGCCGAGGAATTTGGGTTGAACCTGATATCAATGTCGTGCGAGTAGTAATGTCCGATTGATCATTTTGAATCATGAAGCAGGAGGTAATTATAAACGTCGGAATGAAAAAATTGATTAACTGATCGGCTAACATATATTCATGTACCTTTCATCTGCATTTCACGATTTCAACATTTGTTTCTATAACGCGGCCCATACTTCTGACTTATTTTCCTGATATAGAAAATATTTGACAACAAAAAAGTTATATGGTAAACTTTGCCAGCTGTTAACCAGAGGTTAAATAAGTATGCGTGCGTACGTAATCAGACGGTTAATATTAATCATCCCCACAGTCTTTATTGTCAGTCTTATTGTTTTCTTCCTGATTCGATTAATACCGGGCAGTGTTGTCGATATCATGGTGTCTCAATTCCAATATGTCACAAAAATGGACAAACAAGCCATTGAGCACGCACTGGGTTTTGACGTGCCGTTGATTGTTCAATATGGACGTTGGATGGGTAATATTCTCCTCCATGGCGATCTGGGTAATTCCTTGTGGACAAGATCACCGATAATCAATGATATCGCTGCCAGGTGGCCTGTGACTCTGGAACTAGGTTTTCTCGGTATTTTTGTCGCCCAGATAATAGCCTTACCGATAGGAATCTATTCAGCGATACGGCAAGATACTTTCGGCGACTACATCGCGCGAAGTTTCGCGATACTGTGTATCGCCGTCCCCGGTTTCTGGCTGGGGACACTGGTAATCGTCTTCCCATCGATTTGGTGGAATTATATGCCTTCTATCAGGCTCATTCATCTTAGCGTCGACCCCATCGGCAATTTTAAAATGTTTATTATACCGGCAATAGTTTTGGGTATGGAAATGTCCGGAATGACGATGAGGATGACCCGCACCATGATGCTGGAAGTCCTGCGGCAGGACTATGTCCGGACAGCTTGGGCCAAAGGACTCAAAGAGAGAATCGTGGTAACCAGACATGCTTTGAAAAATGCGCTTATTCCTGTTGTCACCATCATCGGATGGCAACTTCCGCTCTTAATCGGCGGAACGGTGATTATCGAAAACATTTTCGGATTACCCGGTATGGGGCAATTGTTAATTAATTCCACTCAAACCAGGGATTATACGGTGGTTAGCGCTGTCTTGTTCCTTTTCGCTATTGTCATTATGGTCATTAATTTACTGGTTGATATGACCTACGGTTTTCTTGATCCCAGAGTGCAATACAAATAAAAGGTAAACAGGTAATATTGTGGCGAAAAAAGAGACAGGACAAACGGTAGAAAGGAAACAGCACTCCGGTGTAGTCAGTTTCCTGATCAGGCTGGTCAAAGAAAAGCCGTTAGGCACGGTGGGAGGGGTTATTACCCTCCTGCTGCTGTTAACCGGTATTTTTGCTACCTACCTGGCTCCATACCCTCCCAATGCCATGCATGCCGATTCCGCCCTTTCTCCCCCATCTATCCATTTCTGGCTGGGCACCGATAACCTGGGTCGCGACCTGCTCAGTCGTGTCATCTTCGGGGCACGTATCTCTGTGATCGTTGGTTTAGCGGCCTCAGTGC
>Ga0182021_10004589_pt1 | contig 16263 bp, 17 predicted proteins | sample 612E3MmetaG_FD_120493 | JGI IMG/M metagenome (GOLD analysis project Ga0182021, IMG submission 120493) | Permafrost microbial communities from Stordalen Mire, Sweden - 612E3M metaG (Illumina Assembly) | ecosystem: Environmental > Terrestrial > Soil > Wetlands > Permafrost | place: Sweden...
CTGACCTACACTGATTCAACCCACAATCTGGCCGGATCAATCTCGCCGATTCCGCTTTCACTTGCTCCCAATAGCGTGCAAGACGTAAAATTGATTGCCGTTCCCAAAGATCCCGATAGTTTGCTGGTGAGTGTGATGGCGGGGGGAACGAATTCACCACTCTCCGGAGTTACCGTGCAATTGGCGCGCGGCACTTCCACGCAAAATTTGATTACCGGGCGCGGCTCCTTGCGGCAAGTTGACTATTCAGGCTCGTCCGGACAAACTGATTTTATCGATCCGACTTCCTATTTCAGCTCGGATGGTAATGTTGAAACCGCCGATCCGTCCGGTGAAATAAAATTAAAAAAATCATTTGGTATTTATGCCGCCGCCGGCAATCTGATTTCCTCGTCTTTTGACACCGGTTCGGCCAGCGATTTTTATCAGCTGGGATTTTTACCCGCTTCGCAGCCGCCGGCTGCCGGAACTTCCAGCGTACTTTTGCAGATTGCCACCAACAACGACGATGCAACTTGGAATTTTAAAGGTCCGGACGGCACCGACTCAACTTTTTATTCCGCGGTCAATGGCAATATCAATTCCATTAATAACGGCAAGCGCTATCTACGCTATAAAATATATTTGGCCACGGCCAGCTCAACTTTCACGCCCGATGTCGGCGAAGTCAATTTCACTTTTTCTTCGCTTTGCGTGCCTTCCGGACAGGTGTTGTTCAGTGGATTGCCGGCCGGCGACTATACTTTGGATATTTCCAAAAGTGGCTATCAGCCGTCGGAAGAAAATATTTCAATTTCCGTGCCTTGGCAGTCGCACCAAGTGACGTTAATGCCACAGTAAATATGCCAAGTTCTGAAATTCAGGCTTGGGTATATAATCCGAATACTACGAATTTGACACGAATACTACGAACATTGCTAAAAAATTATTTAATTATGGAGCTTGCGGTATTCGTGTTATAAAATTAGTTATTTATTTCGAATTTTTAAATTTTGTGAAAAAACTTTTTTTAATTCAATCAGCCTCTGGATATACCCTGATGGAAATTTTGGTGGTTCTTTTTATTTTTTCAATTTTACTAGTTGGAGCGGAAACTTTATATACCAACACGGTCAACAATAATACCACGATGACCAACAGTCTGAACGCACAGGCCGATGTCCGCAAGGCTTTCGTCGCCATGGTGGCTACTATTCGCACTTCTTCACAGTCTTCGTCCGGCGCCTATGCGATTGACACCGCCAGCTCCACTTATTTTGCATTTTATTCCGATCTTAATGGCGACGGCTTAAAGGAAAAGGTTCGCTATTATTTGAGCGGTAAAATTTTGAAACAGGGAGTAATTAAGCCGACCGGCAACCCGTCGGTTTACAATCCGGCCAATGAAACAATAACGACACTGGTCAAGGATATTGCTAATACCGCCGCGCAACCGATTTTTTATTATTATGATGATTTTTACAACGGCACCACTTCGCCGATGTCGATGCCGATTACGATTGCCAATGTGCGGCTGATCAAAATTGATTTGCTGATTGATCACGATCCGCTTAAGCCGCCGGCCGCGCAGGAATTTACCACGCAAGTGTCTATTAGGAATTTAAAAGATAACCTTTAATATAGGCATAAATAGAATGGCTAGTTTAGAAATATAAAAATTCGAAATCCTAAGCACTAAATCCTAAACAAATCAAAAATCCAAAATTAAAATGTTCAAAACGGTCGAAGTTGGTCGCTTAAATTAAAATAAATATTTTTTGCAAAGACGATCCATATTTTTTAAACGCTGATTAAAAATACAAATATTTTTTTCAGCCAGTGTTTGGAATTTATAATTTTGAACATTTGAATTTGTTTAGAATTTAGGATTTTGAGTTTAGGATTTATAAACTTTTTATAATGCACGGTCTGCGTTACTTTATGAAAGTAAAAATATCAAATAATAAAGACGGATTTATCTTGCCCCTAGTTTTAATTTTCGGAACAATCTCGATGATTATTCTGGGCGGTGTTGTTGACTGGGCGATGATCAATTTGCGCGCGGCCGAACAGACGAAAAATCGCGAGATTGCTTTTGAGATTGCCGAATCCGGAAATGAATATTACCGCTGGCATTTGGCGCACGCGTCCACCGACTATCAAGATGGCACAATTCATGCCGGACCCTATGTCCATCAATTTTACGACAAGGACGGCAATGTGCTCGGCAGTTTTTCCCTGGCCATTACGCCGCCGCTGGTCGGCTCAACCGTTGTGACAATCAAATCGTCGGGCAAAAGCCTCGGCAATTATACCGGTTCGCGGGCAATTCAAGCCCAGTTGGCTAAGCCGTCAATGGCTAAATATGCCGTAGTGGCCAACGATAATATGCGCTTTGGCGCCGGCACCGTGGTTCAGGGTCCAATACAGTCCAACAAAGGTATTCAATTTGACGGAGTGGCTTATAATTTGATTTCCAGCGCCGTGAGCACTTTTAATGACACCGACAGTGATATTAATCATACGGAATGGGGGGTTTTCACTCATTCCGGCGACGATGATCCGGTGCCCCCGACCGTGGTTCCCAACCGTCCCGATGTTTTTAAAGTCGGGCGGCAATTTCCGGTGCCAGCCGTTGATTTTACCGGCTTAGCCGCCGATCTTTCCCAAATGAAAACCGACGCGCAAGCCCATGGTTTTTATCGCACCGGTTCCGGCAGATTAGGATATGATGTTGTTTTGAAAACCAATGATACTTTTGATTTATACACGGTATACTCCGTGAAAGCCACGCCATCGGGCTGTTCTAACTCTGCCACTGGCTGGGGCACTTGGAGTATTGATACAAAATCGAATTCTCCAAGCAACAACCCTATTCCCGCCAATGGTCTTATTTTTCTTGAAGACAATGTTTATGTTGAAGGCCAAATTAACACCGCGCGCGTCACAATCGCTGCCGCCACTTTTCCCAGCGATCCTTCAACTTGGAAGAGTATTATCGTTAATAATAATTTGCTTTACACTAATTTTGACGGCAGCGATGTTATTTCTTTAGTTGCTCAAAATAATATTAATGTCGGGCTTTACAGTCAAAATGTTTTAACGATTGACGCGGCGCTGATTGCCGAGAATGGGCGCGTCGGCCGCTATTATTACAACCATGCCAATTGCGACCCCGACGATACCAAACAAACATTGAATTTATTAGGTATGATTGCTTCTAACCTGCGCTATGGGTTTGCTTATACCGGCAACCCGGAAACCGGCTATCAAACCAGAAACATCACTTATGACCAACATTTGCTCCTTTCTCCGCCGCCCAGCTTTCCGCAAACCTCTGATCAATACACCACGATGTCGTGGCAGGAAATACAATAGCGGGTTTTTGTGCTATAATTTTTGTAGAATAAATAATCCGAACCTACAAATTATACCCGAATACTACGAACAACTACAAAACGAACAATACACTAATGGGAAGTTTTCGGAAAAAATATTTGTAGTATTCGGATAGAATTCGTAGGTTCGGATTATAATTAATGTTTTTATGTCACTTCTTGGCAGTTCCAATAGCCCGATCGGCCTGGACATTTCCGACTTGTCGATAAAATTAGTCCAGCTGAAAAAATCGGGGAACAATATAAAAATTCAAGCCTTAGGAAAAGTCGATCTTCCCGAAGGTATTTTGACTAATGGCGAAATAATCAATCAAAAAGAATTGGTAAAATATATCAGAAAATTAATCGCGCGGCCGGACTTCGGCAAGACTACCGGACGGGAAGCGGCCATTTGCTTGGCGGAAGGAAAAACTTTTTTAAAGATTGTTGAGATTAACAAGCAGGGACAGGATAAAAATAAAGCCGTGAAGAATGAATTGGAAAAACACGTGCCCCTGCCGGCCGATGAGCTTTATTTTGATTGGCAGATCATTGGCGATTCCGGACGTTCGCATTTAGTGTTGATCGGCGCCGCTCCCAAAAAAATAGTTGATGATTATTTGAGCTTGCTGGCCGAGGCTCGCCTTTCCGCCAGCGTTGTGGAAACCGAACCAATTTCCGCCTGCCGCTGCTTGCTGGAAGCGGAAAATCCGGGCTACCGCGGTGCGAGCAAGAATAGTTTAATCATCGATATCGGCGCCACCGACGCCAGCCTGACTTTTTATTCCAAAAACACCATCCTTTTTTCCGTTAACTTGCCGATCTCCGGCGAGGAAATAACCCGGAAGATTTCAGCCGCTTTGCATATTAATCGCGAACAGGCGGAGAAAGTAAAAATTATGTTCGGCGTGGTCAATAATAGCGAAGAATCGGCGGCGGAAAAGATTATTGATGACGTTGCGGATGATTTGAAAGTTAAATGCACGGAGGCGATCGCTTTTTTCAATCATCATTTTTCCGCCTGGGGGCCGATCGACAAGATTATTTTATGCGGCGGCGGCGCCAATATTAAGAATTTGGAAAAGCTGATCAAAAAAGAAACCGGCATTAACACAATCAAGGGCGATGTTTTTATAAATTTTCGCGGCAATAAAAAAAGCCTTTTCAGCGGCTTCCACCGGTCTTTCAGCTTGAATACCGATTTTTTGGCGGAAGAAGATGATAAAAAAGCTAAAGCCCGTGAAAGCAAGACGGTAAAAATTTCTCACGATGTAAGCTTGTGTTATGTGACGGCCATTGGCTTGGCTCTGCGCGGACTTTTTATAGACGATTAAAGGGATTTGACCGCGCCGCTATCCCGCCTTGGTGGGAGCACCCATTCGAATTTAGGGGCGCATACGAATTATAATTTTATGTTAAAATTGAATCTAATCGCCGAAGAGGCGAAAAAGACCATAAAATATCAACGCTTATATCAGTTTTGCTGGCAAGCGGAAATTTTTCTGCTAGCGCTATTTTTATTGGTCGGAGCGATTATTTTTTCCGCCGAAAAAGTGCTGAACGCCAATGTCCATCAATCCGGCTTGCAAACGGCGGCGTTAATCAGTGCGAGCAGCGCCGATTACAATATTAAAGCTAAAGAGCTTAACGACCGAATGGCGGCCGTGGCGCAAGTTGAAAGCGGTTTTGTGCCTTTTTCTAAAATTATCGGCGGCGTTTATACTTTGATTCCGGCCACCACCACACTTTCTTTTTTGGGTATTGATAATAAAACAAGCGCAATTGAGATCCGTGGACTGTCACCCGATCGTGATAATCTGCGTGACCTGGAAACCAGTTTAAAAAACGCTTCTTGGCTGTCGGGCGTCAATGTTCCAATAGAGGAAAAATTAAAGAAGATAAATATTAATTTTGATATTATCGCAAATTTTAATCTGACAAAATTGAAATAATTTTTTATGCCGCAAAGACAATCATATCAAGACAAAATAACTATTAGCGCGGTTATCTTTTTGGCGCTGGCCTTTTGCTTGTATTATTTTTTAATTTCTCCGTCGTTTGCGAGGGTGGAAAATATCAAGGCGCAGATAGATCAGCAAAATCTGCAAGCGGAAAATAATTATAAACAAGGGCAGGATCTGAAAAAACTTACCGAAAACATTAAAGTCGTTGAGCCGCGTTTGGGAGAAATCGAACAGGTCTTTATTAAGAAAGACGATCCGTCTTCTTTTATAACTTCACTGGAGGGTTCAATGGCCAAAAATAATGTGTCGGAAATATCCGCACCGCTTTTTGGAGCAGAAACTCAGTTGGGTAAGTATTATACTCAGATACCGCTGGATATTTATGTCCGTGGCAGCGCGCCGGGTCTGATTGGCTTTATAAATGATTTGGAAAAGCAGCAAAAATACATCAATCTTAATTCGTTGCAAATGACCGTCATTAGTTCAGAAACGGCAGGGAAGACAATGCAAAAAATAATTTCGGCGCAAATTTCCGCTAACACTTATTGGGGAAACTAAACAGGTTTTAAGCATATGCAAATATCCGCCAAGAAAATCAGGCCGTATATCAAAGCGCTGCTGGCTATCGCGGTCATCGCAGTCGGATTTTTTATTTATTATTTTTTGAATAATTTATTTTATCCGGCAATCGCCGGCTCGCAGAATATTTTAGTGCTGCAAAAAAACACGGCCGCGCAAGCCGTGAACGTCGCCAAATTTAATGATCTGGTTGATACATTGTCACAAAAAGCATCTTCCAGTGCGCCGCTGCCGGCCGCTAATCCGTTTAGATAAAAAAGGAATGCGAATATCGCCTTCCCGTTTTTACTCCCGCTCGCCGGGATTTTTTATTTTCGATTATTTTAACACTTGATTTAAAACATCTAAAAATATTTTACGATCTTTTTTTATCATCGCTCTGCCTTCCGGTAAAACTATTTTATCCCAGCTGCGCCGCAATTTAGCGGCGAGCCAAATCGCTCCTTCGTCAGAATTTAATCCATGCACGCCGTAGGCCAGATAGAACATGTCCGGTATATAGCGGAAGTGAGACATGGCATCGGCGGAAGCTAATATTTTTGCCTCCAAAGTGTCCTTTTTCATTTTAACACTGCCGCGGTGACGGTAAATGCAATTTTGGGTTGCCAAGATTTTTTCTTCCGGCACCTCTAATTTTTTTAAAATTTCTTCGGCCATTTTTGCTCCGATAATATGATGTTTTGGGGCATTTTTAATAGCCAATAAAGAGGCATAATCATGAAGATAAGCGGCCAACTCCGCTATCTCAACATCAGCTCCCAGTTTTTTTGCCAAGAGCAAAGAATATTCGGCGACCGGTGTCAAGTGATAATCCCAAACTCTGCTGCCGAATTTGTTTTGCGGCGAATCAATGGCCGCCTTGACCATTTTTTTTACAGCTTTAATGGTGGCGCGATAATTGTATGACATATTATTTTAAAGTTTTTAAAAAATCGGCCAATTCGCTTGGCAGTTCAACTGAAAATGATTGCCGTATACCCGACAAATCGGTAAATGATAATTTGCTGGATACCAAAAAAATCCGGTTGAGATTTATTTTGCGATTCTCGGCGCGAGTGTATTTAGTGCTGTAAAGATTATCGCCAACTAAAGGAAAACCATAGGCGAAAAGGTGGACGCGGATTTGATGCTTGCGCCCGCTTTTTATTTTTACCGATAATAAAGTGTAATTTATCAGCCGTTTTATAATCTGAAATTCCGTGTAAGCCTCGCGCAATTCCAAAAAATTTTCCTTGAAATTATAACCTTCCGGCACGGCCGCTTGGCGATGGCCGCCGGCGGAGCGCTTCAGAGAAAATTCAATTTTGTCACTATCTTTGGCAATGTTGCCGTAAACGAGCGCCGTATAAATTTTTTCCACGCCGCGATCTTGAAATTGTTTTTTTAAATTTTTAAAAGAATCATTGGTACGCGCGATGACCAGCAAGCCGCTAACGTCTTTGTCCAGGCGATGCATAATGCCGGGGCGCGTTTTGTCCTCGCCGACTTTTTTCAATTCTGGATATTTTTTTAAAAGCCAATCAGCCAGCGTCGCGCCCTTGATGTGCGGCGCGCCGTGAACAATCAATCCCGCCGGCTTGTTTATGATGATAAATTCGTCGTTTTCATAAACAACTTCAATCTTTAAATTTTCCACAGTTGCATTATTTCCAATTTTCCAATTTTCCAATTTTCCAATTTCAATAATTTCTCCTTCTTTTAATCTATAATGATTGCTTAAATTTTTACCATTCACCAAAACCGCGCCGGCTGAAATAATCTGCTGAACTTGCCCGCGGGATTTATTCATTTTTTGCACTAAAAAAATATCCAGGCGTTTGCCGACACTTTCTTTTTTTATTTTATATTTCATAATACTTCATAGAAATTAGATAATTTGAAAATTTGAAAATTATGAATTTAACGCCAAATTTTCCAATTTTCCAATTATCAAATTTTCAATTTAATATTTCCTGCAACCTTTCTATCTGTTTTTGTCTGTCAAAATTTTCTCGAACTAATCGTTTTCCATTTTTTCCCATTATCCGGCGCAACCTCTCGTCAGCTTCCATCGCGATTATTTTTTGGGCTATTGCTTCGGCGCCGGTTTCGGCTAAGAGACAGCCGTTTTCGCCTTCACTGATGATAGCAGATAAATTTTTTTCCGGCCAGCCCAAAAGCGGCACGCCGCAAGATGATGCGGCAATGGCTTTTTCTAAGTCGTTTAATCTTGGATTTTCCGCCAAAGTAATATAAAGATCCAGATCTTTAAACCATTGCGCCAAATCTTTTTCCTCGCCCAAAAGCCAGACGCGGCCGGTGAGTCCCAAATTTTTTATCAGCCAGTTGAGGTTGTCATTGCTCGGGTCTTGGCCAAGAACGACCAGGCGGAAGTTGGGAATTAAATTTAAGCATTGTTTTACCGCTTGCAATAAAATTTCCAAGCGCCGGCGATCGTTATCTTGGCAAATTACGCCAACGGTGAAATTTTTGTAAAAACTGTAAGGCTTATCGGCTTTGGCCAAGCTGGAAAAAATATTTTCTTGCCGCTCCGCTGTTTTTAGGTTCAAGCCCAGAGAAATATTATGAATATTTTCCGGCCGGCATCCGCCTTGCAGCAAATTCTCGGTTTCAGACGCGGTGAAAGTAATGGCCACGGCCGATTTAGCCGATATTTTCAGCAGTCTTTTGAGTTTATTTTCCGGTTCGCCCGGCAGCGCGACCCAAATAATTTTTATTTTTAAAAATTTCGCCAGCGGCGTGAATATTATTTTTTCCCGCTCGCCCACACAGATTATTTTCTCAATATTTTCTCGCCGTTTCAGCGCTGAAAGCGCAAAAAAATATTTAGGCCAAAAAAATGACAAAGAAAAAATAAAAAATAAAAAAAACTATCCGGTTCGGGAGGAAATGATTTTTTTTCAATCTTGCCGTTCGGTATAGTTTCAGCGAAATTTTCAGCCGACCAGATAAAAAAATAATTTTCCGTCCCCAAATCGGCCAGCAAATCAAAAAAAGACCGCTCGATATTTTTTGCTGAATTAATGATAAGAAATTTTTTCATAGGAATTCTTTCTCTTCCGGTTCTTGATTTAACAATAATGCCAAGTCTTGTCGATCAATGCCGCGAACTGCAAACAAGGACGTAAAATATAACAAAGATGCAAGAGCGACGGCAATAATCAAACCCCAAACATTATCAAAGTAATGCGCCGGAGTAAAATACAGTGCCGCGCCCATAATCAAAGCGGCTAAAACAGCTTTGGCAAAGATTCCCAAACGCGGAAAAAATTTAGCGAAACGCCAGGCGTAAAAAAGCATAAAAAAAGTAATCGCCGCCTCGGAATAAACCGTGACCGCGGCAGCACCAAAATACGAATAATGCGGAATAAAAATCAAATAGCCGATGACTGAAGTGATGGCGGTAAAAATATATGCCGGAATTATTTTTTTCTGTTGGTTAAGCGCCACCATCACATGCGCGAAAAAACTGCTGACAAAAACAAAACCGGCGGCGAAAATTAAGACTTGTAAAATCGGACCGGCGGCGGCAAAATCTTTGCCCGCCACCAAAATCATCACCGGCCGCGCCAAAACTTGCGTGCCGATCACCAGCGGTACCGCCAGAATTATCATTAAGTCAAAAGATTTCTGCAAAATTTTCTTGAAGCGCTCCTCTGCCTTGGCCGCCCAATCCGCTGCCAATATCGGTAAAACCACGCCGGCAAAAAGAAAAGGAATCGTGGTTAAAATATCAATGACTTTATAGGAAGCGCCGTAAATTCCGACTACCGATTGGCTTTTTATCAGCGATAAAATCAGCGTGTCGGTTTTAAGATAAATTAAATTGAAAAATATTGTCAGCGCCAGCGGCCAGGATTTTTGCGCCACCTCGCGCCAGAGGGAAAAATCAAAAGCAAAACTCAATTTGGCAAAACGCCGGGAAGAAAAATATAAAATTATGAATTGCGCGAAACTGCCGGCGACGATGGCGGCCAAAATTCCATTCAAGCCGAAATCAGCACGCACCGCCGCCCAAGTCCCGGTAACCAAGATCAAGCGGCCGGCGCATTCAGCAATGGAAACCTTGTCCATCCGCAGATATTTTTGGAAAATGGCGGTAAAAATCTGGTTAAGCGCAATGAAAAAAAATGACAGCACGGTGATGATGATGCCGGTTTTAATATCATGATTATATGGAAAAAACCAAGCGGCAACGGGCGCGACTCCCAAAAAAATTATCGCGGTTAAAAAACGCAAACTGAATAAATTATCCAGCACTTTTTTTTCATTAACACCGGGCTGAGATATCATCTGCACCGTCACCAAAGTCAAACCCAGATCGGCCATCACGCCGAAAATCGCCAAAAAAGTGATAATGGTCGTGTATTCGCCAAAACCATTGGTGCCCAAATAGCGGGTCATCAGGACCACAGTCAAAAGACCAAGGGCGGTGGCAATAATCTTGCTAGCGACCTGAATTATTGTATTATAAGCTATTTTAGTGGCGAGATGCATATCGCGTAACTCATAACGCATAACACGTAACAGGGTGCTGCTAAAAATTTCGAGAAGCATCCGCCTAAAACGTGTAAAATGCGCTTTGTTCTATTATTCTTTATTTTCTGATATAATTAAAATATCTTAATATTATTATATCATATTAATTAAAACATAAATCACTAAACCTAAAACCATGAAGAACATCATTTTTTATCTCGCTCTGCCGCTCTTTTTGCTTAATTTTTTTCTCGTTCCGGCGATTTCGCCGGCACTGGCGCAAGTCACCGACATCTCTCAACAAGTCGGTTTTGAAGGAGGCTCCGGCGACGTTGCCAATGCTTTCGGCGGCGGCACGCCGAGAGACATTAGAGATATTATTGCCCAAGTAATTGTCGGCGTTTTAGGCTTATTGGGAACAATTTTTATTATTTTGATTCTTTATGCCGGTTTTCGGTATATGACAAGCATGGGCAATGAAGAGCAAACCGGTGATGCCAAGGCGCAAATTGTTTCCGCCATCATCGGCTTAGGTATAATTTTAGCGGCTTATGCCATTACCAGTTTTGTTTCCAGTTGTCTGATTGGCGCAACCACGCAAGGCGCCTGGACGGTAAACATATGCTCTCAATAAAAAAATTCGTAAAAATCGCCGTAATTTTGGCGGGAACAATTTTTGTATTTTATCTGCTTTCGCAGGGAAAAGTTTATCCTAAGTCCGTGTTGTCTTATGGTATGACTTTTTCCGAACCTTATGCGCAATTTTTAGGTTTGGACTGGAAGAAAGTTTTTACCGACTCACTTGATGATTTGCAAATTAAAAAATTCCGCCTACCGGCTTATTGGGATGAAATTCAGGCGGACAATAAAAATGATTTTAATTATTCCGATCTTGATTGGCAAATCAATGAAGCCGGTAAACGCAATGCCACAATAATTTTGGCAATCGGCTACCGCTTACCGCGCTGGCCGGAATGCCATTTGCCGGGCTGGGCGGCGAATTTATCGCAGGCCGACAAACAGCAAGATACCTTGGATTATTTGAAAACAACCGTGGAAAGATATAAAAACGATCCGCAAATTATCGCTTGGCAAGTGGAAAACGAACCTTTCTTGACTTTTTTCGGCGATTGCCCGAAATTCGATCCGAACTTTTTAGATAAAGAGATTACGCTGGTAAAAAGTTTGGACTCGCGCCCGATTGTGGTGACTGATTCCGGTGAACTTTCTTATTGGTATCCGGCCGCCTCGCGCGCCGATATTTTCGGCACCAGTGTTTATTTGAATACTTATTCCGGCAATCTAAAAATTTATTTGCATTATCCAATCTTGCCCGGTTTTTTTCAATTCAAAAAAAATATCGTCGGTTTATTCGCTCATCCCAAGGATTGGATAGTAATCGAAATGCAAGCCGAACCCTGGGGTCCGGACGCCGTCACAAATTTAAGTGACGCCGACATGGCCAAAACGATGACGCCGGAAAAACTGCAATATATTTTGAATTTCGGCCAGCAAGCCGGCTTCAAAGAATTTTATCTCTGGGGAGTTGAGTGGTGGGCGTGGGAAAAACAGGTGAAGGGGAATGATTATTATTGGAATTTTGCGAAGACATTATACGGAAAATAAATTTTTTGAGATTTGAGATTGGAGATTTGAGATTAGTTGATTAAAATGCCAATCTCAAATCTCCCTGCCTGCCGATAGGCAGGCAATCTCAAATCTCGGCAATTAATTATGGCGAATAAACAATATACGATAGGCATAGATATAGGAGGAACTAACATAAAATCAGTTCTCTTTAACGGCGAAAAAGTCGTAATGGATTATTCTTTGGGCACGCCGAAAGATTCTTTGGAACATTTGATAATTATGCTTTTGGCTTTAATTGAACCGCTTTCCAAAAAAGCTGAACAAGATAAAGTTCGGATAAGCGGCGTGGGGTTAGGCGTGCCGGGCGTGGTTGATCCGTTTAGCGCTAAAATCACTGATGCGCCGAATTTGCCAATTCTTAATGGCGTTAAGCTGAGTGAAATTTTAAGCCAAAGAATAAATTTGCCGGTCAGAATGGATAATGATTCCGAATGTTTTTTGCGTGCCGAGGCAACGCTTGGCTCAGCCGCCAAATATAAAAATATTTACGGCATTACGGTCGGCACCGGCATCGGCGGCGCCTGGTGGATCAACGGCGATATTTATTATGGCGCCCACGGCTTTTCCGAGCCCGGCCGGATGATTGTTGACTTCAAAGAACAGACAACCCTGGAAGCGGCTTATCATAAATTAACACAGAACAATCCGTTCAATTTGGCGATGGAAAATTATCGCGGCGACAATTTGGCGCGCCGCGCTTTTGAAGAAATCGGCGATTTTCTCGGCCTCGCTTGTGCCAATATCATAAACTTATTGGATCCGGAAGCGATAGTTTTCGGCGGTGGCGTGATGGCCTCAGCCGATTTATTTTTACCGGAACTGAAAAAAATGATCGAAGCCAAGGTGGTGAAAACGCCGGGCAAAACTAAAATTTTAAAATCAAAACTCGGACTGGATGCGGGGGCGATCGGAGCATCGTTACTAATTGATTAATTTTTAACAAATAAAAAATAACGTATAAAAAAAATCGCCGAAGGGGGTGATTTTTTTTAGATATTTGATAATTGGAAAATTGGAAAATTTGTTTTTTATCAACCAAGAAAAAATTTTAGCCTTCAAATTTTCTAATTATCAAATTATCTAATTTTCGATTGGTTCCACCGACAGTGTTACAATTCGCAAGCCAATGAAGAACTGCAGTATCTTTTATTTAATTAATTCTAATAACATTTCTTTCGCCTGCGGGCCGGAAATTGATTTTTCCACTTCGCCGTTTTTGTAGAGCACAAAAGCCGGTAAGGAAAAAACCTCCAGTTTTTCCGTGGCTGTGACGGTGTCTTCGGCATTGGCTTTGGCAAAAATAACTTGATCGCCGTTGGTGGCGGCAACTTCCTCAAAGATTGGCGCCATCATTTTGCAGACACCGCACCACGGCGCGGAAAAATCAACTAGCACCGGTTTGGTTTTGGAAGTCTCAATAACTTCTTTTTGAAAATTGGAATCGTTGACTTCTAACATATTTTTTCATAACTCATAACACGTAACTCGTAACACTCTTACTAAAATTTTTCTTGCGGAAGATGACGGATAAATAAAAAATATTTGCTTTAGTAAAAGTTATTTATTTGCACCCTGTTATGAGTTGTGAGTTACGAGTTGTGAGCGTTACTTTTTAATCACTTTATCAATTATACCATACTTTTTGGCTTCGTCGGCGGACATAAAATTATCGCGGTCAGTATCTTTTTCCACAGTCTTGATTTCTTGGCCGGTGTGGAAAGCCATCAACTGGTTCATTTTGTCTTTGATTTTCAAAATATGTTCAGCGCGAATTTTTACATCCGAAGCCTGGCCTTCGGCGCCGCCCAAAACCTGATGAATCATAATTTCGGAATTCGGCAGAGCGAATCTTTTGCCTTTGGTGCCGGCAGCCAAAAGCATTGCCGCCATTGAGGCTGCCATACCGACACAGATTGTGGACACCTCGCTTTTGATGTACTGCATCGTATCGTAAATCGCCAAACCGGCCGTCACAGAACCGCCCGGCGAGTTGATGTAAAATTTAATATCTTTGTCGCTTCCTTCCGCATCCAAAAACAAAAGCTGGGCAATAACGATGTTGGCGACATGATCATCAATCGGCTCGCCCAAAAAAATGATGCGGTCTTTCAGTAAGCGTGAATAAATATCATAGGCGCGCTCGTATTGTCCGGATTTCTCAATAACTGTTGGTATTAAAGGCATATAATTAGTTGATTAGTTAATTGGTTAAATAGTTTTGGTAATATGGATTATATATAAAATCGGGGGAAAAGTCAAAGATTAATTCCCCTCCTCGGGAGGGGTGGCCGCGCCTCGCGGACGGGGTGGGTCTTTTTTTTAAAAATAAAAACCCTTTTAACTTTGCGTAGAAAATTAAAAGGGTTGCGGTGTGTAAAAAAGTTCAATTAAATTCAATGGACGGTTTATCTTCGCCTTGCGCTTCTTCCCAGCTGATCTCAGGCAGATTGCCGTCGCCGCTGGAATGCTCAACTTCAATGGCTAAGACATTGGAAAAAAGTTTTGGGTGCCAATCGTCGGCTACAATTTTTAAATAATTGTGCATCAGTTCCGACAGGGGTATCGGCTTTGTTTCTTCCGAAGCTTCCGAGCTTTTACCGGCAGATGTTTCCTCGGCTCGATCCATAGCATTTTCGGAAAATTTAATCAGTTCATCTTCCAAATACTCGCCATAGCTGGTAATTTTTTTCCCGGTATTGTAATAAGTTTGGGAAATAAATTCGGTCAGCTCGCCCAAGATAAAATCGTTTTCCAAAACGGCAAAAATATCCACGTCAGCCACGCCATTGTCATGTTCGGTCAAGCCAAGCTCAATTGATCCAATTTTTTTTCTCACCATTCCTTTGCGCGTCACTTCGTCATTTTCTGTGACAACCGGAAGGTAAAAAGCAAAGATTATGCAATTTTTCCGCGACAGCCAAATATAATCGGTTTGGCAAATAAGAAAGAATTTTCCGTCCTTGCGATCAAGATAACCAAAATAACGATCATATTCCGGACAGCGGCATTTTTGGTGCAAGACTAAATTTTTTCTCAACAAGCCATAAAACCAGACACTAAAAATCATTAGCAGTTCAAATGCTAGCATTAGCGGCCAAATGACGCGGCCGCCATCGATGCCAAAACTTGCGAGACTTTTGTCCAAACAAAACATTAAGACAAAAATGATTGCGCCGGCCAACAAATATGTCGATTCTCCTATTCGGCAGAAAATGATAAAAATGTAGAGGTCAGCCAGCAAATGGGCGACTTCTTGGCATATTACTTTTGTTATTTTCAGCGCCGCACTACCGGCGGCATGAACCAGATAACCCGAGTATGGATAAATTTTCAACAGAGACCAGTTGAAAAACGCGTAAATAATATTCGTAAGGCGATTAATCATTGGAGCCTCCTTGGCAAAATTGGTTTGGCAAATTTTAAGGAACACTCTTTAATACTCCAATTTTATGGCGGTAACAGGTTTTTGTCAAACAGTTTTCACATAACTCATAACTCGTAACGGGGTTTATAAAACAGCTTTGTTAAGAGGGCTTGTTTTTTACCAAATTTTGGCTTACAATAATTATATTATCAAGGTGCGATCTATTCGTAGATTCGCATCATTCGCAAAATTAGCATTAGAATTATTTTATGAATACCTCAACCAAAAAGACAATCTTTTCCGGCATCAAGCCTTCCGGCAATTTGCATCTCGGCAATTATCTCGGCGCTATCAAACAATGGGTGGCGATGCAAGCAGATAATAATTGCATTTTTTGTGTGGTGGATTATCACGCCATCACCGTGCCGCAAGATCCGCAAGAATTAGCCGAGCGCAGTTTGGAAATCGCCAAAATTTATTTGGCCGCCGGCATTGACCCGAAAAAATCCATCATCTTCCGCCAGTCAGATATCAAAGAGCATACGGAGCTGGCATGGATTTTGAATTGCACCACAGCGCGGATGAGCGATCTTTTCAATATGACTCAATTTAAAGATAAATCGGGACGTTCTAAAAAAACTGAAAATTATAAAAATTATTTAAAAAAATACTTTAAAGACGGCCGGATTAGTTTTGAGTGTAAAAACGATGATGATTTGGATTATTGGACAAAACAATTTTCAGAAGGTTCAATAGCAGAATTTGAAGAAAACGTCAGTGTCGGGCTTTTCGATTATCCGGTTTTGATGGCCGCTGATATTTTATTATACGATACTGACGTCGTGCCGGTCGGCGAAGATCAGGTCCAGCA
>Ga0182021_10004590_pt1 | contig 16261 bp, 9 predicted proteins | sample 612E3MmetaG_FD_120493 | JGI IMG/M metagenome (GOLD analysis project Ga0182021, IMG submission 120493) | Permafrost microbial communities from Stordalen Mire, Sweden - 612E3M metaG (Illumina Assembly) | ecosystem: Environmental > Terrestrial > Soil > Wetlands > Permafrost | place: Sweden...
GCCGAGCGCAAGGATTTTGACTCCGCCATGTATTTCGAAGGCGAACGCAAACAGCTTTTGCGGATTCGCGCCGATTCTTTTGGCGCATGGCTGGCGGATTGGCTGGCCGTCAATCGCGCGGACGGGCTTTTCAAGTTCATTGCCGCCCAGGTTGAAACCACGGCGCTTGCCGGGACACAAACCACGGCCATTTTGCCGGAAAGTTTTTGGGCTTCGCGTCCGGGCGCAATTTACCTTTCCAATGGCGACGGGCGAGCCGTAAAGATCACGCCGGGCAAGGTGCAGCTTGTGGATAACGGCGCGGACGGCTTTTTGTTCGCCGCTGGAAACACGCTCGCCCCGTGGACACTCACGGAGCCGCAAGACCCGTTTGTAACGTGTTCGCTTTTCGGTGAGGCGAATTGCGCGGCCAGTCATGGCTTGGATTTGCTCCGGCTTTGGATTCTATCCCTGCCAACCAACCCGGCCAGCAAGCCGCCGTTGTGTCTCGCGGGCGATGTTGGCAGCGGCAAGACCCGGCTGGCCAAAGGCATTGCCGAGCTTTACGGCCTGCCCTTTGTCGCCAACAAAGCCGAGGAAAGCGGCGAAGATTCATTTTGGGCGAGTCTGGACGGTGGGGGATTGTTCACACTGGACAATGCCGACTCAAAAAACAAATGGCTTGCCGACGCCGTAGCGAGTGCCGCAACGGACGGGTGCAGCCAACGCCGGAAACTCTACACGGACGCCGAGCGCGTCACCTTGCGGGCGCGGGCATGGCTCGCCCTGACAACGGCCAATCCGACCTTTGCCAGCGACGCCGGACTTTCCGACCGGCTGCTTTTGGTTCGCATGAACCGGCGCACGGATGAAACCAGCGACGCCAGCTTGTCTGATGAAATCAGAAAACACCGCAACGCCGGTTTGTCTTTCATCGCCCGGACACTGGCGACCGCACTGGCCGACACGGAACGCACGCCAGCGGGATTGAATCAAAGACACCCAGACTTTGCCGTGCTCGCCGTCCGAATTGGCCGGGCGATTGGCCGCGAAGCTGAAACCGTCCATGCTCTGAAATCTGCCGAGCAGGACAAATCCTTTTTCTGTCTGGAAAATGACAACATCGCAACCGCCTTGTTGACCTACCTTGCCAACGGCGAAACATTCACCGGCACGGCCAGCGAGCTACGCGAGAAAATCATCGCAACGGACACCGACCTTGCCGACAAACTCAGCACAAAACGACTTGGCAAACGTCTGTCCATGCTCTGGCCGCACCTGGAAAAGGTTTTGGCGACCACCAAACAGGAAACCGGACGCGGTAGAATAATCACTTACACGCTCAAAATCCGTCCAAGTGGTGAGTTTGGTGAGTGTCAAAGTGCCTTTTTGACTAAACCCCCTCGCGCGCACACACAATAGGACTTTATGCAAAACACCGTTTCAAACTCACCACACTCACCATACCAGACACCGGAAACGGGAACTGTAACGCAATTACCAACGCGCGTTCGGCGGCATCGGTTGAAATCGGTATGCCGATGACACTTTGCGCCCGGTGATTGCCGTTTGTCCTGACCTGTGGTAAATGTTCCAACGGCAAAGAATTCGCGCCGTTCGCCGTCCGTCTTAATCCTGAAACGATGATTTACAGCGTGGACGAGAGTTTCGATTTGAGCGCATGGCAGGCCGACGTGACCGGCAAACGCGCGGAGCAAGACCTGTCCCCGGCCCGTGTCGCTGAAATCGTCGCCGAACTCTGCAAGCCGGACGCATGACAGCCGGGTTATTGCCGGGGTACGGTGACAGCGCGTCACAACTTCTACCCCAAAAAACGTCACTTGTCACCCCAAAATAGCCTGTTTTTGGGGTGACAAGGGCAAGCGCGACAGTCAGCCGAGAGGAAATGTCGGAAACCGGAAGCCGGACGCATGACAGACGGGTTATTGCCGAGATACACGGAAAGCGAGTCCAGACTTCCCCCGAAAATCCGTCCGGTTTCCGCCTTAAAAAGCGGGTTTTAAGGCGGAAAGAGTGGAATTTCCTCTTTTGTGTCCTTCCAAAAGTCCGAACTTCGTTCCGCCATTCCGTCCGTAAATGCGTCCGCAGTCCGTCCGCCCTGAAACCGCCTGACATCCGGCATCATGTCAATTCCGACGGGATGCACGGAGTGTGTGTCCGAACATCCAGTGCCAAAAACGTCCGCCTTTGGGTCGCAAATTGATTGATAATGTTAAAACAAGATAACGTGAGAAAAGACCAGAAACGGCGAGACGCAACGGGAATATATTCCTTCTGTGCTACCCTGGCTTTCGTATCTGTTTCAAATTGTGAATAAGTATTTCTGGACAAGAAAATCCTGATTTGGTAAAAAAACTCGTCACACGTCACAAAACAATTTACCGTGAAGCAAGGTGTGACGGCTTTGTGATGGGCGGGTAAAGTGGGTAATATATGGGCGGCTTTGGGGTAAATAATGGAAATAGTGGGTTAGCGGGGCGAGTCTCATCCAGTCCTTGCAAAGGTGAAGTGTATTCCCTGCCGGCCAGAATTCCTGGCGCGTTCTGTTTTCCTTTCCTCAGTTCAAAATTGGTTCTTATGAAAACTCCTTTTGGTATTTATGTCGTGGTTGCCTTTTCCTTGTTTGGCGCTGGTTTTCTTTACGGCGCGCCAACGGCTGCCAGCCAACAAACACCCGCTATTCCGTCACCCACTCCGTATTCTGTGGTTCAGCGCGACGCCAATTCCCGCGTGTGGCAGCGGTTGACTTATCAAACCTCCCCATCCGGACAGGTGGTAACCAATGTGCATCGCTACGTTGAACTGGCCACTGGATTGCATTACTGGAGCAACGACCAATGGCTAGAATCGAAGGAGGAGATAGATATCCTGCCACAAGGCGGGGCGGCAGCCACCAAGGGACAGCACCAGGCGAAATTTCCCGGGGATATCGCCCAAGGTGTGATTGAACTGGTAACGCCGGACGGGAAAAACTTGCAAAGCCGGCCCATTGGTCTGAGCTACGACGACGGCAGCAACACCGTGTTGATTGCCGAACTGACAAACTCTGATGGATACCTGGCCAGTTCCAATCAAGTGATTTACCCCAACGCCTTTGAAGGTGTCGCGGCGAGCCTACGATACACTTATAAAAAGTCTGGATTCGAACAGGATGTTCTCATCGAAGGACAATTACCTACGCCGGAAACATACGGTCTTAATCCGGCAACGACACGGTTGCAAGTATTGACAGAGTTCTTTGACACGAACAGCCCGGTGCAAGCCACTGGCCGGGTCAATCCGCAGAACGGCTTGAGCGATACCATATTGACGTTCGGGACTATGAAGATGGTGCAAGGTCGGGCCTTTTCCATTGGTGACACCAATCAGATTCAATTCCAGATTGGTGGGACACCGACCTACAAGAGCTGGCTGCACCTGAACGGGCGGACATTTCTGATGGAGGAAGTGACTTATCAAGGGGTGGCACCGCAGTTGAAACAATTGCCGGCATCGGCCAGCACAGTCCCAACGAAAACTTCTGCGAAGTGGGTGTTGAACAAGGTTTCTCCCCTGCGATTGCTGCCGCCGACACGCATGGTTCAAGCGAGCACGAACAGGGTGCAATTGGCCAAGGCCGATTTTAGCCGGGAACGCGGCGTGGTGCTGGATTATGTGGCGGTTAATGACAGCCTGACTAATTATACATTTCAAGGAGACATGACGTATCTGGTAAGTGGTGAGGTGGATCTATACGGCACGACAACGATCGAGGGAGGAACGGTGGTGAAATACACACATCAAGGTTTCGGGTTGCTGTTCTTTTACGGGCCAATCAATTGCCAGACTGCGGCCTACCGTCCGGCGATATTCACGGCCATGGATGATGACAGCGTTGGGGAGCCGATTTCGGGCAGCACGGGAGTTCCAAGCGGGATTTATGCTAGTTGGGCATTGGTGTATTACAATCCTCCTTTTTCGACATTGCTACAGAATTTGGAGTTTAAGTATGCGTTTTATGCAGTGAACATGGAATCCGGCAATAGCAATGTTCTTAGGAACATCCAGTTCGTCAATGATAGTGTGCCGTTTTATAGTTATTATTGCACGAATGATCTTCAGAACATACTAATGTATAACGTATCAGTGACGTGTTTTTATGAGCTTAATTCATCTGTAAGCGCTGAAAACGTGACCTTGCATGACACCAGCGGGGTATGGATAAATGACAGCCCCCCATCAACCTTGACCCTGACAAATAGTCTATTGATTTCGGCTGGAGATTTGTTGGCGCCCTTTACCGGGGCGTATAACGCTACAAATAGCAGCGATACGGGGATTTTCCAGACCGTCGGAGCCGGCTCTCACTACCTGGCCGATGGCAGCCCCTATCGAAATGCCGGCACTAGGAACATTGATGCCACGTTGCTAGCGCAGTTGGCGCAGAAGACCACCTATCCGCCTATTGTCTACAATATACCGGGAGTATATTTTTCCACCAACCTCAACCTTTTTCCCCAAGCACAGCGGGATACCAATAGCGCCCCCGACTTGGGGTATCATTACGACCCGTTGGATTACCTCTTCGGGCCGGTTTATGTGACCAACGCGACGATTATAATCAATCCCGGAACAGTCGTCGCGATATATGGCACCAATTCTTATACCTATGGTTTTGCCATCGCCGATAACGCGCAGTTTCTCTGTCAGGGCTCACCCAACAATTTGAGCCGGATGGTTGAATATAATACCGTTCAAGAACAGGTTCCCATTGGTTGGAATACAACCTCTTATGCTTTAGTCGCTCACTTTAATGGGTTGAACGCTACGATTAATTGTCGTTTTACCGACTGGTCGGTCATGGCGCAAGACGTCCCTCATGTTCGGGTACAAAGCGCAAGCACTCCTATTAATCTTCAGGATTGTCAGTTCCACGGCGGCCAGTTGATCACGTCGTATCCAACGATTAACCTGACCAACTGCCTGCTGGAAAGGGTGAATGCCGACCTGGAGCCACTGGATGACAACATTCCCGTCATTCGTAACAATTTAATTTGGGGAGGCACATTTGGCTTTGGTCCCTCGCAAACCAATGCTGTCGTCACAGATAACCTGTTTGATCGAGCTACAATTCCAGATTGGCTCGGTGGTGTTGGAACTCCCTATGTGGGCGGTCACAACGCTTATGTGACCAATTGTGATATGCTGGACCCGTCTTACTCCACGGATGTAATTCTGAGCAATCCCTTGGTCTATCAGGCCGGGCCTTTGGGGAATTATTATCAACCTGCCAACAGCCTGCTTATCAATGCAGGCAGTACCAATGCAGATAAGGTCGGCCTGTATCATTACACCACCCAGACCAACCAGGTGAAAGAGACCAATTCCGTGGTGGACATCGGCTATCACTACGTCGCAACCGATGCCTACGGCAATCCCCGCGACACGGATGGGGATGGTATTCCCGATTATGTGGAAGATGCCAATGGCAACGGTGTGTATGACACGGGAGAATTAAGCGACTGGACAAAATTTTCTACTGATGGGACTGGAATGAGTGACGGATGGGAAATCAGGTATTTTGGTCATACCGGCATAGCTCCGAACGATGACCGTGACGGAGATGGATTAAGCAATATGCAGGAATATCTGTTGGGCACCAATCCGACTGTGGATGACAGCACGCAATCAGGCTCGCGGCTAAATTACATCTACGATCCGGGTGGCTGGCTGCAAACAGTGTCCGGGACGCATAGCGGCTCGATCAGCCCGGATTCCGAAGGAAACATCAAGATTGTTTCACAATAATTTTAAGGGAAAACCATGAAAACGATAAAATTTTTCATTCTCGGCCTTTTGATAATGGTGGCGTTGGCTGGCCGGGCGCAGACGTTTACTCAACCGGGATGGTATCGTGCCACTTATATCAAGCCGCCCCCCGCCGACAACACGGGCACGGTCGGGACTGAAGTTGCAACGACTTTTGCGACAGGAAGTCAGACATTCAGCCCAATGGGGGGGTTGTCAGGTTCAACAAATATCGCTGAAGCGATCACGCCGGAAATTCAAGCACTGGCACGTGGCCTGGAAAATGATCCGACACGAATATTTGATTACGTTCATGATCACATCCGGCATGTATTGTACTACGGTTCGAAGAAGGGGGCGGAACTGACATTGCTCGAACGGAGCGGCAATGACTTTGACCAATGCGCACTCCTGGTGGCCCTGTTACAGGCGGCGGGTTATAACAGCGTTGGCTACCAATTTGGAATGTTACAAATGCCTTATGACAGTCCTGACCACAACGATCTTCACCATTGGTTGGAATTAAGCTTGGTCAACACAAACGCAGTAAACACGAGCAATTATTTTAACGTCCTGCTTCTAAACCGAGGCTATCCAATGCTTCCTAACAACAACGCGTTTTATCAGATAGATGCCAATACTTTTGAGTTCCAACGAATATGGGTGACCCTTACCAATGGTGCGACCGTCTATTACCTCGACCCGGCCTTCAAGATCAGCGAGCCAACCAATGGAATTAATCTGGCTTTAGCCATGCAATTTAACAGCAACGCAGTCATGACCGCCGCCGGCGGTACCAGCACCACTGACTATGTCAAGGGTCTTCAAGAAGCAACCTTGCGCAGCACGCTACAAGGCTATAACAGCAATCTATTGGCCACCATTCAAAGCAGTTATCCCAATGCCTCGGTCCAGCAAATTCTTGGCGGACAGCAAATCACGCCTTGGGCAAATGGATTGAGCCAATCCCTTTTATTCGCCGAAGATACGCATGGTGGGTTGTTTCCGATTTTGGGCTGGACATCTGAACCCACCAATTTCATGTGTACGTTTGGCATCAGCTTTGGGGGTGCCAGTCAGCAGTGGTATTTTCCCCAGTTACAAGGCCAGCGATTGTCATTGACCTTTAGTAACAATGGCACAGGTCAACTCTGGCTGGGGGATTCCCCGATACTTCGGACCAACATCACTGGTGGTAGAGTCACGGTAACGTTGACCGCCAATCATCCTTATGGAGGGTGGGATACAACTAAAAATATTCCAATTGACACCGGGTGGTCTGACGCGTCTGTGCCTGATCCTTATCAGTCCACCAATGCCAGCTATGCCATCATGTATGCCTTTGAACCGAATCCGGCCTGGCTGCTGGAACGGGAACAGCAATTGGACACCTATCGGCAACAGGGCTACACCGATACATCCAGGCAGGTGGTTACCGAAACCCTGAACGTGATGGGATTGAACTTTATGATCCAGACAAAATTATATGAAGACATTCTGGCCTCGCAATTGGGAATCTTGCCCGAATATTTTGAACGGCTTGGTCGCATTGCTCAGGAAGGTGGCAATGGATATTATATTGACATATATTTTCAGCAAAACCAGGCGGTCGCCGATGGCGGAACTGCTTCAGCAAACTTTCTAATTTTTAGTCCAAAATCCGATCAGTACAGTGACGTAGGTATTTACATTGAAAGTGCCATGGAACATGGATTGATTGAACAATTGCAGTCCAGTAATTTGGTGGCCGCCTCGACGATAAAAATTCTTCAGCTTGCCAACACCAATAACCAGACAATCTATCTGGCCAACAGCACGAACTGGACGAGTGGAGCCAATGTCAGAAACCATCTTACTAACTATGTCTTGACCGGCACCGGGGGCTTGGACAGCCTCATCAGCCAGGGTTATAGCTTGCTCCTTCCAACAAATGGTTCGGTGCGGATCGGGGGGACTGGAAGTTGGGCTGGCACTGGTTATGTTGAACAGCAATTGACGGCATATAGTCATTTTACGGGTATGATTATAGGAGGTGCTCATTACAATGGTGGATTCGCGGAATATTCCTGGCTATTCCCTGACCCTGTGGTTATTTCCGGCCTTAGTTATGCAAACCCTGTCTATATTAATCCGGCGCCTGTATTCACCACGATCAAGCTTTCTGGCGATCCGGTGAACATGGCCGATGCCTCATTTGATCTCAATACCACCGACCTTTCGCTGGGGCAGGCGGAGCCGATGGGAATGACGTTTAGCCGCAATTACACTCCCGCACGGCGGCATTTGAACCTGGCAAAAATAGGCAACGGCTGGGTACATAGCTATTATTTTAATCTGGCCGCCGTCAGTGCGCCACTAGCCAGTTTGGGTGAAACCACCCCGGCCCAGATGGCACCGATGCTGGTGGCCACCTGCGCCGCCCTGAATCTATATAATCCGCAACCTGACCCCAAGAATTGGATGGTGAGGGCACTTATTGCCAAATGGGGGGTTGATCAAACCATCAGCAATGCCGTGTCCATTACCCTTGGCAAGGATACGCTCCAGTTTATCAGACAACCGGGTGGAGCCTATACACCCCCGGCCAATTGCACCTGGACGCTCACCAATAATCCGAATTACACCTTAAAACAACGCAATGGGAGCGCATTCTATTTCAACAGCAGCAAGCAATTGACCAGCATCACCAATCAGTCGGGAGATGCACTTTCGCTGACCTATACCAGCACAAACCTCACCAAGGCGACAGACTGGAAAAGCCGCACGCTCACCTTCACTTATTCCGGCACGCCATCCCGGCTTGCCTCGGTGGCAGATAATTCAGGTCGCTCCGTTTCTTATGGTTACACCACCAGTGCGGATGGCAATTTGGATTTAACCTCGGTCACTGATCCCGAAGGTAAAATCAGCACTTTCGTTTATGACACCAATCATCAAATTCTCGCCACCAAAGATGCGCTTGGCCGGCTGGTGGTGACCAATATTTATGACAGTTTCGGCCATGTCATTACCCAATATACCCAAGGTGACACGAATAAAACATGGCAAATTTACTGGTCAGGCTGGGAAACGGTGTCCCAGGACCCGGCGGGCAACAAGCAGCGTTACATTTATGACGATGACACCCGGCTCATTGGGCAGCAGGATGCTTTGGGCAATTTCAGCCAGACATTCTACGATGGCCAAGACCATGTGATAATGACCATTTCGCCTTTGGATGAAACGAATCAATCCATTTACGATGGAAACAATAACTTGATTTATTCGGTGGATGCGTTGGGCTTCACCAACCAGTTCGTTTATGACAGTCAAAACAACCTGATTCACATAATTGATCCGCTGCACAATACCAGCAGTTTTGGATACGATTCCAAGTTCCGATTGACCGGTTCAACCAACGGCGCGGGAGACTGGGTTGTTTATACCTATAATACGGATGGCACACTCGCCACCCGGGTTGATCCGGGTGGTACAAACAGTTACAGCTACGATACCAAGGGGATTTTGAGCAAAATCACCTATCCCGGCAGCCTTGGCAGTGAAGGATTTTTGAACAACGCCTTTGGTGACGTGTTGAGCCATACCAATGGCTTGGGATTCGTGACGTCCTTCCAATACAACAACCGCCGGCAATTGACCAATACCATTGCGCCGACGAACATGATCACACGCGTTGCTTACGATGCCATTGGCAATGCGGTGAGTGCGACGGATGCGCGCGGGTTCAGCACGACCAACACGTGGGGTGTAACGCGCCATTTGCTGGCGACTACTCTGCCTGCCACCCCACAAGGGACGGCGGTGGTCACCAACATTTATGACAATCGCGATTGGCTCGTTGAAACCATTAATCCACTTGGAAAACCTGCATTCTACACGAACGATGCGGCGCAACGCTTGATCAGTGTAACCGACCCGTTGACGCGAACAACGACCTTAAGTTATGACGGCGATGGACATAACATTACCTCCACCAACGCGGCACAGAATGGGACGACGCAACAGTATGATGCGCGCGGTTCGCTGACAGTTCTGACCGATCCGGCGGGCCGGATTGTGCGGCGGGCTTATGACGGCGCGGGCAATCAAACAAACCTGATGAACCGCAAAAGTAAGGTGTGGCAATTCCAATTTGACGCGGCGAACCGGTTGACCAATACCATCACGCCGCTGGGCCGCTCGACTTCGCTGGCATTCAATCATCAAGGTTTGGTTGCCAGTATCAAAGACCCGGCCAGCCAGCTCACTTCGCTTTATTACGATGCCAAAGGCCGCCTAACCAATCACACGGATAACGTCGGCACAACCCGCTACGGTTATGATGCCAACGACAACCTGACGAGCGTGACCAACGTAGGACAGGCTTCCAGCCTGTCTCAAACTTTCGATGCTTATAATCGGATGAGCAGTTTCAAAGATGTCTATGGGAATCTGATCCAGTATAAATACGATCTGAACGGAAACGTGACGAACCTGGTTTATCCGGGCGGCAAGAATGTATATTACGCCTACGACAGTTTGAACCACATGACGAACGTGACGGACTGGTCGGGACGCAAGACGAGCGTGGCGTATGATTTGGCCGGTCGGTTGACAAGCATCACCCGGCCAAACGGCTCGGTGCGCACAATCGGTTACGATGCCGCCGGTCAGACGACAAACATTACGGAAAAGGCGACTAACGGCAATATAATTGCCTTCTACAAATTGGGTTGGGACAATGCGGCGCGGATGCAAACCGAGTTTGGCGCGCCCCTGCCGCATACGAGCACGGTGCCGACGCGGAATATGACGTTTGACGACGACAACCGGCTGATCAACATTGACGGCAACGCGGTTAACAATGATCCTGATGGCAATATGACGAGCGGCCCGCTCACGAACGATACGTTGTTCACTTACACTTACGATGCCAGGAACCGGCTGTCGAATGCTGGTGGTGTGACCAATGCGTATGATCCTGCTGGCAACCGGATTGGCCAGACGTATGGCACCAATTGGGCGAGTTACGTCATCAATCCCAATAGCAAGCTTTCTCAAGTCTTAATGCGAATCAAGAACGGGGTGACGAGTTACTACATTTACGGGGCAGGCTTGCTGTATCAAATCACTGAATCTGCGACGGTAACGAACGCGCTGACGTATCATTATGATTGTCGCGGCAGCACGATTGCGCTCTCCGATAACAACGGCAACGTGACCGACCGAATTGAATACTCGGCTTATGCGACGATGACTTACCGGACTGGAACGAATGACACGCCGTTCCTATTTAACGGCAGATATGGCGTCCAAACCGACTCCAACGGCCTGCTCTACATGCGGGCGAGATACTACAACCCATATCTCTGCCGGTTCCTAAATCCTGACCCGGCTGGGTTCCGAGGCGGGCTGAATCACTACGCCGCTTTCAATGGCAACCCGGTCAGTTACACCGACCCGACGGGTTTGGGTGCAGTGGGCGACAACCAGAATCTTTCGTGGCTGACGGGCGCGAGCGCAACGCCGGCGAATTTGAGCGACCCGTTTGGTTTGGCGTTGGCCAACGAACAGCCGGATTGGGTGGACAAAACGATTGATTACCTAAACGCAAAAATTGAGGCCAACCAGCAAGCACAAGCCGCACAATTCGCCAAAATGACGCCGTTTGAGCAGCAGCTTTATCAAACGTTCCAAATGCTTGCAGCCTGTTATGTGCCTGAAGCTGCGCCGGAAATGATGGCCGTGGAAGGAACAGGAGTAGCCAATACATTCTATCATTACACTCAAGCGGAAATTCCGGCAGGGCAAGGATTGAACATCGGTTCCGGGGTAACATCGGTAGGTAATTTGAACGCCAGTGAAGCCATGTTTCAGTTGGGGATTAAGCCGCCGACGTATGTCTATCCGATTAATCTTGCGAACCCAGCCGACTATCTGATCCAAGATTTAGGGATACCGGCACGAAATCAAATCTCTGCTTGGCGGGTGATACAAACGACACCACCCGGTTCAGTCGGCCTGCCTCTACCTGTGCCGCCGGCACCTTAACCGTATATTTTATGCCACTCGAAAATTCGTGCGAAAAATTCAAAGGGCAGTTGGTATTCGTTTTGCCAACCAGCGGATTCGGCTGGTGCCGGAGCTTGCCAAGCGCTCCGCGATTCCAGGCTGGAGATTCAATAGAACCGCCATCGCCTTTTACTGCGCGCATTTTAGAGTTTTACTATTTTGACGGTGGGATAAGAGGAGGCATTGGAATCATTGAGCAACAAAGCCACCCATTGAATGGTCAATGGATTGGTTTTTGTGTTCGTGACGGACTGGGGACGCTAACGTGCAATTTCTCAACCTACCCTGCGGATAATAATATCAGCATAGGCAAGACAAAACCGGTCATTAAAATTGAACCAGAGAAACTAGCCATGCCCGAATGGATACAATTTGAAGGTGAATCATATTTAAGTGGCCTTGGGTATATCACCGAGTCGCCAACATCGCTTGAAGAAATCTACAAGCGAATCAAGAAGGTTCAAAAGTCGCCATAAGCCTGCCCCGACCGTAACCCCCTACGCGGTCCCGTGCCGTCACGCTGCCTGCAAAATGAAAGGCCAGGCAGCGCGCCGTCACGCCCCCAGCTTCGCCCCAAAAGCAAGGCCAGCGGAGCACCAAAGAAGGCCGCCATCGTCAAAGCACTACGGGATGAAACCGGCTGCGCTAGCCATTGCTCATTCCAGAGTTTTGGCATCGGCAAGGTACGACTCACGGTTATCAATGATGTCGCGCTGCATATCCCGGCGCAGTGTGCCATAGAACGCAAATCAATTGAAAGTGCAGAGATTGTAGCGGTCAAGCGCGAGAATTTCTTGCGCGGAACGGCTCACGGAAAATATGTTTAAGGTTGAAATCAAGAGTTATATCTGACAGGCATACAAGTCATAATCTCGTCACCCACCCCATCCCCCAAAACATCCCCCCGCCGTATGGTCAAGCCGGAGCGGGTGTCGGTAGCGCCGCTTGTGGTGTCAGCTCGTACTTCCCACAGGTAATCAGGTCAAATAGGGCCAGCGGTTCCTTCGGCTTGAACGTCAAACGCCAGAGCAGGAAGGCCAAGTGAACGACCGGGATGAGTTGATCCTTGTAACCAAGCGTGATGACGCGCACGCCGAGAAGCCGGGCCGCGCCTTCATCGCCGTAAAACTGGCGCAATTGCTGAATCTTGTCGAAACAATCCGACTTTCGAGGCAACGGGATGTGTCTTGATGGATGTGGCACACGAGAAACATCGTTTCACTTGTATTTCGACGCAACTTTTTCCGGCAGGATTTGCCGGACACCCGCCACGATGCCCCGCCCCGCTTCGCTGCGTCACGCTGCCCGTGCTATACGTCACGTCATTCAGGCCGCGCTTTGATTGCGCCGGTGCATGGCGACAGTGGTCTAAATCGTCCTGAGTCACGCCAGCGAAAAGGCCATTGATTGCGTTTTGATTGCACTTTGGCAGGTGAACACAGAGACACACAAAGTAACATAAGCGAAGTGCGAAAGTGGCCTATTCCATTGAATATATTGGCGAAAGTACGGATTTGCTTGTCGTTATTGGGCGAAGTTGAAACCGGCCAAAACAGGCCAAAATCAATATACCACTTTGTTCAACGGATATTCAATAATTCCTTCCGCGCCGGCCGCCTTGAGTTGCGGAATCAATTCGCGCACCACGTGCTCGTCAATGATCGTCTCCACGGCCACCCAGCCTTTCAGGCTCAGATTGGAAATGGTCGGGTTGCGCAACGCCGGCAAATTCCGGAGCAGGCTCTGAAGGTTTTTCTCGGCGATGTTCATTTTCAAGCCGACTTTCGCTTCGGCCTCCAGTGCACCCTTCAGCAGCATCGAGAGCGTCTCGATTTTTTTCCGCTTCCAGGAATCCTTCCAGGCGTCGTGATTGGCGATGAGCCGCGGCGTGGAACTCAGCAGTTCGTCCACGATGCGCAGTTTGTTCGCGCGCAACGAGGAGCCGGTCTCGGTCACCTCGACAATCGCGTCCACCAATTCGTGCGCCTTCATCTCGGTCGCGCCCCAGGAAAATTCCACCTCGGCCTGCACGCCATGCTTCTTCAGATACTTTTTCGTCAGATTGACGACCTCGGTGGCGATGCGTTTGCCCTGCAAATCCTTGACTGATTTCACCGGCGAATCTTCCGGCACGCATAACACCCAGCGGGCCGGGCGGCGCGAAACCTTGCTGAATAAAAACTCGCCCACCTCGCGGACCTTCGAGCCGTTCTCGATGATCCAGTCGTACCCCGTGATGCCACAGTCAAGATAGCCATGCTCGACGTAGCGGCTGATTTCCTGCGCGCGAATCAGCCGGATTTCCAGCTCGTCATCATCCACGTATGGAATGTAGGAACGGCTGTTGACCTGAATGTTAAAGCCGGCTTTGGCCATCTTTTCGATGGTGGCCTCCTGCAAACTGCCTTTGGGCAGCCCAAACCGTAATTTCTTGCTCATTCAAAAATTTTGAATCATGGACAATGTCACCCTGACCGTTAAAGCGGCACCGTCCCGGTTACCTTAAAGCCGCGGGCGCCTAACGCCTCCTTACCCACCAACACAACCGCTTGGTAGTGGCCAGCGGCATTGAAAACAATGGGAGGCGGGGCGAATGATATTTCGGCAACTTCTCCTGCTGCAATTATCCCCGATCCGCCAATGTGTCCTGTCGCACTGGCAATAACTTTGCCGGTCGAATCTTCAATGTTCATTGATATGGGGAGTTGCTTGATTCCGCCTTTTAGGTTGGTCACGAAAGCCGTGGCGTAAAATGCCGGAGCTGTGAATGGGAATTTGGTGGTTTTGATGCAGTGAAATATTCCTACCAACGTGAGCTTTCCGGTCTCCTGGTCTCGAATCTTTTCATCCGAAAAAGTGATGGCTGAAGGCAAAACTGGTTCGTTGTCCATGAACTGAGAATATTCAAAACAAGTGCAAGAACAAGAGCATTTTTCTGCAAATCGCTCTTCACACGAGGACGCAAATGCTTTCCCGATAATTACTTCACCACATGGCCGGATTGATCTGCCAGGTTCGGCGCGGAAACGCCAACTTTTTATCCGCGTCAACGCAGCGCTACTTTACGCTTTGAATGGTCCACTCTCCACCAACTTTTACCAAAACGAAGGCATACAGTCCCGACACCGCCCCGCCCGCATACCAGGTGCCGATGGCTTCGGCCACACCGTTCGTCGGGTCCATGGCTTTCGCGCTAAGAATCATGGCCAGCTTGCCCGTGTCTTTGTCAATCGGCGTCTGGTTCGGATGAAGCTGTATCCGGTCACTCGGCTTGATGGGCGGAACGTGATTCGGAAATTTTCGAATCAGCGCCGCCACCCTGGCATCGCTGCCTTCGAGAAAAATCGCGGTGTATTCATCTTGGTCCGAAAAACGTCTTCCCAGCAAATACCCATAAACCGCCACCTCAATCTTGAATTCATCCCGGTCCTCAAGGTTTTGTATGGGGTCGCTGCTGAATTTCTCCGAATATTTGTTCGTGCCGCAACCGGCCAGCAGACAAAGAAAAACTGAGGCAAAAATTGAAACGGTCTTCATTTTCTATTTTTACCACGGATGGACACGGATGGACGCGGATGGAAAAATTTCGCTGTCTGTCCCACACCCGCCTGATGGGAGAGGGTGGCCGCGGGTCGGGTGAGGGCGGCGTCTGTTCGCTCTAATCCGTGTTGATCCGTGTTCATCTGTGGTTGATTTATTTTTTCTGAATCACCCTTCGTCCCACTACCGAAATTTCCCTGCGGGCAATTGCCGCCACGCACTTCGGATACAGCTCATGCTCCGCCGCGTGGATCCGCTGATGCAAATTCTCCGGCGTGTCGGTGTCCAGCACCGGAACCGTTTGCTGGCCGATGATTGGCCCGCAATCCACGCCCGCATCCACAAAATGCACCGTGCAACCCGTCACCTTCACGCCGTGCTCCAGCGCCTGCTTCCAGGCTTCGAGCCCGGGAAACGACGGCAGCAGCGACGGATGGATGTTCACGATGCGGCCCTCGAACGCGCGCAGGAAATCGCCCTTTAGCACCCGCATGAAACCCGCCAGCACAATCAAATCCACTTTCGCCGTCTGCAGTGCGTTGACGAACACCCGTTCGGCCTCCTCGTCCAGCTTCGTGCGGAATTTCCCCGGCGGAATGAATTGTGCCGGAATTTTCCGGTCGCGCGCGTGCGCCAGAATCCCCGCGCTTTCAACATCGCTCAACACGACGGCGATTTCCGCCGGAATTTTGCCCGCCGCCACGGCATCGGCAATCGCGACAAAGTTCGACCCTTTACCGGAGCCGAGCACGCCCAATCGGAATTTGTTGTTCACCGCGACTTGAATAACAGAGCGAACGTCTAAAACAAGTTTGAAAGGTGTAAAATCAGAATTGAATTTGACCCGCCCTCAACCTGACCTTCTCCCGCGGGAGAAGGAACA
>Ga0182021_10004591_pt1 | contig 16260 bp, 15 predicted proteins | sample 612E3MmetaG_FD_120493 | JGI IMG/M metagenome (GOLD analysis project Ga0182021, IMG submission 120493) | Permafrost microbial communities from Stordalen Mire, Sweden - 612E3M metaG (Illumina Assembly) | ecosystem: Environmental > Terrestrial > Soil > Wetlands > Permafrost | place: Sweden...
CGCGCATGGCTTCCATCTTGGAATCGAGATCGTCCAGGTAGTGCAGCAGCAGCGCCTCGGGAAACTGCGGCACCTTGGGCGAACCGAATTCCAGCTTGCCGTGGTGGCTGAGGATCATGTGCTCCACCAGCGCGCGCACGAGCGGCGGGAAATCGGGCAGGCCGCGCAGTTTGTCGCCCACAATGCGCATGCCGATGGAGATGTGGCCGATCAACTGGCCTTCGTCGGAATAGGAAAAACCGCGCTCGTAGTTCAACTCGTAAATCTTGCCGATATCGTGCAGCACGGCGCCGGAGATCAACAGGTCGCTGTCGATGTTGGCGTAGTGGGCGGCGGCCGATTTCGCCATGCCGCACACGCTCAGCACATGTTCGATCAGGCCGCCGAGGAAGGCGTGGTGAATCTGTTTGGCGGCCGGCGCCAGACGGTAGCGGCGGGCGATTTCTTCATCGTCCAGCACGGCCTCCAGCAGTCCCTTGAGATGCGGATTGCTCATGGCGGCGACGATGCCGCGCAGCTCCAGCCACATCTCGCCGGCGTCGCGTTTGGACGAAGGGAAGTAATCGGTGAACTGCACTTCGCTTTCGTCCATCCGGCGCACTTTGTGGATGGTCATCTGCGGCTTGTTGTGGAAGACCTGTATGATGCCCTTCACCTTGACGAAATCGTCGCGTTCGAACTCGTTGAGGACGTCGGACACGTTGTCCCACATCTTGGCGTCGAGTTCGCCGGTGCGGTCGGCCAGGAACAGCGAGAGATACAGCTCACCGCCCTTCTTTTGCCGGATTTCCTTGGATTGGACCAGAAAACTGGTCTCGACCAGTTGATTCGGCTTGAGCTCGTTAACGTAGGGCGATTTCATTTTTTCTCGGGAACGGCGGCCGATTCGGCGGGTTTCTCGGCGGGCTTGGCGGGGGCTTTGTCGGCCACGGCGGCCGTCGTGATCTTGGGCTTGGCTTCCTTCACGGCGCCGGCCGGAATCACCCACAACAGGTGCCGCTTGCGCCGTGCCGCCACTTCTTCCTTGGTGGTGGTCTGGGGCTTCAACTGGGCGACCTCCTTCCATCGCGTGTCCTTAGCGGGCGCCGCGCCGCTATCGATGTAGCCTTCCCTGATTTCCAAGAACGCGTCCTCGCGCAGCCCGGTCAGGTAAATGCGTACCTTGCCCTCCATTCTGGTCTGCGTGATGCGATCCTGAATCTCGCCCTTCACCTCCTCGAAGGATGCCTGTCCAGCTTCGAAGCGCTCATCCACTTTAAGGATCAGGAAGGAATTGGGCCGCCGGATGGCATCGCTGACGAAGCCCTTCTTCTTTGTGAACACCAGGTCTTCGATGGCCTTATCCAAGAGGCCTTTGGTCATGGCTCCGATCTGGCCGCCGTTCTTGGCGGTCTCCACGTCATCGGAGTTGTCGCGCGCCAGGTCGGTGAATTTCTCGCCCTTTTGAGCGCGCACCGCCAGATCCTTGGCTTTCTTTTCGGCGACCGCCACCTGTTCGGGAGTCTTGCCCTCGGTGGAGATGACGATCTGGCTGAGGAATACCTGCGATTCCTTGCGCATGTACTCCGATTTGTGCTCGTCGTAGAACTTCTGCGCCTCGGCTTCCGGCACCGTAATTGTGCGCGCTACTTCCTGGCCGATGACGCGCTGGGTCGTCATCTGGTTCTTCATCTGGAGCTTGAAATCCTCGTAGCTCATGCCGGTGTTTTCGCGGATGAAGGCCTGAAACTTATCGGGATCGGAGATCTTCTGCTGCACCTGGATTTCGGCCAGACGGCGCGTCACATCCGCGTCCACGGTGATGTTGAGGTCCTTGCCCTTTTGCACCAGGAGCAGGGTGTCGATCTCATCGCGGAGCGCGTTGGCGGCGAATTCGTCGACCGCCTGCTGCAGGCGAGGTCCGCTGAGCCCCTGGCGTTTGGCTTCGGCCTCGATCTCGAGGCGCTTCCTGGCCAGTTCGCCGCGGGTGATGATATCGCCGTTGACTTTGGCGGCGATCTCTTCGACCACCTTGACGTTGTCTGCCGCGGCGCAAACCGCGAGGGTGGACACCATGAGTACTACAAACCTGCGAAGCATAGCTGATCCTTTATTTTAGCATTAGGTGGGGCATGCTTTAGCTTGCCAGCCGGTCGAAGGCCGGCCCTGCCATTCTTAGGCGCGCAACTGAGATAGTTTCTCCGTGAGGAAGCGCAGGATGTCGCCCGCCGCCGTTTGACCATCCAATGGCAGTAGCAATACGCCTGCCGGAGTGAACTGCGCGCCGCGGGTCTTGCTGACGATATTCATGAGCCGCGCCGGATCTACCCTGGTTTCGGCGTGGAACTTTATATTCAACAGGTTATGGCGGCGGTCCACGGCCTCAATGCCGATCTGCTCGGCCAGCGTCTTGAGCGCGGAATACACTACCAGGTTGTGCACCGCTTCCGGCACTGGGCCATATCGATCCTCCAGTTCCTTTTCGGCACGGTCGCGCCCCGCGTCATCGGTGGCGTTGGCGATCTGCCGGTAGGCGCGAAGGCGCTGGTTTTCGTCGGCGATGTACTCCGGCGGAATGCGGATATCCAGGCTTAGGTTCAGCGCCGAACGGATCTCCGGCACCACTTCCTCGCCCTTGAGTTCGCGGACCGTCTCGTCGAGCAGGCGCACATAGGTGTCGAAGCCGACGGAGTTGATCTGGCCGTGCTGCTCTCCGCCCAGCAGGTTGCCCGCGCCGCGCAGTTCCAGGTCCAGGGCGGCGATCTTGAACCCGGCGCCTAAGTCGCTGAATTCCTTGAGGGCAGCCAAGCGCTTGCGGGCGATTTCGGTGAGCTCGGTATCGGGCTGGACCAGCAGGTAGGCATACGCCCGCCGGTTCGAGCGGCCCACGCGCCCGCGCAATTGGTAGAGTTCCGAAAGCCCGTAGCGCTCGGCATTCTCGATGATCATGGTGTTGGCGAGCGGTATGTCCAGCCCATTTTCTATAATTGTCGTACAAACTAGAATGTCGAACTCGTGGCGCATGAACCGGAGCATCGTCTTCTCCAGTTCGGCCTCGCCCATCTGGCCGTGCCCGACGCCGATACGCGCACCGGGCACCATTTCCTGTAAGGTGTGGGCGCGCGTCCAGATGGAGTCCACCCGATTGTGCAGGAAGTAGACCTGCCCGCCGCGTCCCAGTTCCAGTTCCAGCGCCTGTCGGATGAGTTCGGGTTGGAACGGCGCCACCACGGTATGGATGGCCAGGCGATCCTTGGGGGGCGTCTCGATTACCGACATGTCGCGCAGGCCCAATAACGACATATGTAGTGTTCGCGGAATGGGCGTGGCGCTCATGCTGATCACGTCCACTGCCTTCTTGAGGTGCTTGAGGCGCTCTTTGTGCTTGACCCCGAAGCGCTGCTCCTCGTCGACGACTACGAGGCCCAGATCCTTGAACTGAATGTCCTCCGAAAACAGGCGATGGGTGCCAATGGCGACGTCGATCCTGCCCTCCGCCAAATCCACAACCGCGGCTCGTAACTCCTTGGGAGAACGGAACCGGCTGAACATCTCCACCCGAACTGGGAACGGCTGGAAACGACGTTTGAAAGTTTCGAAGTGCTGAAATACGAGAACTGTAGTAGGCGCCAGAATGACCACTTGCTTGCCATCGCCGAGGGCCTTAAACGTGGCGCGCATCACTACTTCGGTCTTGCCGAACCCCACATCGCCACAGAGCAGGCGGTCCATCGGCTGAGGGCTCTCCATATCCCGCTTGATCTCGGACATGGCAGTGAGCTGGTCGCGCGTGGGGGTGAATTCGAAGGCGTCTTCAAACTCGCGCTGCCAATTACTATCGGGAGAGTAGATGAAGCCTTCGGTCATCTTGCGAGAGGCATAGAGCTTGAGGAGCTCGTCGGCCATGTCGCGCATTTTGGCTTTGATGCGCGATTTGGTACGGGTCCAGGTGGCGCCGCCCATCCGGTCGAGCGCGGGTTTGGACTCGCCCGCGCCGCGGAAGCGCTGCACCAGGTCCATGCGCGTAAGCGGAACGTAGAGCTTGGCCCCCGCCGTGTACTCCAGGACCATGTAATCGCCCTTGTTTTCACCACTGGAGATCTCGCGCAGACCGAGGTACAGGGCGACGCCGTGTTCGGAGTGGACGACGTAGTCGCCAGGTTTGAGATCGATGATGTCGGCGGAAAAGGTCTCGCGGGCGGTCTTGGATGACGGACCGCGGGAGATCATTTCGGAGGTTTCAAAAAGGTCCTCCGACCCGAATAGTACTAACTTGGAATCGTGAAACGCGGTGCCGTGGCGGACCACGCCCTTGATCAGATAGATGTGGGCGGAGGTGCCCGACATGTAGGCGCGCTGCGCCAGATACGCCGGGGTGGACTCGAATTGCTCCAGGCCAAGCTGGTAGGGAATCGCGTACTCGTTGAAGATGTCCGCCAAACGTTCTACTTCACCTGTAGCAGAAGCGAAAAAGGCGACCTTGTTGCCGGCTTCCACCAACGTCCGGGCCTCGGCGACCGCCACTTGGATATTGCCGTGGAAGCTCATGGCGGGGCGGGTGGCGATGTGGGTGCTGGTTTCCCGGCCGTAGGAGGACCAGGCGATATCCAATTGCTGAAAAACCACTTGCGGTCCACCCAGGGCCTGGCGCGCAAGCTCTTCCCAGCGGAAGAAGACGCGGTCGGGATCGTAGGCCGGGGAGCGATCCACCTGTTCCAGGCGCGTCCACAGCCGCTTGACCGCGGATTGCACCTGATCCGGCTCATCCCAGATCACGACCGGACGATCCATCAGGGAAAACACCGATGCATTGCGGGGCCGCAGCATCGGAGCCACCAGTTCCCAGCCGGGGAACACCTCGCCAGGCGGAGGCAGGTCGCGGCCAGGGATATCGGCGGCGCGCATGAGGTCGTGCAATTCACTGAGGAGGGGGCGTAACTTCTGGTACTCCGTCAATGGTAGTAGCAGGCAGTCTTCGACGTTCAGCACAGAGCGTTGCGAGTCCACGTCGAAACGCCGGATGGACTCCACTTGATCGCCAAATAGATCGATGCGGACGGGCTTCTGCGATTCCGGGGAAAACACGTCCAGAATTCCGCCGCGTACGGAGTACTCGCCGACCATTTCGACGGGCTCGCGCCGCTGGTAGCCGATGCTCTCCAGGTGGGCGACCACTTCTTCGAGTGGCAGCTCCTCTCCGGCACGGATGCGGAGGGTGAGCTGGCGGTAGTAGTCGGCGGGTTCGATGCGCAGTAGGGCGGAGCCCACGGGCAGGATGGTGATAGGCGTCCGCTGGGTGGCCAGGCTCCACAGGCCGATGGCGCGCTGCTCGCAAATCTCAGCGTGGGGCGAAAGGTTCTGCATGGGCAGAACATCAAGAGCGGGAAGGAGTTGCGGGCCATAGCGGTCATCGGCCACGAGCAGGTTGAAAAAGCTGCTGACGGCTTCGGACAGGTCTTCGGCCTGCTTATTGCCATCTACTACAACGACCAGAGAACGCCCAGCGGACTGCCATAAAAGAACGGCGTACACCGCTTTCGCGGTGGTCGTCAGCCCGGAGATGGATGCATTGCCGCCGGCGCCGACGCGATGCAGCACGTCCTGGAATCCCGGATGACGTGCCAGGTCGAGGAACAGGTCTCGAACGACAGGGTGAATCAAGGCTGGTTGATCATTCTTTCGACAATATTAGTAGTAGAGTAGCCGGGCTCCAGCGAGATGGTGAGCACGCGTCCGCCGGCCGCCTCCACTTCCTCGTGCCCGGCAATGAAGTGCGACCAATCGGCGCCTTTAACCAGGACATCGGGGAGAACCTCGGCGATGAGCTCGCGCGGCGTATCTTCGTCAAAGAGGGTGACCGCGTCGACGGCGGCGAGGGCCAGGGCCATGGTGGCGCGCTCGTTCTCGGAGATCAAGGGACGCGACGGTCCTTTCATGCGGCGCACGCTCGAGTCCGAATTCAGCGCCAGGATGAGAACGTCGCCGAGGCTGCGCGCCTGTTCGAGCAGACGAACGTGGCCGGGGTGGAGCAGGTCGTAGCAGCCGTTGGTGAAGACCACGGTCTTCCCCTGGCGTTTCCAGAGGGCACGCTGCTCCACCAATTCCGCGCGGCTATAGAATGGTCCCACCAGGAATCCAGTTTAGCAGGCGTGGGGGAGGGCGCTACAATGGGCGGAAATGGCGGGCGACTGTGTCATCGACTGGCTGCTGGCGGGCGATGCCGCGATTCGGTGGCAGACCCTGCGCGACCTGGCGGGGGCCTCGGAACGCGCGTGGCAGCGCGAGCAGTCGCGGGTAGCCACTTCCGGATGGGGGGCGCGCCTGCTGGCACTACAGGACGCCGACGGGCGCTGGGCCGGCGGGGTCTATACCCCCAAGTGGACGTCCACTACCTATACGCTTCTGCTGTTGCGCGATATGGGGCTGGCGCCCGGGAATGCGCAGGCCGTGCGCGCGTGCCGTCTGCTGCTCGACGAGGGATTCTGGAGCGACGGCGGCATCAACTTGTTTCCGCGTTCGTGGAAGCGCAGCGAGACGTGCGTCACCGCCATGGTGCTTTCCATCGCGCGTTGGTTCGGCGTGGACGACCCGCGCATGGAGCGGGTGGCGGAGTACTTGCTGTCGGCGCAGATGCCCGACGGCGGCTGGAACTGCCGGGCCACTCCGGGGTTCGGCGGCGCGACCCACGGATCCTTCCACACGACCATCTTGGCATTGGAAGCGCTGCTCGGATGGCCGGGCGGTGCGCAGGCGCGGGCGCGCGGCGAGGAGTTCCTGCTGGTCCATCGGCTGTTTCGCAGCCACCGTACTGGTGAGGTCGCCAAGGGCGATTTCACGCGCTTCCACTTTCCGCCGCGCTGGCACTACGACGTGCTGCGGGGCCTCGATTATTTCCGCGCGGCGGGCGCGCAGCGCGATGCGCGGCTGGAGGACGCGCTCGAACTGGCCGGCGCGCGAAGGCAAGGCGATGGAAGGTGGCACCTGGCGAGCGGCTATCGGGGCAAGGTGTTTTTCGAAATGGAGGAGGCGGGACAGGCGAGCCGGTGGAACACTATGCGGGCCCTGCGTGTGCTGCGCTGGGCAGGGCTATAGTGCATGATAAACCCGGGCCTCCTGGTGTGCGGCGATTGCCACGCCGTCGTCAACCGCACCTGCGGCACGCCGCTGTGGCGAATCGACGGCCTGGGGATCGGCTGGGGCATGTGTTATCATCGGGGTGTCTGGTGATAACATGATCCGCACGCAAATCAGCCTCGATGAACGTGAGTACGCTTTGGTCAAGAGGGAGGCTGCGGCGCTCGCCATCCCCGTCGCCGAACTCGTGCGGCGTGCGCTCCGGCAGGTTCTTCCCGTAAACGAGCGGGCTCCGTGGATGCGCTACGCGGGCTTCGTCGAATCCGGCGACCCGAATTCCAGCCAGTCCATCGACGAAATCGTTTATGGCGCGAAGGACTGAGTGCTACGTCGACACGTCCGCCTGGATTGCGTTCCTGGACCGCTCCGATAGCTACCACAGCCTGTTCCGAAGGCTCTTCTCCGACCCGCCTCCGCTGGTGACTTCGGCCTTAGTGGTCGCCGAAGGGCACGGATGGTTTCTGCGCCGCTACGACCAGCATCGGGCGGTTCAGTTCTTAAACTTCCTCGACGCGCTGCCCGGCCTCACGATCCGAGCCTTCGATTCCGATGAACTCGTCAAGGTGTCGCAACTGGTCAAGAAGTACGCGGATCAAAAGCTCACTCTCGCGGACGCGCACGGTCTGGCGGTCATGCGGGAACGTCGCACCTCCAGTTGCTGGTCCACGGATCGCCCCCTGGGGCTGACCGGCGTGCGACTGGCGATTTAGCTACCCCGGCGCCCACGTCCGCAGGAATCGCGCCGCCTCATGCGCCACCACGGCCGCCTGTTCGCCTTCGTCCGGCAGCAGCCACACCTCGGCCGCCTGAAACGCTTCGGCGCCGATCTTCCCGCGCCCGGCGAGGCAAATCCATAGCTGGCACTTTTCCGCCGGCGGCACGAACCGCTCGCCCGCCCGCAACCGCACCAACTCCGTCACGAAGTGCGTCGAGCGCGCCACTTCCTCGCGCCCTTCGCCCACCGGCACGGCCGGCGACGCCCCGGGATGCACGCCGAGATCGCAGAGGGGCACCGCCTTCTCCACGTGGATCTCGCGCGCCCGCCCGTAGTCCCACAGCCGGTACGTCACGTCGGAATTCTGCTGGATCTCGCAGAGCACGATCCCCGCGCCGATGGCATGCACCGTGTGCGCCGAAATCAGATACGTCTCGCCCGCCCGCACCGGTGCCCAGCGCAGCAGATGCTCCACCTCGCCCGAGCGCGCGGCCTCCCACAACCGCTGGCGCGTGAGGGGCTCGCGGAACCCCATGGCGATGGTGGCCCCCGGCGCCGCCTCCAGGATGTGCCACATCTCGGTCTTGCCGCGCGGCCCACCCTCGCCGTCATCGGGATGCACCTGCACGGAAAGCCGCTCATCCGTGAAGATCAGCTTCACCAGCAGCGGCAATTCGCGCGGGCTCAAGAACCACGCCTCTCCGATCGGCGTTTCCGCATCCGGAAACCACGGCATCAGGCGCGTCTTGCCCCACACGCGTTCGCGCAGGGAGGGCGTGAGGCGGATCGGCTGTTCCATATCTAAGAGTGCTTCACAATGAACTGGTGGATGCGTTCCAACCCACGATCCAGTTCCTGGATCGACGTAGTGTAGGAGACGCGAATGTGCTGGCCAGTGCCGAACGCCTCGCCCGGCACTACCGCCACATGGGCCTCCTCCAGCAGGCGCTCGGAGAACTCCAGCGTGTTGGCGATGCCGTTCCTGCCGATGGCCACGCTCACGTTGGGGTACACGTAGAACGCGCCCCGCGGCTCGGTACACTGGACACCCGGAATGGCGCGCAGCCGAGCCACCGCGAAATCGCGCCGCTTGCGATACTCCGCCAGCATGATTCCGACCGATTCCTGCGGCCCGCGCAGCGCTTCCACCGCCGCCTTCTGCGAGATGGAACACGGGTTCGACGTCGAATGGCTCTGCAACTTCGTCATCGCCTGCACTACGGCGGGCGGCGCCAGGCCGAACCCGATCCGCCATCCGGTCATGGCGTAGGTCTTGGAAAGCGAACCGGCCACCAGCACCGTCGCCTTGGCGCCCTCCAGCGACGCGATGGAAAACGGCTCGCTGTCGTACAGGATCTTGCAGTAGCACTCGTCGGTCATCAGGTAGATGCCGCGCGCCGAAGTCAACCGGAGGATCTTCTCGAACTCCGCGCGTTCCAGCACCGCGCCGCTGGGGTTGGCGGGCGAATTGACGATCACCATCCTGGTGCGCGCCGTGAGGTGCGGCTCCAGCATCGCCGCCGTCAACGCGAACCCGTGCGCCTCGTCCGTGCTCACGAACACGCACTTGCCGCCCGCGTAGTTGACCACGTCCCGGTAGGTCACCCAAAACGGCACCGGGATCACCACCTCGTCTCCCGGATTCACCAACGCCTGAACCAGGTTGAAAATCGCGTGCTTGCCGCCCACCGTGATCATGCACTCGCCGGGGTTGTAGGCCGTGCCGAAATCCCGCGCGTGCGCCTCGCAAACGGCCCTCTTCAACTCGTCGGTGCCGCCCGCCGCCGTGTACCTGGTGAAGTTCCGTTCCAGCGCGCGGACGGCCGCCTGCTTAATGTTGTCCGGAGTCGGGAAATCCGGCTCGCCGGCTCCGAAATCGACCACGTCGGCGCCTTCGCCGCGAAGCCTGTCCACTTCGGCCCAAACCTTGAAGGTGGAAGACACACCAATCGACGAGATGCGTTCCGCGATCGGATTGCTGGCTGCTGGCATCCTGCCGGTTATGCCCCTTTGATCCTGGTGTTCAATAAGCGCGCTTTCAGGCGGCTTTCCACCGACGGCGGCACGAGGCCAGTAATATTTCCACCCAGGCCGAAGACCTCCTTGACCAGCCGGGAGCTGATGAAAGAATAGGCCTCGTGGGCCATCATGAACACCGTTTCGATGCGGGGGCCGAGCCGCCGGTTCATGAGCGCCATCTGCAATTCGTACTCGTAATCCGAAATCGCGCGGATCCCGCGCAACAGGACGGTAGCCCCGTGCGCGGCAGCGTGATCCACCAGCAGCCCGTCGAACGAATCCACCTCCACGTTGGGGTAGACGTGCAGCACCTCGTTTAACATCTCAATGCGCTCCTGCACGCTGAAGAGCGGCTGCTTGGCGTCGTTGCGCAGTATCGAAACAATCAGCTTGTCGAACATTCGCGAGCCCCGCTGGATGAGGTCGAGGTGCCCGTTGGTGATCGGGTCGAACGATCCCGGGTAGATGGCGATGACGTGCGGCGGCTTTCGCGGCAAAGGATTGATCCTGGAATGACGGCCCTTTAATTCTAGCCGAACTTGGCCCTCCGCCGGAACCATGCCCATCGCCGGCGCAAACGGCGGTCCGAACCGCGCCGCCGTGTCCGGGTCCATTTGGCATTGCGCCGTCATGCTACTACAATCGAGTTCATACCCCGTGACTCCAAGAAAAATCCTGGTTACCGGTGGAGCCGGCTACGTCGGCTCCCACACCGTCCGCGTCCTGACGCAGCAGGGCCACGACGTCACCGTTGTCGACAACCTCTCCAAAGGCTATCGCCACAACGTGCCCGCCGGCCGGCTGCATGAGATCTCTCTCTCCGATACCGCCGCGCTCACCGGCCTCATGAAGGCGAAGCAGTGCGACGCCGTCATCCACTTCGCCGCCTTCATCGCCGTCGGCGAATCCATGCGCGAGCCCGCCCGCTACTTCACCAACAACGTCGCCGGGTCGCTCTCCCTGCTCGACGCCATGGTGCGGGCCGGCGTGAAGCACATCGTTTTCTCTTCCACCGCGGCCGTCTACGGCACCCCGCACACCTCGCCCATCCTGGAGACTTTTCCCATCCAGGCCATCAACCCGTATGGCGAATCCAAAGTGATGGTGGAAACTCTGCTCCGCTGGTTCGACCGGATTCATCGGCTCACCAGCGTCTGCCTGCGCTACTTCAACGCCTCCGGCGCCGATCCCGAGGCCGCGCTTGGCGAAGAGCACGAGCCCGAGACGCACCTGATTCCGCTCGTCCTCCGCGCCGTCCAGACCGGCCAGCCCATCACGATTTTCGGCGACGACTACGCCACCCCGGATGGCACCTGCATCCGCGATTACATTCACGTCTACGATCTGGCGCAGGCGCACATCCTGGCTCTTGACTACCTGCTGAACGGCGGCCCCAGCGACCAGTTCAACGTCGGCACCGGCGCCGGCAGCAGCGTGCTGGAGATCATCCGCGCGGTGGAGGAAGTCACCGGCAGGAAAGTCCCCTATGTGTTTGGCCCGCGCCGCGAAGGCGATGCCCCGGCCCTGGTGGCCAGCAGTCAAAAACTCCGCGACCGCCTGGGCTGGTCCCCGCAATACGCCGGCCTGCACACCATCGTCGCCCACGCCTGGAAGTTTGCCAGCCGCGGCGCATAATGTCGTCACCGGTCAGGCAACTGCTCCCTCAGATGGTGAGAAGAAATCAGCGCGCGGCAAGCTAAAGCATGCCCCACCACTGCAACAAGTTTGCCTGCAATGGTGGGGCATGCTTCAGCTTGCCAACGGCCGCTTGCGGGTGCATCTTTTCACACCGTCTCGGCGTTCATAGCGAAGCATTCACCACGTCGGCGTAAAACTGCTCGTACCGCGGAATGATGCGGTCGGTGCAGAATCGCGCGCTCGCATTCCAGCGCCCCGCCTTCGCCAGGCGCCAGTGCAGCGCGTCGTCAGTGAGCAGCGACACCACCCGCGCCGCCTGCGCCTCGATATCGCCGACCGCCTCCAGATACCCATCCTCGCCGTCGGTAATCAGTTCCGGAACTCCGCCCACACGCGTCGCCACCGGCACCACGCCGCAGGCCATCGCCTCCAGCGCCGCCAATCCGAACGATTCATTCTCGCTCGGCATCAGCAGCACGTGCGCCAGCGGAATCAGACGCTCCACGTGATTCTGCTTGCCCAGAAACAGTACGTCCCGGTCAACCTTGAGGGTGCGCGCCAGGTGCTCCGCCGCGGGACGATCGGGGCCGTCGCCCGCCATCAGCAATCGCGCCGGCACGCTCTTGCGCACCTCCGCCAGAATGCGTATGCAATCCAGCACGCGCTTCACGGGCCGGAAATTCGAGAGGTGAAGCAACAGCTTCTCGCCGCCCGGCGCGTACGCCGCGGCGCCCTTCTTCTCGTTGTCCGGATGGTACAGATCGCAGTTTACGAAGTTGTGGATCACCCGGATCTCGTTCGGCACGCCGAAGATCTCCACCGTCTGCTCGCGCAGGGATTCGCTGATCGCCGTGATCCCGTCCGATTTCTCGATAGAGAACTTGGTGATCCCAAAATACGAAGGGTCCGCCCCCACCAGCGTGATATCGGTGCCGTGCAGCGTCGTGATGTACGGTAACCGCCGCGCGCTCGCCACCATCTGCTGCGCCAGCATGGCCGCGATGGAATGCGGAATCGCGTAATGCACGTGCAGCACGTCCAGTTTGTAGCTCTCCGCCACATCCGCCATCCTCCCGGCCAGCGCCAGGCAGTACGGCGGGTATTGAAACAGCGGGTAGTTGGAGACCTCGACTTCGTGATAGTGGATGCGCGGCGTACCCGGATCCAGGCGGATCGGATTCGCATACGTAATGAAATGGACCTCGTGCCCGCGCGCGGCCAGTTCCATTCCCAGCTCGGTGGCGACAATCCCGCTGCCGCCGTAGGTTGGATAACAAGTGATGCCGACGTTCACTTGGCCAGCGTAGCAAAGCCTATCTGCCCGTGCAGGTTCTCATCCGGCGATGCCACGTCCCCGCCGCCGAACCACACCAGAATCCGGCCGCTGTCCACCACCACCGTGGGGTCGCAGATCACCTTGGAGTTCCACGCCTCGGTCCCCTTGTAGCGCACGGCGAGCTTCGTCCAGCGCACGCCATTAGTGGAACGCGCCAGCCGCAGATACCGGTTCTCGGCGAAATCGCGGACCGTGTACAGCATCCAGTAGAAGCCGTCGGACTGCCACACCGCGGGCTCACCTACGCCAGCCTCTTCCTCATCCATCTCCAGCACCGGATTGGCCGGCAGCTTCTCCCAGTAAACGCCGTCTCGCGACCGCGCCACGCCGATGCGCTGCCGCACCGCGCGATCCTGCCCCAGATAGTACATGTAGAAGTAAGGCTCGATGCGGATCACATACGGGTCGGCCACCGCGCGCTCGTCCCACGCTCCCACCGGCCCCACGTCGAGGACGGGGGCTGGCTCCTTGCGCCAGATATTCTCGCCGGGCCCGTCGGCCTGCTTCGCCAGGCCGATGCGCGTTTTGTTCTTGGGGCCCGACACGTACCAATACCAGATCAGCAGACCGTTCCGCATGTATATGGCGCTGCCGTTTGCCGCGATGTAGTCGCCCTCCCAAGTCTTCGGGTCGGGGGACAGGATGATGTCGCTTTTCTCCCCGTCGGCCATGGCGGTGTGCCAGGTATGCCCGTCAAAGACGGAATAGAGGTTTACAGGACCAGGAGCGAGACCTCGCGCGGAAAACACCACCGACGGGTTCAGCGCATCTTGAAATTCCCCGCGCGTGACTACGGGCCCGGGCTGCGCGACGAAGCGGTACACAAGTGATGTATCTCCTCCACGCACCTCGGGCAGCGTGAAGCTCGCATATCTACCGCAGCCCGTGGAAAAAACGAAAATGGCCACAGATGAACACAGATACACACAGATAAGCAGTCTTGTTTTATCCGTGTTCATCTGTGTCCATCTGTGGCCATTTTCGTTTTTACGACAACGGAATCCTGAATTTGATTCCCGACCCGCGGCCCGGACGCGATTCCAGCATCAGGTCCGCATTCAACGACCGCGCCCTTCGTTTCAAGCTCGCCGGACCCAGGCGCAGCAGTTCCAATTCTTCCAGTGAGTACGACCCGGCGAATCCGAAGCCGTGCCCGTTATCGTCCACCGAAATCTCCAGGCCCCGATCCGTCTTCTCCATGGCCAGCGCCACGCGCGTCGCCCCGGCGTGCTTCTGCACGTTGTGCAGCGCCTCGCGCACCATTTGCAGCACTTCCTGGGTCATTTCCGCCGGCAGACCCACCGGCGAGCTCGTCCCCAGAAACGTCACCGGAATCCCACTCTCTTTCTGGAAACTCTCGGCCGCGCGCCGCGCCGTGGCTACCAGGTCGGCCCCGTCCACGTCGACCGGCCTCATGCTGTGCAGGAACGTGCGCAGGTCCCGCACCTGGGTCTGCGCCAGCGCCTGCAATTGCTTCAAGTCGGCCATCCCCGCACTCAAGTCCCGATCCATCACCTTTCGCAGGATCTCCAGCCGCATCTGCAAGCTGATGAAGCTCTGCAAGGGCCCATCGTGGAAATCGCTGGCGATCCGCACGCGCTCCACTTCGCGCGCCTTCTCCGCTACCTTCTCCGCCTCCACCACCTTCTCGCGCAGCCGCTCGATTTCCAATCCCTGCCGCCGCTTATTCACCGCCGACGCGCAGGCCAACGCACCCGCCACTACCACCGTCCGCTCCAGCACCAGCGCGCCAGAAGGGGGCACCGCGCAAAACGACGCGCATGCCGCCACAATTACCAGGACTTCCACGGTGCCGTAGAAAGCCACGGCTTCGCCCAGCAGGAATAAGTAAAATGCGCTGGCCAGCCACAACATGCGATCGGCGCCGTAACTGGCCACGATCAGGAAGAAGAACGTGTCGCCGAACAGCGCCAGCAACCCCAATATGCCCGCGCGACTCCTGCCGCGCAGCGCGACTATCACCGTGTAGACCAGGTAAAGCGCCATCACGCCGTTGAACAGGGGCGCGACTCCACCCGGCAGGAGAAAATAAGTGGCCGCCGGGGCAACGGCCGCTAGCAGGACCCGGATCCAGGCTACATAGCGCGGCCACGTCGATTGTGGCGAAATGAACACGGTTTACTTCCGGTAGAGATACAGGGTGTGGCTCCGGCCTTCGCCGTCGTCGGCGATGTTGTCCACCTTTTCCGGCGTCCAGTTCCGGAAATCGAAGTCCTTGGCCACAATGCGCGCGCCCTTCTTCAATTGTTTGTCCAGAAGCGGCTGAACCTTGTTGTTCACCGCATCCGGCAACAGGTACACCGTCACCAGATCGGCGGAACTGTAGTCTTGTTTTAGCAGATCGCCGTTGACGATATGGGCGTTCCTATCCAAGCCCAGTTTGAGGATCTTCGCCGTGCTCTGTTTGCAGAGATCGATGTCCAATTCCACCCCTACAGCCTCGGCATGAAACTTCCGGGCGGCCGCGATGACGATCCGCCCATCGCCGCTTCCCAGGTCGTACATCTTCTCCCCGGCTTTCAGCCCGCCCAGCCTAAGCATATTGTCGACGATGGTTTCCGGGGTGGGGTAGTACGGCGCAAGCTTCTCGGCCTCCGCGGTCTGTGCGGGCATGGCGGCACAACCGATCACCAGCAACCAACAGGCTCTCCGCATCTTCCCCTCAATCCTACCCCAAACTCCGTTAGCGGCGGCGGAATTCCGACTTTTCCACTTATCGGTGGAAAACCCTGTGGAAATCTACCCGGATTTCACCCCGGAAGCTCTCAAATACTAAGCGTTCCTTAACATTCTGCACATAGGTTCAGCAAGATTCGCCAGCCCTGAGATAAACCGGGATAACACAAGTACTTACGGGAATACCAAAGTGCAATTCCTGGTCGGCTTTGTTCCATTTTGGAACATTCTGCCGCTTCGCAACCGGCTAAATCCAGACCTTCTCCAGCGGCACGTCTCGCTTGCACAGTTCGCAGTGCGCCGCGTCCGCGTAGTATCTGGCGTCCAGCTTGGCCAGATAGTACAAAGGCAGATTGCCGAAATCGTGCGTGCCGGGCGTCGGCTGGTAAATAATCACCGCCAGCCCGACTACCGTCGCTCCGCGCGATTCCAGCAGCCGCTTCAACTCATCCAGCTTCTTTCCGGTGCGCAGGATGTCGTCCACGATCACCACCTGCTCGCCCGGAGACTGCTCCAGGTATTGCCGGAAGTGCAGAGCTTCGGTGTCGTGCTCGCGTTCCGCCCAGTACACCTGCTTGGCGCGCAACGCTTCCGTAACCCCGTACGCCACCGGCAACCCGCCCGTCATGGGAACCACAATGGAAAGCTCCGGCACAATGGCGCGGATTTCCGGGTTGGCGCGCAGCAACCGGCTCAACCCCACACTCAGCATGCGCTGATGCTGGTAGTAGCGCATGGCCAG
>Ga0182021_10004592_pt1 | contig 16260 bp, 12 predicted proteins | sample 612E3MmetaG_FD_120493 | JGI IMG/M metagenome (GOLD analysis project Ga0182021, IMG submission 120493) | Permafrost microbial communities from Stordalen Mire, Sweden - 612E3M metaG (Illumina Assembly) | ecosystem: Environmental > Terrestrial > Soil > Wetlands > Permafrost | place: Sweden...
CGTGACTCGGCCATGCCAAATAAAATTTCCGGCGGCTGTTTGGCTTTGTTCTTTTCGATCTGCCGGGCATTGTAGCGATCGAGATCGAAATCATCAGGCACGGTAGGCTGCCCGGCTGCAATCGCCTGCGCCGTCCTAATCTGTCCGGCTTCGGATGTGGCGACGTGCAGCAGCAACTGCTTCACCGTCCAGCCGCCTTCCACCGACTGCACCGGCTTATCCCAATCCTCCGCCTGCATCTGCCCTACCACGTCCAGCAGTTCTTCGCGCGTGTGATTGAGATGATCGTACAGGACGTGCTTGCGTTCGCTGAGTTCCATGCTTATGGCCTCCCGAGAAATCAATCATTACCCAGCACATGCCGGATGTCGCGCACGTGCATCATGTTGTGCCGGTAAGTGTAACACGCTACCTTATTTCAGGCTGCGTCCCCCGTCGAGGACGATGAGCTGCCCTGTCATGAACTCGCTCTTCACGCAGAACAACACGGCTTCGGCCACGTCCTCCGCCGAACCGCCGTGCTGCACAGGCAGGGCGGCGATCATCTTTTCCCAACGCTCGGCCTCCCATTCCTCTGGCTTCAACACGGCCCCCGGCGCAATGGCATTTACGCGAATCGACGGCGCGAGCGCGAGCGCCAGAGTCTTGGTCAGCGCTACCACGCCGCTCTTGCTGACGGTGTGCGTCAGGTAACTCGGCCACGGGTGCAGCGCGGATAAGTCGGCAATGTTGACGATGTTTCCGGTGTTGCCTTTCTCCCTCATCCATTTCGCCGCGGCCTGTGCCATGAAAAACGGCCCGCGCAAATTCGTCTCCATGACGCGCGCCCAATCATCGGCGGTGATGTCCAGCACAGACTGCCGCTCCATGATCGCCGCACTGTTGACGAGCACATCCAGCTGATCGAATTCACGCCGCAGTCGATCGAACAACCGATCGATGGCGGCGAGATCGCGTTGATCGCACTGCAACGCGGCTGCTTGCCCGCCCGATCGTTCGATCTCGGCCACCGTGGCCTGCGCTTGATCGATCGAGGTGTTATACGTGATCACCACGCGTGCCCCTTCACGGGCCAGCGCCAGCGCGATCGCTTTGCCCACGCGCCGCGCTCCACCGGTCACTAGTGCCGTCGAGCCTTGAAGATTCATCGGGTCTCCTGTGTCGCCGTGCTTTTACCGGTCAACCCTGATAAGTGAAGAGTGAAAAGTGAAAGCCCGCATGGCACGTCACTCATCACTCTTCACTTTTCACTCTTCACCCCTCACTTCTTGAAGAAGTTACTCAGGATAAACCACACATTCGCCGGACGTTCCGCCAGGCGGCGCATGAAGTACGGATACCACTCTGTGCCGTAAGGGACGTAGATGCGCACGGTGTAACCATCCGCCGCCAGTTGCTGTTGCAGATCGCGGCGAATGCCGTGCAACATCTGGAATTCGAATTCATCGCGTGGCACCATTTGCTGCTGCGCATACTGGCACGTCGCTTCGATCATCTTGACGTCGTGGGTGGCGATGGCGCCACGCGCACCGCGGGCGCGGGCCGTGGGGCTCAGCAGCATCTTCATCAGGCGCACGAAGCTGGTATCGGTGTCGGACTTGTGGGGGAACGCTTTGAGGGGTGGTTCTTTGTAAGCGCCTTTACACAGTCTCACCTTGCCGCCTTCCTGACACAGGGCCGTGATGTCGGCCTCGCTGCGATATAGATAGGCTTGAATCACAACGCCGACGTTGCCGTACTCGTCACGCAAACTGCGATAGATCGCCAGCGTGCGATCAGTATAGTCCGTCGATTCCATATCGACACGCACAAACGCCCCTACCTCTTTGGCCTTGGCCACGATGCGCGCGACATTGGCGCGGCAGACGTCATCGCCCAGGTCGAGGCCCAGCGCGGTGAGTTTCACGGACACGTGCGACTGCACGCCGCTCACGCCGATGGCGTCGAGCACTTTCACGTAATCGTCTGTGGCGCGTTGGGCGTCCTCGATCGTTTCGACATTCTCGCCCAGATGATCGAGCGTCGCCACGATGCCCTGCGCGTTCAGTTCGCGGATGACGTTAATGGCCTCGTCAATCGTTTCACCGGCCACGAAGCGCCGGGCGGCGCGCCGCGCCACGCCCAGGCTGGTCATCCAGCCGCGCACCATTTTGTTTCCAGCCAGCCACAAAAATATCGATCTCAGCATAGCGGTTTCTCCTTAGGAAGGGGGTGTGGGGTCCATGGGGCCATCGCTGTGTATTGTACCGTGAGGTGGATCAAAGCGGTACTAGCACTTGGCGTATACCGGCCATGACAAATGACACAGTTGGACTTGCTTTTTTTCGCAAAATATACTATACCTACGGTCGTGGTGTGATCTTTATCCCTGTTGAAGAACTTGTTTTTGCAAAGGAGACGACAGTATGACCGTCAAACAAACTCAACCCACCGTCAAGCAGCAAGCTGCCATGTATATCATGATCGGCAAGCAGCTGGCTTCGAGCTACGTGTGGTGGGCGCTGCTCATCGCTTTGCTAGTTGGCCTCGCCGTTGGCTTGATTGTGCTGGGCTGGTGGATCTGGCCGGTGCAGTGGGGCGACGCCAAGCCATCGAGTTTAAGCCCTCAATACCAGCAAACTTACCTTAACGCTTCCGCCAACTCCCTCTACGCGGGCATGTCGATACAGGATGTATCGACGAATTTGGGCGAAGGTTGGTCGCTGGATAAAGTGAACAACTTGCTCGATCAGATGATCGCCCAGAATTATGCGGGGAATAAGGCCAATCTGGCGAACTTGAAGGCCGGGCTGAATCACTTGGGCGCCGTCGGTCCGGTTGGCGCGTCGACCAACCAGCCGGGTCTTTCGCCTGCTGTGGCTGTTGTCCTGGCGTTTATTGTCCTGGTTCTGGCGATCATTGGCGGCCTGCTCATCTTCCGGCGCTTGCGTTCGGAAGCGCCTGGTGCGACGGTCGTTACACCGACGGCAGCGGTCTCTGGTCAGACCGGGATTGAAGGCGGCGAGGTGATCGTGCCGGCGGTGAGCCGCGCGGCGGGCGGCGCGCGCGCTGTCGAGAAGACGGCCTGGGTTGGTGAGACGCGCGCCCCGTTAAATCAGTTCGCTACCACCTACGCCCTGGGCGACGATCGCTACGACATGTCCAAGAGCATCGAAGCCCCCAACGGCGATTTCCTCGGCGAGTGCGGCGTGGGGATCAGCGAAATTATCGGCACCGGTGTACCGGAGAAGGCCACGGCGTTGGAAGTGTGGCTGTTCGACAAGAATGATGTGCGCACGATCACCAAAGTGTTGATGAGCGATTATGCTTACAACGATGCGGCCATCCGCAATAAGCTGGCGCCTAAGGGCGATGCGGTCGCGATCAAGAAGGGCGATGTGGTGGAACTGAAGACGCAGACGTTGAAGATTGGCGCGCGCGTCGTCGATCTGGCCTACGGCAGCGGCACGCCCGCCAACGCTTACTTCCAGCAGGTGACGTTGGAACTGGCGACGTGGAGCGATGCTATCAATTAGCACGGCCCTTGTGGCAGACTCTGGAAGCAGAGGCCGCTCCCACGCTGCCGGAAACGCGGGCATAGAAGCCCGCTCTATTCCCCATTGAAAAAGAAACCGGGACTCACGACGAGCCCCGGTTCTTGATTCACATGGCTCTTCCGAGTCGAACGGGATCAACGCCCATCTATAGCGAATTCCACTTTGATTTACGGCTCAGTCATTCCCGCGAAGGCGGGACCTTCGGCAGCTGCCGACACTGGATTCCCGCCTTCGCGGGAATGACACGGCACGGCGCAATACCATAAACCAACCTGGAAACCGCTCTAGAAACCGGTTTTCTCCATGTTGGGGTTTCTCATTCGTACTTTCTTGTTGAAACTGGCAGAGCCATTCACACACTCACATTCGGATCGAACATCTTGGCGTGTTCGTCCAGCGCAAACCGATCGGTCATCCCGGCGATGTAGTCACACACCGCGCGCTGCAATCCATCCCCTGCGATGCGCTGCTGAGCCGAACGCGGCAGCTGGCCCGGCTCGGCGACGTAAGAGGCAAAGAGTTCATTCAACAACCGATCGGCCTTCATCTGCATGCGGATGACGCGCGTGTGCCGGTACATGCGCGTGTAGAGAAAATTCTTCAAGCCGCGATTGATCTGCTTGAGGGACTCGCTGAATCCGATCAGGTTGTGATCCAACGCCTGAATATCGCCCGTCGATTTCACGCCTGCGGCGGTAATGCGATCTTCGGTGGCATTGATCACGTCGGTCACTTCCAGGCCGATCAGCCGCCGGATCAAACGATGTCGCCACATCTCGTCGAAACCGGCGCCATCCCAGCCCACGCTGTGCTTCACGCGTTCCCACAACTCGATGCCGTCCAGCTCGTCCGGCGTGAAGAGTTTTGCGCGCAGCCCGTCGTCCAGGTCGTGCGCGTTGTACGCGATCTCGTCGGCGGCGTTGGCGATCTGCGCTTCCAGCAAGCCGCGCTTGTCCGGATCAAAACTTTGCGCCGAACTCACATCGTATTCCGTTTCGTGCTTGACGATGCCTTCGCGCAATTCGTACGTCAGGTTGAGGCCCGGCCACTCGGGGTAACGGTGTTCCAGCGTTTCGACCACGCGCAGCGATTGTTGATTGTGATCGAAGCCGCCGTAATCGTGCATCAATGCATTCAGCGCCTGTTCGCCGGAATGCCCAAAGGGCGGATGCCCGATGTCGTGTACCAGACACACCGCTTCGCTCAAATCTTCATTCGCGCCCAGGGCGCGCGCCAGCGTGCGCCCGATCTGCGCCACTTCCAGCGTGTGCGTCAGGCGCGTGCGGTAGTAATCGCCTTCGGTGTTGACGAAGACCTGTGTCTTGTACTCCAGCCGTCGAAATGCGGTCGTGTGAATAATGCGATCCCGATCGCGTTGATACGCCGTGCGATAGGGATGTTCGTCTTCGGCATACACCCGTCCGCGTGAGGCGCGGCTGCGCATGCCATAGGGGGCCAGAGCACTATCTTCAAGTTGTTCGAGACGTTCGCGGGTGAAGAGCATGGAAGCCTCCGTCATATGATGCGAGACTACATTTTACGCTTTACGTTTCACGCTTTACTTTTGCCGGATCAACCGGGACGAATTTAACAGGATGCCCACATCGGGCAGGGATTGAGCCGCAGCCGCCAAGACCGGCGGCAGGATACCGAAGGCGGCCAACGTCAACCCGATCGCATTGTACCCGATCGTGAAGCCGATGTTTGATTTGACCACCCGCATGGTCCGCCGCGCGATGCGCAGCGCGTCGGGCACCAGCATCCAATCGTCGCGCAGCAGCGCGATGTGCGCCGCCTCGATCGCCACGTCGCTGCCCGCTGCGCCCATCGCTATACCGACGTTCGCTTGCGCCAGGGCTGGCGCATCGTTGACGCCATCGCCCACCATCACGACGATGTGTCCCTGCGCTTGATATTCTTTCACGATGGCAATTTTGTTTTCGGGCAGCAGATTGGCGCGATACTGCACGCCGAGTTGCTGAGCCAGTGCCGCCGCAGTACGCTCGTTGTCGCCCGTCAATAACTCGAGGCGTTGAATGCCCAGTGAACGCAGCGCTTGAATGGCAGCAGGAACTTCGGGGCGCAGTGTGTCCGACGCGGCCAACCCGCCGAGCAGATGATCGTCCTGCGTGACGTACAGCAACGTCTTGCCCTGCGCTTCTAATTCCGCAGCGTAAGGCAAGATTTCATCTTGCCCCACAAACCGCTGATTCCCCACAGCGATCACGCTGCCATTCACGCGAGCGCGCACACCCAGGCCGGGCAGCGCTTCGAAGTCGTGTGGTTCCAGCAATGTTAGGCCTTGGGTTCGCGCGGCACTGCGTACCGCTTCGGCCAGTGGATGTTCGGAATACTTTTCCGCCGAGGCCGCTAAACGCAGCAGTTCCAATTTCTGATCTGGGGTATCTGCTTGAGGCAGTATATCCGTGAGCTGCGGCTGGCCGAGTGTGAGCGTGCCGGTCTTGTCGATCAACAGCACGTCGGCCTGCGCCAGCGCTTCCACATATTTGCCGCCTTTGATCAACAGGCCGCGTTTGGCCGCGGCCCCGATCGAGGCCAGCATCGCGATGGGCGTTGCCAGCGCGAAGGAGCACGAGCACGCCACGACCAGCACCGCGCACGTGGACAACGGATTGCGGCTGATGAGGAACGTCAACGCGGCGATAGATGCCACCACCGGCAAATAGTACGCCGAGAATTTATCGGCCACGCGCTGCACATCGGCGCGTTGGGCTTCGGCTTCTTCGACGAGTTTGATCACGCGCCCAAAGGTGGTGTCCGATCCGACGTGCGTCGTTTTGATGCGCAGGCTGCCCGACTGGGCGAAGGTGGCAGCATACACTTTTGCGCCGGGTCCGGCTTCCACCGGCATCGCTTCGCCCGTGATGGCGGCTTGATTGAGGGTCGCACGCCCGTCGATCACTTCGCCATCGACGGGAATCTTTTCGCCGGGTCGCACGCTGATCACATCGTCAGGCCGCACCTGCGCGATCAGGACTTCACGCTCCACGCCGTCCTGATCCAAGCGCGCCGTTTGCGGAGCCAGCGCGGTCAGATCCTTCACGGCGCGGCGCGCGCGTTCGGTGGTGAAATGTTCGGCGTAATCACCCACGCGCATGAAGAACACGACAATGGCGGCGGTGGCCCATTGGCCCACAGCAATCGCGGCCAACACGCCGATCGTCATCAAGGTATGCGAGATTACTTGCTTCTTCAACGTGGCACGCACGACATTGCGGAAGACCGGCCAGCCGGCGGCTAGCACGATCGTCAGCCAGATCGGCCAAGGGATGATGTCGGTCAGTTGCTCAAATAGGCCCAGCCACTCGCCGATGACGACGATGAACAACACGGCGAAGAACACGATGCCAAACAACGTGAAGACTTGACGCGAGTAACTACGATGAAGGTCTCCGGCCCGATCGGGCGCCGTGGATTGATCGGGCACGCGATAACCCGCTGCGGCCACCGCGTGGCTGATCAGTTTCAAATCCACTTGGTGCGGATCGCAACGCACGAGGGCCTTTTCGGAAGCGAGGAAAACATCGACGTGCTGCACGCCGGGCAGGGCGGCGATGGCGTGCTGCACGTGCAGAGTGCATTCTGCGCAATCCATGCCACTGACCGGAATTTCCAGCGTGTGCAGTGTCATGGCGTTGGCGTAACCGGCGGCGCGGTTTGATACACTTGACGGCGCATGCGCTCCGCTAGGTCTACGTCGCTCGACTTACCGTCCAGCCACAGTTGCAGCTCCGGCCCGGTGAGCTCATAGATCAAGCGGACGTTGGGCCGCCCGTCGGGATCGGGCACATCCACGCGCACGAGGTTGTAAGGCCCGCAGCCCAGAGTCGCTATGCGCGCTGTGATGCTGAAGACATCCCAGGCCTGCGTGCTAGGCCCGTCGATCGTGACAAACATAGCTTCACGCGTGATCGTGACGGAGGCGGCCACGTTTTGTTGGCGGAAACTCGCCGCAGCATAGGCTTCACAGGGCGCGCCGGTGTCCGGCCAGATCAACGGCTCGGGCGGTGTTTGGCCGGAGAGCAGAATGAACGCGGCGATGAAAATAACAGCATTCAGCACGATGACGGCGATCAACGCGATGCGCTGCTGGCGGGTCAATGATTCAATGAGTTCTCTTGGTCGCATAGTTCCATCATAACACGCCCTTACTGACCCCGCAATTGTGCCAGCGTCAGAACGAAATCTTCGGGGTAAGGGGCGGACAACTGCACTGATTCGCGTGTGACGGGATGTGTGAACTCGATCGAATGCGCGTGCAGCGCCGTGCGTTGGATGAGCGAAGCCACGTCTTGGCCGCCGTACAGCACATCACCCGCCAGCGGTAGATCGAGCGCCGCGAGGTGCGAACGGATTTGATGCGTGCGTCCGGTCTCCGGCCTCGCTTCGATCAACGTGTGCTGCGCGAAGCGTTCCAGCACGCGCGCCCGCGTCACCGCCGGTTTGCCGTAAGCCCGATCGATTACCGTGCGATGCCGTCGATCGCCGTCGGGGCGCAAGGGCAGATCGATGAGGTGCTCGTCCCACTCCGGCACGCCGCGCACGATCGCGTGATAGACCTTGTGCACTTCGCGCGCATCGAAGGCGATGTTCAACGCGCGATGAACCTCGGCGGTGCGCGCCAACACGATGACGCCGCTGGTGTCCCGATCGAGCCGGTGGACCACCCACACGCGCCCCACCTGCTGCTTGAGCAGATCGATCAGGCAGGGTGCGGCGCGGTTGTATCCATCGGGCAGCGTGGGCAGCCCCGCCGGTTTGTTCACCGCCAACAGAAATTCATCCTGGTAGATAGTTATTGGCAATTGGTCGTTTGTCATTGTTCATTGATCACGGGAGCACTGCACCGCATGTGTTGTTAATTGTTAATTGTCCCATGTTAGTATACAATCAGCGCGAATCCTCAACAAATGGAGTGTTCCTCATGCCGAAACTCGAACAGGTGAAATTAGGCGTCATCGGGGGGAGCGGGCTGTACGATATTGAAGCATTGGCGGATGTCAAAGAATACAAGATCAAGACCCCCTTTGGCGATCCAAGCGATGCGATTGTGGTGGGCACGCTGGCGGGGCAGCGCGTGGCCTTCCTGCCGCGTCACGGGCGCGGGCATCGCCTGCTGCCGACCGAAGTCAACTCGCGCGCGAATATCTTCGCCTTGAAGCTGCTGGGTGTGGAACGCATTTTATCCGTTAGCGCGTGCGGTAGTTTGCGCGAGGAGTTTGCCCCGCGTCACATCGTCATTCCCGATCAGCTAGTCGATCGAACCAGCGGGCGCGACCTCACCTTCTTTGGTAATGGCTTGGTGGCGCACGTGGGATTGGCTGATCCGTTTTGCGCGGAGTTCAGCCAGCTGGTTTATGAAGCCGTGCAGCAAACCGGTGCCACGGTTCATCAGGGCGCGACACTGGTCACGATCGAAGGCCCGCGCTTCAGCACCAAGGCCGAGAGTCAGTTGTTCCGGCAGTGGGGCATCGGCATCATCGGCATGACGGCGATCCCCGAAGCGAATCTGGCGCGTGAAGCCGAGATCTGTTACGCGTGCATGGCGCACGTCACCGATTACGATGTGTGGCACGTGGAAGAAGAACCGGTGACGGTGACGATGGTGATCGAGCGGTTGCTGGCGAATGTGGAAGTTAGCAAGCAGGCCATTACCAACCTCATCCCCACGCTGCCCGTGGAACGCCACTGCGCCTGCGCGCAGGCGCTCGACAGCGCGCTCATCACCAATCGGACGGTGATCCCCGAGCGGGTGAAGCGCGACCTCGCACCCCTCATCGGAAAGTATGTGCCTGTATCAGCCAAGAAATCTGCGACAAAGAAGCGTGTGGCGAAGAAAAAATAAATTTTGGTTTTGGAGTCGAGGCTTTAGCCGGAGATGTAGTCACTCATCAAACCGGCTGAAGCCTCGACTCCGAAGTTAAGAGCCAGGTACTCTCGTGATCTCGTCCGCGATCCAAAACTCACAACCTCCCATCCAAGATCAGAGTCCTACCCAGGCCTGGAGCGTGATACCGCCCGTCACCATTGCGCAAGAGCGGGTGTTGTTGATTCTCGCGGGATTGTTTACGGCGACCGGGTTGGTGTTATTGGCTTTGGTGCGCACGCAAAGCGAGAGCGCGGGCATCGTCAGTCACGTCTCGTCCGATCTCGAGGCGCGTTCGTTGGCCCTGGCCTTGGTAGTGTGGGTCGCGTGTTTTACAGTGATTCATTGGTTCTTGAATCGACGCCAGCGGGCGCGCGATCCGTTGCTGCTGCCGGTGGCCGCGCTGTTGAGCGGACTGGGCTTGATCGAGATTGCGCGGCTCGCGCCCGGTTTCCTGGGGCGGCAGCTGGGTTGGCTGGGCGTCTCGACGGTAGTGCTGGTGCTGGTGTTGAGTGCGCCTGCCGATCTCAAATGGCTGCGGCGTTATAAATACACCTGGCTGTTGGCGGGTTTGTTGTTGCTGGCGCTGACCTTTATCGTAGGCGTGAATCCGGCCGGCGCTGGTTTGACGCTGTGGCTGGGCGGCGCGTTGGGCATCTTCTTTCAACCGGCCGAGCTGTTGAAATTGTTGTTTGTCGCTTATCTTGCGGCCTATCTCGCCGAGAAGCGTGAGGTGGCGCGCAGTCTGGGAATTCATCCGGCCCAGCAGCATTACTTGACATTACCCTACCTGATGCCTTTGCTGGCGATGTGGGGCGTGGCCTTGATCTTGTTGATGGCGCAGCAAGACTTAGGCGCGGCGGTGCTGCTGTATCTGGCGTTCTTGATCATGTTGTATCTAGCCAGCGGGCAGGTACAGTATTTACTCATCGGCGGGGCGTTGTTGATTATGGCGGCCATCGGCGGGTATCTGCTCATCGGGCGGGTGCAGTCCCGCATCGCGACGTGGCTCAATCCGTGGGCGGATGCCGATCGATCCTCGTATCAGATCGTGCAGTCGTTGATCGCTTTGGCGAGCGGCGAGCGGATGGGCGTGGGGCTTGGGCAAGGTTGGCCCGATGTGATTTTGCCCGCCGTGCACACCGATATGCCCTTGGCGGCGATCGGTGAAGAGTTGGGGTTGTTCGGAACGTTGGGCGTGGTGGCTTGCTTTGCGATCTTTACGGTGCGCGGTTTGCGTGTGGCCTCGATTGCGCGAACGACGTTCGGGCGGCTGTTGGCCGCGGGGCTGGCGTCGCTGATGGGCTTGCAGGCGTGGATTATCATGGCGGGCAATGCCAACCTCGCGCCGTTGACGGGAGTGACTCTGCCGTTTGTCAGTTACGGCGGTAGTTCGCTGTTGATGAGTTTTATCATTCTGGGCTTGCTGTTGCAGATTTCTGCCGATCGAGACTAGAGGTTACTACTCAGCCGTCATTCCCGCCTTCGCGGGAATGACACTGCACGGCGCATAGCGCGACGGCTGAGTAGTAACGATTAGAGGTAGAAATCGGACTTTAAGCGAAAGCGTTCTGAGCGGAAGCCCACGCTTTTTGGGGCTGTAGTCGAAGAATGCGGATCGCACCAGAAATCAGGACTATTTTACGGCACCGCATCCTTCGACTGCGTTCCGCAAAAAGCAGGCGGAACTCCGCTCACGCCCTGTCCGCAAAGCGGGGGCGCGCTCGGCGGGATGCTTAACCTTGATCGCATGGAAAAGCAATGACGAGGGACCATGAGCGAAACACAGCCACGCCGAGTTGAAAACAGTATCATGCGTCTGGCCTTGACCAGCACAGAACTGGCGCTGGGAAAAAACGGCTACTACGCGGTGCTGCACATGGCCGGGCTGGACGTCTATGTCGAAACACTGCCGCCCGACAGCCACGACCTGGAAACGCCGGGCGAGCATTTCGCCGCCTTGTTCAACGGCATGCTTACCATGTACGGTGAAGGCCCGGCGCGCGGCCTCTTCCGGCGCTGGGGCACGATCTTTGGCACGACCGCGATCAAGCGTCGCCCCAGTGCCGCACTGCTCAAGCCTCTCTTGTGGGTCTTGCCCATCCAGCGACGCGTCCGCACGGTTCTGGACGTCGTCGTCGACGAGGCCAATCAAGCGCGCGGCGCAGAGCTGCACACGTTACAGGATGCTATCGATCATTACGTCATCACGTTTCGAGATTGCTTGTATTGTGACGGCTTGCATCCGGCCGAACCCATCTGCTATGCCATCGTCGGTACGCTGGAAGCCGCGTTGAAGTGGGGTACCGGCCGTGACTTTGCCGTGCGCGAAGTGCAGTGCCATGCGCGCGGGGCCGACGCCTGCGTCTTCGAGGTTACCAAACAACCGCTCCATGTCTAAATCCATTCAACGCATCGCCGCCGCATTTCTCCTGGCCTTTCTCCTGTTAGCCCTCGCACTGGGGCGCTGGTCATTGGTCTCGGCTGATCTCACGGCGCGCGCTGACAATCCTCGCCGCGTCTTTGCCGAACAGTTGATTCAACGCGGCTCGATCGTGGATCACAGCGATCTGGTTCTGGCTGAAACAGTGCCACAAAGCGGAACGTTGATCCGGCGTTATCCTTTCATGGCGGCGGCGCCGGTGGTGGGCTACGACTCGATCAACTACGGAGCGGCCGGGGTAGAAGAAGCGCTCGATCGGGTCTTGCGCGGTCCCCATGATTTTCTCGATCAACTCTTGCATCAACGCCAGCGCGGACAGAGCGTGCGCCTGACGATCGATTCCAACGCGCAGCGTTTCCTCACCGAACGGCTGAGACAGCCCGGCGCGGCAGTGGTGCTCTCTCTTCCCGATGGCGCGGTGCTGGCCCTGGCGAGCAATCCCTCCTTCGATCCCAATACGCTCGATGAGAATTGGAAGGCCCTTTCTACCGATCCGGCCGCACCGTTGTTGAATCGCGCTACGCAGGGTTTGTATCAGCCGGGCGCGATCTTCCAATCGGTGTTGTTGGCCGATGCGATCGAGCGCGGTACCGTCGTGCTTACGCAGACCCTCACTCACCCCGATCGGCCGCTCACGCTCGATCGATTAACGCTGCACTGTTTGCCGGGAGCGCAGAACATTCACACGCTGGCGGATGCCTACGCGCAGGCGTGCCCCGCGCCGTTTGCCGATTTAGCCGCACAGTTGAGTTCGACGGAGTTGTTGTCGCTGACGCAGAAGTGGAAACTCGATCAGCCACCGCTGTTGGAAATTCGCACCTCGGCCGTGCCCACCTTGACGTTCGATCTGAGCACGACGTTGGCCTTGCAGGCTTTTGGCGCAGGGCAGGGCGAGTTGACGGTGTCGCCGCTGCGCATGGCATTGGTGGCGGCGACGCTGGGCAATAACGGCTTCATGCCCAACGCCTTCGTCGTGAAAGACGTGCAGGCGCTCGACGGGCAGTGGGAGCCTTACCTGAACAATGCCGCCGCGCCGACGCCCATCATCGACCCCGCGACAGCCCGCACGCTGCTCGGCGTGCTGCGCGCGCAAGGTAACGCTCTCGGGCAGGGCGGCGCGGCCTTCAGCGGCAATCGACAGCACGCGTGGTTCATCGGCCTGGCTCCGGCCGATCAACCGAAGGTTGCGATGGCGGTGCTGTTGGAAGACGCGCAGAACGCCACCGACGCAGAAGACCTTGGGCGCGCGGTGCTGGAAGAGTTGATCGCCGCGCCGTGATTTGCCTCTGATGCGCGTTCGTTCTATACTTTGGGGCATGACGCCAACTCTTACTCCTCAACAATTCGTCGATCACTGGGCTAACGTTCACCTCAAAGAATCTGCCTCCTACGTCACACACTTCGACGATCTCTGCGCGCTGGTGGGACATCTCAACCCCGCGCACATGGACAAGATCGGCGCGACGTTCACCTATCAAAAGGGCGCGCTGAAAAGCGATGGCGGCCAGATCATCGGGCATGGCTTTGCGGATGTCTGGTTCAAAGATCACTTTGCCGTTGAATACAAGGGCGCGGGCCGGCACAAGACTTTAACCGAAGCCTTGAAGCAGTTGCGCGGCTATGCGAGTTCGCTGGAAAATCCGCCGTTGCTGGTGGTGTGCGACATCGAGCATTATGAAATTCACACCAACTTCAACGGCGCAGTGACCAAGGTGTATGCCTTCACCAACGCCGACATTGCCAGCCCGCGGGATGTGCCCGGCACGCGCTTCACGGCTTTTCAAATTTTGCATCAGCTGTTTCACAACCCCGCTGCCCTGCGCCCGCAACGGACCATCACGGACGTCACCGAGAAGGCCGCCCGACAGTTTGCCGATCTCGGCGAGTCCATTCACAAGAAGAATCCACAGCGGGAAACGCGGCAGGTGGCGCGTTTTCTGGTGAAGCTGGTGTTTTGCCTATTCTGTGAGGATGTGGGCCTGCTGCCCAAAAATCTGTTTGCCCGCATCGTCGAGAAGACGCTGGACAGCCGAGCCAAATTCGCGCGCAACCTGCGCGACTTGTTCCGCGCGATGGCGACCGGCGGCGATATGTGGGGCGAGGACATTCCCACCTTTGACGGCGGCCTGTTCTCTCACAACGACGCCGAGCAGGATGTGATCGAGCTGGATGGAGACGACGCGCGCGCCGTGTTGAGGGCCGCGGGCGACAACTGGGCCGATATTGATCCCACCATCTTTGGCAGCCTGTTTCAGCGGGCGCTGGACATCGAGGGCCGCCGCGCCGAATTGGGCGCGCACTATACCTCGCGCCACGACATCGAGACGATGGTCGAGCCGGTGTTGATGCGCCCGCTGCGGACCGAATGGGGCGAGATCAAATTATCGGCGGCGAAGTTAGCCGCGCGCGGCAAGTCCGATCAGCCGTCATTGCGAGCCGCAGCAACATCGCGGCGTGGCAATCTTTCTTCGACCGGCCCTGAGATTGCTTCGCAAAAAGCGCTCGCAATGACGGATCGACGGCCCGACAGCAAGACTCGATCGGCGATCAGGAAGTTGATCGCCCCGTTCCTCGAACGACTCGCCACGCTCAAAGTGCTCGATCCGGCGTGCGGCAGCGGCAACTTTTTGTACGTATGTCTGACGTTGTTGAAGGACCTGGAGCAAGAAGTCATTGCCTTTGCCGCCAACCTGGGCCTGAGCGAGTTTGCGCCGCGCGTCAGCCCCACGCAGATGTATGGATTGGAAAAAGACGACTTCGCGCACGAACTCGCCAGCATCGTGGTGTGGATTGGCTTTCTGCAATGGAAGTTGAAGAACGGTTATGACCCGGCGGGCGAAACGCCCATCTTGAAGCCGCTCAACAACATTCAGCACATGGACTCGATACTCATTCGAGACCCTTCGGGTTTTGAAAACCCGAAGGGTCTCGAGCCCACCTGGCCGGAGTGTGATGTCATCGTCGGCAACCCGCCCTTCCTGGGCGGCGGTGCACGTATGCGCGCTGAGTTAGGCGATGACTACGTTGAAGCACTTTTTAAGTTGTATGGTGATCGTATTCCGAACTTCAGCGACTTGTGTTGTTACTGGTTCGAGAAAGCGCGAGCAATGATTGCCGAAGGCAAAGTCAAACGCGCGGGCTTGTTGGCGACGCAAGGCATTCGCGGTGGCGCAAATCGTGAAGTGTTGAAGCGCATTAAAGAAACGGGCGACATCTTTTGGGCGCAGTCCGATCGTGATTGGATTCAAGATGGTGCAGCGGTGCATGTGTCGATGGTGGGTTTTGATAATGGCACAGAAAAGACTCGTATGCTGGATGATGAACCAGTAACGACCATCAATGCTGATCTAACTGCATCGGTTGATCTCACACAATCTGTTCCGCTGAAAGAAAACCTTGGAATTTGCTTCATGGGGCCATCAGCCAAAGCGCCCTTTGATATTGACTATAGCATTGCGCGTTCAATGTTGAATGCGCCATTGAATCCAAATGGCCGCTCAAATTCGGATGTTGTTCGTCCCGTTGCAAGCGCAATAGACTTAGGACAGGGTTCGCGCAACAAGTGGACAATCGATTTTGGATTGATGTTACAGCATGAAGCAGCATTGTACGAACAACCGTTTGAGTATGTGAAGAAAAATGTGCTGCCCGTTCGTCAAACACGACGCGATGATTATCGTGGTCAATGGTGGCAGTATGCACGTCCTCGGACAGAAATGCGTGAGGCGTTAAAGGGTAAATTACGATTTATCGCAACTCCGGGCGTTGCCAAGCATCGTATTTTCGTATGGGTTGAGTCGAAAGTTTTGTGTAATCAAGGCACACTCGTCTTTGCTCGTGATGATGACTACGCCTTCGGCGTCCTTCATTCTCGCGTGCATGAACTGTGGGCGCGCGGCACAGGCACACAATTGCGCGAAGTGGAAAGTGGTTTCCGCTACACACCCTCCACCACCTTTGAAACCTTTCCCTTCCCGTGGCCGCCGGGGCAAGAGCCGTCCAAGACCTCACGGGTCTTGGAGACCCGTGAGGTCTCCCAGGAACGTGCCATCGCGCAAGCGGCGAAGGAGTTGAATGACTTGCGCGACAACTGGCTGAATCCCTACAAGGACCAACCGGCGGGGCTAGATGTCACGTTGAAGAAACGCACGCTGACCAATCTCTACAACGAGAATCCCACGTGGCTGCAACTGGCGCATCGCAAGTTAGACGAAGCCGTGCTCGACGCCTACGGCTGGCCGCGAGACCTCTGCGACGATGAAATTCTGGCGCGACTGCTGGCGTTGAATTTGGAGCGGGCGGCAGCGTAGGGACGAGGCACGAAAAGATCAAGATTGTGGAGGGATCCTCGCCAAGATGAACGAATGGGTGGCGCAGTATGTGAAGATCGCCAA